>Ga0326727_10003275_pt1 | contig 52408 bp, 40 predicted proteins | sample MB2enrmetagenome_FD_207643 | JGI IMG/M metagenome (GOLD analysis project Ga0326727, IMG submission 207643) | Lab enriched peat soil microbial communities from McLean, Ithaca, NY, United States - MB29MY | ecosystem: Environmental > Terrestrial > Soil > Wetlands > Peat | place: USA: New York...
AGCCGCCGGCTGCAAGTTTACATTCGGCACGAATAACACCTCGCCGAAGGATCTGGGACGTTCCGAATACGGCCTGCGGATGATTCGAGAATGCAATTTAGGATGGCAGGATTTCTTTGTGCCCGGTGCTTGGTGGCCTCGCGCCTTCGAGCGCAAGGGGGATGCGCTGCGGTCCGCGTAATGAACGCCTTGGTCGGAAAAAGGTAAAGACATGCGGAAGACGACGTTTTTGGCATTGGCTGTCGCGCTTGCCACAGCCATGGCCGCGTACTCGCAAGGTGCGCCAGCTTACAATTGCGAACCGGTGAATCCGAACGCCACGCCGGAGGCGCGCGCGCTGCTGAAGAAGCTCTGCGGCGTTACCGGCAAAGGAATCCTCACCGGTCAGCACAACTATCCCAATGAACGCTCCAAGGATAGCGACAAGGTATACGAAATCACCGGCAAACACCCCGCTATCTGGGGTTCCGATTTCGGCTTCACCGATGGCGAGGACAAGGATTCGATTGCACACCGCGACCTGATGATCGCGGAAGCCAAGAAGCAGGCGGCCGCCGGATCCGTCATTTACCTATGCTGGCACATGCTGCGCCCCACCGAAGACGAGCCTGGCAAAGCGGGCGAGAACGGCAAGGCGAGCGAGGCGTGGCGCGGCAGCGTGCAGGCGCGGCTGACCGACGAGCAGTGGCAGGAGCTGATCTCTTCGGATTCGACGCTGCATCAGCGTTGGGAAAAGTACATGGATACCGCGGCGGGTTACCTGAAACAGCTTCAGGATGCCCATATTCCGGTGCTGTGGCGGCCCATGCACGAAAACAACGGAACGTTCTTTTGGTGGGGCGGCCGTCCCGGCCAGAGCGGCACGGCGCAACTCTACCGCGAGGTGTACTACCGCATGGTCAACGTCCACCATCTCAACAACCTCATCTGGGTATGGAATCAAAACGGACCGGCTCCTTTTGGTGAGTTTCACCAGTTTTTCCCGGGTCAGAACTTCGTGGACGTAGTTAGTTACGATAACTACAGGACGCTGGACGACAAATATTACTGGGAGATTCTCGACTTAGCTAACGGGAAGCCAATTGCTCTGGGGGAAGTTGGCATTCCTCCTTCCGTGGACGTCTTGAAGACACAGCCCAAATGGGCGTGGTTTATGCAATGGGCGGGCGGAGTCGGCGAGCTTGCCGAGCAGGTCAAGACCAGATACGGCAACCCGTATTTTCTGAATCGGGGAGATCCGCTGCCGGCGAACTAGGGGACCAGAATTCATTTATATGCCGGCACAGTGGACACCGATGCGATGGCCGGGCGCTTGGAAAAATCCTGCCGCGCTCGATATCTTGAAGGGAACGGCCATTGACTATCTGCTCATCGGCAAGGGTCAGGAATACGCCGCGGTGCGAGAGCGTGCCCGCCAGATCGGTCTTCACCTAGCCGAATCGGATGCCGCGCCACCCGGCGTCGAGATTGTGAAAGGCGAGTGGCCCGGAGTGAAGATGGCGCGCGGCAGCGATGAGGTAACGGGCGGTCCGACTGGCGTGCCCTGGGTGGATTCGAACGGTTGGGCCATACGCCTGGCCCTGGCGTTTCATCCAACGGCTGACGTCTGGGTGGACGTGGCTCCCGCGGAGAAGACCGTCATCACGGCGGATGCCTACCAGGTGGCGGTGGCCGATAGCGCCGCGTACGGAGGCAGGTGGATTATCTCGCTCGATCATCCGCTGGCGGAGTCGCTCATGGCTGGACAAGCCGAAGCCTTGGCAATCTGGAAGACGATGGCAGCTACCGCCGGCTTCTTCGCGGCGCGCAAGGAGTGGGCCGGATATGCGCCCTTGGCGGTCATGGGAGTGGTTTCAGATTTCCGCGGAGACAACGAGTTCTTCAGCCATGAACTGCTGAACCTGCTGGCGCGCGCCGGAGCGCATTACCGCATTCTCCCCAAGGATGGAATCTCCGCCGCTTCGTTTGCGTCCTTGCGCGCCGTGACATATACCGACGCCGAGCCGCCGTCCCCGGCGTTGCGGAAACAAGTTTTGGAGTTCGTCGCGGGGGGAGGAACGCTGATTGCCGCGCCTTCGTGGGGAGCGGTCGAGGGCAGACCCCTCCCGGTCAGGGCCGACGAGATTCCGCGATTTTCCCTCTCTTCCGTGGGGAACGGGAAAGTCGCTCTAGCCAAGGCCGCGCCGGATGACCCATATATGTGGGCCGGCGCCACCGTGGTGCTGGTGAGTCATCGTTACGACCTGGTGCGCTTCTGGAACGGCGGCGCGACCGGTTCGTTCTGCACTGTTTCGCCGGACGGGAAGCAGGTAATCGCGCACCTGCTTTTTTATTTCAGTGGAGGACCGGACACTGCCACCGTGCAAGTCGCCGGCCGGTATAGATCGGTCAAGGCGTCCACGGTCGAAAGACCCGTGCTCGCTAACGTAGTAGTGAAGCAGCAACCCGATGCTATCGAGGTTCACTTGCCGCCGGTGTCACAGTATGTGGCGTTGCAGCTTCAAGTCAGCACTTAGAGAGGGGAATAAGGCATGAGGGATCTTCATACCCGGAGGGAATGGCTCTGGAAAACCGCGTCGGCAGTCTCCGGCGCATATTTGGCAAACCTGAAACTCGCGCGGGCCGCCCCGGCTCCCACTGCGCCGGTGTCGGTGGCGCGCGTGAAAACTTACAATCCCGCCGAGTTGCTGCCCGCCATGCAGAAGATGTTCGATCAACTGGGCGGCTTGGGACGGCTGGTGCAAGGAAAGACCGTTGCCATCAAGATCAACCTGACTGGCTCGCCGACTTACCGCTTGGGACACCTGCCGCTCGAAGATACTCACTTCACCCATCCTCACGTAATCGCCGCCGCCGCGCACCTGATGTCCAGGGCCGGAGCGCGCCGCATCCGCGTGTTGGAAAGCGTCTGGGGCACGGCGGACCCGGTGGAGGAATTCATGCTCCAGGCCAACTGGGAGCCGAATGACATACTGAACGCGGCGCCCAACGTGGAATTCGAAAACACCAATTTCCTGGGACAGGCGAAAAAATACTCCCGCATGCCCGTTCCGTTCGGCGGCTATATCTTCCCGGCTTTCGACTTGAACCACTCCTACGAAGATTGCGACGTCTTCGTCAGCATTGCCAAGCTGAAAGAACACTCCACGGCGGGCGTTACGCTTTCCATGAAGAACTGCTTCGGCCTGACGCCGTGCACCATCTATGGAACCGGCTCACCCGTGGACGGTCCTTCGGAGGTACCCAAAGGCGGCCGCAACCTCATCCACGAAGGGAACCGCCAGCCGTCCAAGGGTTCACCTCCTGAAAAGGACCCGACCTCACCGCGGGAGGAGACTTGGCGGGTGCCGCGCGCCGTTGTCGATCTGGTTGCGGCACGGCCGGTTCACCTGGCGATCGTCGAAGGAATCAAGACCATGGCGGGCGGCGAGGGCCCATGGGCCGGAACCCAGCCCGTGGAGCCAGGCGTGATCGTCGCGGGATTGAATCCGGTTAATACGGACGCGGTGGCCATGGCGGTTATGAACTTCGATCCCATGGCCGATCGCGGAACGCCGCCGTTTGAGAAGTGCGATAGCACGTTGAAGCTCGCCGAAGACGTGGGGATCGGCGCGCGCGATCTCCGCCGCATCGAGGTCGTCGGCACACCCATCGCCGCAGTGCGGTTCGATTTCGCGGCCCTTCGCAGACAACGCCAGGCGGCTCCGCCCCGCATCGGTCTCCGCGGCTGAAAGGATACCGTCGCATGAATGTGTCTCGCAGAAAGCTCTTCCAGACGGCGGGCGCCGCTGCTTTAACCGCTCCGCTGGCGGCGAGCGCGGCAACCATGCCGGAGCCTCGTTTCGAAGGCAAGGATACGCCCAAAATCTGCCTAGGCATCGCCGATGGTGGCGGCATCTCGGAAGCCGGCGCCCGTCGCATCAAGCAACTCGGCGTAGATTACGTGGCCGGCGGCGGCCCTCCTATACCCTGGGATGAAGCGCGCATTCGGGCGATCGTGGACAAGCAGAAAAGCTATGGGCTCACCGTGGCCAATCTGATGCTCGCCGGTTTCAATAACGCCATTTATGCCCGGCCGGGCCGCGACGAGGAGATCGATAAGGTCATCCAGTCGATTCAGGCGGCCGGCAAAGCTGGAGTGCCGGTGGTCGAATATAACTGGTACGCGCATCGTGCCGTGGAAGGCTACTTCGAGGAAACGGATCCCGAGCGGCCAGGCGTAAGTTGGACGGGTTTCGACTACGAGTTGGTGCGCACGCTGCCGCCGCTGGCCAACGAGGGCGCTCACACCCTGGACGAAATGTGGAACAACATCGCCTACTTCCTGAAGCGGGTGGTCCCGGAGGCCGAAAAAGCGGGCGTGCGCCTGGCTTTGCATCCCAACGACCCGCCCCCGCCCCTCAGCCGCGGCTCGCAGCAGATCATGGGCACTGTGGAGGGCTGGAAGCATCTGATCCAAATCGTGGACAGCCCAGCCAATGGCATCACCTTCGATTGCGGCGTGACCCGGGAGATGGGCCAGGACCCGGTGGAGGTGGCCGGCTATTTCGCTTCGCGCGACCGCATCAATCACGTGCACTTCCGCAACGTGCGCGTCGCCGAGTCGTACCAGCGCTATTCGGAAGTAATGATCGATGAAGGCCAGAACAACATGTTCGCCGTCATGAAGGAGCTGGTGAAACACAAGTACACGCGTTTGATTTACCCCGAACATCCGCGCGCCCTCGATTACGATCGCGAGCACGGCCCGATTCGCGGCTATCCGGGAGGGGGCGGATATGCATCCTTCGCCTTCCAGGTGGGCTACACGCGCGCGATGTTGCAAGCGGCGCTGACGCGGTGACGGTTGCTACAATCTCCAATTCCAGGACAAATCCGATGAATGTTTTCCAAACCGTGTTCGCGACAGGCACGGCATTGCTCGTGGCAGCGGCCGGAGCGGCCGGTCAGACTTCTCCGGAGCGGAACCACCATTGGTGGAGCGACCGGGCTCCGGGCGAACGGCCGTATACAAAAGACTCCAAAAAGATGCCCCTGATCGCGGTCAAGGGCAACAGGTTCGTCGATCCGAAGGGCAATACGGTTCTGTTCCGCGGCTTGTCGATCTCCGATCCCGACAAACTGCAGCAACAAGGCCATTGGAGCAAAGACCATTTCATGAAAGTGAAAGAAATGGGAGCGATGGTGGTCCGCATACCGGTGCATCCCGTGGCCTGGCGCGAGTTGACGCCCGCAAGTTATCTGAAATTGCTGGACCAGGCGGTGGAATGGGCGACCGATCTGGGGATGTATATCGACCTCGACTGGCACTCCATCGGCAATCTCACGACGGGAATCTTCCAGGACCCGATGTACGATACCTCCCCACAGGAAACCTTTAATTTCTGGCGGACCGCGGCCCGCCATTTCACCGGCCATAACACGGTAGCGTTCTTCGAGCTGTTCAATGAGCCGACTACTTTCAGCAATCAGCTTGGGCCGGTCAATTGGGCGGAGTGGAAGCGGGTGCAGGAGGATCTCATCGCCGTGATTCGGGCGTACAACTCTCAGGCGATTCCGCTGGTGGCGGGGTTCGACTGGGCCTACGATCTGACACCCCTGCACCTGGCTCCCATCGCCGCCGAGGGGATCGGATACGTAACGCATCCGTATTCCAACAAGCGGCCGCAGCCCTGGGAACCGAAGTGGGAGGAGGATTTCGGTTTCGCGGCCGACAAGTATCCCGTGGTGGCGACGGAATTCGGCGGATTCGGCGGCGACACCGGCGCGCAGTACGGGCCGGCAATTATCAAATATCTCGAGAGCAAAGGGATCAGTTGGATGGTGTGGTGCTTCGATCCGGAGTGGGGGCCCACGCTTATCAGTAACTGGGAGTACAAGCTCAACTCCTCCGGCGAGTTCGCCAAGAAAGCCATGCAGGGCGGTTTAGGAGCTAACCAATGAAAAAAACACCGATTTCGCGCAGGTCGTTCCTCGCGGCCAGCGCCGTCGTTCCACTGGCTGTCCATGCCGCGCCTAGCAGTAAGATCCCCGTCGGCCTGGAACTCTATTCGGTCCGCGACCAATTGAACAAGGACCTCATGGCGACCGTGCGCGCCGTCGCCAAAATGGGCTACCAGGTAGTCGAGTTCTACTCGCCCTACTATGATTGGACTGAAGCTTACACCAAGCAAGTACGCGCCTTGTTGGACGATCTGGGCATTCACTGTTATTCCACCCATAACAACGCCTCCGTGTTCTCGGCCGAGTCATTACAGCAGGCCATCGATCGCAACAAGATTCTGGGAACCCGTTTTATCGTGATGGCGAGCGCCGGCCGCGTAACCAGTCTCGACGGCTGGAAGGAAGTGGCCGATCGCCTCAGCCAGGCTTCCGCGAAACTCAAGACCGTCGATCTTCGCGCCGGGTATCACAATCACCAGACGGAATTCACGGTGCTGGACGGGAAGCGGCCCATTGAGATCATCGCCGCCAATACACCCAAGGAGCTGATGCTGCAACTGGACGTCGGCACATGCATCGAAGTGGGCTCCGACCCGGTGGCGTGGATTCGGGCCAATCCGGGACGCATCAACTGCCTCCACTGCAAGGATTGGGCACCGGGCGAGGGCAAGGGTTATGAGGTCCTGTTCGGAGAAGGTGTTGCGCCCTGGGCCAATATTTTCGCGGCCGCCGAGAGCGTTGGCGGGGTCGAGTATTACCTGATCGAACAGGAAGGCAGCCGCTTCGGGTCCCTCGAGGCGGTCCAGCGATGTCTCGCTGCCTGGAAACAGATGAGGTCTTGAGGATCTCCTAATCCAACTTCTTATGGAACCGGTTCACGCTGAGTCCCAACACGGTTGCCCCATATACCGCCAGGCATATCATCTGCGGCCACAGAATAGCGATTCCCGTGCCTTTTAGAAATATCCCGCGCACGATTTCAATGAAGTACCGCAGCGGGTTCAAGTAGGTCAGGTACTGCACGGGAACCGGCATGTTGCGGATCGGAAACGCGAAGCCGCTCAGCATGAAAGCCGGCGTAGTGAAAAAGAAGTTCCCCATCATGGCCTGCTGCTGGGTTTGCGAAATGGTGGAAAGGAACAGCCCGGCCCCCAGTGTGGTCATCAGGTACAGCACCGAACAGAACAACAGCAGCAGGATGTTGCCGCGCAGCGGTATGTGGAAAATGATGAGCGCCGCCGAGGTGATCAGGCAGACATCCAGCAAACCCACCACGGCGAAGGGCAGCGTCTTTCCGATCATCAGCTCGATGGGGCGCACGGGCGTTACCATCAACTGCTCCATGGTGCCGATTTCCTTTTCGCGCACGATCGCCATGGCCGTCAGCATCATGGTCACGATCATGGTAATGTTCACGATCACTCCGGGCACGAAGTAGTTGCGGCTGTAGAGATCGGGATTGAACCAGACGCGCGTGCGCGACGTCACCTCCGTGAAGTCCGTGTTGACCGCCGCATTCGGGCTGCGCGCCATCACCCGGACCTGCCGTTGGGCGGCCGACGAATCGCTCGCGTAATCGGCGATTACTTCGGTTGCGTAGCTCGAAACCAGTTCCGCCGTATTCGAATTGGTTCCATCCACCAGCACCTGCACGGCCGTAGCCTGTCCGCGCTTCAATTGGCGGGCGAACTGCGGCAGGATTTGTATCACCGCGTTTGCCTGGCCCCGGTCCAGAACCTCCTGAACCTGCTGCTGATTCGCGGGCGTGGCCACCACGTCGAAACGGCCCGAGCCTTCGAAACGAGCGCGCAGATCGCGGCTTTCCGGCGTGCGGTCCATGTCCATCCAGGCGATGCGCGCATGATCCACATCCAGGTTCACCGCGTACCCGAAGATGACCAGTTGGATCATGGGCGGCGCGAACAGCAGCCAGCGCATACGCGGCTCGCGAAGCGCCTGTATGATCTCTTTCCGCAGAATGACTCGAATCCGTTCCCACATAGTTTCACGCCAGTTTCTGGTTCAGTTTGCGGGTCGCCAGCAGGAATACGATGGCGCCGTACAAAATAAGAAAGCCCAACTCCTGCGCTAAAAGCCGCGGTCCGGCGCCCTTGAGAAATACGCCTTTCACGATTGTCACGAAGTAGCGCGCCGGCACGATAAACGAGATCGCCTGGATGACTTTCGGCATGTTCTCGATGGAATACACAAACCCCGAAAGGAGAAAGCCCGGCAGAAACGAGCTCAGCAGCCCCATTTGATACGCCTGCAACTGCGTCTTGGCCGCCGCGGAGATGAAGATTCCCCAAAACAATGTCCCGAACAAAAAGATACACGTGGAAACCACTAACATAGGTACGCTGCCGCGGAAGGGCACGTTGAAAACGAACACACCCACCAGCACGGCGATTGTGGCATCCGTCAATCCCACCAGGAAGTAAGCCAGCATCTTACCCAGCACCATCTCGGCGGGACGCAGGGGAGTGGAAAGAATCTGCTCCATGGTTCCCATTTCCCACTCCCGCGCGATGGTGAGCGAAGTCAGAAGCGCCGCGATAATCATCAGAATCACCGCGATCAACCCCGGCACCACGTAGTTCTTCGATTCGAGCGAGCTGTTGTACCACACCCGCAATTCCGGCGAGACGGGAGGCAGCATAGCGCCTCCTCCCCCGCGGCGATTCTGCATGTCGCCGCGCAGCGTCAGCGAATAGTTGCGGACCAGGCTCTCGGTATATCCCAAAGCGATAGACGCCGTGTTGGAATCGCTGCCGTCCAGAATGATCTGCACCGCCGCCTGGCGGCCCACGCCCGCGTCCCGCGAATAGTGCCGCGGAATGATGAGGCCGATCAGTATGTTTCCGCGATCAATGCCCCGCTCGATGGCGGCATAGTTATCCACCGCCCCCCGAATATCGAAATACCGCGATCCGCGAAACTGCTGGATCAGATCGCGGCTGGCTTCGGTGCCATCCTGGTCGTAGACCAGAGTCGGGATGCGGTCCACATCCAGGCTCAGGGCGACTCCGAACAGCAACAGCATCATCACCGGCATGGCCAGCGCCAGCGCCAGGCTGCGGCGGTCGCGCACAATGTGGTGCAGCTCTTTCACTAGCACCGCTTTGAGTCTGCGATAGCTCATGCCGCCGCGCGCTCCTCCGCCTCGATCATCGCCACGAAAACGTCTTCCATCGAAGGCTCGATCCTTTCCAGCCGGCGCACGTCGATCCTCGCGTTCTCGAGCGCCATGCGGATGCGCTCTTCGGCCGCCTCGCCGTCGTCCACCGTCACGTGCAAGCCGCCGCCGAACACCGCCACGTCGCCCACTCCCTCCACACCTTCGAGCGCCCGCATGGTGCCCAGTGGGTCCGAGGAATCCAGTTGCAGCAGCGTGTGCGAGGTCAGCCCTTTTCTCAACTCCGCCGGCGGCCCCAGCGCGATCACCCGGCCGCGGTACATCAGCGCCAGCCGATGGCAGTATTCCGCCTCATCCATGTAATGCGTGCTGACAAAGATCGTGTGGCCGGTTTGGGAGAGTTCGCGGATCAGTTCCCAGAACCTGCCGCGCGCGATAGGGTCCACGCCCGAAGTCGGCTCGTCAAGGAAAAGCACCGGCGGATCGTGCAGGATGGCGCAACCGAGCGCCAGCCGCTGCTTAAAACCGCCGGCGAGCTCGCGAGTGGTGGCCGAGCGCTTTTCCGTCAAGCCCGCCATGCGCAGCACGTAATCTTTGCGGGTCGCTCGGATCTCGCGCGGCACGCCGTACATACCGCTGAAGAAATCGATATTCTCTTCCACCCGCAGGTCGTCGTAAAGCGAAAACTTTTGCGACATGTAACCGATGTTGCGCCGGATCTGCTCCGGCTCGGTGGCCACATCGTAGCCGCTCACCCTGCCGCTGCCCGAGGTGGGCGTCAGCAATCCGCATAGCATTCGGATGGTGGTCGATTTCCCCGCCCCGTTCGGTCCCAGGAAGCCGAAGATTTCGCCCCGCGGCACGCGCAGGGAGACATGGTCCACCGCCACGAACGAGCCGAAAGCCTTAACCAGGTTGTCGGTTTCCACCGCCCACTGGCTCATGCCGCCGCCTCCAGTTCGCGGATGGTTTTGACGAATGCGCCTTCCAGAGTCGCCGTCCCCGTGACGCGCTTCATCTCTTCCGGCGGCGCCACGCGGATCAGTTTGCCCTTGTGCATCAAACCCACGCGATTGCAGCGTTCGGCTTCGTCAAGGTAGGCGGTGGTCATGAATATGGTGATGCCGTCTTTCAGAAGCTGGTAGAGAATCGCCCAGAAATCGCGCCGCGAAACCGGGTCCACGCCGTTGGTCGGTTCGTCCAGAAACAGAATGCGCGGCCGGTGCAGCAGCGTGCACATCAACGCCAACTTCTGTTTCATGCCGCCGGAGAGCCGCCCACCCTGCCGGTCGCGGAACGGTTCCATGCGGGTCATGCGCAGCAGTTCCGCCGTCAGCCGGTCGCGCTCGGCGCCGACGATGCCGAACAGGTCGGCGTAGAACACCATGTTCTCTTCCACGGTGAGGTCCACGTACAATCCGAACCGCTGCGCCATGTAACCGATCTGGTCCTTGACGGCCCGCGCCTCGTGCTCCACGTCGTGGCCCGCCACGCGAGCGCTGCCTTCGCTCGGGTCCATCAGCCCGCAGAGCATCCGCAGAGTGGTGGTCTTCCCCGCCCCATCCGGTCCCACCAGGCCGAAAATCTCGCCCTGCGCCACCGCAAGATCCAGATGGTCCACCGCGGTGAGGTTTCCGAAGCGGCGTGTCAGCCCGTGCGTCTCGATGATTGGTTCCATGTCTTCTCAATCCAGCACGATCTCGGCATCCGCCGGCATGTTGGACTTCAGCTCCCGGTGCGGATTTTCCAGCTCGATCTTGATGCGGTAAACGAGCTTCACCCGCTCCTGCTGCGTCTGAATCTGTTTCGGTGTGAATTCCGCCTCCGAGGATATGAACGTCACCCGTCCCCAGTAGACTTTGCCGGGATACGAATCCGTCGTAATCCGGGCCTTGGAGCCCAGCTTCACTTTGCCCAGGTCGGTCTCATTCACGTAGCCGCGCAGCCAAGGATGGTCGATATCCCCTACCGTCACCACCGTGGTTCCGGGGGCCAGTATCTCGCCCACATCCGCCGCCTTCACCAGCACCACGCCATCCACCGGGCATTCCGCGATTGTGTCGGAGAGCTGGTCTTCGATCAACTGCACGCTGGCGCGGGAGCGTTCGGTATCCGCCCGCCGCGTGGCCAGTTCCTGCTCGCGCTGTTTGATCTGGAGCGCGTTAGCTTCCGCCATTTTCAACGCCGCGCGCGCCCGTTCCACCACGCCCTGTTGCGCCACGATCTGCTCTTCGCGCGGGCCCAGCAGCACCAGCGCCTGCCGCTCTTTGGCGGAACGCAGCGCCGCTTCGGCGCTTTCCCAGCGGTTTCGAAATTGATCGTATTGCGCCTTGGAAATATCGTCATCCTTATACAGCGTCTGCGCCCGGTCCCAATCGTTCTTCGCCCGGTCCAGCTCGGATTGCGCCGAGTCCACCACCGCCTTGGCATCGAGTTTTTCCTGTGGCCGCGAGCCGTTCTTCAGCTCGGCCAGGCGCGCTTCGCTCGATGCCAGGTCGGCCTTCTTCTGTTCGATATCGGCCGCCACATTATCCTTCTGCCACTGGAGCGTCGTTTCCGCCTCCGCCAGTTGCGTCATGGAAAACTGCATCCCGGCCGTTTCACGCTGCCGCTGCGCCACCAATTGGTCGCGGTCGAGCCGCGCGATGATCTCGCCTTTCTTCACGGCGTCGCCTTCGTCCACGTTCCGTTCGATCAGCCTTCCCGCCGTCTTGAACGCGATATTTACCTCGGTCAGCTCGATGTTCCCGGACACCACGATCCGGTTCCCGGCCTGCCGGTTCATGCCGCTAAACGTGTACACCGCGGCAGCCGCGACCGCCAGCACCGCCAGTATAGGAATGATCCTTTTTTTCATTCGACCGTACTCCTCACCCTTCCCATGGCCTGCGCCAGGTCGATCTTCGCCACGTTGTAGTTGTAAAGCGCTCCCGTCTGGTTGTCGCGCGCCCGCTCGAGCCGCGTCTGCGCGTCGGTCACTTCCACGCCGGTGGCCACGCCCGCCGAGTAGCGCCGCCGCGCCTGCGCCAGTTCGTTATCCGCCAGTGACAGTCCCTCTTTCGCCACCTTGACCTCGTCTTCGGCGGAGTGCAAGCTATCGAGCGCCAGCCGCACATCCAGCTCAATCTGCTCCTTCAAATCCCGCGTGCGCGCCTGCTCGGACCGGTATTGGGAATCCGATTCCGCGCGCCGCGCATCGCGTCTCCCGCCATCGAATATCGGAAGCTTCACTTCGATTCCGTAGGTGCGCGTGGGGAATGCGTTGCGCAATCCCGTGCCGCTATCCCCGTAATCGCCGAACGCCGCCAGGCTCGGCAGCCGTTCCATTTTGGTCGCGCTGGCCGAGAACCGCGCGGCGGATTCGCGCTGCTGCTGCGCCCGATAATCCGGCCGCTCCTTGAGCGCCAGCAGCTTGGCTTCTTCCAGGGTCACGGCATCCACCGGCACATACCGCAGGCGGTCGGTCAGCTCGATTTCGGTATCGAGGCTGGCCCCCATAACGCGCAGCAGGCGCAGGTGCGCCGCGCGGCGTGCGTTCGCGGCTTCCACCAGCCGCTGCCGGTCGTTTGCCAGTTGCACCTGCGCCCGCGTAATCTCGATGCCCGTCCCGGTTCCGGCGTTCTTCTCGTTGCGCGCCTGGGTGAGCAGCGCGTCGGAGAGCGTCACGTTGGCCTCCGCCGTCTCCACGTCGGCATCCCCCTTCACCGCCGCCACATAAGCTCGAGCCACTTGCGCGGCCACTTGTTCCTCCGTGCCCGCTACGTCCGATTTGGCCGCCGAAACCCCCGTCTTCGACGCTTGGAAACGGCGGATCGAGCTGAAGTCGAAGACGTTCTCCGATGCTGTCACACGCGCATCGATGGTGGTGAACGGCCCCACAATAGTCGGAATGTTGAAACCCGGAATCGGAATCGTGATCAGCTTGTTGAACTGTAATCCTTGCGCCGCCAGGTTCACATTGCGGTTCTCGGCCGCGAAGGCGGATTCCAGGTCCGGCAGCAGCGCCGCCCTCGATTCGACGGACCGCGAGTGGGCTTGTTTCAGGGCCTCCGCCGCCAATTGAATATTGGTGTTTCCCTGGGGCGCGATGGCCATCTCCACCGCCCGCTTCAGACTGAGCGGCAGCCGCGGGCGAGCCACATCGTCGGCCGCCATGGCCGGTATCGCAAGCGCCAGCAACCAACACGCAAGTTTCATCGATTCACCTCTGTCCCCGATGTTTCCGTGGCCGGCGCCCGCAAGCCGCCGCTCAAAAATGCCACCAGCCGCCGCAGGACTTTCCACGCCTCCATGCCCTCCAGACTGGCGTTCGTTTGCGGCTTCGAGCACATCGTGTGCGCCATCGTTCCAATCACGAAGAAGCCGCGCCACTCGAGTTCCACCGGCGAAAGCTCCGGCAATGCACGCGCCAGTGCGCCTGTGAAACGTATGGCTACATGGCGGAAATGCTTTTCCACAATCGCCGGCATTAGCCCCTCGCCCAGCAGCCTGCCCGAGAGCTTCGAAAACCCCGGGTTAACCGCCACCCGGGCTATGGCCGGCGTGAGAAACGCTTCCAGAATCTTCTCCACCGCCACCGGTCCGCCCCCCGCCTCGGCCTCGAATCGCTCCAGCATCTCCAGCCGTTCTCGGTTCACCGGTTCGGCCTTGCGCAGGATGATCTGGTCCAACAATTCCTCTTTCGAACCGAAGTGGTAATGAATCGCCGCAAGGTTAACCCCCGCTGCCGCAATGATTTGGCGTAGAGATGTGGCGCCATACCCCTGTTCCCCGAAAAGCTGTTCGGCGGTATCCAGGATCTTCTGCTTGGTCTCAATCATACTATTGAATCACGTGATTCAATTATACGATTGATCGAATGTAGGTCAAGAGCTATTTCTGGTAGGACGATTGCTTGGTGTTTTTGTGAACTGAAGCGTGCGACTGCACACGCTTTTCGCGATCGGAAGGGGAAACCTCTTATGATCAACTGGTTCGGCCGAGTCTGGTGCAAGACCATGCATAGAGGCGCAATGTGGCCCATTCACGGACAGTACATTTGCCCACGATGCCTACGCAAATATGAGGTGATTTGGGAAGATTTGGCGCCTCAATCCCAAGCTGCCGAACCCCCGACGCGCGAGCCCATCGCCATGCCGTCCCGCGTTCCCATAGTGCAGTAAGCAGCCGCAGCACGGCAAACTGTCGCACTTTGGAACGTGCGGCCGCCAGTACCCCTTCCTCCCCTTGGTACAATTGAACCTTCACACGCATGCTTGATGATTCCATTCGGGAGCTGGTCTCCAGGTCTCTGGAGCGCATTTTCTCCGCACGAACGAGCCAGGATCTGGAAGCGGTTCGCGTAGAAGTCCTGGGACGCAAAGGCACCCTCACGCTGGCGAGCAAGGAGATGGGCAAGCTCGATCCAGCGGCGCGCAAGCGGTTCGGTATCCTGCTCAACGGCGCTAAACAAGAACTCGAAGCTGCCCTGGAAGCTCGCGCCCGGGACTTCGCCTCCCAGGCACTCCGCGCCCGCCTGGAAGCCGAATGGCTCGACCTCACTCTGCCCGCGCCCGGACCCCGCCGCGGCCATCTGCACCCCATCACGCGCATTCAGCGCGAACTGGAAGATTTGTTCCGTTCGCTGGGGTTCGCGGTGCTCGATGGGCCGGAGGTGGAAACCGAATATCACAATTTCGACGCTTTGAACATACCGCCTACGCACCCGGCGCGCGACATGCAGGATACCTTCTGGCTGGAGGGCGGCAATCTGCTCCGCACCCACACCTCTCCCGTACAGGTGCGCGGCATGGAACGGCTCGGGCCGCCGCTGCGCATGATCGCGCCCGGCCGGGCTTTCCGCAACGAGAGCGTGGACGCCTCCCACGAGCACACGTTCTATCAGCTCGAAGGCATGATGATCGATCGCGACGTTTCCGTGGCGCACCTGATTTATTTCATGAAGACACTGCTCGCCGCCATCTTCCAGAGCGAGGTCACGGTGCGCCTGCGTCCCGGCTATTTTCCCTTCGTCGAACCGGGATTCGAACTCGATATTCAGTGCCTGATCTGCGGCGGCACCGGCTGCCCGGTCTGCAAACAGGGCGGCTGGGTGGAGCTCCTGCCCTGCGGCCTGGTGAATCCTAATGTGCTCCGCATGAGCGGCATCGATCCCGAGCAATGGAACGGTTTCGCCTTTGGCCTGGGGCTGACGCGCCTGGTGATGATGCGCTACGCGATCGACGATATCCGCCAGTTGCAGGGCGGCGACTTGAGATTTTTGGAGCAGTTCTAACCTTGAAGTTCTCTTACAACTGGATTCGCGAGCTGGTTGACAGCCTGGACTGCGCCGCCGGTCCACTGGAACGGCTGATCACCATGAAGACTGCCGAATGCGAGGGCATCGAGCCCGCCGGCGCGTTGCTGGAGCATGCCGTCGTGGCCCGCGTGATGGCCGTGGAGCCGATGCCCGGCGGTCACAACGTCAAAGCTTTCGTCGATACCGGCGGAGCCATACGAACCGTCGTGTGCGGCGCGCCCAATTGCCGGCCTGGAGTGGTCTCGGTCTGGGTGCCGGTCGGCGAGAAGACTATCGGCGGAGTCGAAAGCGACGGTATGCTCGCGAGCGGCGCCGAACTCGGCATTAACCGCGATCATGCGGGGATCCTCGAAGTGGATGCGCCCATTGGCCAGCCGCTCCCCGGCTGCCATCCCGACAGCGCCATTGAAATTGACAACAAGTCCATCACTCACCGGCCCGATCTTTGGGGGCATTTTGGGATGGCCCGTGAAGTGGCGGCGATCCTCGGCAGGAAGCTCCGGGATCCCGTGCGCGCCGGCCTGTTGCCCGCGGGGCCTCCCGCCATCAACGTCTCCATCGAAGATTTCGACCTCTGCCCGCGGTACAGCGCGCTGGCGTTCGACAACGTCACCGTGCGCCCATCGCCGCCCTGGCTCCAGTACCGGCTCAGCACCATCGGCCTGAACCCCATCAACAACATCGTCGATATGACGAACTTCATCATGGCCGAGCTGGCGCAGCCCATGCATGCGTTCGATGCCGATCTGCTGCACGGCGGCACCATCTTTGTCCGCCCCGCTAAACCTGGCGAGCATTTTCGCGCCCTGAACGAAGAGGCTTACACGCTCGACTCGAGCAACCTGGTGATTGCCGATGCCGAAGGCGCCATTGCGCTTGCCGGTGTCAGCGGCGGCATGGATAGCGCCATCGGCGAGAACACACGCCGCGTGGTGCTCGAAAGCGCCAACTTTCACCCCGTCTCCGTTCGCAGAACTTCGGCCGCCATCAAGCTGCGCACGGATGCCTCCATGCGCTTCGAAAAGGCGCAGGACCCGGCCACCACCGTGCGCGGCCTGGCGCGCGCCATCGAACTGCTGCGCGAAATCTGCCCCGGCATTCGCGTGGTGGGTGGCGTAGCCGATGCGAAGCGAGACATCCCCGCGCTGCCTCCCATCGAATTGCCGCTCGATTGGCTCGAGCGCAAGCTGGGCCGCTCCATCGCGCCGTCCGAGGTCCGCGCCATTCTCGAACGCCTGGAATTCGGCGTCGCCGAACCACGACGTGGCGTCTTCTCCGTTTCCGTGCCTTCCTGGCGCGCCACCAAAGACATTTCGCTCAAAGACGACCTGGTGGAAGAAGTGGGCCGCATGGTGGGCTACGATTCCATCACGCCCCGAGCCCCTCTGGTGCCCGCCTCCGTGCCGCCCGCCAATCCCGAACGCAGGTTTCAACACGAGGTGCGCAACATCTTCGTGGACCAGGGATTCACAGAGGTCTACAACTACTCCTTCCTCAGTGAAGACGCCGTGCGCGCTTTTGGCTTGGATCCCGCCGCGCACGTGCGCGTTTTGAACCCCATCGCCTCCGACCAGGCCCTGCTGCGCACTTCGCTGCTGCCCGGCATTCTGCGCAACACCATCGAGAACGCCAAACATCGCGACGCGTTTCGCATTTTCGAGATCGGTCTGGAGATTCACAAGCCGTACGAAGGCCTGCCCGATGAAGTCCCGCATCTCGCCGCCGCCATTTACGACCGTTCCGGCGATGGCGCGGCGGGGCTCTACGAACTCGAGCGCGCCGCCGAATGCCTGATGCCCGGCGCCGAGGCGAAGCCGGACGAGTCCGCGCCATACGAACATCCCGCGCGCGCCGCTAGTATTGTTTGGAAGGGCGAGCGTGTGGGCCGGCTCGCGGAGCTCCATCCCACGCTGGTCGAAACCGGCCGCGCCGCGGTGCTCGATCTCGACCTCCGCACCATCGAGGGGTTGAGCGCCGGGGAGATTCGCTACACGCCCATCCGCCGTTATCCTTCTTCGGCTTTCGATCTATCCGTGATCGCCGGCCTGCGCGAGCACGTGAGCGCGTTGCGCGAGAAGGTCGCGTCATTCGCCCCGCCGCTGGTGGAATCGATCGTGTTTGTGCGGCAATACTCCGGTCCGCCTCTCGAAGAGGGCCAAAAGAGCGTATCGTTCCGGCTGACGGCGGGTTCGGCCGAGCGCACGCTTTCTTCCGAAGAAGTCGGCGAGATCCGCGCGCGCATCATTGAAGGCATGCGCAGTCTCGGTTACGAACTGCGGGTGTGAGCACTCGGCGCGGCATGCCGCCGGCTTCGCGATAAGCTCCCGAGGCGATCACCCCCCCCTTTTTTGTACTACCGGTAAGCTTCCCTCAGGTCCGAGGGATGACGTCAAGTACACCGTCTCGCAAATATGGTCTCGTATTCCGGCATGACCGCTCGCTCACGCTCACGGCTCTGATCGGAGCCGCGACCGTTAGGGAGCGGTATGCGGATACGTTAGGGAACTTCTGCGGTAGCGTACTAAGTTAAGCCGTTCCGGCTGCTCTGGCCCGCCCCATTAGGGCGTCCACCAAAGCAGTGCCATTCGGAGCCCCGCGCCCGGTGCAGGCATCCCAGCCAACCTTGGCGGAATAGTGTCCGTTGTTGCCGCTGGTGATGTCGCGGAAGGTCGAGCTGGGAACCTTATACAGCGCCGGCTGCATGAAACCGACGGGACGGCCCAGCCGCTGATTGATAAGCGCGGTGAGACCGGCCCAGAGCGGAGCGACCGCACTGGTCCCGCCGATAACCATGTTCGCGCCGTCCACACGAACTTTGTAACCGGTAACCGGGTCGGCATCGCCCGCTATGTCGGGAACGCCGCGGCCGGCAAAATTGGTTTCCGGCTGTTTGGGTACGTTCGAGGATGCCTGATAGGTCGGAATGGGGAAAATCTTGCTCACTCCCCCGCCCGTGGCGCCCTCATTCTTGGCCAGTTCGTTCCACACCACTTCGCTGGTCACCGCGTCATCCGAGGTGTTGAGGCGGGTCCCGCCGCAGGCCAGCACGGGCGGTAAGCAGGCTGGCAGATCCACATGCAACTTCTTGTCCGCCATACCATCCGTGGCGCCATCGTCCCCGGCGGCGGCTGTAACAGTGACACCCACGCCGGCGGCATCCGTGACCGCCTGTAACATAGCGTCGGCGGATTGCGGCGTCCAGGTATCCTCCGGACCGCCCCAACTGATGGAGATTACGGAGGGCTTGTTTGCCGCGTCATGCACCGCGGTGGTAATGGCATCGTGAAAACCTTGGTCCGTATTGGGGGCGAAGTACACTACGATCCGAGCACCCGGAGCTATCGAGCCGGCAACTTCAATATCCAGCATGACTTCGCCATCGGCGTTCTGATCGGTTCCCGGATTATTGACGCCCTGGTCTACGGAGACCGCGGTTACTACCGGGGGTTTACCGCCAAAATAGGTGTTAAGGTCCGAGGATCGGTAGCCCCCACCCAGCTCGATAATGCCAATCGTCTGTCCGGCTCCCGTTACGCCAGCCGGAAAGTTGTACAAATGTGCAACTTGTGCGGGAGTCAGGGAGGTCGCCGGCTGTGTTGCGTGGATGCGCACGTGTGGTTTGGCAATGGCGCGGTTGTCGAGGCCGAGCACCGCCGTGACGATTCCCTTCAACTCCTCCGGAATCATGATGGACCCCGTGCGGCCTCTGTAAGTACCCCGCGGCGAGTTGTAATAAGCCAAAGTAACTCCGAATGCCCGCTGCATGTTTTCAGCAGTACCGGAGAGTACTACGCTTCGCCTGGCTTGGCTGCTTTCGGTTACCGTGAGACCGAATTCGTGGGCAAAGGCCTCGACAGCTTTGATATCGGCGGGTGCGGCCCCATGGACCGTTCCGTATTCTTCCCGAGTGTGATGGTTGACGGATTGTGGGTCGGAAAATGCAAACGATTCAAGTGCGGCTGCCGGGATTCTACGCCGCAGCACGACCGTTGCATTGACCACTTCGTTGTTGTCGATTGCTCGCGCAACCGATGCTTGCGCCACGGGTTCGCGTTGGCTACCCGGCAAGGCGAGTTTCTTTTCAAATGCCATCGAATATCCTCTTTCTTAAGTGCACCGGGTGGGTTCTAGGAGCAGCGTAGAGCCGAATCGGAAGGAAATCAAGCGGTATTATTCCACATGGTATTTCTTATGACAGCACGCGTACAAGAGGCGGGGAATTTCCCGAAGGTATCCACCCTAACTGCTAATCAGATCCACCTATCTGAAACCCGACTCCAGGCGAATTCCCACTGTGATAACATCGCCTCTTACCGGTCCGGGGCCTCCATGACGCAGGAAAACCAGAAACTGTCGATCCTCGAAAAAGTCGGGTATGCATTCGGCGACGGCGCTTGCAACCTGATCTGGATGTCATTTATATACTTCCAGCTCAATTTCTACACGGATGTGTTTGGACTGGCGGCCAGCGCGCTGGCGACTATGCTGCTGGTCACCCGCACCTGGGACATGTTTTTCGACGTCTTCATCGGCACCATTGCCGACCGCACGCGTACCCGCTGGGGCAAGTTCCGTCCATACCTGCTGTGGATGGCCGTGCCATTTGGGATCATGAGCGTGGCCAGCTTTACGACGCCTTCGTTCAGCCCGTTTGGAAAGCTGATTTACGCCTATGTCACGCTCTCGCTGATGATGGTCGTCTACTCGGCGATCAATGTTCCCTACGCCGCCCTGATGGGCGTGATCTCTCCGGATTCGCAGCAACGGACCAGCTTATCTTCGTGGCGATTTACGTTCGCCTTCCTGGGCGGCCTGACGGTCCAATTCTTTACTCTGCGGCTGGTCGAGTTCTTCGGCAAGGGCAACAAGGCGGTCGGCTATCAATTGACCCTCGGCGTGTACGCCGTGGCCGCGGTGGTGTTGTTCCTGGTAACCTTCGCCACCACCCGTGAGCGCGTTCAGCCGGTTCTCGACCAACAGACCTCGCGGACCCGCGATCTGCGCGATCTCATGGCCAACACCCCGTGGCTCGTCCTATGTACGCTGGGTATCCTGAGCGTCTGTTTCGTCTCGATTCGCGGCGCCGCCATCGTTTACTATTTCAAATACTATCTCGGCAACGTAGGCGGCGCGGCCACGTTCATGGTGGTGGGCTCGATTATGTCGGTGCTGGGCACTTTTCTGATCCAGTACGTGACGCCTCTGACGGGGAGGAAAAACGCCTTCATCGGATGCATGCTGCTGGCCACCGTGGCGCTGGTCCTTTCGTATTGGGTCCGGGCGGATCAACTAGCTCTTCTGTACGGATACAACCTCATTTACTGTGTGCTCACCGGACCCACGTCCGCCCTGCTTTGGGCGATGTTTGCGGATACCGCGGATTACTCGGAATGGCGGACGGGGCGGCGCGCCACCGGGCTGATCTACTCGGCATCGGGGATGTCGAACAAGTTCGGCTGGGTGCTGGGCGGCGCGCTGGCGGCATCGCTGCTGGCTGTTTATGGTTTCCAGGCAAACGTGACCCAGACGGCCGAAGGGCAGCACGGCATCCGCTTGCTGATGGCGATCGCGCCCGCGGCGGGAACTCTTCTGGCCGGTTTGGGGATGTTCTTCTACCCACTGAACGAAGGGTCCATGCAGAAGGTCCAGGCAGAGTTGGCGGCCATGCGCGCAAAGCGCGCCGTTGCGGAGTCGTGAGATGCAGTTTGGATACTTCGACGACATCAACAAGGAATATGTAATTACTCGTCCGGATACCCCCAAGTCATGGAGTAACTATCTGGGCAGCACCGAGTACGGCGCGATCGTCACCAATAACGCCGGTGGATACAGCTTTTATAAATCCGCGGCACAGGGGCGGTTTACGCGGCTGCGATTCAATTCCGTGCCTCTCGACCAGCCGGGACGCTATGTTTATCTGCGCGATCGCCACAGCGGAGATTACTGGTCGGCTTCGTGGCAGCCGGTGGCAAAGCCGCTCGATTTGTATAGGTCCGAGTGCCGCCACGGAACCGCTTACACTATCATCTCTTCGGAATACAGCGGTATCCGCGCGGAAACCACTTACTTCGTTCCGCTTGGCAGGGTGTTCGAATGCTGGCGCGTGCGCCTCACGAACTTGAGCGGCAGTCCTCGCAATCTGAGCGCCTTCACGTACGTCGAATACGCGGGAAACTGGAACGCCTACGACGATCTGATCAACCTGCAATATGCGCAGCACATTGTAAAGATGTCCGTCGAGGACAGCATCATCGATCACGGCACCAACGTCAACATTCCCGCCATGCCCGATAACTTCGAAGAGAAGGACCAGGGCCGTCACACCTTTCTGGCGCTGGTAGGTTCCGAGGTTTCAGGTTATGACACGGACCGGACGGCGTTCCTCGGCACTTATGGGAGTTATTCCAAGCCGGCAGCGGTGGAGCGCGGCGAATGTTCGAACTCGTTGGCCGCCGGCGATAACGGGTGCGGCGTGCTCCAGACCCATATCCACCTGGAGCCTGGCGAACAGCGCGAGTTTCTGGTGTTGATGGGGATCGGCGGAGCGGGTGACGAAGGCCGACGCGCCGCCGCCGAATTCCGCAACCCAGACAAGGTCGCGCGGGAATTGGCGCGTCTCAAGGATTACTGGCACGCGCGCCTGGCCGGGCTCAAAGTGGATATGCCCGATGCCGAAGTCAACAGCATGCTGAACATGTGGAGCCCGTTCAACTGCCTGATGACCTACGCATGGTCGCGTGCCGCCAGCCTGATTTATGCCGGCGAGCGGGATGGCCTGGGGTTTCGGGACACGGTGCAGGATATGCTCGGCGTAGTGCATGCCATCCCCGCGGAGGCAGTCGGGCGGTTGGAGTTGATGATCACCGGCCAGGTCGCAACCGGCGGCGCCATGCCGGTAATCAAGCAGTTCGCGCATCGCCCGGGTTCGGAGCGGCCTCCGCGTGAGGACGAGTACCGCTCCGACGATGGCCTGTGGCTCTTCAACGCCATCCCCGCCTATGTCAAAGAGACCGGCGATCGGTCCTTCTTCTCCAAGGTTCTTCCCTACGCCGACCAAGGCGAGGACACCGTGCTGGGCCACATGAAGCGGGCCATCCTCTTCAGTCTGAACCGTTGCGGCGCGCATGGCCTGCCGTGCGGCTTGTCCGCCGATTGGAACGACTGCATTCGCCTGGGCGCCCGGGGCGAATCCGTATTCGTGGCCTTCCAGCTTCGCTACGCGCTGGCGGTGTATCTGGAGGTGTGCGGGCTGATGGCGGCCAAAGACGAAGCGGAGTGGGCGCGAGACAATCTGGAAACGCTCGATCGCAATTTGCGGGAGCACGCATGGGATGGCGAGTGGTATCTGCGGGCGTATCGCGAGGATGGTTTCCGCTTCGGGTCGCGCTCGAGCCGCGAGGGTCAGATCTTTTTGAATCCGCAATCGTGGGCCATCTTGAGCGGGCATGCCGATGCGGGCCGCGCCGCGCAGGCGATGCAGGCGGTGCGCGAGCGCCTGGCGACCGAATACGGCCTGATGATTTGCGATCCGCCGTATGTCGAGACCGATTACAACGTGATGCGGGCGGCCTTGTTCAATCCGGGGATGAAGGAAAACGGCAGCATCTTCACGCATACCCAGGGCTGGGCCCTAATTGCCGAAGCCATGCTGGGCCACGGCGATCTCGCCTGGCAGTACTTCCGCGCCACCATGCCGAGCGCCTGGAATTCGCGCGCCGAGATCCGCGAGATCGAGCCCTACGTATATTGCCAGTTCACCCACAGCAAGTACAGCCCGCGTTTCGGCGCATCGCGGGTGCCATGGCTGAGCGGTTCGGCGGCGTGGTCGTTCTTCACGGCGATCGAATACCTGCTGGGCCTGCGGCCGGAGTATGGCGGCTTGCGCATCGACCCGTGCATTCCCGCTGCCTGGAAAGGGTTCACGTTGACACGGGTCTTTCGAGGAAAGCAGGTGCGGGTCGAGGTTCAAAACCCGGCCGGCGTGCAGAAGGGCGTGCGGCAGTTGGTGGTGAACGGCGAAGTGCTGGAAGGGAACTTCATACCGGCCGAAAAACTTGCCGCTGAAAACCACGTGGCCGCGGAGATGGGGTGAGGGGCGCGGGTCCCCCGGTTCCGTTGACGGCGGGTAGCCCGGCGTTTTACGCTGGAATGGATATCGAGCTTCCCTCCGGGCTGGCGTAGCTCAGTTGGTAGAGCATCTGATTTGTAATCAGATGGTCGGGGGTTCAAGTCCCTCCGCCAGCTCCAATTCGGCTGTGTTCCCCGAGATCTCATGGTACCCTATTAGCGTTGGTTAAATCACCTATTCCAGCCAATTCCCGTTGTTTTTCCGTTGGAAATGGCGTAACCTGCGCTTAGGTACAAACAAAAAGGAAGCGAATGTCGCCTACTATATCAACCACTGTCGGTTTCTCCAACTGGTCTCCGAACCTGACGCCTGGCCCAGAGTGGCGCTCGTTTGAGCAGTTTCGGCTAGGTGGCGCCGCCGCTCTGGAAACGATCCCTACAGGCTCAGTTGCAGTTCTGCACGTCAAGAGCAGTACTTTCAATATCTTGCGTAGTGAAGACTTCCAGAAGCTCATCGGTTTGGCGTCAGAGGTCCATCGTCTCAAAGAGGGCATCACGCTAATGCTGACGGCCGCGAAGATTGTCGGGAAATATCCGAACGATCCCGACGGGATCGAGATGCTGTATAAATCGGCTTCGCTACTTAGAGAATCGAGTATGCTTCCGGAGAGGGGCGGGCACGACGCATTCCACATCACCGACGACGAACGCAAAGAGCACGGGCAACAAGATGACGACGTGAAAGCATCTGAAATCCGCCGTCCTATCCTGTGAGCGACAGCCAAATTCGTACGCTAGTGTAGCGTCCACGAAATAACTGGACAATCGATTCTGGATTCATCCGCGTTCATCGGCGTTCATCGGCGGCCAATAATAATCTTGAGCGTCTTGGTAGAAAGCGGCGCTTTATTATGATCGGCCGCTGATGAACACCGATGAACGCGGATACTTCGATCCCAGTGAAACACACCCTTTGGCCGGTTAGCCACCTTCTCGTCTGTCCAGCTATTTCCTGGACAGAGCACTAGCCGAACTCGAAGAAAAGCTCCGTTTTTTGTCTAACAACGAAGACGCCCTGAACGCTGTGAAGCAGTTTTCCGCTGGTTTGAAGAGCACGCGCGAGCGGCTTGGGGTCTTCAACGCGTCGGGCATTCGTGCGCTCGCCCATCTCCTCGGAAACGACGAAGCTGTTGGGATTCACCGAACCCGACGATGACTTCACGCTCTTGCAGGGTGACATCGTATCCACCGAGTCAGCGTACTTCCTTGGTGAACGCGTCGTTAACTCACCGAAGTACGTGCTCCTCAGTTGTTCGTGCGATCTTGTCCCGGGTCGTCGCGATTATGCGGCCCTGCTTCGCATTAAAGAAATTCGAGAGGGCGAGCCGGACGTCGGGGCGAAGCTCAATCTGCTTCTCAAATTCATGCGAACCGATTCCATGTACTTGCCGGTGCTGCCATCCGATCGGCCCGACCTTCTTTGCAATGCCATTCGCTTTGACGGGATCTGTCAGGTCCGCACGCGTGATTTGGCACTTGCGAATCGAATTGCATCGCTGACGCTGGTGGGGTGGCGAATTTTCGCGTCGTTCTCTCGAATGGTTGTCGCTCGCGCGAACCCGCGGGAATGTGAGATGCGGGCGGCACTTGAACAGAACTTGTTCACCGGTCAGGAATAGCCGTCACTTTGCCGTGGGACTGGGCGAGTTATAGCCGGGCATCAAGCCCTGGACCTGCAGGCAGCGCGGTGATATCCTCTTCCTGGCGTGACTAATCCGGCCTGCCGTGGTGGTGGAATCCGTCGCAGAACGCTGCTGAGCGCCCTTGGGGCGGCGATTGCGCTGCCGCCACTTTCCAGAATCGCGTGGGGTCAGGGCAACGCGCCCGCGAATGCTTACGGCTCGGGTTCCTTTGGCGAGTGGATCGACGATGAGGCCGGCCTGCCGGCATTTCGCTATACCTGTGACCAGACGAACGATCCGCGTGCCGTCACGAACGTCGTGACCCCAGGTATCTTGATGCCGGCCGAGCACGTGCACCAGGTAGGCAACGACCGGCTGGTGGCTGTGGTTTCCAACTACGGACACGTGCAGGTGCGGCAGGATGAAGGCGGCCCGAAGTTTTTGAACGCCTACTCGCCGGATAGAAACCAGTACAGCGGCTTTGGCTGGCTGGCCGGCGATAGCGAACTCCTGGGCACGTGGTATCCGGGCAACGCCGTGAGCTTCGATCGAATCTTCGGGATCGGTTATTTCCGGAAGACTGTCACCGGCAACTTCTATTCTGTCGACCAGGTAATCGTGGCGCCATTCGGCGATGACCCGGTTCTGTTCTCGCAGGTGACGATCTCCAACAACAGCGCCACGGCGGCGAGTTTGCGTTGGGTCGAGTATTGGGGATGCCACCCGTATCAGTTCTCGTATCGGTCCAATCTGGAAGCATTCGACGACAATGCGGAAACCGCCGCTTTGCGGTACGCATTCGGCGATCGATTCGCACACCGTTTCGAGCTTCTGCCGGACGGCGCCGGTCTGCTGGAGACCAAGCAGTTCCTGGGCCGGACCGCGAGCGAGGAGGCACTGTGGCAGGCCGCGGTCAGCTACTGGGCCACTCACCCGAGTCCCTGGAACTCGCCGATTCTGGACGGTGTGCCGGGGAGTTCGTTCGAGGATCTCAATCCTCCTTCCACGTTTCTAGCCTCGCTGGACGCGCCGGCCGACGCGGTGACCACAAACGGCACGGCGCTCTTCTCGAATCTCGGCATACCGTTGGATGGCGACGTCGGCTCGACGGGCAACACGAGCTGCCTTGCGCTGGAACGCACACTCACGCTCGACGCCGGCGAGCGACGCACGCTGTATTTCCTGTACGGCTACTTACCCGAGGGGGCGGACGTCCACGAACTGATCGGCAGCTATCAAGGCCGGGCGGCGACTGTCTGGACCGACTCCTCCACAGCGTGGAACAACAGCGGAATGAGATTCGAGACGGCGGCCGAACCCTGGGCGGCTCGGGAAACCATCTGGAACTACTATTACGTCCGCAGCGCGCTTACTTACGACGCGTTCTTCAACCAGCACATACTCTCGCAGGGCGGCTATTACCAATACGTGACGGGTTTCCAGGGCGCGGCTCGAGATCCGCTGCAACATTCCCTGCCTCTCCTGTTCAGCGATCCCCAGCTCATGAAGGAGGTGCTCCTCTACACGCTGAAGGAGGTGCGGGCGGATGGCTCCATTCCGTACGCCATCGTAGGTCACGGCACGATCATGCCTACTGCGCTTGACAATGCCAGCGATCTTCCGATGTGGCTGCTCTGGACGGTCAGCGAGTATGTGCTTGCGACGCGGGATACCGCTTTCCTGGATGAACGGATTCCGGCTCTGCTCGAGGCCAGCCCGGGCACCGACACCGTCCGGAACCTGCTGGCCCGCTGCTACCAGCACCTGGTACGGGACGTGGGAACCGGCGAGCACTCTCTGATGCGCATGCTGAACGACGACTGGGACGATGGTCTGGTTGGGATTCTGGCCGCCAATAACCTGAGTGAGTGCGTCGCGCAAGGAGAGAGCGTGATGAACTCCGCAATGGCTGCATGGGTCTTCGATTACTACGCGAATCTCCTGGCGTTTCTTGGCGATCCGGCGACGGCGGCGCAGGTCCGGCAAAAAGCCGAGGACCACCGTCAGGCGGCGCGCGCACAATGGACCGGACAATGGCTGACCAGAGCATGGCTCGGTCCCACTTTGGGCTGGGTGGGCCACGATACGCTCTGGTTGGACCAGCACCCCGCCGCCATAATCGGCGGCGTGTTGCCGGGAACGAGGGCTCCCCTATCGGCGCAGAGAACGCTCGTCAACAACATCAATGGATTTCTGCGGCAGCCTTCCACGCTTGGCGCCATGGTGCTCGGACCGGGGCCCGACGGAGCGGCTCTCGGCATGCCCCTTGGCTCCTCAATGAATCGTGGAATCTCCCCCACGCTGAACGGCTGGCTGGTGTGGGCTCTGGCCCAGGTGGACGCCGTGACGGCCTGCAGCGATCTGAGCCGCAATCCCGTGGCCCGGCAACCGGAATCCTGCTCCTACCCCTCGATGGCCTGGGACGAGTGGACGCGCAATTCCCTGGCCTGGCACGCCGATGTCTACCCGGACATATGGTATGAGACTTGGAGCGGGCCCGATACCATTAACTCGTCCCTCAGCACATGCCCCGGCGGTACGATCGGTACGGAGTATAATGCCTACACCACTTTCCCAGTGATGAACCTCCACTCTCACGCCTGGCCGCTTTACGCGCTGACGAAACTGCTCGGCGTGGAGTTCACTGGAGATGGCGTCCGGTTGGCGCCGGTGATCCCGCTGGATTCCTACCGCTTCCAGTCACAGCTCCTGGGCCTGGTGAGATCGCCGGCCGGTTACGAGGGCTGGTATTCACCCGCCAAGCCGGGATCCTGGACCATTCACCTCCGGCTACCTGAACACGAATTGGTTCGTGTAGCGACGTCGGCAGTCAATGACCGCCGCCAGGCTCCACTGCGCTCCGCAAGCGAAATCCTGTTGACCGGCCAGAGCCCTGAGGGCAAACCAATGCGCTGGGCAGTTCACTTTGGCTGAGGAGGGCGAATCGGCCGTTCCGGGTGCTCGTTCCGCGTGAGAAGGCAAACGCCTCGCAATCGTCCAGTAATCCGTCGGAGCTTTCACCGGCGTCCTTGTTTCGTCGGGCGGCGCCGAACTTGACGTAACGCGTCTTCTCGCCGCCGTCGGGCCCAGGCCCTTCAGGCGGACCGCGAAAGCACTCGGAACACCGCGCGTGTAGGTCCGCGAAACACGGCCTAGGATCGCGAACGACGGCAACGTGGCGCAAGGGCCGCTTTAGAAACTAAGCGGGACTATTGCGATGAGTTCGAGAGGTGCCCGGACTGGGCCAACCGGGCCGCAAAAGTTCGAAACGTGTCCGGACTGGGGAGCCAACTTCCCAATAGTTAACTTTCTCTTCGACTGGGGTCCAAAATGGCCGATCTCTATCGGTTGCCCGCGACCGCTCTGCCTCCGGAGCCGGGCGGCCTGCGTGCGTGGAACTCCGCTTCGATTGCGAAAGTAGCCAACCTCGGCTACCCTGGTTTCCGCCATCTGTGCGTCGGGAGAAGCCCGAGTCCGGCGGTGGTCCTTCTCGCCGCGGTCTATTGCAACGATCCGGAAGTAAGACTCGTTGAAGGCCCGCCATGGCTCGCCGTCGAGTACCACGGTTTCGGCTGGGAGTGGCCCGGCTTCGTTGTCGCGCTTGGCCAACGCGTGGCCGAAAGGAGCGGCGCGGCCGCAGCCTTAGCCGGACTACGCGAGGTGGAGGAGGTTTTGGAGCGCGCCGCGCCTACAGTCGAACGGCCACTGCCTGGCCCGAATACCGTACCGTCTTGTCCGGGTGCTCCGTGACATCCAAACCGGCGCCATGGTCTTTTCCCACCACCGTGACATGGAACGTCCGCGATTTCAACATGCCCGGAAACGTGCCGTCCCGCGCATCGATCCTGAGCTGGCGTTTGGCATCGTCCCAATGGAACCCGATAGTCGCATAAACGCCCTTCTCATAGTTATAGTTGTCGTTCTCGTCCTCGTACAGGGTGAAACTGCCGTCGGCGCCGGGATAGATACGCAACTCGAGGGGGTCGGCCGGTTTCTCCGTGGCGTACTGCAGGAACGGCCCCATCGGCAGGATAGACCCGGCCCGTATCATGAGCGGCATGGTGTCGATGTTGGCGTTAGCGGCGACGGCGGCGCCGCCCGCAAGGGGCTGCCCGGTCCAGAAATCGACCCACGAGCTGCCGGCGGGCAGGTACACGCTCCGGGTCCTCGGCCGCGGCTCGGCCGGGGCCGCCTCGCGTGCGTGGATCTCGGGGGTCTTCCAGAAGAGGATGGCGCGAAAGGCCCCATTGGCGCTGTTGGAGGTCTCGAAGGCGAAGTCGTACTCCTTGCCGGCTTCCAGGCCGACCGGAACGGTATAGGACTCGACGGAGTCGAAGTTATGAGGAACTTCCTTGCCGTCCAGATAGAGCCGCTTCGGTCCGAAGGCTTTCATGTCGAAGCGGTACTTCCCGGTTTGCGGGGGAATCAGCTTCCCCTCGAAGCGCATCGAGAAGCTGTAATCCGGGATGAACGCGGGCCATCCCGAGTACCAATCCAGGTTGACGCCCGGCTCGACGTCCTCGTGGCAGAGTTTCTTGAACTCCGCGTCGCAATAGTACTTGACGGCGAGCCCCGGCTTGCCGTCCTTCGTGCGGAAGCTGGCGGGCGCGACCGGGATGGCGGCCTCCATGGGACGGTGATCCATGTAGGCGGTCACCGGCGCGGCCATGATGGCCGGGCCGAACATGAACTGATCGCCGATCGAGTAAGTCTTCCGGTCGGCGGGGAAATCCATGGGCAGCCCGCGCATGATCGAGTAGCCATCGTGGGTGACGCGCCAGCCGAGAGAGTAGATATATGGCAGCAGGCGGTATCGCAGATTGTCGAACTTCACCAGCACGGGAGTGTACTCGCCGAATTGCCAGGGCTCCCGAGGAGTATCCGAGCCGTGGGAGCGGAAGATGGGGCAGAACGCCCCGAACTGGAACATGCGGGTGTAGAGCTCGCGGTAGGCGGGGTCCTCGCCGCCGTTGGTGAACACGCCGCCCTGCGCCCCGATCATGTACGCGCCGATATCCAGCGTCCAATATGGTATGCCCGACATACTGTGGTCGATCCCGGCGGATATCTGGTTCCGGTAAACGTCCCAGTTCGCCCCGATATCGCCGGACCACGTGGTGGCCGCGGCCCGCTGCTGGCCCGCGAAGGCCGACCGGGTAAGTATGTAAACGCGCTTGGCGGACGTCTCCTTGCGTTGGTTTCTGTAAATGGCTTCGGTGTCGACCAGGGGATACGTATTGAGATATCTGGCGAAACTGCCCAGGAAATTGCTCCCGGCTTTCTTCATCCAGTACTCTTCGGCATCCTTGGTGAGCGAGGTGGCGATGTCGGGCTCGGTCGAGTCCATCCACCAGGCGTCGACTCCCTTGGAAAAAAGCCCCCGATCGGCATACTGCCAATACAGATCGGCGGCCGCCGGATTGTAGGCGTCGAAGTACTTGAATCCGGCCCATCCCACCATCGGGTACAAAAATCCACGGCGTTCCATGTCCTGGTAGATGGGCGAGGCGGGTCCGAGACCGCCCCAGATCGACACCATGAGATGGAAGTTACGCTGGTGCAGGATGTCGATCATCTCCTGGGCGCGGGGGTAGGTCTTCTCGTCGAAGACCATGCCGCTCCACATGTCGTTGCCGCCCCAGTATTGCCAGTCCTGCACGAGGCCGTCGATGGGGATCTTGCGGTCGCGGAACTCCTGGCCGACCCCCAGCAGCTCGTCTCGGGAGGCGTAGTGCTCCTTACTCTGCCAGTAACCGAAGGCCCACTTACCGTACATGGGGGCCTGCCCGGTAAGCTGGCGGTACCCGGCTATAACCTGGTCCAGGGACGGGCCGAAGAAGAAGTAGTAATCGATGTTGTCGGCCACTTCGGACCACAGCGAGGTGGCGGCCGGATCGTCGGCGAAGACGGTCTTCGAGTAGTTGTCCCAGTAGACCCCATAGCCGGCCGTGGAGACGAAGAAGGGCGTGACCGACTCGGTGTTGGACTGCACCAGGTTCACGGTCCGTCCGCGCGTGTTCACGTGCCCGGACTGCTGTTCGCCGAAGCCGTAGATGCCTTCCTCGGGCGTCAGATGGAAGTTCTGGCGCACGCTGAAGGCGGCCTTTTCGGCTTCGATCCCGCAGGGGGTGAAGACGGCCGCGCCACGCTCCTCGAACACCGCGCGGTTGCCGCCGTCGAGATAGCGGATGGCGCCATCGCTCTCACTCACCCGCAAGCCGAGCGGGCCCAGGCTCAGCGAGATTTCGCCGGCGGTCTCCTCGATTCGCACGTCGAGCTCCGGCACGTCCTTCCGGATCACGACGAGGCTGGCCTTGTCCGGCTTGCCGCCCGCGGGCCATTTCACCACGCGGACGGTGCGGCCGGCGTAAAACTGGATTCGCTCGTTCACGCCGCCGGCCGCCAGTTGGACGCCGTTCCGGATGCGTTGCACGGCGGGCCGCGCGCCGCCTCCGGCCGCCGGGAGAACGCTCGCGCAGAGGACCAGGCAGGCGGCCGCGGCCGGTGAAGCGGAAAAGGGAGATCTTGTTTTCATGGTTGCTTGTTCGCCTCGCTCGCGGTTTCTAACACCAGACAGTATAGACGGTTGCGCGGCGGCCGGCGCGCGTCGAATTCACTTAGGGTGTAGAGGGCCGCCCCTGTTGTGCCCAGGAGGCAGCGCCACGCCCACGGTCGAGCAAGGCCCGCAATCACCTTGGCCCAGTCACCGTTATTTAGAAGGGCCGAAACAACAAGATACCCCGAGTTGAATGGATTGAAGGCGGAGAAAACCCAAAGGAAGTAGGTGGCGGACGTCAATTTGTCGGCACGGCAAAACAGCACGAGGGCGATAGCGCTCACAAGGCAATTGGCTGAAGTGCCCGCAGCTGATACGAACCGCTTGGCCGAGGCGTTTTGAATGGCCACCGTGGAAATGGACAAGATCCGACCACCCGTCAGCAACGCGGCGATTCCATGGCCGAGAGCCTCGTGGACCATGTCGGCCAAAATACAGGCCACGATTCCGATGCCGGCTAGAGTCAACCAATCGTGACTGGCGGACTCGGCAGAAATAACGACGGGTGCGTTTGCCATGTCCCGTGAGCATAGCGCTTCTCCGACCGCATCAGGCGTCATCCGGAGGCCACCCTGCGCCCCCTTGGCGAGTTCGTGTCCGGACTGGGCGCCCACCCTGGACAAACGTCGGCGGTGCGCTCGAACCGCTCTGAAAACAATGGACGTCTGGGGGGTTCGATCAGAGGGCCAACTGGGCCGCAAAAGTTCGAAACGTGTCCGGACTTGGGAGCCACTTGTTCTTGTTCCGGATCTCCGCTATCTGACTGATTCCATTACGCGCGCTTAAAGAGATTGTTCCTGGAGCCACCCGGTGGATCAGTCACCCCATCAAGGACTCGAACCCACTTAGGAATCCCTCGGCATCCGCAGGCGATCATACGCCGAGCGGCCCAGATCGACACTGCTCCGTTGATCGTACTCTATCCGTGAAATCGCGCGGCGGACAGCACTTCCGGTTTGACTTTCGTGTCAAGGCGGACGAAACCGATGTTTGAGACCCGCCCGCAGCCTCGTGCCCTTATCTGGCGGGCATAAGGCCTTCGTTCAGCAGCGTTTCAATCTCCCTTGACAGCTCAGTCTGAAGCGGCTCTGAGCCATCGTAACCTCTATGGACCAAGCGGATGCGCCCGGATTTATCCATGATGACGAGGAACGGCAAGCCGTCTCCGCCGAGACCTTCAGCCGGTTTTTCGCTGGCGAACGCAACCGGCAACGCGTACCCGCCGTTCCGCAGGAACTCTTTTGCCTTCTCGGCGGTTTCGCCATCGCTTAGCACGTCAACCACCCGGAAGATGACGCCGGAATTGCCCCGGTAGCGCCTATAGAGTTGATCCAACTCAGGGAGTTCGCGGCGACAAGCTGGGCACCACGTTGCCCAAAAGCCGAGCAGCACCACGCGCCCGTGCAGTTCAGCGGAGTTGATCTGTCCCCCGCCACTTTCGGTTAGCGAAAATACTGGCGCGGGCGCGGTGGTCCGGCGGGTTGCGGCTTGTGTGGCGATCGTTGGAATCGCCGTGAAGGCGAAGATGATGAGCGCCGCCACCGGGGCGAGCGACATCATCCAGTCCTTTGCAGTGGACCCGCGCGAACTGAGATGACGGGTATGTACGCCGCTTACTGCGAACAGATTCGCGGCAATCAACAGAATGACCAGGAAGGGGTGAAGAATCGAATTCCACCCGAGCACCAGCAGTGCGAGAGTGCCGCCGGAGGCAACCAGAGGCCCCCGTAGCCAGGCGCTCTCGGGCCGACCAGTTCCGCGGAGAAGTCCCGCTGCAAGAAACAGCAATGAGAGGACAATCACAGCTTCGCGGAAGTCCGCGCCCACATGGAGAATGCCATCGGCAACGATGAACAGAACGAGCGCTGCCACACCAGCCAGGGCATCCGCGGCGCCGGAGATGAGTCTGACTCGCATGCCTGAGCCTACCGGGTTGTTCATGTTCGTCCATACGAGCAAAGGCGCGCTGGAGTTCAGAGTCATGTTCGGCCCGGGCCAGTCGGGCTTTTCCGTTCCCGACGAATCCACCTGAGCGAGAGGCCTGCAAACCTGTCAATCGGAGTGGAAGCGACTAGACCGATCCTGGGAGAGCCCCCGCCTCGTCGCATAGCGTTTACCAACATCGCCGACGATCTACCAGCGCTTCTGGCCTGCTGGCGGAATATCCGGCAGTGATTCCATGCCTCAGTGCGGTCAGCGGGTTTCTCCGGAAATCCACCGCAGAGATCGCGGAGCCGTAAGCGTCTGAATCTGTTGGAAAACCGCAGTGATCGCAGGCGGCGGACAGGTTACCAAAGTTCGAAACGTGTCCACGACGGGGAGCCAGTCCATTTCTGGGACAAATCCCGAGAAACGCCGCGTCGTTCGCTGACGCGCCCGGTCGTCGTGAGTGGGCCCCCGTTACCGCAAGCCGGGTCTGCGGGGATCACGCCCGCCCGGCGGATGGACGAAAGCCCGTATGTTTCCAGGTAGGCGAGACTCCTGGCGGAAAGCCCGACGCGCTGCACTGGGGATGCGCCGTCGGAGTTGTAGCTGTCGTTTCGTTCGGCAACGCCGCGGGGAGACCATGGCAGGGCCGGCCGCGAGTTGGATCGAGTCGATCCAACTTTGCTAGTTCTCCGTAGGCGTCCTCCCCGCCCGGTCCACCACAAGTATCTCCACCGAAACCTTCCTCGATTCCAGCTTCAACCCCAGCCGACCCTGAACCGCCTGAAAGATCGCGGGAGCGGGTGGCGGATCCGGCGGGATCCCAGCCGAAGGCGAACCGGCTTCGGGCACGGCGGCCCGCGGGGCTAGATCGGCGGTGAACTCCAGCGAGAGGTCGTACTTGCCCGTCAGACCAGTCTCATCCACAACCGGCTTTCCCATCTCTCTGGAAAGCATGGCGGCCAGCCAGTGGACATCCTTGTCTGTGGTTCCGATCCCGCGCGAACCGGCCACCGGCACGCCAGCCGCGATGCGGGCTTCAATCTCCTCTTGGAAGCCCCCTTCCTTGGGTCGTCCGGATCCCCCTTGACGGGGCCTTTGGATTCCTTCAGCTTGGACCCGCGCGGACCCACAGTGAGCGCATAGCCCGGCATCTCCCGGCTCTCCCGGTGAACCGTAATCCCAAAACGGTCGGCCAGCAGACGCCGCAACATCAGTCTCGCCTGCCGCCGGCTGGCGGCGTCGGGCAATTTGGCGACGATGTCGAACCTCGCGGTGCTCATCCAGTCCGGACCGGTGAGCCGATGATCGTCGATCCCATACCCACGTGCTGAACGTACACGCCGTGCTTGGTGTGAAGCGCCGAACCCTCTCCGGCCAACGGTTCCAGGTCATCCGGAACTTGTCTTGCCCATAGGAGCTCGATATGAGCGAACGCTTCAACGGCGCTCATGCCAGGCGTCCAGGTGAGCGCGGCAAACCGTGGCGCGGCCGCCCGTTCGCCGGTTGCGGAAACTGCCACCGCCACGGCCCGCTCCTACTCTATCTTTCCCGGTTCCAGCTTCACCCGTGCCGTCCCGCTGGGCGGCAGTTCCACTTCCTGAAATCGGTCGCGCGCCCGCCACAATCTGCCCATGCTCTCCGGCGTGGGATCCACCGCGTCTTCCGTAGCCATCACGTAGTACTTCCCCGGCGCCAGGGTCTGCGACGTGTACTGTCCCAACTGGTCGGTCTGCCCTTGCACCAGCCGTGACGCCAGCACTGCCTCCGAAGGCACTTCCGCGGGCATAACCAGCACCCTCAGATCCGAGCCGGGGTTGCCGTCCTTGCCGGTCACCTGGATGCTCAGCGTCGCGCCGTCGTGTGCCACCGCCACGCGCAACCCCGCGCCGCTCATCGCCGTGCCCATGCGCAGCGGCTCATACAGCACGCCGCGGCCCGCATAGGTGACGTCCTTCACGTAAATTCCCGGTGCGTTGAGAATGGCCCGGACCGAGTAGTCGTCCGGAAAGACGCCGTCGATCGTGAACGTTCCTGGAATGTCCGGCCGCGCCCCGCCGCGTTCATTGGCGAAGGAGGTGCGGTATAGCGGCGCGAGCGAAACCGAAACCTTGCCGGTCTCCGGCGTTGCCGGCGGTTCGCCATCCCACGCCACTTCCCCGTCCAACGGCTTCCCGGGAACCGCCAGCACCTTCACGTCGTGCAGATCCCGGTCGGCGATAGCGATCTCCGTAACGCCGTAGCTGGGCGCCGCCTGGGGGTTGCGATTGGCGTCTTGCACCGACAGCCGGTACACCCCCGGGTACAACTCGCAAATGCGGAACTTGCCGTCCGCCCCGGTCACGCCGCCGGGCGTCACCGAGTACGATCCGCCGTTGTTCGAGAGGCCGCTCGAGGGCTGCATGGCCTCGATGCCGAATCCCAGCGCCGCCGCGCCCATCGGCCCCTCCGCCTTTCCCTCCACGCAGTACGAGGGCGATTTCTTCAGACCGATATCCACTCCCTCGCGCCGCTCCCCGGGCCGCAAGGTCACCGCGCCCGCGCCGTCCCTGGAAGGCGAATCCGGATACCACGTGCGCACCGGAACGCGCTTGCGCAGTTTGGGGTCCAGCGGAACTTCGGAATGGGCCGGCAGGTTGCGCTCGAACTTTTCCACCATGATGAGGAAGGGACGCCCGGGCCGCACGCGCGTCAGAGTGTATTCGCCCAGATCGTTGGTCTGCGCCGTAGACGGGCTGAAGAAGTAGCCCAGGTTCCCAAGATAGTACTCGCGCGAAATCAGCCGCACCCACACGCCCGGAACCGGCTCCCGGTTTTCGTCCACCACCTTGCCGGAGATCGTTCCATCCACCAGCACCCCAAAGTCGATGTTCTCCAGGTCCCTCCCGGCCACAAGCACGCGCCGCGTAAGATCGTTGCCAGAATGTTGCGCATCGCGGACCACGATCCGGTAGGAGCCCGGCGGCAGGTCCGCCAGCTTGTAGCGCCCCGAGGAGTCGGTGGTGGATGTCACCTCCTGGCTGTTCCTGCCCATGCGGACCATGTCGCCCGCCCAGGTCACGCCGGTGTACGTCGTCACGGAATAGCCGGCCAGCGGCTGCCCCGCGATTCTGTCTTTCACCACGCCGCTCACCGACGCGTTGGTGGCCGCCGTTTGCGCCGCCAGTGCCCAGGCTGCCAGAGCGCCCAACGCCAGAACCTTGCCCGTCATTGCACCCCTCCTTCGGGCGGCGAAACCGGCAGGTCCAGATCCGTAGGCGCGCCGCCGGGAACGTCGAATTCGATCATGTGCGCGAGGTCCGCCACCCAGCGCGTCCTGGCCGCTCCCGCTGCCGGTTGCGCGGCCCGTTGCGCGGCGATGCGATACCGCCCGGGACGCAGCCCTGCATACTCGAAGCGTCCCCGTTCGTCGGGGAACGCCAACTGCGCCGGCGTGCCGCCGGCCGCCTCGGCATCCAGCAGCATTACCGCGAAATCCCTGGGGTTCGCTGGCTCCGCCCGCAGGGTGCCGCGAATCGACCCGGCAGTTCCCAGCTCCACCGCGACCGGACCGGAGACTTCGCGGCTCAGGTCCACCACCGGCCGGCTCACCTGGTAACACCCCGCGCCCAATCCCGTGACCGACAGACCGTATCGGCCCGGCGCCAGGTCGCGCACGGTCTGAGGCTTGGCCAAACTCGCTTCGACCGGGGCGCCCTCGAACAACCCCCAGGGCTCTAACTGCGTCAGCCTGACGGTAGCCGTCTGCGGGCAGCCCTCCGGCGGTCCGCGCAAGACCACCTCCAGCGACCGCCCGGCCGTCGCCGGCACACGGATGCCTTCCAGGTTCTGCGCCATCACCTGGATCCGCGTCCGCCCGTAAACCGGGTCCTTGCCGAGCACCGTTTCGAAGGCGCCGTATCCATTGGCGGGCCCGGAGACGAACAGGTCGTAGGCGCCGGGCGGAATCTTCTCGAGGCGGAAGCTGCCGTCCGGTTCCGTCCATAGTTGCGCGATGGGGAGAGCCGGCAGGTCCGGCAGCCCCAGCGCCAGTGAATACTGCACGTTCGGCCGGGGCCCCTCGATCTTGCCGCTCACCGAGAAAGCCGCGCCCGGCGCCACCAGGAAGTCGATGTCGCGGTAGTCCTCGCCTCCCGCCACCGTGAAGAAGCGGGGGTGCGCCGCATCGGGATACAGTTGCGCGCCCGAGCCGACGCTCAGACCGGCCCACCACAATCCCACCGCGTACCGTCCTGGAGGCAAGTCGAAGATGCGGTATCGTCCGCCCTCTTCCAACGGCTGTTGGCGCACCACCTTCAGCTCTTCGGCGCCGTTCTGTTTCACCAGCACCGCAACGCGCGCGCTGCCCGAGGTCCGCCCGGTCGGATTCGACACCCTTCCTGGCACTGGGCGCCCTTCCGTATCGCGCACCGTGCCGGCGATCACGGCGTACCGCACCAGCCGCACCAACAGGGCCGTCGCCGGCACGCGCACCTTCAAAGTGGTAGCCACGTGGTTGGGCTTGGAGATGTCCACCGTGTATTCGCCCGCCGCCAGGCCGACCGCGTGAAACCGCCCGTCGCTTTCCGTCTCCAGGTCGGCCGCCAGTTCGCGCATGCCGGCTTGGTGGAAGCGCAGTTCGGCGGAAGCCAGCGGTTCACCGGAATTGTCCTCCAGTACGCGGCCATCCACTCCCTCCGCCCGGATGGGGAGCACCGCGGCCGCCAGTGCCAGAAGGACAATCGCAGGGCCGCCGATTCTTGGCATGTAGCACCTCGCGCCCAAAAAGTAGCACTGCCCAATTCTCGTGTCAAGGCGCGGGACGCGGGTGGACGCAGGCGCGGAACGCGGGCGCGGGACGCGGAACGCCGGACTCGCCGCGCAGGATCGAAAGATGGCGGCGAGGTGTGTACTGAGTGGGGCCCGGGAGCCTGAAAGGGAGATTCCGGCCACAACGAAGACTCCTATTTGGCTTGATCCTGGCTCGCTATCCGGTCATCGACACGGAGGAGCTACACGACCCATGGAGCCATCGCCGTTCTTCGGCAGTCCGGCTGTCCCGGCCGAGAGTTCCATGACGGTAGGTCCGCGCTTGCCCTGGGATGGGGGTGTTGAAACCATCGTGAGACACCGGGATCGCGGGACACCGGGCCGTTTGCTCCGTCCCCGATCGCCGGACAAGACCGGCCCCGTGGACCTCGCCCCGCTTCATCGGGTTGTCCTGCCTGGGTTCACCGGGTGCTCGATCCCAGCCGGCTCCGGATCGGCGTCGAGATCCGGATGCGTCCCCGCCGTTTCCGCGGCGAAGGCCGCGATCACCGCATGCCTCGCCTTTCGGTATCGTCGCCGCAGCCATCGATCGGCGGCATCACGCACCAGGGTCGTCGCGGGCGCCCCGGTCCGTTCGGCCTCCGCCCCGAGACTGGCGTAGGTCTGCTCCGGCAGTGGCAAGTGGAAGTTCTTCATCGCCTCCCCCTCGCCTCGTTATGCCACGAGTTAGTCCCGCCTACTCCGGAATCAGCTCGTACGCGCAGGCCACCGGCTGCGCCGCCGCCCTCTGCCGCGCGGCCAGCTCCTCTTCGATGGCATCCAGACCCGCCAGCGCCGCCGGCAGCCCGGTCAGGTCGTCCTCTTGCAGTGCAACCTGAAGCTGCTTCCATCGCATCTCGTGAATGTCCCCACGCTTCAGGGTCAGCAGGTGGACGCCCAGCGCCTGCTTCGCCATGGGCGTGGGCATCGCCGCCAGGTTGAGGCCCTTGCAGAGTTGCTCGCGGCTGAACGATCCCACCTCGCTTCCATCGATCTTCAACGTGTACTCAGCCGCCTCGAGGCCCCGGACCCGCAGCGTCTGCCGGTTCAGCGCCTCCATGAAGTCCGAGCTGGCCAGAGCCAGGTCCACGGTGGCCGCACCCCGGCGGGCGCCCACGGGCAACGACCGGTCGCGCAGACTTACTAACATCGGCAGGGAGGCATCCAGTTGCGACCACGAAATGCTCCCGTCCACGGTGAGCCCGGTGACCGTGGTATTCTCGACGCAAGTAACTTCCTTGGACGGCGCGTCGATCTCGACCGCCGACACGATGGGCGACGCGCCCCAGGCTTTGAGCAACGATTCCGCCATGATGAGGTGCCCACCGGCCGAGGGATGAATGCGCCCCGGGATCAGGTTCTTGGCTCCCGCCGGGTCGCTCGCGTTGGCCTTCTTCAACATTGCCACCACGGGCCCGTTCAGGTCGGCCACCAGCATCCGGTTGCGCCCCGCCAGTTCCCTCACAAACTGGCCGTAGCGCACCAGGACGGAGTTGTATCCTCCCGGAAACAACGGCGCCACGGTAACATCGTCGTAGGGCGAAGGTTCCAATAAAGTAACCCGGAGGTCCGGAAAGGCCGTCTTCATGACCTCGAGGATGTGCTCCATGCCCTCTTTATACCGGTTGAAACGCTCCTCGTCGAAGGCCGCGTACCCGCCATCGTTCATCCCCAGCATCACGGTCATGACCGTGGGCTTGAACGGAATCACGTCGCGCGCGAGCCGCACGTCGGCGCTCCCGCCGTTGCCGCCCGGAGCGTTCTCGCCGCCCCACCCGGCGTTGACGAAGCGCACGTGGAGCTGCGGATAACGCGTCAGCACGAACGTCTCGACGAACGTGGTGTAGAGCCGCTGCTCGGTGATGCTGTCTCCGTAGAACACCACGGTATCCTTGTCGTGGAGATAGAAACTGTCCGGCGCCGTCTGCGCCGCCGCGGACGCGGCCAGAAGAGCCAGCAGGCCGAGGACAGATCGGGGTGCGCGAGCAGGGAGCGATTCCATAAGCCGCTCATTGTACCCCGGCTCCAAAAAGGAAGCTGTGAGATGCCAGCACTGCGCGCGGTTTCGTCCCTTCTCAACTGGGACGCGACGCGCAGGCCCGAAACTCATCCTTGTGCTCAGCCGCGTACAAGTACAGCAGCATCTCAATATTTTCGTCATCGGGAATTAGCGAATTCTGGTTCAGGTTGCTGATGATCTCCGCCTGGGCGTCGCTGAACGAACGGACCATTTCTGCGCACTTGACCGGGTCCGAGGGCGGGCCTTCCGGGCCGAACACATTCCCGGCGGTCTCGAGCACCTGAGCGGTCTTCGGCGCGCCGATCGCTCGGAGCGCATCGAGGATCGCCCCGTGGTCTTGCGCCGCGTAACACTCGAGGTATTGCCAGAGACCGTCGTTCATGACTTCCCAGTAGTACATCGAAGCCATGCGAAAGTTTCTCTCCGCACCCGACAACGCGCCGGCCCCCTCGTCGATTTCGATCCGGATTAACTCTCTGTCGAAGTCTTCGAGCCCGTTGAGGGCAGCCAGCGCCCGGGCGGCTCCGGTTTGGACCTGTTCAAGGGGAGGCCTCAACCACGCTCGGGCGGCTTCCGTCTCCGCACCTTCATCCGGAGGCTTCAACAGTCCGCGGAGCCTCGCTTCGGCGTTTCCGTCCGGATTGCGAGCGTATGCCAGAAGCGCCTCGTTGAGTTCCGAACTGCGCCTGTACTCGCCTGCCAGCGGCTCCAACTGGTCGATCAGCGGCAGCAGCGAGGCGTGCGGAATTGGGGAGCCCGCGTCGTTGAGCGCCGCGATGACATACCGAAGCCCGGGATTGTCCAGGGAGAGGTGGTCGGGCGACAATAGTGTCCGCGTCGCATACTGCGCGTCGATCCGCACCAGAAGCCCGGGCGCCGGGTACTGGCCGAACCTGTCCGGAACCTTCAGCAGATCCACGAGGCAGGGACGAATCGCCCCGATGAATTCAGGCGTGGCGCGGCCGGACGTGAGCGCACGTTCGATTCCCATCAGGACATAGCCCCGAAGGTCCCGATCGTCGCCCGTCAGGATTCGTTTCATCGGCTCGATACAGGTCTCCAATCCAATCGCGCCGAGCCTCAGCGCCCCATCCTGGCGGAATCTGGGATCTGGGCCGTTCACATACTCGACAAACGGGGCGGCCGCATCCGCGGAACGCGAGTTCTCCAGAAGATCGCTGATCAGGTAGTAGGGCGAGTTGGAGTTCAAAAGACCCGGCGAAATAAACGCCGTCGCTGGAATGCGCGGATCTTCCAGAGCCGACACTAAAAACGGAACGGCGCGATCCCCGGCGGTCTTTAACCGCTCATAGCAGCCCTCGATCTTCCACGGGACAAACAGTCCCGCCACCAGTTCCGCAATCTGGGCATCGGTCAATTCGGTTTCGCTCATGTCCGGGGTCTCCTGTCAATCATCCCCAACTTTCTTAGCATACGGCGGCCGGTTGTCTCAGGCGTGCTCACCGACATGAAACCGCCCCGAAGCCGGTTGGGGCGGGCTGCTTCAAGCTTCGCTCACGCGGGGGCGCAGCCGGGCGGACCTTCTTCATTCGCACGCAAGGAACGCTGGCGCCCGACTTCAGCACATGCTCCACGCGGGCTTGCTCGGTGTAACCGTTGGCCCTATAGAATGCCACCGCATTGAGAGACGCGTCGCAGGTCAGGACCTCCGCGGCCGCAAACGCGCGCTTCTCCAGCTCACCGAGGAGAGCCCAGCCAACCCGCCCGAAGCCGTTCGGTTTGACGTAGAGCGCGCGGAATTGCTCGTCCGCGGGAACGGCCGCTCCGAAGCCGGCGATCTCATCGCCGACTTCGGCAATCAACACGATGAACCCGGGATCGGCAATTTGCCGCTCGAGGCGCGCAACGCGGTCCGGGGCAGGCCCCAGCGCCCCGTCCGACGCGCGGGTCGCAGGGACGGGCTCGCGACTACTATTGCAAAAATGCAATAATACGTGTAGGTGACGTGGATCGTAGAACTGCTGGACGACCGGGTTCGCGGAGAGTTCGATGTCCTGCACGCCGAAGGGAAAGGACGGCATCTCGCGCGCGATATACGTTACGGCGAAGGGGCGCCGCGTTGTAGTTGTCCGGGTGTTCGTCAAGAAAGCCCGGAAGACGCCAAGGCGGGAAATCGATCTGGCTCTGGAGAGGGCCAAGGAGGTAACGAAACGATGAGCCGCACGCGCGTTGACGATCTGCACAACCAGTGGATGAAGGATCCGGACTATCGGCGCGAATACGAGGCGCTCGACGAGGAGTTCTCGCTCACCGCGGCCATGATCGAAGCGCGGAGTCGAGCCGGCATGACCCAGGCACAGGTGGCGCGACGGATGAAGACCACGCAGGCGGCCGTAGCCCGGCTGGAGAGCAGAAGCGGCAGGCCATCGACCCGCACGCTCCAGCGTTACGCCAGGGCCACCGGCAGCCGTTTAAGAATCATCTTCGAGCCGGGCGTTGCCCGGTCCTAGCCCTCGGTTTGTCCCGCCGTTGACCGGGCGGAACGGGCCATGGAAGAGTGGGCCGGACCATTTCTCGACGCGGCATCCGGACCCGGGGCGGCATAAGTCCGGGGTGGTGACTTTACGGCCGCGTGGAATGGGTGGTTTCCGATAACGCGTTTTGCTACAACTATCGGAAGGACCGTTGTTCGAGCACGGAGTGGCGCGGCGCAGCAGTGCGCAGTGGGCAATTGCTAAGGTGAAAGAGTGCGGCTCGCACACCATCTTCTTGGGACACGATGCTTCGCCCCAGCTTGCTAGCAGAGATTCTCGAATCGTCGAGATCGATTCACCGTTCAGGCTCGATGAGTCCGAGCGCTCTGATCCGGCTTGCAAAGCACCTTGAAGACCGTGAAGTCCATCATTCTGTCGAGACGGGGACCGGTGCAAGCACCCTCGTCTTTTCACATTCGAGCCGGTGTCATACGGTATTCGCAGTCGATGCTGACGAGAGCATTTCCAGCGTTCGCCGAAGCCCGCTCCTCAACGCCGCAGCCATAACATTCGTCAATGGCCCCACGCAGAAGGCTCTGCCCGTTCACTCGTTCCCCTCGCCATTGCAGGCGGTATTGCTTGACGGCCCGCACGCTTACCCTTTCCCGGATCTTGAGTACTTCTACGTGTACCCTCACATTCAGGAGGGTGGTCTTTTCGTAATCGATGACATTCACATTCCATCAATCCAAAACCTGTTCCGGGTCGTAAGCTGCGATGAGATGTTCAGGGTTCTTGAGGTTTGCGGCAAGACGGCATTCTTACAGCGGACGGACGCCCCGGTGTTCGACCCGTGGGGAGACGGGTGGTGGCTTCAGGCATTCAACAAACGGCCGAGTTGGCGATATGCTTGGCAAGACAAATTGAAGTCGGCTATCCCGGGGCCGCTACGAGCGCTCGTGCGAACGCAGGCTGACCGCTGCCGTCTGTTGATTCAAGGTCGCCGATAGCAGTTCGCATCACGGACGTGCCGATACGTGGCGTCACGGGAAAGTGACCCGCACCACTTGGCCGTATCACGCCTGAACCTCCGAAATGCACCCAAGGGAGACCCGTATCTCGAGGCAGCCTTCGCGTCGAAGGCCGGTCCGGCCAGAGGGTCCGTGGTTCAACGAATCCCCTCCCGCCCCGCGAAGCCCACTGGCAACCCGCCGCTCCGAGTTGGACCGAGTCGGTCCAATCGGAAATCCTCCGGGTCAATGAAATCAGCCACTTACAGCGCCCGTTGGACCGAGTCGGTCCAACTCGCCCCGCCGTCCCCCCGCTATCGGTTACACTTTTCCGAAGGAGCCACTACTTGCGAATTCGAAAGGCGGTCATCACCGCCGCCGGTCCCGACCAGCGGGCTCTCCCGCTGCAGACCCTCATCGACCGCGACGGGCGCGAGAAAACCGTCCTCGGCATCCTCATCGAACAGGCCCTCGCCGCCAAGATCGAGGAGATCTGCGTGGTCGTATGGCCCGGCGACGAACCGCGCTACCTGCAGGCCGCTGGCGCACATGCCGGCGCCGTCCGGCTTGTAGCGCAACCGCAGCCGCTGGGCTACGCTCACGCGGTCTATTGCGCCCGCGATTTCGCCGGCCGCGACCCGTTCCTCCACATGGTCGGCGACCACCTCTACGTCAGCCCCGGCCAGGCCAGCGCCGAGCGCATCGCCGCCATCGCCCAGGCCGAGGGCTGCTCGGTGTCCGGCGTGCAGCCCACCCGCGAGCACTTGCTCCGTATGTACGGCGCCGTCACCGGGCGCCGCCTGGGGGCGCGCGAAGGGCTCTACCGCATCGATACCGTCATCGAAAAGCCCACCCCCACCGAAGCCGAACGGCGCCTGGTGGTCCCCGGACTGCGCGCCGGCTACTACCTCTGCTTCTTCGGCATTCACGCCTTCACGCCCACCGTCATGGACCTGCTCGGCGCGGCCTTCGACGGCGCGGCGGGCGCACCCGTGGTGTTCACTTCGGTGCTGGCCGAGTTGGCCCGGCGCGAGCAGTACCTGGCCGCCGAGGATTCCGGCCGGCGCTATAACCTGGGCACGCGCTACGGCCTGCTGACCTCCCAACTGGCGCTGGCCCTCAGCGGCAGCGACCGCGCCGACGTGCTGGCGCAACTCCTCGAACTGCTGGCCGACCGCGAACTGGCGGCGGGAACCCGGCAGTGAGCCGCCTCGTCGCCGTGATCACCGCGAGCGACCCCGCCCTGCGCGACCGCTCGCTCGAGGCGGTCTGCCGCGGCCTGCCCCTCGAGGAACTCGAAGCCGAGTGCGTGGCGCTCGACCGCTTCCGCCGCTCGAGCGACAACCTCTACGAACGCGTGCGCGCGCTGTTCTTCCTTTACGCCATCCACCGGTTCCACGTGCCGCTCGGCGAGCGCGCCGGGGCGCCCGCGCGGATTCCCTACGCCGGCTACACCCATCTTCTGAAGCGCCGCTTCGAGGAGGCCATCGACGAGTTCCTGGCCGCCCAGCGCGCCGCGGGGCCCGGCGCCGTCATCTCCAGCGCGCTGGCCGCCGCCTACCGCGGCCTGGGCTTCCAGACCCTCGCCGACCAGGTCCGCCGCAGCGTCCGCTCCGTGCGCGGCAACCAGTGGATGTTCCGCGCGGGGCACCCCGCCGACTATCCGCTGCGCCTGCGCCCCGAACTGCTGCGCCGCGACGCCGGTCTGTTCCCGGTGCTCCGCGAGTGTACGCCGGTTCGCATGGACCTCAGCCACAGCGGCTGGAGCGACATCTTCTTCCTCGGCATGGATTTCCCCGAAGGCGCGCGCGTCCTCAATATCTCGATCGATCTCAGCGTGCGCGGCAACGCCGGCGCCCCCTCGCCGAAACCTCCGGTGGAGGCCTGGGTGCGCGTCATCGACCGGCCGGTGCTGCGCCTGGTCAGCGTGGATCTGGGGGCCATCGCCGAAATCTCCACCGTCGCCGAAGTGTTCGATTTCGCGCGCGACTACCTGGGGCTGCTCAAAGCCGCGGTCATCGCCAGCGGCCTGCTGCCGCCCGGCATGGAAGGCGCCACGCAGCCTCTCGCCGAGCTGCTGCGCCGCCTCACCGGCGCGCCCGGCCTGGGCATCGAAATCGTTTCCAAGGTCAACGACATCCCCAAGGGCAGCCGCCTGGCCGTCTCCACCAACCTGCTGGCCTGCCTGATCGCGGCCTGCATGCGCTCGACCGGGCAGATCCACACGCTGGAGGGCGGCCTTGAGGAATCCGACCGGCGGCTGGTGGCCGCGCGCGCCATACTCGGCGAGTGGATCGGCGGGAGCGGCGGCGGCTGGCAGGATTCCGGCGGCGTCTGGCCGGGCGTCAAGCTGATCTATGGCGTCCCCGCCGCCGAGGGCGATCCCGAATTCGGCGTCAGCCGCGGATGTTTGCTGCCCCGCCACCGCATCTTCAATAACGACGAGGTCCCGCCCGCCACCCGCAAGCTGCTGGAAGACAGCCTGGTGCTGGTACACGGCGGCATGGCGCAGGACGTCGGGCCGATCCTCGAAATGGTCACCGAGCGCTACCTGCTGCGCAGCGAACGCGAATGGCTGGCGCGCCGCCAGGCCATCGGCATCCTCGACGAGGTCATGGACCGCCTGCGCCGGGGCGATATCCGCGGAATCGGCGATTCGACCGGCCGCAACTTCGACGGGCCCATTCAGACCATCATTCCGTGGGCCGGAAACCTCTACACCCACACCCTGATCGAGGCCGCGCGCGAGGCGTTCGGCGCCGATTTCTGGGGCTTCTGGATGCTGGGCGGCATGAGCGGCGGCGGCATGGGATTCCTCTTCCATCCGCGCCGCAAGGCCGAAGCGCAGGGCCGCCTGCAGGCCATCATGAGCGAAACCAAGCGCCGCCTGGAACACGCCGTCCCCTTCGCCATGGAGCCGGTGGTCTACGACTTCGCCATCGACGAACGCGGCACCCAGTCCACCGTGCTCGGCGGCGAGCGCGCCCTCATGCCGGCAGCCTACTATACGCTGGCCGTGCCACCGCTGGTGCGCACCGAGGCCCGCCTGCTTTCGCCGGCGCGCCGCGCCGAACTCGACCACTTCGCCGCCGCCTGCCGCAATCAGCCCGATTTCGCCGGCATGGTGCAGCAACTGTTCGACCACCTGCTGCCGCGCAGCCAGGAGAGATCCGCCGACGCTCCCCATACCCTGGAAACCATGCTGGAACAGCACGGTTTCGACGCCGTGCAGCACGCCCAGATCCAGGCCGACATGCGCGCCGGCCGCATTGGCCTGGCGCAGAACCGCCTGCCGGTGAACACCGTCATCGAGGACGTCCGCCCCGGCGACCTGATCGACGCCGCGGGGATTCCCGAGTCCTGCCGCCGCACCGGCGAGGAAGCTCTTGCCGCGGGGCGCGTTGCCGTGGTCTCGTTCGGCGGCGGCGTGGGCAGCCGCTGGACCAAGGGCGCGGGCGTGGTCAAGGCCCTCAACCCCTTCTGCCAGCTCGGAGGCCGCCACCGCAGCTTCGTCGAGGTCCACCTGGCCAAGAGCCTGCGCGCCGGCCGCCGGGCGGGCGTGCTTCCGCCGCACGTATTCACCACCAGCTACCTCACGCATAGCGCCATCCAGGAGCACCTGCGCGCCTGCGGCAACTACGGCTACCCCGGCCCGGTGCTGCTCTCCCAGGGCCGCGCCATCGGCCTGCGCATGATCCCCGCCGAGCGCGACCTGCGCTTCGCCTGGGAGGAGATGCCGCAGCAACTGCTCGACGAGCGCGCGCAGAAAGTCCGCGAGAGCCTGCACGCCACGCTCATCGATTGGGCGCGGCAGGCCGGCGAAGGCAACGATTATACCGACAACCTGCCCCTGCAGTGCCTCCACCCCGTGGGCCACTGGTACGAGATTCCCAACCTGCTGCGCAACGGCACGCTGCGCTCGCTGCTGGACGCCAACCCGCGGTTGAACTACCTCATGGTTCACAACATCGACACCGTGGGCGCCGATCTCGATGCCGCCCTGCTGGGCTGGCACATCGAGCAGGGCGCGGCGCTCACCACCGAGGTGGTGGCGCGGCACGTCGAGGACCGCGGCGGCGGCCTCGCGCGCGTCGACGGCCGCCTCCGCCTGGTGGAAGGCATGGCGCTGCCCAACGAGGAAGTGGAATCGCAGCTTTCCTATTACAACAGCGCCACCTATTGGATGGATATCGACCTCGTGCTGGCCGCCTTCGGCCTTCGCCGCGCCGATCTCGCCGACGACGCCAAACTGGCCGAAGCCACCCGCCGCATGGCCGCCCACATGCCCACATACATCACCCTCAAGGACGTGAAGAAACGCTGGGGCAAGGGCCAGGAGGACATTTTCCCGGTGGCCCAGTTCGAAAAGCTATGGGGCGACATGACCGCGCTCCCCGGTCTGGAGTGCCGTTACGTGGCCGTTCCGCGCATCCGCGGCCAGCAGTTGAAGGAGCCCGCGCAGCTTGACGCCTGGCTGCGCGATGGCTCGGCCGAAGCGCTGGAACGGCTGTGCGGGTGGGAGTAGGGCGGACGGCTCCCGGCAACCCGGCTATGCCAGATCTGGCATACAATGGAATTGGTGCCGGATAGACCGGAACAACCGCGCAAGTTGGTCTGGCTTGTCGACTCGCTTGATCGGCTGACGGGCTTTCCGCCTCCGGTCCGCCATCTTGCCGTAACATGGGTAGGGTCAAGCGAAAGGTCGCGCCATGGGGGGTTGGGGAAGAAGTGGAGGCGACATGGGTGACCGTTACTTCGATCTCAACGTCGAGAAGATACTGGATGGATGGGAGCCGCGTCACGCGATCAGAGAGCTGATTGCGAATGCCCTGGACGAACAGGTGCTCTCCAGAACTGCGGATATCCGGATCGAGCAGGACGCTGCAGGGGGCTGCCACATCCGCGACTTCGGGCGGGGACTGCGATACGAGCACCTCACCCAAAATGAGAACCCGGAGAAGCTATCACAAGCCAGCCGGGTCATCGGTAAATTTGGAGTGGGCTTAAAAGACGCCCTCGCGACGCTTGACCGCAGAGGTATCCATGTCCGGATCGTTTCCAGACACGGCGAGATCTCGCTGAAATCTGCCCCGAAGCACGGCTTCTCGGACGTCGTGACGCTGCATGCGACGGTCGCGCCCGCGGGCGACCCCGCTTTCGTTGGCACCGAGATCACTCTGCATGGCGTCGCTCCCTTGGAGTTGGAGGCTGCAAAGCAGTTTTTTCTCCGTTTCGCGGGTGAACCGGTAATCGATGAGACGGCGTATGGTCAAATCCTTCAGCGGCGGCCCGGGAACATGGCCAGGATATACGTCACGGGTCTGTTAGTCGCGGAGGAGGACAACTTCCTCTTCTCGTATAACATCACCTCCCTGACGGCTGCCATGCGAAAGGCCCTCAACCGGGAGCGCTCCAATGTGGGCCGGACAGCGTATACAGATCGCGTGAAGGCGATGCTTCTGGCGTCGGGCGCCGACGTCGTCGCCCACGCTCTCGCCAGTGATTTGGGGGCCGTTGAGCGTGGAACTCAGCACGATGAGGTTGGATGGGCTGACGTTGCCACGCACGCCTGCCAGATTTTAAACGCACAGAAGAAAGTCGTCTTCGTCACCGCCGGAGAGCTCGCCGCGTCATTCGTTAGTATTGACAAAGCCCGGTCCGAAGGCTTCCAGGTCGTCACTGTCCCAGACAACATCCGGCGCGCCATTTCCGGCACGGTGGATACAGCAGGGAACCCCGTCCGCGACCTCGAAGTCATGTGGGCGGAGTACTCCAGAGGGTTTGAATTCACGTTCGTCGCGTCGGAGTCCCTGACGCAGGCGGAGCGCTCGATCTTCAACGAATGGAGGCGTATTGCGCAGATCGGCGGTGGCCTTCCGTCGAGTTTCAAGGAACTGCGGATTTCCGAGACAATGCGACCGGACGCCATGAACGGGGGCGACACAGACGGTTTGTGGGACGCCGAGAATGGGCGCATCATAATCAAGCGATCCGAACTGTCGTCCTTGGCCAGCTTCGCGGGCACACTCCTGCACGAGATGACTCACGCCAAGACCGGGTTTTCCGACGTGACCCGCGATTTCGAGGGAGCGTTGACCGAAGTGATCGGCACCGTCGTTGCCTCCAAGGAGCGATGAGGCGGTTCGCCTGGGGTACTTGCTCCGGGAAAGTCCCGGCCGCGACCGGACACGCTGTTATCTCAGGCCGAGACTTGGCGGGACACAGAACTCCCTCAATGAGCCAGTGGGTCTCCGCCGACAGCCGCGCGGCCGCGAAGATCTGGGACGACGCGCTTGGGGACGTGACCGAGGCGGGGAGAAAGCTGGGGCCGAGCGGACTGTTGCAAATGGTTGCACGGAGGCCGCCTCGGAAGTGAGTTGTGTTGAAAGTAAAAGGAGTGCCGCTACGTGGCCGTCCCGCGCCTCCGCAGCCAGCAGTTGAAGGAGGTCGCGCAACTGGACGCCTGGCTGCGCGATGGCTCGGCCGCAGCGCTGGAGCGGCTGTGCGGGTGGGGGTAGGGGCGACGGCTCCCGGCAACCCGGCTATGCCAGATCTGGCATACAATGGAATTGGTGCCGGATACACCGGAACAACCGCGCAAGTTGGTCTGGCTTGTGGACTCGCTCGATCGGCTGACGGGATTCCCGCCTCCGGTCCGCCATACACTCGGTTTCGCGCTGTACCTGGCGCAGATCGGGCAGAAGGATGAAAGCGCGAAGATGTTGCGGGGCTTTGCGGAGACCGTTTGGCAGGTCCGCGCTGACGATCCCGGCGGGACGTACCGCGCGGTCTACGTAGCGCGGTTCCAGGAAGCCGTCTACGTGCTGCATGCTTTCCGGAAGAAGGCGAAGTCCGGAATCGCGACTCCGCGGCGAGAGACAGATCTGATCCGGCAACGGCTCAAGTTGATGCGCAAGCTTGCTGCCGGGAAGGGGGACTGAAGGTGACCAGTCGAGAATACACAATGAGCAGTGGAAACGTCTTCGCGGATCTTGGCTTGCCCAAGCCGGACGACCTGTTAGCGAAAGCCGAGTTGGCAGCGAAGATTATCGCGGAGATCCAGCGGCGGCGGCTCACGCAGAGCCAGGCTTCGCAGATCCTGGGAATCGATCAGCCCAAGATCTCGGCCCTCAAGCAAGGTAAGCTATCCGGCTTTTCAATCGAGCGACTGATGCGGTTCCTGCTGTTGCTGGGGCGCGACATCGAGATCACCGTGAAACAGAGACGGAAGTCTGTAGCGGCGGCAAGGCTTCGAGTCGCCTGACGTACAGCCGGAGGACCAATGGCCGACTTCAATACGGATGCAGATCCAGCCGTACCTGCGGCCTGCTTTCAAGCTGCGCGGGACAGGTTCGCCCGTGCGGGCGAGTATCCGCTAATCGATGACGCTGAGATCATCGAGGACAAAGTGGTGTACGATTTCTGGCCGTGGGAGTGCAGTCCGTCGGGGCGCCGCGGCACGGACGCCTTGATCCAGCGGGCGCTCGCGGGCGATCACCGCGACCTCCCTGTACGGTTCGTGTACCTCAACCTCTTCTTCCGGCTCGCGCACTACCCCGCCGAGAAGATTGCGTCCGTCGTCGAGGACCAGGAGAACGCTGCCGGGTACCGCGCACAGTTCTTGGAGCATTTGGAGACTCTGATTGGCCTGATCGAACCAAACGACTGTGAAGATCCCAGGAATATCCGATGGGAAATTGTCAACGCCTGCTCCGTTCGGCGCTGGCCCCGCGTACGGCAACTTTATGATCGGCTGGAAGCCTTGGCAGAGAAGCGGGAGGTTGTTCAGGTTCTTGCCCAACGCGGACAACAGGAGTGTCTATCCGTCTTTGCGGACCTGTGGGAGCTGAGCGACCCATGGTGCTGGGCCCAGTGCCATCCGGACGAACAGTTGTCGCGCGTGCTCATGAGGATCCTCTGCTATCGTTGCGTGGTGGATCGCGGCGCCCGATCATTCTCCGCCGAGGAACTCGAACGGCTACGAGACGCCGCTCATCACCTTGGAAAAGCTATCAGGGCCAAACAGGATCTCAGCCCCGTCTATCGGTTCCTCTTGCTTCGATGCAGCTTGGCCCTCGGCGAGTTCCACGAATCTGCAAGAACTTGCGAGGAGTTGTTGGGGACCCGCGAGATCTTCACCGGTCTCGAACTACTCGAGGACAAGCCCGCTCTCGTTTCGGCCCTGTATGCCAGTCTTGTGGAAGCAGCCGAATCTGCAGGCGACGTCGAACGCGCAATCTCGGCCAATCGGCGCTGGATTGAAGAGTTCCCCAACGAGCCCGGTACGCTCAAACGGCTGTCAGACCTTTTCTGGTCGCAAGGCGACAAAGACAATGCTATCGACTGCCTCCGCAAGGAGGTCGACAGGAATCCGGCGCTCGGAGAGGAGCCGGCGGTCTCGATGGCACTCGCCTTCGGCGCGGTCCATCGCAGCGTCGAATCACGGGCAGCAGATTTCGAAAAGCAGGTGGACCCGGAGAAACTCGGGCGCATGGGAATAGTCGTGCGGGTTCACTGGCCAGAAGTTGAACAGCTCGGTGCCGGCAG
>Ga0326727_10003276_pt1 | contig 52396 bp, 35 predicted proteins | sample MB2enrmetagenome_FD_207643 | JGI IMG/M metagenome (GOLD analysis project Ga0326727, IMG submission 207643) | Lab enriched peat soil microbial communities from McLean, Ithaca, NY, United States - MB29MY | ecosystem: Environmental > Terrestrial > Soil > Wetlands > Peat | place: USA: New York...
AGGACACCCGAAGCAGGCAAAGGAAGCCAATGAAGGCTTGAAACCTGAACTTGTAGTACCCCTGGACATCCTGGAAGTACTCCGGGCACGGAAGAAAGCCTGGACGATTCCAGAACTCACGGAACTGCTCAATCTCGGCCGCAGGACTCTCTACGATGAAGTAGAGGCAGGCAAACTGCCGGCATTCAGATTCGGAACCGCGATTCGCATCAACCCATCGGATGCGGTGATATGGGTTGAGGCAAGGATGACCGGGGTCGTTTATCGAGCCGCTTAACCGTCAACGAAGCACCAGGGCCGGGCTTCACTCCGGCCCTGGTGCTTCCTCACATCCATTTGACGGAGTTGACATGGGCCTTGATCGCTTCGTCTCCAGCGGGTGAAAGATAGCGCATCACGCTCTCGAGATCGCTGTGGCCGGAAAACTTCATTACCGTCCTGAGGTCCATTCCGCTTCGCAGCAGCTGCGTTATGCAGGTAGACCGAAACTTGTGCAGCCACCACTGACTGCACTCGTTGTGTTCGATACAGCCAGGGCACTGGCCGCAGTTCAAGCCTGCCGCGTTCACCAGTCTCTTGAGCGTTCGCAGTAGCTTTTTGTTGGGCTGATCCGTCTTGGTTCCCGTGACGAAGCGGATTTTGGGATGCTTTGCCCTGTAGGCTCTGAGCCTCGCCAGCAGATCGGCTGGAATCGGAATGTCGCGTTCTTCGTAGTCCTTGATCTTGAAGCCTAGTTCCGGTTTGGACCGGACCCTCAACACGCCGTTCTTCAGATCGATGTTGTTCCAATACAGATAGACCGCCTCCTGCTCACGCAGTCCCGTCTTTAGCAGCAGTTCGAAAATGAAATAGAGGCGCTCGTCCTTGATGGATGCGAAGAATGCCTGCAGCTCTTCTGGAGTGTAGATCTCCGGTAACCGCTTCTCGAATTTGGGGCGTACAGGTGCCAGCGTCTTCGTGTCTAGCCCAACGTACTTGAGAAACGCCACGACCGCCGCATGCCGGTTGTGTATCGTACGGGCCGACTTGCCGAGCTCTCGCAACTCCCTCTGGTGCCGGAGGAGATCATCCGCTGTGATCTCGTCAGCGTGAGTCTTACCAACGATCCTCAGGAACTCGTTGCAGGCGAGGCCATAGACAAGGGCCGACTCGTGCGAACCGCGGTCCTCGGCCGCTTGGATGAAACGCCTCAAGGCTCGTGAGAGGCTGACACGGCCTGGCGCTTCGTCTTCAATCCTGACTCCTCCAGCCGCGGCCTCTGCCTTGGCAGCGAGTACGTGCTCAGCCTTGATCCGCGCCGTGGCCGCTTCGGCGGCGCTGTCTCCCGCATCCCGGTAAACCATCCGCGATCCTTCGTAGATCCGCAGCTGGTAACGGCCTTCCGGATACTCCCGCTGGTGCCCGCCGACCAAGACATAGTTTGGCCGCACACGTCCGTTCCTGCCGATGACCGCCGGATAGCGGCGCCAGCCGGTTTCGGTCTTGCACAGTCGAATGAGTGTGACCTTGCGGTTGGGCATCCGAACTCTCCGCCAATCCTCCAGACGGATAAGAATATCGCTATTTACCTTACAAAAACCTTACAAAATGCCGCTTTGCAATAGCAAGTATATTTATAGTCAATATCATACAGACGATAGGGTTCGAATCCCTCCCTCTCCGCCATAGTTCGCAAGCCCCTTAGAATCAGTAAGCGGACCCGAGTGTTGCACATCGTGTGACACTTTTTCTGCCGGGTGTCCATCCATGACGCAGCTTCATCGCGGCATGGGCGGGAAAGTACAAACTTCGACCAAGCGGGATTCAACGGCCGGCCCCTTTCGCAATTTAAACAGCAGGGATACGGTTTGCGCGGACAAGGTCACTGCTCCTGCGGTGTTAGCATGTGTACCATCGGGAACGTCGAGTTCTCGACACGCTGCCCGGAAGGCTGTCAGCCTTTCCCGGGAAGCCGGCGATTTGGCTTCTTGAAAGGTAAGGAGACCGTCGTCATGCGTTACAAGAGCCTTGTCCGCAGTCCTGTTGACATTTGTGCCAGCGTTTTGCTCCTGCAAAGCTTCGAACGAGGTGAATGCAGGTGCAACGAATCCTGTTCCCTTGACCACTATCACAACCGCCAGTGCGGCATCGTCCCATACGGCCGTTTGGCTGGAGCCACCACGGATAACTGGACGTAGAATTGGTCGCCGGAAGGCCGAGATGAAGCGATTCTTCATCGGCGCTGGCGACGGAAGTTGCAGGAGAAGGTTATGAATCTAGACCGCAGATCGCTGCTCGCATCAGCAATTGCACTCGGGCTTTCCGGTTCTCTTCCTTGCCAGGCACTTGCGCAGGCCGTGGAAGAATCCGAAGGCGCGTTTGATGAGGCGACCTTTGATTTCTGGACAAAGAAGGTACGCCAGCCGTCAGAGTTTTTCGCGAAGCGCGGCACGCTTCCTCCAAGGGAAAGAGGTATGACTGCGCCCGCCGCGGGCGAGGCTGACTTTCTCTTCTTCAACCCCTCGACCGGTGGCTTTGAAGTCGCCACCGAGAACGCGTTTGGCGAAAAGGACCTTGTTGGAAAGGGGGACGTGAGCGTTTCAATGTCTGTCGATACCATCCGGCTATCGAGCAGCCATCGGCAAATAATCAAGGGCGCAGGTACCGGGTCGCTGCGTGTAGACATGAAGCAAGGTCGGCCTCTTCATTTGCTGTCCGAGACCCTCAACTGGTCAGCCATCGGCAATTTCAAGGGTGAAAATGCTTTGGACTTTCACACCCTCAGCTTTGATCCAAAAAGCACATGGGGTCCCTCGAAACAGGTCCCGCTAGCCTCGGGGATCGGTTTCTGGGCTTGGAACTTCTCAGTACAAAAGGGAGCGAGCAAGTGGTCGCAGCTCCTGCAGAGCCTTTCGGGAATGCTGCCTGGTTCGGGAGGAAAGAGCAGTTCGGGTGACGCTGCGTCTGCGACTTCTTCGAGTGGTAAATCCGGAAAGACGAAGTCTGGAGTATCTTCCCTAGCCAAGTCCGCTGTTTCGATAGTGGGCATGGGACTTCCAGCGATTGCGGAGACTGCCTTCAACAATGTTGATCTTATCTACGGCTTTCTTCACAGCCAGACTTCCGCCAAACCTTCGCCGGTCTTCGTTATGGAGGACACTCCGCTGCTCGCTACCCAGGAAGCCCGCCAGTCGCACCACGGGAGAGCACTCTCGCTTAAGTCCGGATCGTATCTCATCGTACCCAGCACCGGCACTTCAAGCATCCTCTCCGGCAAATACACCTTGGACGATTATGCCCTGGTGCCCCAGGGCACAAAGCCCGCCGACATGAACGATGCCGTCGAACAAACCCTGGCGGACATGAGTTATTGCGTCGTATCGGTGGATGTCATTTCGCCATCTGCCGGCTAGTGTGGAACGTTGGGGCTCTTCTCGATTCGGAGCGCTTATGAAAGTGCACGTTGCCACTCTGTCTATCCTGCTTTGCGTTTTCTGCTCCACGAAGGCCACCGCGCAAACTCGGCGTGCGCCGCTCCTCGACATCAACACGTACGGGCCCGCAGGAACAATGGCACAGCATCCTGAGGGGTGTACCTGCGCACCAATTCGCAACGGCATCGGGGTTATGACTTTTCGCAGAATTCCAAAGGAGTCTCCAAAGTGAGAACCACGTATTCGCAGAGTGGTTGCTTTTCTGGAATGCATGCATAACCCTGCGCCAATAGCCCGCTGAGACAGCATGCTGCAGAGGGGGCAGGATGGACCCTGTCAGAAAGATCATCGTTGCAACTTGCCTGGGAATCGTACTGCCAACCGCAACGCCCGCGACGCACGCGCAGAGCAGCTCACTCGCGGCGCAGGTCACCCAGCATGAGCAAAAGCTTGCGGAAGCGCGCCAGGGACAGAACACGAAAGCAGTGACCACGGAACTGATTTTTCTCGGCACGCTCTACCGGCTTTCGGGAAAGATGCAAAGGGCGTTGGACTGCCTGAACGAAGCTTTACCCCTTGAGCAGAATGCGAACAACCATATCGCAGAAGCAATGACGCTGAACGCCATGGGCAGGGTGTACACGGACCTGGGGAAGGAAGAAAAGGCTCTTTCGCTGTTGAATCAGGCGCTGCCAATTTGGCGTGCCCTGGAGCTTAGACAGGGCGAAGCCAGCACGCTGAACTACATGGGCAAGGCCTACAACAACCTTGGTCAACGGGAGGAGGCGCTAAGCCACCTGAACGAGTCGCTGTCTATCTGGCACGAAATCGACAATGAGGGCAGCAGGCGGATGACGATGCGCCAGGAGTTTCACAATCTGGGGCAACTGAAGGCGCTCAAAGAGATGAACGATGCGCTCCCGAACTGGCGGGAGACGGTCGGTCGCGCGGACGAGGCTAGCACGCTGGACAATCTTGGACGGACGTACGCTGACATGGGCCAGGGACGTAAGGCACTGGAGTATTTCAATCAGGCGCTGCCGTTATGGCGCGAGTCGGGAGTGCGAGAGGGTGAAGCTCTCACTTTAGACAATATCGGCACTGTCAATGCCGATCTGGGACTGAAACAGAAGTCGTTGGAAGTTTATAACCAAGCGCTGTCGATCTGGCGCGCGGTCGGCAGTCGACAGGGTGAGGCGCTGACGCTGACCAGCTTGGGCCGGCTGTATCGCGACTTGGGGCTACAGCAAACAGCGCGGGATTACTACAATCAGGCACTGCCCATTTGGCGCGAAGTGGGAATGCGTAACGGCGAGGCAGTCGCACTGAGCGATGTTGGCAGGACGTATGCGGACATGGGACAGCCACGCAAAGCTTTGGAGTACTGCGACCAGGCGTTGCCTATCTTTCGCGAGACAGGAAGCCGCCGAGGCGAGGCGATGACTCTGAACAATATGGGCAGAATCTATTCCGACATGGGAGAGCCGAGCAAAGCGCTTGACTTCGACATTCAGGCGCTGGCCATCTGGCGCGAGGTGAAGGACCAGCGGGGCGAAGCGCTTGCGCTGATGACCATCGGATGGGCGTACGGGGCTCTTAACCAGCCGGAGGAGGCATTGGCCAGTGCGCTTGCGGCCTTATCGCTGGCAAAGGCCGTGGGCGATCCCGAGATAGAGGGTGGGATCGAGACAACATTGATGACCGGCTTCCGCAAGCAGAATCATCCCGAGGAGGCGATCTTCTTTGGGCTCGAAGCGGTGAACTCCTATCAGCAAATCCGCAAGAACATTTCCGGGATGGCAAAAGACCTGCAGGCTGGATTCGCGCAATCGAAGTCGGGAGCTTATCGTGTACTGGCAGAGTTACTCGTGGAGGCCGGCCGCCTTGGCGAAGCAGAACAGATTCTCGACCTGCTCAAAGAGCAGGAGTTGAAAGATATTGTGCGCGGCGCTGATCCCGATGCCGCAGCTAAAGTCGAGCCGTTGAAGCTCACCCCCGGACAGCAAAAGGTACACGACGAACTGCCGACTTTGGAGAAGATGGCGCAAACCATCGAGGAGCTCTGTGTTGAAGATGCTGTTCTGAAGGCAAAAGCAACCCGCACCTCCGAAGAAGAAGCTCGATTGAAGAAACTGACCACAAGCATCGAACAAGAAGAAACAAGAATCCGAGCCTTCTTCAACGACACGATCTTCCCGGCGCTTGAGCAGAAGGGCGACAACGATCAAGGTAACGGACAACAGGCCGGCGGGAACTCTGCGCAGAGTTATCTTCAGAACACTCTGGCCAAACTAGGGCCGCGTGTCATCGGCATCCGTCTGTTGCTGGGCCAGGATCACGCCTACGCAATCGTCGTCACGGCCAACTCGCGAAAGAAGTTTCAGTTGAAGGCTACGCCTGCCGAGTTGCGAGTCAAGGCCTTTGACGCTCTGAGAGCTCTGTCTTCGCGCGCGTCCGATCCCAGGCCGCAGTTGGCCCAGGTATATGCCATGGTCGTAGCTCCTTTTGAAGATGAGTTGAAAAGCTTGGAATCGATACCCGACGCGCAGGGCCATGTCCCAACGCTACTTTGGTCCTTGGACGGTGCATTGCGCTACCTGCCGATTGCCGCACTCTACGACGGTCAGCATTACATGGTTGAGCGCTTCAACAACGTTCTCTTCACTCCGGAGAGCTACAGTCACATGACGGATTCACCGATTACCGAAGCCAGGACCGGCGTGCTCGCAATGGGTCTGTCGAAGAGTTATGGCGGGCTGCCGGCGCTGCCCGGTGTAATGTCGGAATTGGACGCCGTGGTTCACGACCCTGCAGCACCAGGATCGCATGGTCCGATCGAGGGGAAGCTGCTGCCCAATGAACAGTTCACGCTGGCAGCACTGAAAACAGAGCTTGGTACCGGGAAGGCTTTCCCGGTGGTGCACATTGCGAGCCATTTTGTTGTGAAGACGGGCAGCGGTGAGGAACCATTCTTGTTGCTCGGCGGAGAAGATGCTGGAGAAGCAAATGGATATGAATGGAATCTCTCCGATATGGAGAATTCTCCGGTTGCCTTTCACGGAACGCACCTTCTCACCCTCTCGGCTTGCAGTACGGCGAAAGATTACACATCGAGGGACGGCCTGGAGATGGACAGCTTGGGAATGATCGCCCAGCAGAAGGACGCCGAGGCAGTGCTGGCAACGCTTTGGGACGTAAACGACGCAAGCACAAGCCGGCTGATGAGCGACTTTTATTCGAGATGGGTGAAACATCCCTCTGAAGGCAAAGCAGAGGCCTTGCGTCAGGCGCAGATTGCGCTCCTACGTGGGCTTGTAGCATCATCCAGTGCTGAAAGCGAACGTGGCGTCCAAATCGTGGAGGACTCCACAACTGCGCCTAATGAGGCTGGCTATTCTCATCCGCATTACTGGGCACCATTCGTCCTCATTGGGAATTTTCAATAGCGAAATCCAGGGCAACCTTAGAACGAATCGCACCCTACAATCGCCTGAATGCGATGTTCAAGCTCTTCCAAATACCGCCGGATAGCCTCTTCTGAATGTTCCTGGGGAATCAATTCTGCCAGTGACGTTTCGCTGGCCAGAGCGCTTCGGATTGACATTAGATACTGCGTCGGCGTGGCCGAGAGCGCACCGGCCTGTACAACCTGTTGCAGAACCCGATCAAGGCCATCAAGTGGATTCTTCTCGAATTGGATCCCGTACATAAGCGCGCGAATGTGGCCTGTCCACGTGTCAGTCGTTGCCATCGTGAATTGACTCCTTGGTACTCTGCGACACCGCGTACTGATTGCTGCCGCCTCCGGCTTGGCGTTGGCGATTTAACTGTGCGCCAACCCCTACCTTTAACCTGCCTTCGGGACCCCGGAACCTTAAGCACCCAAGGTTCGGACAACAACAAGGAGTCTGAGGCCTGGAAGACCTTGCCCAGCGGCACCAAATCAAGGTTAGTTTTGGTTTGAGAGCGGGAGTTTCGGTGGTTCGAATCCGCCCGCTCGACCGTTTTTTCACTTCGCAGCGTACATCGATGGCGTTCTCATTGACAGTAATCGGGCAGTCGCCGCTCCGGCACTTCGCGGATGACACCTAAGTCCATGCACGTGCTGCTCTGGTCCGCCATTCTTGCCGCGTACGCTGCGCTAGACTCGCCCCCGCCCCCGCCAAGTCCGCCTGGGCTTGGCGGCGGGGGCATCGGCGGCGTCGCCGGCTGCAGAATCAGCTTCAGCGAAGCTGGGGATGGCTTGTAGCTGGCGAGTACAGCTTCTGCTGTAGCGCGCTCCTGAGCGGCCACGGCGGCCGGGAGCGTGGCGTTCATCCAGAAAAGCTTGAAGATGCCGTTGGTGTCCATCGGCAATGAGCAGAATCGCGACTCGAATTTCGATGGGCCTTTCTTGTTTGTCTGGCTGCCGAGGAAGATGCCGCACTGAGCGATCTTGCCGAGCGGAATGGGTGTGCCTGAGATGATGTTGACCTGTTCGGTCGGGTCGCCGGCCTCAATGGAAGCCTCTTTCCAGATCATCGCGTACTTTTGAGCGAGCGTGGCCTGGTAAGGCATCGTCAGCGAGATAGGACCGTTCATCTTCTGACCGGGCTGGAACGGGCCGTTCTTGACAAAAACCCCATTCCCGAGGGAGATCATCTCGCCCTGCGGGCCGGACATTTGAATAACCCCATTTTCGCCTTTGGTCACATTCCATCCGGCAGGGACGCCGACGGATGCGCTTGTATCGGGTGTGGTGTAGGGCTGCAACTGGACCGAGCTGGCAGCACCTGCGGCTGGAGGATTCGCTGGCCCCGTCGCCTGGGCAGAAGCTGTTCCAGCGATTGCAGCCAGGATTGCCGTCACAGCGGCAATCCGCATGACTTTCGTTGCGCTGCATACTTGCATCATTACCTTCATCCTCTCGTCGTTCACGTTCGGCACCGAGGAGAACGGCCCGAATACTGTTCCGTTCTGCACTCCAGTCCGAAGAGCGTACCATTCGAAGGCAATAGAAGGCCATCGCTTTTCTGCGTCCCGTCGCAAAGTTTCACGAGATTCTAAGGAATTTTTCGAAAGGTGTCCTGGGCTTGGACCCTCGCCTGGGCGTCCGGGTTGCCGACCACTTGCCCAACACTCGGAACTCGGCCCAGGTTGCTGGATTCTGAGAAGAGCGGACTTAAGGGAGCGGCGTGGCCATTGCGGCCCGCGAAAGGCCGTTCTATCCTTAGGCCACCTCGTCGATTCTTACGCTTATTCCCTTGGTTGTGCTGCCGTCGGTTCTGCCCATTGGAGGTTCGGACCATGCAAGAACAGAGATTTGCCTTGCCGAGTCGCGGCTTTTGCGCGGCGTTGATCGCGGGAATCGCGTGTTTCCCTGGAATGATGCTTTGCGCACAACAACCGGTTGCCAGCCAGACTGTTCCGGGCGAGGGTATGCCTGCAGAGGTTCGGGCACGCCTGGAACACCTCGAAGAGATCCTGAAGAAAGCGCAGGCGGATGGGGATAGGAAACGCGAAGCAGGCGCCCTGATTGTCATAGGTGAGACCTATCTCCTCACCGGAGATAGTAAGACGTCGATGGAAGACTTTGAGCGAGCTCTTCCGATGGTGCGATCGCTGGGGCTGAAAACAGGTGAAGCGATGGTGCTGATGGATATGGGCGCAGCGAACCGCGAAGCCAACAAGGAGCAAACGGCGCTGGAATATGCCAACCAGGCACTGGCGGAGTTTCGGGAGCTTGGAAATCGAAACGGCGAGGCGCTGACGTTGAATAATCTGGCCATTGTCTACTACGACCTTGGCGAAAACGAGAAGGCTCTCGAGTACTACAGCCAGGCACTGGCGATCTTCGAGGAACTTGGAAAGCCGGCAAATGTCGGTGTGGCGTTGAACAACATGGGGCGGCTTTACCACGAAATGGGGCAGCAGGACAAAGCTCTGGAAACCCTGAATCGAGCGATCTCTACTCTCCAGAAAACGGGAGCCCGCATCGTGGAGGGCCGTGCCGACAAGAATATGGGAAACGTCTATCGCGAAATGGGTGACACGTCGAAGGCGATCGACGCGTACGGCAAGGCACTGGCAATCATGGACGAAATCGGCGACCGCTCCGGCCAGGCCATGACGTTGGATGACATGGCCACGCTGCGTCTGAAGCAAGGCAAGAGACAGGAGGCGCTGGAGAATTACAAACAATCATTGGCGATTGCGACAGTGGCCAATGAGCCGTTGCAGACAGCGTTGGTGTACAGCCACCTGATGCATTTGGAACAGGACGCGTCGCCGGCTCTGGCAGTCTTCTATGGCAAGCAGTCGGTGAATCTTCTGCAGCAGGTGCGCGGCGAGATTCATAAACTGGACCAGGATCTGCAGAAGAGCTTTCTGACGTCGAAGGCGGACTATTATCACGATCTCACGGAACTGCTGATTGCGCAGGGACGATTGCCGGAAGCGCAACAAGTGCTGGATCTGCTGAAGCAGGAAGAGTACACGGAGTACCTGCGCGGAGAAGCGTCAGACCCTCTCAGTCCGCTATCGCTGTCTCCAGCGGAACAGAAAGCAGAAGAGGATTACCAGCAGTCCACAGCGCAGTTGGAGGCAACGGAGCAGCGATGGGCGGCATTGAATGCAATCGCTTCGCGCAGTCCAGAGCAGGAGGCTGAGTTTCAAAAGCTGTCGGATGGTCTGAAGGCGTCGACTAACGGTCTGAATCATTATTTTGACCGGCTTTACAAGCTCTTCGATTCAGGCAGTGCCAACGATAAGTTGACGGCCGTGAAAGGGAACACCGCGGCTCTCGACGAGATCATCGGGGAGATGCCGCGCACTGTCGCCCTCTACACGTCTGTGACGAAAAACCGGTACAGCGTCATTGTGATCACCGGTACGGGGCGGGAGGTCGGGCGGAAATATGACATGACCGAGAAGGATCTGAACGAGAAGATAGCGGCGTTTCAGCGGGTCTTGCGGACGCCTTCCAGCGATCCCAAGCCACTCGCGCAGGAACTCTACAAAATCCTGATGGGACCGATACAGGCAGATCTGGACCAGGCGAAAGCGAGAACACTTGTGTGGTCGCTGGACGGACCGTTGCGATACATTCCATTGGCCGCGCTCTACGATGGGGAGCACTACATCGTGGAGAATTACAACCTTGTCACATTTACTCCGGCGAGCATTCCCTATCTTCAGAGTAAGCCGCATATGGGGAATATGAGCGCCGTCGCGATGGGAATTTCGCGCAAATACCAGGACGGGCTCAATCCCTTACCCTCGGTCGTGGGCGAACTCAATGACGTAATCAAAGACCCGAACGTGCAGGGCGCGATCGGCGTGCTGCCGGGAACTATTTTGTTAGACGGGAAGTTCACCGAGAAAGCGATGGAAGATGAACTGACGGTCCGACACTCCGTGGTTCACATTGCCAGCCATTTCGTGTTGCAGCCTGGAGACGACGGCCAATCGTATTTGCTGCTGGCCGGCAAGGAAAGCGAAGGCACGGGATACCATCTGACCGTAGCAGACTTCCGCGACAACCCGAACATCAAGCTGCGAGCGACGGACCTGCTGACGTTGTCGGCCTGCGAGACCGGCGTGAGCAGTTACGCAAGCAACGGGCGCGAAGTAGACGGACTTGCGACGACCGCACAACTGAAAGGCGCCAAGGCAGTGCTCTCAACTCTTTGGTCGGTGAACGATGCAAGCACGGGAGCGCTGATGGCGGACTTTTACCAGCGATGGGCGGGGAGCGGCAGTAAGCTCACTAAGTCGGAGGCACTGCGCGATGCGCAACTGGACCTTTTGCTGCGACGAACCGAAGTGACAGCAGGCATAAGCGATCGCGGGCTGAGCGCGGACGATGCGAGGCCGAGCGGTGCTCCCGGTGACTATTCGCATCCGTTTTACTGGGCGCCATTCATCCTGACAGGCAATTGGCAATAGTCCGTTCGACAATTGACTCCGATTTTATATTTGGGATCAATACCTTACATAAACGACTTCATGGATCGCAGAGAATCCGTCGGGACCGTTTCGTGTCAGGGTACGACTTCGTAACAGCTAAGAACTAACAGCTATTCCGCCCGCAGTGCCTCCACCGCATTCACATTCGCGGCGCGCGCCGCCGGCACAGCCGCCGCAATCACGGCCGCCGCCAGAATCGTAAACGCCGATGCGACAAACGCCAGGGCGCCCGGCTGATGAATCTCGGTGACGTACTTCCCTGCCACAGCCGACAATCCGAAGCCCAGCAGAACACCCACTCCCACCCCGATCACGGCCATGATCAGCCCCTCAACGAGAACATCGGTCAGGATGTTGTGCCGCTGCGCGCCCAGCGCCATGCGGATTCCAAACTCACGCGTCCGGCTGCTCACCGAGAAGGCCAGCACGCCGGCCACGCCTACTACTGAAATCAGCAGTGCCACCGCCGCGAATCCGCCGAAAACAATTGCGTTCAGTTTGTCTGGTGTCAGCACCTCGGCGCGCACATCGCCTAGCGTGCTCGCCTTCTCCACCGGCTGGTCTGAGGACATTTCATGGATTGTCCGGCTGATCGCAGGAACCAGCGCATACGGATCCGGACGCGCGCGCACAAAGAGCCGCCCGCTCCAACCCTCCTGCTCGATCGGCTGATAGACCGTCATCGCCGGCGCAGGGATGATGTTCTCATCGTCGAAATCGGGCACCACCGCGATGATCCGCCGCGGTTCCGTGCTGATGCCGATGAACTTCATCACACCGTCTGTCCACCACAACTTCCGGTTCAGCGGATTCTGCCCCGGATAGAGCAGGTTCGCGAGGCTCTGGCTGATGATGACGACACGCTCCGAGCCTGCCTTGTCGCCGTCGTTAAAGTCGCGCCCCGCCACGATCGGGACGCCAAATGTGGCAAAGAATCCCGGCGACACGGTGCGGAACTTCGCGCGGAAATCCTGCCCGTCATCGCGCCGCGCGCCCTGCGCGGCAAAGGTGAAGCTGATGTTCAGCCCCTGGTCGTCGCGCCACGGCGCGCTGAAGCCCGACGCCACATGCTCCACACCAGGCAGCGCGGCAATCCGGCGTTGCACGTCGCGATAAAACTCGGTCACCTGTTCCGGCGTTTTGCCGTACGACATCACCGGCAGATTGACTGCCAGCACATTCGCGGAGTCGAATGGCGGCCGCGTCTGCTCCAGCACGAACAGCGTCTTCATCAGCACGCACGCGCCTGCGAGCAGAAGAAACGACGCGGTGATCTGCGTGATGGCAAAAGTGCGAAGCCGTCTGCTGCTTCCTCCCGCAGTACGCACTCCGCGCGCCGAGAGTCCCCCCTGCGCTCCATTGGGCGAAGGCAGCCGCGGAATGTACGCCAGAAACACAGCCGCAACCAGCGCCAGCGCAATCCCGAACCACACCATGCTGAAGTCAAGCGTGAGATCATTCGCCCGCACTGAGAATCGCGCCGCATAACGTCCCAACACCTTGACCATCGGAACCGCCAGCAGAATCGACGCGATTGCTCCACTGCCGCACAACACCAGCCCATCGGCCAGCAGCGACCGCCGGATCACAGCCACGCTCGCGCCCAGCGCCATGCGCACGGCAAGTTCTGACTCGCGCCGCACTGTCCGTGCCAGAACCAGGTTCGCCACGTTCGAACTGGCAATCACAAACAGCAGTCCTGAAGCCGCAAAAAGCACCCACAGAATCGTGTTCGCGCGCGCATTGATCTGGTCGTGCATCCGCGTCACATCAATGCGGTAGTGATCCCCTGGCTTGTACACCTCAGAATGCGCAGCCGTCATCGCCGCATACACCGTGCGCAGTTCGGCACGCGCTTCATCCACTGTCGCGCCAGGAGCAAGCCGCGCAAACACCTCCGTCATGCGATGCTCGCGCCCAGTCACCATCGTCGCCGAAAGGTGGTGCGGGCTCGTGACCACGTTGGCGATGATCTCCGTCGCCACCGGATACGGAACCGCAGGCTCCAGCACGCCCACCACCGTCGCCGACCGCGCCCCGCTGTAGCTCTCCAGCCGCACATGTTTGCCCAGCACGCTGGGGTCAGAATGCAGCGAGGACTTCCAAAAGTGATACGTCAACACCACCGCGCCGGCCGCATTCTGCCCGTCATCCCCCGGCCCCAGCAGCCGCCCCAGCACCGGCTTCAATCCCATCACTTCGAAGTAGTGCCCATCGACAACCCCCGCAGGAATCTCGCGCGGTGTGCCCAGGCCCACGACCGTAAAATCGATGGTCGAGAACGTTCCGAGTTCCTGGATCGACTTCAGCTTGCTCCCGATGTCCTGGATCTCCGGAATCGAGAAGGTCGCATTCTCGACGCCGATTCCCGGCGCACTCTGTCGCACGTAGAGCAGCCGATCCTCGTCGCGATTCACCAGCGGGCGCAGAAGCACGGCACGCACCACGCTGAAGATTGCTGCATTCGCTCCGATGCCCAGCGCGAGTGTGAGCGCCACGGTGAACCACAGGGCACGAACGCGAGACAGGGAGCGGACGGCAATCTTCAGATCACGCAGGAAAGACATCGGGCGACCTCCGAGGGGAATCGGGTGGCTTACAACTTGACGAATACGTTGATATCAACTATTCTTCATCCGTGTCAAGTGAAAAAACGCTGCCTTACGAGACGACGCTGATGGTTCGGGATCGTTGTCTCTGTCTGCACGTGCAGCGTGCGGCGCGCGCCCTGGCCCGGCGCTTCGATGAAGAACTGCGCCCATTTGGCCTGACAAATGGCCAGTTCTCGCTGCTCATGTCGCTGAATCGCCCCGAACCACCGCCGATGGGACCGGTCGCTTCCCTGCTCGCGATGGACCGAACTACGCTCACGGCCGCGCTCAAACCATTGGAAAGGCGCGGCCTGGTCAAAGTCGGGAAGGATCCAAACGACCGGCGCAGCCGCATCGTGGTCCTTACCGACGATGGGCGCAAACTCCTCTCCGCCGCCGTTCCGGTGTGGAAACACAGCCACGATGAGATTGAGCACGCGATTCCCGGCGTGGATTGGGATTCCTTGCGCAAAAGCCTTCGTGAGATTTCCTGATTCTGCGCTGCAGGTCTGGCGGAAGCGCGTGCGAGTTGAACACACCGTTGCCCGAAAGGACGACCGCCGGTTTTGAAGACCGGGAGGATCACCGGATCCCAAGCGCTTCCCTGCTTCTATCTGAAAGAGCTGCAACCCTCGTGTGCAAGGAGATCGAACGTGAGCTGCAACCACATCCTCCAGAATAACGGCCGCTTCTGGACCGCGACGAGCTGCATTCACTTACATCGCAACAGCAGCACGCACAGTTGACCAGCCACTGACCAGCTGACTTGATGCTAGAAATACGTCTTCACCACATTGACCACGTCGTACTTCTCATCCACCACCGCCAGCACCCGCCACTTATCAAACGTCAGGCACGGGTGCGAAATGTTGAACCCCACCATATCGCCCACGCGCACATCATCACCCACCGCGATCTTCATGTACGCATGCTGATCCATCATCTTCGTCACTTCCCAGTGCGCCGGAGTCGGCCGCGGCTCCGCGTTTCCCGGCCTGAAGTGCAGCGCCGGCGTCGGCAGCCCTGAATCAAACGCCGCATCGCGCCTCCCCATCTGCACCACCGCCAGTTCACTCTCCGGAATCGACTGCACGTATGTCCAGATATGAAGCGCCGGAACCAGCCCTGATCGCAGCTCCCGCGCAATCGGATTCGACTTCAGAATCCGCTTCTGCTGCATCTCGTAGTTCCCCACGTCATGCGTCAGGTAGCATCCAGGCCGCAGCACAATCTCCACCGCATCGCCGAACCTGGCCGCTGCAAACTCCTCCGCCACCACGTCGTACCACGCTGATCCCGCACCCGAGATCAGCGCCGGCATTCGCGCAAATCGCCCATCTGTCACCAGCCTCTGTGTCACGCCGCATGCGCGCCGCATGAATGCGCGAATATTCCCCTCGTCATTTAACACACCCTCATACAGCTCGACGCCGCACAGCTCAACCACACCCTTCCAGCGCCCCAGCGCATCCAGCAGAGCTTGCAACTGTTCGTCATCGCGTACCCCGCACCGGCCGCCCATCACGCCAATTTCGACCAGCACCTTCAGCCGCAGCCCGCGCTCGCGAAAATAGGCCCCAAGCTGATCGACGTTCGCCGCCGAATCCACCAGGCAATAAAACTCGAACTCCGGATCCTCCAGCAGTTCCGCAATGATTCGCATATTCTGCAGGCCCACAAGCTGGTTCGCCATCAACACGCGACGAACTCCATGCGCATGCGCCACCATCGTCTGGTGCGCGCTCGCCATGGTGATCCCCCACGCGCCACCATCCAGTTGCATTTTGAAAAGCTGCGGAGCCATCGTCGTCTTTCCATGCGGCGCTAGCCGCACACCATACGCATCGATGAACCGCTGCATCCACTTCAGGTTGTGCTCCAGCCGATCGCGATATAGCACCGCCGCAGGCAAACTCAAATCCTCGCGCAACAGATTCCATCCCAGCCGAACAATCTCCTCGGCTGTCGCCGCCTTCTCCAGCGCACCCAGCCCTTTGTTCAGCGCGCCGATCAGCTCTTCACCCTGCGCCGGCTTTTCCTTCACCTGCATCACTCTACCTCAATTGACGAACAGCATCTGCTGCCACGCCCCGCGAGTCATAGTCTATAGTCTGAATCAGCCCGCATGGATTGCGACACACTCATCCGCAATGCAAATGTGCTCGACGGCAGAGGCAACGACGCGCAACTGCTCGACGTCGCCCTCCGCAATGGCCGCATCGCCGCCATCGGCCCCTCTCTGCGCTGCAATGCGACCGAGATCATCGATGCCGAAGGCCTTTCACTCGCACCCGGATTCATCGACGTCCACACGCACGACGACACCTGCGTCATCGAGACTCCTGAGATGCTCCCCAAGATCTCGCAGGGCGTCACCACCGTCATCGTCGGCAACTGTGGCATCAGCGCCTCGCCCGTCCGCCTCAAGGGCAACCCGCCCGACCCGATGAACCTCCTCGGCTCTCGCGAACGCTTCCGCTATCCCGCATTCACTGACTACGTTGCGGCACTCGACCGCACCCGACCCGCCGTCAACGTCGCTGCGCTCATCGGCCACACCGCTCTCCGCAGCAACCACCTCGATCGCCTCGACCGCTCCGCCACCGAAGCCGAAGTCGCAGCCATGCGCGACGAACTCACCGCCGCACTCGATGCCGGCGCCGTCGGCCTCAGCACCGGCCTCGCCTACCCCTCCGCTAACGCCGCGAGTTCCGACGAAGTTGTCTCTCTCGCGCACGCCCTCATCGGCGCCAACGCCGTCTACGTCACCCACATGCGCACCGAGACCGACGCCATCCTCGACGCTATGGACGAGGCCTTCCGCATCGGCCGCTCCGCCCATTCGCCCGTCGTCATCTCGCATCTCAAGTGCGCCGGCATGGCCAACTGGGGCCGCGGCGCTGAGGTCCTCCACGCCCTCGAGCAGGCGCGCGAGACCCAGCAGATCGGCTGCGACTGCTACCCCTACGCCGCTGGTTCCAGCACGCTCGACCTCAAGCAGGTTGACCCGCGTCTCAAAATCGAAATCACCTGGAGCACAACCTACCCCGAAGCCGCCGGCCGCACCCTCGCCGACATCGCCGCCCAGTGGAACCTCTCCCACATCGACGCCGCCGAACGCCTCCAGCCCGCCGGTGCCATCTACCACAGCATCGACGAGCAGGACATGCGCCGTATCCTCGCACATCCAGCCACCATGATCGGGTCAGATGGACTGCCGTGGGACGCGCATCCTCACCCGCGCCTCTGGGGCGCCTTCCCGCGCGTGCTCGGCCGCTACTGCCGCGAAGAGCGCCTCTTCCCGCTCCCGCAGGCCATCCGCAAAATGACGTCGATGCCCGCGCAGCGCTTCTGCCTCGCCCATCGTGGAGCCATCGCGGAGAACTGCTGGGCCGACCTCGTCCTCTTCGACCCTGACACCATCCACGACACCGCCACGTTCGCCGACCCGACCCGTCCCGCCCACGGCATCACCGCCGTCTGGGTCAACGGCACGCTGTCGTACACTTCTCAGGGACTCACTGGAAACCGCGCGGGCCGCTTTCTCCCTCGCGCCCGAACCGAGTGGGTCCAATGAAACGCGCAGTCATCTTTCGAGAGCTGACCCGCCGATGATCGATCCTCACAGCATATTCCTCCTGCTCACCGCACTCGGCGCCGTCATCGGAATCATCCTTCTCGTCACAGTTTTCAAGCTCAATCCGTTCCTCAGTCTCCTGCTTGCCTCTCTAGCCCTCGCCATCTTCGCCGGAATGCCTCTGACTGGCGTCGTCCATTCCTTCGAGGCCGGCGTTGGAGGCACGCTTGGCCACATCGCCATCGTCGTAGCTCTCGGCACCATGCTGGGCAAGATGATGGCTGAGTCCGGCGGAGCCGACACCATAGCCCTTACGCTTATCCGCGTCTTCGGAGAAAAGCGCCTTCCCTGGGCGATGATGTGTATCGGCCTTATCGTCGGCCTGCCCGCGTTCTTCGAGGTCGGGTTCGTTCTCCTCATCCCCATTGCCTTCACCGTCGCGCGCCGCACGGGCACCTCGATCATCAAGGTCGCCCTGCCTCTTGTCGCCGCGCTCTCGGTTGACCACGGACTCGTCCCGCCGCATCCCGCCGCACTTCTCGCGGTCAACATCTACCGAGCCGACGTGGGCCGCACCATCATGTTCGCCCTCATCATCGGCATTCCCACCGCCACGCTCGCCGGTCCGCTCTTTGCGAAAGTCATTACGCCCTGGATCAAAGTCCCCGCCGAAAACCCAATGGCCGACGACTTCGAAGACCACACGCCCGGTCGCACACTGCCCGGCTTCTGGCTCACTATCGGCAGCATCCTTCTACCCGTCGTCCTCATGCTGGTCGGCAGCTGGGCCGACGTCTTTGCACCGCGCGGCTCAGTTGCCAACGAGACCGTGCGCTTCCTCGGCAATGACGACATGGCCCTCCTCATCGGCGTACTTGTCAGCTTCATCACGCTCGGCGTGATGCGCGGGGTCGCCCGCGAGACCATCCTCCGCTTCAGCAACGAGTGCCTCGCCCCCACCGCTACCATCACGCTCCTCGTCGGCGCCGGCGGCGGCTTCGGGCGCGTGCTTCAGGATAGCGGCGTCTCCCACGCCATGATCCAGATCGCCATGCAGCGCCACCTGCCCCTGCTCTTCCTCGCATGGCTCCTCGCCGCTCTCATGCGCCTCGCCACCGGTTCTGCAACCGTCGCCATGACCACCGCCGCCGGAATTGTCGCACCCATCGCTCTGCAGACTCCAGGCACTTCCCCGGAATTGCTGGCGATTGCCACCGGCGCGGGCTCGCTCATCTTCTCCCACGTCAACGACGGCGGCTTCTGGCTCGTTAAGGAATACCTCAACCTCAGCGTCATCGAGACCATGAAGTCTTGGTCCATCTGCGAAACCATCATCTCCATCGCCGGGCTTGGCTTTGCCTTGCTTGCCTCACTGGCTCTCTAGCGGATACCTGCTGTCCGCAAGCGGGCAATAAGATGTATATTTTTAAATACAAATGGCTTATGCGTTCCAAAATAGGTCCGCAGATTTCACCCGATGTGAGTGACTTTTACTCAGATTTAACCACCAACCCCTTGACAAACCTCAAAAGCGCTCCTATCGTTAGCAATTGGAAGCGGCGAGTGCTAGCACACGCTGAATTCAAGTGCTTGGCTCGCAATCCAGGCCCCGCTTGAGGCCCGATCTTCCAAGGCTCTTTACCCAACTCAACCAACTCCGCGGCCGGAAAACCCGCCCGCGTGTGAAGGAGAAGCGAAGCAATGGCAGCAACCTCTGTTACCACCACCTTCACCCCGCTCCACGATCGTATCCTCGTCCGCCGTCTGGAAGAGGGCGAAACGATCCGTGGCGGCATCATCATTCCCGACAGCGCAAAAGAGAAGCCCCAGGAGGGCGAAGTCATCTCCGTCGGCAAGGGCAAGTCGAACGACGAGGGCAAGGTGTTCCCTCTCGACGTCAAGGCCGGCGACCGCATTCTGTTCGGCAAGTACTCCGGCACCGAGATCAAGATCGACGGCGAAGAGTACCTGATCATGCGTGAGGAAGAAGTCCTCGGCATCATCAAGAAGTGACTTCAGTGGTCAGTGAACAGTGCACAGTGCACAGAAACGGCACTGATTCCTGACTGTCCTGCGAGATCAATCGAAGTTTTAACACTCATTGAAATGAGCTGATCACTGTTCACTGAACACTGATCACTGTCTTAGGAGAATCGAGAATGGCAAAGCAGATTCTGCACGGTGAAGATTCCCGTCAGGCGGTACTGCGTGGCGTGAACGCGCTGGCAGACGCCGTGAAGGCGACGCTGGGTCCCAAAGGCCGCAACGTCGTAATTGAGAAGAAGTTTGGCTCGCCCACCATCACCAAGGACGGCGTGACGGTGGCCAAGGAGATCGAGCTCAAGGATGCGCTTGAGAACGTTGGCGCCCAGCTCGTTAAGGAAGTTGCTTCAAAGACCAGCGACGTTGCCGGCGACGGGACGACGACCGCTACAGTGTTGGCCCAGGCAATCTTCCGCGAAGGCGTGAAGATAGTTGCGGCCGGCGCAAACCCCACCGCTCTCAAGCGCGGCATCGAAAAGGCCGTCACCACCATCATCGGCACCCGCGACAAGGAAGGCAAATTCACCGATCACGGCGCGCTCGGCAAGCTGTCGAAGCCCGTGGATGAGGGTTCCGTTGCCCAGGTCGGCGCAATCTCCGCCAATGGCGATCAGGAGATCGGTGACATCATTGCCCATGCCGTCAAGGTTGTCGGCAAGGACGGCGTGATCACTATCGAAGAGTCGAAGACCATGCACACCGGTCTCGAGACCGTGGACGGCATGCAGTTCGACCGCGGCTATCTCAGCCCCTACTTTGTAACCGACGCCGAGCGCCTCGAAGCGGTTCTCGACGAGCCCTACATCCTGATCTACGAAAAGAAGATCAGCGCAATGAAGGATCTGCTGCCCCTGCTCGAACAGGTTGCCCGCGGCGGCAAGCCCCTCCTCATCATTGCTGAGGACGTCGAGGGTGAGGCTTTGGCGACACTTGTGGTCAACAAGCTGCGCGGTACGCTGAACGTGGCAGCCGTCAAGGCTCCGGGCTTCGGTGATCGCCGCAAGGCCATCCTGGGCGACATCGCCATCCTCACCGGCGGCAAGGCCATCACTGAAGACCTCGGCATCAAGCTGGAAGGCGTGAAGCTCGAAGATCTGGGCCGTGCCAAGCGCATCACCATCGACAAGGACAACACCACCATCGTGGACGGCGCCGGCAAGGCTTCAGACATCGAAGGACGCGTCAAGGAGATTCGTTCGCAGATCGAGAAGACCACCTCCGACTACGACAAGGAGAAGCTCCAGGAGCGACTGGCCAAGCTGGTCGGCGGAGTTGCCATCATCAAGGTTGGCGCAGCCACCGAGACCGAGCTGAAGGAGAAGAAGGCTCGCGTTGAGGATGCACTGCACGCCACCCGCGCCGCAGTTGAGGAAGGCATCGTTCCGGGCGGCGGCGTCGCCCTGGTTCGCTGCATCCCGGCTGTCGAAAAGCTCATCAAGACTCTCGAAGGCGATGAGAAGACCGGCGCCCAGATCGTGCTCCGCGCGCTCGAAGAGCCATTGCGCCAGATCGTCGCCAATGCCGGCGAAGAGGGTGCCGTGGTTGTGGGCAAGGTGCTCGAGTCCAAGGACGAGCACTTCGGCTACAACGCTGCAACCAACAAATTCGAGGACCTGGTCAAGGCCGGCGTCATCGACCCGACCAAGGTCACCCGCACTGCCCTGCAGAATGCGGCCTCGATCGCTGGTCTGCTGCTCACCACCGAAGCCCTCGTCGTCGAGATTCCGGAGCCCAAGGCAGCCCCGGCCGGCGGCCACGGCGGCGGCATGGACGGCATGTACTAGAACTCCGCGTCCAGCGGTACGCGCATTCGGCGCCAAAAACGAAGGCCTCCAGCTTCAGCTGGGGGCCTTTTTTTGTTTCTAACGGATATGCGCGACTGCATCAGCGGCCGGAGGAGCAGGCCGCCGCTGCACTTGTCCCCTGTTCAGGCGATCTGACGCCGGGCTTCGTTGATCGGCGTCGGGACGCTCACCGGGGCCTTCGGCTTCAGGGGCTCAAGCCAGCCGCAGGCCAGCCACTTTTCAGGAATCAGGAACTCCGACCATCCGCAATCCAGGCAAACCTGGATATCGGGCGCGGGCGCGATGGGAGGGTGGCTCATTGTGCGGGGAGCGTTGCGGTAGAGCCGAATCTCGGCCGGGACCGTGGACAGGGCCCCTGATTTGCACTTGGGACAGACCATATGACACCCCAGAAACTATTTGACCTGTGGAAAACCCACTCTAATCGGTATTCAGATTAAAGAGCAACAAAAAATGTGCACCTCCCCTTACTTTTGGCAGTGGTCCCCCCCCCGGACCAGTATGGCGCCGCTTAATCTGCGACCGTTCCACACCGTCCATGCCGCCCAAAACCGCGCTGATTCTGAACAGCTCGACCCCCCGGCAAAAGGCAGCCGTCATTTGCCGCTGGGATCGCGCACGCAAACCAACGCAGAGCAAATCGGGAGCCCCGGAAGGCTCCCGATTTGCAGCTTTCGTGTTTGTCGTGGCTAGTACGTGATGTGAATCCCCATCGTGAACGCCCGGTTCCCACCGATGGTGCCAGTCGCGGAGCCGAAGTTGGCCGCGTTGTTGGGGCAGCCCAGGGTGTTGGAGATGGCAAGGGCTGAGAAGCAGGTTTTCTGGCCCACAGGGATAGTGGTCGGCAATTGCGTGCTCTTTCCGGAGCCGGTGGCGTAAGGTATCTGGTCGAGGTTGCCCAGGGCCGACGCCTGATCCGCAGGATCGGGACTCGTGACGATCTGGCCGTAATTGATGAAGTACGACCCGGGCGTGCAGTTGAGGTAATTGTTGATTGACGCCGTGATAGCGCTACTGGAGCAGGCGTAGTTCTGACGAATCTGCGCCTGATCCTGGGGTATGTCCAGACTTGTGGTGTTGGTCACGTTGAAGGCGTTCAGCTCATACTGCGCTTTGATCTTCTCCGTGATGCGGAAGGACTTGCGCAAGGACAGGTCCAGCCGCTTCTGCAAAGGCTGGCGGAAGATATTGCGCTGACCTTTGTTGAAGGCCGTTTCGTAGATGTCCTGCGGGTCGTTCCCGGTGGAGACGGGAACGCCCATCGTTCCCGGGGTCACATAGTTGATTGCAATCTGGGTTGGGTCGATGGTGGGGATGAAGCTGCCGGCTGGACCGCGGAAGGAGCCTTTGTTACCGGTGAGGGCGCTATGCGGGTGCTTTGGATCCTTGATGCCGAGCACGGGATTCATCAGGTTGGGGTAGTCGCCGAAGTTGATGCTGCCAACGGCGCCATAGAACTCATAGAGCGAGTACGGTTCTCCGCTCTGCACGACGCCGGTGCCTGTCAGGTGCCAGTCGTTGGCGATGTAGGATGCCAGCGAGTGCGCGCTTGCGAAGTTGGGTACCTCCACCTGGAAATTGCCGCTGAAAACATGGGTGCGGTCGAAGTCCGAAGAAGCCCATGAGTCGCGCAGACGCTTCGGGTCGTCGCCGGTAAAGAACAGGCCGATATCGCTCTGTTCATCCAGTGCGTGGCTCCATGTGTAGCTGCCGCCCACCTGGAAGTGGTGCGAGAGCCGCTTCTCCACGTGCGCCTCCAGCGCGTCGTAGGCTGAGACACCGGCCGACTTGAAGTCTGCCGCATTCGGGTTATAACCGACGAACGGAACCCGAAAATCGGTATTGCCGCCATCGATAGTGTTCCACGGTTCGCCGGCGATCGGGTAGTAATACTGGTAGCCGTAGGAGTCCGTGAAGAGGTTGTTCTGGTTCAGCACGTTGAAGCCATAAGTCGCCGTCTCGCCCCAGACGGGATTAGTGGAAGTGGCGATGTTTGGTTCATTCAAGGGCAAAGGAAGCACTGCGTGCCGGCCGCGGTTGCCGGAATAGCCCACGGTAATGGCAATGTCGTTTCTGGGCTGCCATTGCACATTCAGCGTGTAATTGACCGTGTAAGGAAGCACGTTGCCCTTGTCATATGCGCCGAAATTCAAGGTTGGCGTGCAATCCAGGTAACCTGGATAGGCCTGGCTATCGATCGCTCCACAGGCAGGGCCATATTGGGGATCCGAGGCTGGGCCGGTCATGATGTTGAGTTGGTTCTGCAGCGCCTGCTTGACGCTGGCGGGGTTGGAACTGGGCGGAATATAGGTGCCCGGCGGCATTGACGTTGCAGTGTGAAATCCACTGCCCCAGGGATTGGAAAGCGAACCGGAATCCCCGCCGAGTTCGGCGGCTTTGCCGCTGGCTACACTAACCAGCGGGGCCGACTCCGTGACGCCGAATGGACCGCCGATCGTTCCGCCCGCTGGCTGCGACAGATAGCTGACCAGTTCGCCGCGGTCATAATACATGCCCCCGCCGCCGCTGATCACCAGGTTGCCGTGGCCCATCTTGGGCGACCATGCAAAGCCAACGCGCGGGGAGATGCCCCACTGGCGGCCGGTTAAGGTAGAGTCGCTGACGCCGGGTGTGGGATTGTACTTGTTGTTGCCGGCGACAATGAAACCTGCGTTGTTGACGGTAAATCCGGTGGTGGAAGTGCCGATCACGTCATAGACCTTGGGATCAAAGTTGAACATGTTTCCGTACTTCTCGGTCATGCCGCCGTGGTAGTCGTACCGCATCCCGGCGGTTATGCTCAGGTTCGGCAGCACCTGCCATTTGTCCTGAACGTAACTGGAGATCTCGTTGGTGCGGTAGTAGCGGTCGGCGTTGTTGCGGTTGTGCTGGGTGTCGATGCTCTGAATGACACTCGCCGAGTGGACTAAACCCTGCAAAAACTCATCGAAGCTCTTGGCGGTGAGCTCTGCATAGCCATTGCGGTTGTTGGTGATGTTCAACTGTGTGTAGCTGTAGCCTCCCCCGGCCACGATGGTGTGCTTGCCGACGGTAAAAATTAAGTTCGTCGACGGGTTGAGGCGGTTCTGATAGTAGCCCATGTCAACAAACGCGGTGTCAGGCCCCACCGAAAGACTGGGAGAGTATTGGTTGTTGTTAGCAAAGCTGTTGATCGAAATGCCGGGCAAGCCGGACGCAAAGAAGACGGGGACATTGGGATCCTGGACGTAGCCGGAGCCCACGCCGAAGTTTCCTCCTGAAACTGTTTGTTTGTAGAAGGAGTAAGAGCCCTCGCGCACATAGCCAAGGCGCTGCTCCCAATTGAGGCGGGGGCTGATGGAGATTGTGTTGTCGATGGCCGCTACCTGCGAGCCGTTGTTCTGGGTAACCGGGAAACCACCGGTTTGCGAATAACCGTAGGGCTTGGTGACCGGAGCATCCTGAAAGAAGTACTTGGCCGAAAGCCGGTCAGTCTTGGTCAGGTCGTAATCCATCGAGACAGTGGCCTGATGAGACTTGAGCACCGATGTGCCGATCAGGGTCACATTGGGAACGCCATATGCATAGCTCCCCGTGCTCTGCGGGGATGGGATCATGAACTGGCCGTTGGGCAGCTTGGCACTCATAATGGCAGCTGCAATCGGGTCGATTTGGCTGGCAGTTGTCGATCCTCCCCAGATTGCATCCGCATTGGCCAGGCCGGCAGGTGTGCGGTCGTCCGTCAGGCCGGATGGAACGGTCATCTGGGAGAACCCGGTTCCCTGGTCGGAGTTGGAACGATACTGATAGGCAGCAAAGAAGAACAGCTTGTTTTTGACGATCGGCCCGCCGGCTGTGAATCCCGCGGTCCAGCGAGAAAGCCAGGGATTCACCAGCGACTTGGGGAAGGCGCCGACGCCCTGCTGGCTGAGCTGATAAGCCTGGTTGTCGAAAAACGGAGACGCATTGAGCGAGTTGTTGGCCCAACTGCCATAGAGCTGACCGTGCCAGTTGTTGGTCCCTGTCACCGTGTTCACGTCAATCTGCGCGCCGCTCGTCGCGCCCTGCTGCGCATCGTACATCGAGGCATTCACGCGCAGTTCTTGCATGAACTCCGGCGGAGGAGAAGGCAGGCTGTTGCCGTTCGAGCCATAAACGGAGGTGCCGACTGCAGAGCTGCTCCCAGCAGTCCCGCTGCCAATATTGAAGTTGTATCGCTGCGATGTCTCGCCGCTGGAGCTCATACCGTTGAACAGGTTTGTAGAGTCCACGCCGTCCATCTGGAAGGTATTCGAAGTGGCACGCTGGCCGTTGGCCCAGATGTTTTGGTTGCCAAGTCCCGAGTTGGAGTCGAGGTTCGCCAACAGTTCCGCATTCACGCCCGGCGAAAGCACTGCAACTTGTGTGAAGCTCCCGGTAGCCAGCGGTGTCATGTCGATCTGCGCGCTGTCGAGCGTGTAGCCGTTGGTCGCGTCCGTCGCATTCAGCAGCGGAGTTGCCGTCACTTCGATCGACTCCGAAACCTGACCAATCTTCAGCGTCGCGTTCACCGTTGTCGCGCGCGCCTCCTGCACCGGTACGCTCTTCAGCTGCGTGGTTTCAAATCCCTCGCGGCTCACCTTTACGGAGTAGGTGCCGATCGGCAAGTTGAATACCTGGAAGAACCCGGTGTTCTGGGTGGTGGTCGTCGCCGAATAGTTAATGGCGGCATCCACCACAGTGACGATCGCTCCCGGGACAGCGGCTCCCGACGAGTCAACCACCGTTCCGTTCAACGATCCCAGTGTTTGCTGCCCAATTGCATACAGAGAACAGGCAAGCACGGTGAGACACATCAAGCGGTTCTTCGCGACACCCCTCAAGAAAAATCGTTTCATATGCTCCTCACGGCAGAGTTTGTGTTCGGTCTTTCATTGGGAATACCGGCAATTGCGGATGCCGCTATAGGCCCGATATCGAGGCTTGCGTCCTGACTAAAGAACTTTGAAGTGGGAGATCAGACTAGGAATAGTTTGTAATAACGGACCCACATTTCCCAAGAGAAAACCGTTCCTAACCCTCGTTCCCGAGGCCGTTCCTGTGGAAAAGCGGTTCAAGAAATTGCCTGGCAAAAGCCGGGACCCGCTATTTACATGCCAACAAGGCATGCATCGCTTATGTTCCGGCTTTTGTTGGAGAGCAGCCAACCGCCGCTTATCGCTGAGCCGACGGTGTCACGTTCGCCTTCTCCCTTCCCAACTGGAACTTCAATCCCACCCGCACGCTTGTCGGCAGGCTCACGTAGCCGATCGGTGCACTGTGCTGGTTGTCGGTCAGGTTCTCGGCCTGAGCGTAGACGCCGAGCCAGTCTCGCAGGCGAAAGCTGCCGCCCAGGTCGATCTTCGCGTAGCCGTGGTCGAGGTTACGATTCGGCAGCAGAAGGCTGTTGCCACCATTGATGTCGTAGCCGCCCAGGAAGTCCGAATCGTCCGACCGGCTGGCAAACGCCGAGTTGAAGAGCAGCGTCACCCGGCTGTGCGAGTAGCTCGCCGTGAAGAACCCCGTGTGCGGAGGCCGCCGGAACGGCCGTGCCCCAACCAGCGGCGAATCCGGACCGATCGGGATGCCGTTATAGGTCGGCACCGGCCCCAGCAGCGCCACATCATCGTTGGTGAAAGACCGCTGGATCACAGCGTCTAGATACGTATAGCCGCCGCGCAGAAACAGGTAACGCCCGATGCCGCTCTCCACCGTCGCTTCCACGCCCATTGCGCGATATGCCTCGGTGTTCAACGTCAACTCATAGGCCCCGTCCGCTTGCAATTGCTGCTCCAGTTGATTCTGCTGCGCCGGGGTCAGGTTCGGCAGCAATTGCGGAATCAGATCCAGTCCCACGTATTCGATCTGCCGGCCGAATTCGTTATGAAAATAACTCGTCCTGAAGATCAGCCGCTCGCTGAAGAACGACTGCTCCACTCCGCCCTCATACGTGCGCGCCGTTGGTGCGCCGATCTGATGAATGTTCGACTGCGCGATCGTCGACTGCCCGTTGTTCTGTTCGAGAAAGTTGTAGAGCGAATAGAACTGGTCGGTCAGCGAAGGCTCGCGCACCGCATCGCCGAAGTTGAACATCAGCCGCGTACCGCTCAGCACGCCCCGCTTCGGCCGGAACGCATAGAACGACGCGCCCGCCCGCGGCGTCGTCTGCACGCCGAAGAGCGAGTAGTGCTCCAGGTCGCCGCCCAGCGTGTAAAACAAACGGCTCTTGAAATCCCCATGCACCGCCGCGCGATAGTCATAGTTTCTGCGTTCCACGGGCGAGTAGTACGCACTCCCCGGCTCCGAGCCGCGCTCATCCTCATACTGGAATCCGATCTGCGCAATCAGGTGCGGCGTCACGGTGTAGTCGCCCTGATACACCATCGCATCCCGGTTCGAGACAAGTTGGTACCCCTGCGGATACGTGCCCGCGAAATCCATCAGCGCGCGCCCCGTCACCGAGTAGCCGTTCGCTCCCGTAATCGTCACGAGATCGCCAAAGCTGTCCCCGTAGGCATCGAAGACGCCCGCCCCGGTCTGCGTCCATAGGTTGTACTTCTCGCGTTTGCGCGTCGCGCCGTATCGCACCATGTTGTGGAAGTCCGGCGTGGTCTGGTTGTCGATCGACGCGCCGAGATACAGATCTTGATCTTTCTCCGTCGCGCTGTCCGCCAGGTGATGAAACTCCCACGTGCCCGGCACGCCCGTTCCATCCACGCCGTAGTGCACAGTGCCGCGAAGCTGCGTCGACCCAGTCGGCTGAAATCCAATATTCCCTGCCACCGTCCCCAGGTGGTACTCGTCTTTTGGCAGATCGTTCGCCGTCTGCTCCCAGCTATACGCACCCAGGTAGTCGAGTTTCCCGAAAGTTCCAGCCGCCTCCAACTCCTCGCGCGAACTGGTGAAGTTGCCCCAATCGCCATGAAAGATCAGCGAAGGAAAGTTCGTGGTTCCATGCGGCGTCATCACATTCACAACGCCGCTCTCGGCATCCGCGCCGTACAGGCTGGAATTCGGCCCGCGATACACCTCATTCCGCTCCACGCCCGTGGTCGACAGTGGCCCGAAATCAAATCTTCCGCCCAGGTCGCCCGCATTCACCCCGTCGATCAGCACCAGGTTGTCGTCCGAATCGCCCCCTCGCACAAAGAGCGATGTCTGTGCGCCTCGCTGTCCCGACTGCACAACGAACGTGCCCGGCATCAGCCGAAGCAAACTCACCATGTCTTCGCTCAGTTCAAGCTCGGTCGGCCCGATCACGCTCGTCGCTGCGCCAGTCTGCGGCTGGGGCGTCGGAGTTCCCGTCGCCGACACCACAATCGACTCGCGCACCCACTCGGGCTCCAGCACGATGTTGCGTTCGATGTTGTCGAGCTGTCCCGCGTAGAACCCCGGCGTTTCAAGCTGCCGGAATTTCGTGGCCGATACCACCAGGAAGAACCGCCCGCGCAGCCCCGTCATGATCTGGAAACTGCCGTCCGCCCCTGAAACCGCGGACCCGACGACATGCCCGTTCATCATCAGATCCACCGTCGCGCCCGTCACCCGCGCGCCGGACGCATCTGTGACAGTTCCCCGAATCGAAGCCGCGTGTGCCGCGACTGCCGCAAATGTGCAAAGAAGAACTGCCAGGGCACAACCGGACAAGAACCGGCCGAAAAACAAGCGCTGGAGCAAGCGGGATGACATGATGGGTCCTCCGTTCCCCTCGGAACGCAAGCGGGTTGAGCGCACAGGATCGGTCTCCTGACTTGCGCCTTGGGGGTCCCCGACGACAGGTTTTCGTCGTTGGGGTGGCCCTCGTCCAGCACCTTCCCGGAACAATGCTCCAGTGGTTCTTCGAAGCACTTCGCCGGATAGACGAAACGCTTCGGCTGGTCTCCTGTTTCCGGCCTGAACCGAAACAGGGGCGCTCACAGTTGCGGGGCAGTGGCGGAATTTCACCGCCTTCCCGAGCATCCTGACGATTGCGGTTGTAACCTGACCCGCCCAAGATTGAGCGGAGAGGCTGTCATGCAATAAGTTTCGATGACATCCACTTTTATAGTCGGCAGCACGCACGAAGTCAAAACGACCGTCCCACCACGAGCACGATGGGTGCCCCACATCTCGAATGCGAGCCAACCCGATTAAGATGAACGCCCTGAAAATCACGCCTGGATTTTTGTGCTAGTTTTGTGCTTGCCTGTCTCTACATCCGATCACTTGGATGAGTGTCACAATCCGCAGCTCCACAGCCAATCGGCGCACATTATTCTAGGTGCGATATGCGCATCCCGCCGATCTTCTTAGCAGCGCTCGTTGTATCTCAAACATTAAGCCCGGGCACGTCGTTGAGGGCACAGAAGGAAATGCTGCCGCAAATGCGCGGAGCAACGCTCCTGATGGGCTGGCCGCCTTATCAACTTGAATTGACCACCGAGAACAAGATGGTAAAGATTCAGAATGATGAAGGCGAATGGTCGATCACGCCCAGCATCTCGGCTGATGGGAGCATTATCGCCGGCGCGCGTCTTCTTGAAGGCCAGTTAACCACTCTCAGGGTTCGGTCGACGCTCGTGATCAGCACTTATTCGGTGATTAGCGGTGAGTGGACCGAGTACAAAGACCTGACGACTCTCAGCGGCCCGGTTGCCATCTCTCCAGATGCAAGCAGGTTGGCGTACTTTACATGGGGGACGGACAAGGCAACCTGGCGCCTCCGGGTGGTTGACATCAAAAATGGGAGTACATCGACGCTTCGGGAGCTTCCGAATAGGGTGAGCGGAATGCCGCAAATCAGCTGGTCGCCAGACAGCAGACGCATCGCCTTCGACGACGCACCTGAGCCGCCAGTCACAACGGCGAACTCCAGCGATATGAGTAAGCCGGCTGTAAAGTCGAAAATCTACGTTATGGACCTCGACACTGGGAACGTTCGGGAGATTGCTGAAGGATGGTTACCTTCTTGGTCGTCCTCGGGCGAATGGATCGCATTTTTCGACTACCCACTGCAGAAGCACAACCGGTGGCCCATGAACCTCGTCGTTCCAGAACACATCAACCTCATCCGTCCTGACGGAACCGATTCCAGGGTTGTCGGCTCGTGGCGAGCTCCTTGGGACGATCTGCGCATCGCGCCCGTGTGGTCCCCGGACTCAAAGACGATTCTGATTAACAGGGTTCGCGACGAGGGGGACAATATGGACATTTACATGCTGGATTTGGCATCCTGCGAGATCACTATGAAGTTCAAGAAAAGCCCTCCAGTTTATGCGTGGGTAGCCGCTCGATAGCATTTCCTCATCTAGCTACTGCTTTGGTTTTTGTGGACTTTCCGGAGATTTAGGACATCGTAGAATCTGTAACTTGCGTGTTATCGCCACGTCTAATTGTTAGCGCCCCACCCTCGCGACGTATTTGTCTTTGTCGCCAGGGTGGGAAATGCGAACCCACTATAACTGCCTCTAGGAATTCATGCCTCTTTACTTCTCGATCACGCCACACGCAATGCGATCGCCGGAGTTACCTGAAGGATCAGACTTGAGATCGTCTGCCTTGGCATGAATCACCAGCGCCGTGCCGCCCTCGTGGAATAGCGAATTCGCGTCGCCGCCGAGCGTGACGCCGCCGACGAGGAAACTCGCATTGGCCTTTCCGTTCTTGCCCACAACGAGATTCGCTAGATCGCCCAGGTGGGGGTGCGGATCCTGTGCATTATTCACGCCATGATGGGCGTTCGTCGGATTGAAGTGCCCGCCGGCCGAAGTGAACGCGGGCCCCTCGCACTTCCCCACCGTATGGATATGGATCCCATGCTCACCGGGAGTAAGCTGCGAGACTTTGACAGCGATCTTGACACCGTTGGCGGTGGAAGTAATCTTCGCAGTCCCGATCTTCGTCCCCTGCGCATTCGCGATGTCGGCATGGGCCGCTTTCGGCCCGGCCGCAACCGATGGAAGCGCAGCGACAAACGACATAAGCCCGACGATCGCCAGAACATTTCGAAATCGCACGGCATCCCCCTCAAGAAATTTCAGCATCCGAACGGCGTGATCGTATCACACACCGCGCGCCCCAAGAACTCATTCTTATATCCGAAATGTCATCTTGAGCGGAGGTCGCCGCCCGGCGTCGCCACAGACAGGTCTTCGTCTGTGGGGTGGTTGGCGACCGGAGTCGAAAGATCTGCGGTTGTCGCGAGTTCAGGAAAGTGACGGCACGTCTAAGTTCACACAGGACGAGGCATCTTTCAGCGAGGCGGATGAACACAAAGAACGCGACGGCGGTTTCGAGTTCCGATTTCTGGTGACCCCGGCCTGATTCGAACAGGCGACCTACAGTTTAGGAAACTGCTGCTCTATCCATCTGAGCTACGGGGCCACTTCAGAGGAGAGGCCTGTCAACAGGTTAGCATCAGGAACGATCAGAGCGCGACGCCATTACTCCGGCTCCCCACCCCGACGACACTCGCACCTGCTTGAAGGGACCGGGATGCGGCCAATTCGAGGGAACTGGGCTCATCCTTGAGGCTCTTTTCCTGCCCCGGAGAACTGCTCGATCGGAGCACATTGCTCTTTCGAATTCGGAAGAATGTTGTCGAGAAGCAACTCGGCGACATCGCGAATCTGGATGTCCATAGTGGCCTGGCCTGGGGTACTGCTCAACATGCTTTTGCAGAACGGGCAGCCGACGGCGAGCGTTTTGTTTCCACTGCACTTCCCCAAGCTCCGCTGCGCTTCATCGAGGCGATTGGAGGCGATCTTTTCCGGTCCCGGTTCCTCTTCTTTCCAGAACTGCGCCCCGCCTGCACCGCAACAGAACGAGCCCTCGCGGTTTCGGGGCAGTTCGACCAATTCATCGGTCAAGGCGCGCAGCAAATCTCGCGGCGCCTCATAAACACCATTGTGCCGGCCCAGATAGCAGGGATCGTGAAACGCAATGGGTTGGTCTGACCTGTTGGGCGACAGCTTTCCTTCCGCAATCAAAGACGCGAGCAACTCGGTATGATGCAGGACTTTAAAGTTACCGCCCAACTGACGGTATTCGTTGCCGATAGCGTTCATGCAATGCGGACACGTCGTCACAATGCGCCGGGGCTGGACCGACTGGAGAGTGGCAACATTCTCCGTTGCGAGCTGATAGTAGAGATACTCGTTTCCGGCGCGACGCGCGCTATCCCCCGTGCAACACTCCTTCTTGCCGAGCACTGCAAAGTCTACCCCGGCATGATTGAGCAGTTGCACCAGGGCCCGCGCAGTCTTCTGCGATTGCGGGTCATAACTGGGTGCGCATCCGACCCAATAGAGAAGCTCGGCATCCGGGTTCTCTTCGATCGTGGGGACTCGCAGACCTTCGGCCCACGCCATGCGCTGATCGTGGCTGATTCCCCAGGGGTTGCTGGCGCGCTCCATGCCGCGAAATGCGGTCTGGAGTTGGACTGGGAAATCGCCGGTCATCATCACTTGATACCGGCGAATGTCGATGATGTCGAGCATCTGCTCATTCTGAACGGGACATACCTGCATGCACGCGCCGCAGGTCGTGCATGCCCAGGCTGCCTGGGGCGAGAGAGCAAACTCCAGCAACGGCCGCGAGCCCTGCTCATCCCGCTCGGAGCCCGGATGCTCCGCCGCAAGCCTGTTCAACTCCATCCGTTTGTTGATCTCCAGAGCTGCGGGGCTAAGCGGCTTTCCGGTCGCCGCCGCCGGGCAAACATCCTGGCAGCGATTGCACTGAATACACGCGTAAGCATCGAGCAGACGCGGCCAGGCCAGCTGTTTCAATGTGCTCGATCCGAGAACCGGCTCATCGCCTGAACCGCTGTCCTCAAGGTTGAGATCGAGCGGAGGAAGAACGCCGGAGGAATCCTGCCGCGCGAAGAGGTATTTGGCCGGCGCCATGAGCAGGTGAATGTGTTTCGAATACGGGAAGTACATCAAGAACGCGAGGATGCTTCCGAGTGCTCCCCAGAATGCGAAGATGCGCCATGCTTCGGCGTTGCTTGCCGTGGAGAGATGAGACAGCAGCGAAGCAAACGGCTGAAACCGATCCGGCCCCTCCACTGCCAGCTTGGCTCCCGAGCCGATCGCCCGGCTTGCAACGTGGAAGAGAATAAAGCTCGAAACGATCAGGGAATCGCGATTGATCTTTCCCCGAGCAACCGCCTCGTGGAGCAGGGTGTTGCTGTTGAATTGAAAGTCGACGCGGGCAGGAAGAAAGAATCTGCGCGCAATCAGAGCAAGGACGCCGACTAAAACCAGCGCGCTGAAGATGTCGGCCAGAAAGTTATACGTTGCTCCCAGTCCGCCAGTCGATCGAATTGAGATGGGCAGGTAGCCCTCCACGAAATCGACGAGGTTGACCAGAATATAAAAGACGAACCCATAGAAGATAAACGAGTGGAGCGTACTCACAACGGGGCGCTTACGAAATGTCCTCCGTTGCAGAAGCGTCGCCCACAGCGCATGCCACATACGCGACGCGATGCGGTTGGTCCGGAGCTCAACGTCAGCCCGCCCTGCTCGCACTTGCCGGTAGATACGATGGAAGCCTCCAACGCTGAGCCCACCTGTAATGACTGCGAACAGCAGAAAAGCGATCTTGTGCGCGAGAGGAAGCATCGTGGTTCGTACCCGCTCCTTGCGGCGTTCGTTCGATTCGCAAGGGCCAGGCAAGCGCCCTTGCGAAGTGTCTGCACGGCGAAAAACAGCATGGGTATCCTATCGGCGCAGTTCCTCGATCAGAGCGGGGACAATCTTCTGCACGTCACCGACGATTCCGTAATCGGCAACTTTGAAGATAGGAGCATCTGGATCCTTGTTGATCGCCACGATGACTGCGCTTCTGTTCATGCCGGAAAGATGTTGAACGGCGCCCGAAATCCCCACTGCGATGTACGCTTTCGGCTGCACGGTTTTCCCGGTTTGCCCTACCTGCTCGGCGTAAGGCCTCCACCCCGCATCGACCACGGCTCGTGTAGCCGCCACTGCCGCGCCAAGCTGATCCGCTAGGTTCCCGATCAATTCCGTGAACCCTTGCGGACTGCCCACGCCGCGCCCCCCGGCAACGACGATGTCGGCTTCCGTCAAAGGCACACGGTCGGTCGCTTCCTTCGATTTGTGAACGACCTTGAGACGTCGCTGGGGCAACTCGACCTGAAGGGCCAGCTTCTCGCACGGCTGTCCCGAAGCTGCAGCAGCAGCAAATGCGCCGGGCTTCACTGTCACGACATTGACCGTGCTCTTTGCCTCAACGATCTCGCTCACGCGCGTGAGGCAGCAGTACCGCTCGGCAATCAGGGCGCCATCCTTGTCCTCGATGCTGACCACATCTTCCAGAAGCGGCGCATCCAGCCTGACGGCGACACGCGGGCTGTACTCTCGCCCGCTGCGTGTGGCCGGAATCAAGACCGTGTGCGCATTGCGGTCACGAGCGACTTGCGCCACCGCGGCACTCCACAACTCCGGATCGTAATGCTCCAGCTCGGGTCGATCGACGACAAGCACTTGATCGGCGATACATGCGGCTTCAGACGCCACTTGATCGATACCGCTGCCGATCACCAGTGCAGTGCGTTTTCCCTCTCGCACGAGATGTTGCGCAGCGGTCGCCAATTCATAGCTGGCCTTGGCCAACCTGCCATTTGAGTAGGTCATTACCAGCAGAATCATTGGATCACCCTCGCTTCGTTTCTGAGTGAATCGACTAGCTGCGACGCCGCCGTGAAAGCATCCTTTCCATCGAGGATCTTCCTGAGGCGTTGCCGCGTCTGGAACGCTACGCCTTTCGTCTGCAACTTCGGCTCGATTGCATACGCATCGAGCGGGTCTTTCCGGATCTGCTTCCGCTTTGCTTTCATGATGTTCGGCAGGGTTGGATAGCGCGGTTCGTTGAGCCCTTGCTGCGTAGTAATCACAGCGGGTAATTGCACCTCAAAGGACTCAACGCCGTCTTCCGTGTCGTGCCTTCCCGACAACAGCGACCCCGATAGTTCGAGAGCGCGTGTCCAGGTTGCCTGCGGCCAGTTGAGCCGTTCAGCGGTGGCCGCGCCCAGGGCCTGGCTATCCCAATCGGATTGCTGCCCGCCACAAAAGATGAGCTCAGCCTTTTCGGCCTGTGCGATCTGCGCGATCACACTGCTCAACGCAATGGCATCCAGAGCTACATCCGTTTCCACGTGGATTGCCCGATCGGCGCCCATGGCGAGCGCTGTCCGAAGCGCCTCTTCCACGCGAGCCGATCCTATTGCGACGGCAATGACCTCCGCTTGCAGTCCATGCTCGCGCAGGCGCAACGCTTCCTCGACGCCATACTCATCCATGGTGTCAATCACCAGCTTGCGGCCATTCAGTTCGACCGCGTTCTTGGCGATGTGTACGCCTTCCTGTGCATCGAGTACCTGTCGAATCAAAGTGAGTATTCGCACCCAAGTTCTCCTGTGTGGAAACCAAATCAGAAGCGGCCAGCTCGCGCGTGGAGGCGCCCGAGCTGCGCCCTGGTCCCGGATCAGGCTGCGCTGCCGTTGATCGTGTACCGGCCGGCTTCCACCATGGTGGCTGCGATCTCGCGTCCGATCGACACCGTATTGATGGGCTCGTGCTTCGTCAGGCGCCGGAAGATTGCCATTTGGGTCCTCAGCATGTCACCCTCGGCCACCGTGCCAATCACGCGCTCGGCGGCGCTTTCGACGATGCGAAATGAGCGCGCAGCATAGTACTTTGCCAGCTTCACAGCCAATGCACTTCGACCGCGCATCTTCTCCGTGCGGAGAATGACAGAGTCGAGAACCAGAACCTCGGCAAGCAAATCGGCCAGCATTCCCATGACTTCCTGCTGGTCCCCCAGTTCCATGCCGAATTTCTGCGATGCGGCGCCGGCGCAGAACAGGCCAAGCTTCTTGGCGTTCGCGAGCAGCGCGCGTTCGTCTGCCAGAGGGCCCTCGAAGGCGACGCGTTCTCCAGGACCGGACATGACCTCATCCATCACCTTCTTGACGGCAGGCATCAATGCCAGGCGGCCCTGCATGGCGCGTTTGATCATCCAGCCGGTGGTGATGAGCCGGTTGATTTCGTTCGTTCCTTCGAAGATCTTGTTGATGCGGGAGTCGCGATAGGCGCGCTCGGCTGGGTACTCTTCAACGTATCCGTAGCCGCCATGAAGCTGTAATGTCTGGTCAACCACGCGCTCCGCCATCTCCGAGCCCCAGAACTTGAGGATGGAGCACTCCACCGCGAACTCTTCGATGCACTTCTGGACCTGTTTACTGTATTCGGGCGAGGACTTGTCGACGGATGACAGGGCCGCATCAATAGCGCCTATGACGCGATAGACGACCGCTTCGCCTGCATAGATGCCGGCGGCGCTTTCTGCAATCTTCTCCTGCACGAGCCCAAAGGAGGTGATGGGCTTGCCAAAGGCGATCCGCTCTTTCGCGTAGCGGATGCCGTCGCGGAGCGAATTTCGCGATCCGCCGACAGCAGCTGCACCGAGCTTGAAACGGCCGACGTTCAGGATGTTGAATGCAATCTGATGTCCCTTGCCGATTTCGCCCAGCACATTCTCGACTGGTACGTGGCAGTCCACAAGGATCAGCGGGCACGTCGACGAGCCGCGAATTCCCAGCTTGTGCTCTTCCTTGCCGACGGTGAGCCCCGGAGTGCCCGCCTCGATCAGAAACGCGGTAAACTTCTCGCCGTCGATCTTCGCAAAGACCGTGAAGAGGCTGGCCATGCCCGCATTGGAGATCCACATCTTCTCTCCGTTGAGAATGTAGTGCCTGCCATCCGGCGAAAGTGTTGCGCGAGTCCTGATGTTCATGGCATCGGAGCCGGCAGAGGATTCGGAAAGCGCATACGCCGCGATCCATTCTCCTGAAGCAAGCTTTGCGATGTACTTCTGTTTCTGTTGCGGTGTCCCGTACCAGACCAGGGGCAACATTCCGATTCCGACATGAGCGCTGTAGGTGACGGAGAAGCTTCCCGAGACGCTGATCCTGTCCGTGATCAGCGTGGAGGTGACCTTGTCCAACTCAAGGCCGCCATACTCCTCGGGAACATCAACGCTCATCAGGCCGAGCTCGCCTGCCTGGCGCATCAGACGCCGAGTCACATCGTAGTTCTTGGCTTCAATCTCTGAAATCGAGGAAAGGACCTGCTCATCGGCGAATTGGCTCGTCGTCTGGGCGATCTGCTTCTGCTCTTCGGTGAAGTCTTCCGGTGTGAAGACATCCCCTGGAAGGAGATCTTCAATGAGGAAACTCCCCCCTGCGGTTCGTTTGGCGATAAACGATGAGACGGCTGTGCTCAATTTGGTTCTCCCTCAGTTCTGCAGATTTTCGAAGATACCGGCGGCGCCCATTCCGCCACCGATGCACATCGTGATCAATCCATATTTGGCCTTGGTACGCTTGAACTCGCTCATCAGCGTCGCGGTCAGCTTGGCGCCCGTGCAACCCAGGGGATGTCCAAGGGCAATCGCGCCGCCGTTGACATTGACGCGCGCGGGATCCATCCCCAGTTCCTTGATGACTGCAAGGGATTGCGCCGCGAACGCTTCGTTGAGTTCGATCAGCTCGATCTCATCAAGCGTCAGGCCCGCCATCTTCAGTGCTTTGGGGACGGCGTGAACGGGGCCGATACCCATTTCTTCCGGATCGCATCCCGCGCTGGCGAATGCAATGAAGCGGGCAAGTGGCTTTACGCCGATTTCGTTCGCATGCTGCTCCGATATCACAACAACCGCCGCGGCGCCGTCGGAGGTTTGTGAACTGTTGCCGGCAGTAACCACTCCCTTGGCGTGGAAGGCGGGACGAAGTCCTGCGAGCGCATCCATCGTGCTGTCCGCGCGCGGTCCCTCATCCACCGTGAACAACTGTTCGAGTTCCTTTGGCTTCGCGCCACCGTTCGGAACGACCGAGCGCACCGGAACTGGCACGGTCTCTTCCGCGAAACGGCCCGCCGCAAGCGCTTTCAGAGCCTTGGAGTGGCTCTCAAGCGCAAACCGATCCGATTCCTCACGAGTGATTCCATAGCGCTTCGCAACACGCTCCGCCGTGAGTCCCATGGAGAGATACGAGCCCGGATAGTTATCGACCAGCCATGGGTTGAACGCAACCTTGTTGCCGCCCATGGGGACGTAGGACATGGATTCCGCGCCGCCCGCGACAACCACGTCAGCGCCACCCGCTGCGATGCGTTCCGCTGCCAGCGCGACGGCTTGCAGGCCGGAAGCGCAGAAGCGATTGATCGTCATAGCCGAGGCTTGTACCGGCAGACCTGCGCGCAACGAGATAATGCGCGCCACATTCATGCCCTGTTCTGCCTCCGGCATCGCGCAGCCGATGATGACATCGTCAATCTTCCCGCGATCCAGCGACGGCACGCGCGCTAACGCGCCGTTCACTGCGATAGCTCCAAGATCGTCGGGGCGCGTATTCCTTAAGGTCCCTTTGGGAGCCTTCCCAACCGGGGTGCGCACCGCGCCGACAATAACTGCCTGTCTCATCCCAAATCCTCCGCTCATTCCATGCTTCGCTCGGTTGTTTCGTAGCAATGGTTGCAGTTAGTTTCTTAGCGGCTTTCCGGTCTTCAGCGTGAATGCAATGCGTTCGGCGGTCTTCTTTTCACCGCAGAGCGAAAGAAATGCTTCGCGCTCAAGATCGAGAAGATACTGCTCGCTCAACGGAGTACCCGCCGTAACGTTGCCGCCGGAGAGGACGCGCGCCACATGCGTGGCAACCTTCGCGTCGTGATCGCTGATGTATTCGCCCTCGCGCATCAGATACGCACCGAATTTCAGGGTGGCGAACACTGACTGCCCCGGTGCGGGGATATCGGTTCGCTGAATCGGGGCTGCATACCCTTCGCGGACGAGGCGCAAAGCCTGCGTTCTTGCATCGGCGATGAGCCGATCACGGTTCATCGTGATTGCATCGTCCTTCTGAAGAATCTGCATGGCCCGAGCCTCGAGTGCCGATGTGGAGACCTTCGCCATCGCGATCATTTCGAAGACCTGCCGCAACGCATCATGAACTTCAACGGATTCGGCGCGTGCGTCGGGCCGGACAGAACTGGCCGAGTCGAGCCCGCGCAGCAGCATCTCCTTGCAGCCGCCGCCCGCCGGCAGCAGTCCCACGCCGGTTTCAACCAGGCCTGTGTAGAGCTCTATATGTGCCCGCCGGCGCGCGGCATGCATGGCGATCTCGGTTCCTCCACCCAGGCAGAGGCCGCAAGGAGCTGCCACAACCGGCTTCGGACAAAACTTGATTGCATGCGTCATCCCCTGGAAGGCGCGCACGAAATAGTCAACGTCGTCCCACTCCTCGTCCTGGATGGCAAGCAGTAGCTGCATGAGATTCGCGCCGGCGGAGTAGTTCTCCGCATCGTTCGCAATGATGAACCCATCGAAGTTCCGGACGGCATCGCTGGCGGAATCAAGATTCTTCCGCAGAAACGTCACGATGTCCTGCCCGATGCTGTTCATTTTGGAGTGAAACTCGAAACAACCGATTCCTTCGCCGACATCAATGAGGGAGATGGAAGCATTCTCCGCAAAGACGCCGTTGGACTTTTTGAAGGACGAGACAGATGCTGTCTGCGCGCTGCGATGCACCGGGAGATATGTCCCGGAGCGCGGATCGAAGTACTCATCTCCACTCGCGCGGTACCAGGATGTTCCGCCCGATGCCAACAACGCACTCACCGCCGCGGGGACGGGCGTTCCCGCCTCTTGCATGCGCGCTACGACCTGCGGAATGCCGGCAACATCCCACATTTCAAATGGGCCGAGTTCCCAGTTGAATCCAGCCTTCATCGCGCGATCGATCTCGACCAGAGAGTCGGCAACCTCGCCGATCCGATTGGCGGCGTAGAACCATAGTTCCGGCAGCACTTGCCAATAGAATGAGGCGGCCTTGTCCTTTTCCGGATTTCCATTCAGCAGTGTGCGAATGCGCGCCGGGAGCGAATCGTTGCTTTTGGCCATCTCCAGCTCAGAAAGGGCCGGGCGGGCAGCGGGCCGATATTCAAAGCGCTCCAGGTCGAGCACCATGCGCAGCTCTTTTCCGTCGGTGCCGCGTTCCTTCTTGTAGAAGCCCTGCTTCGTCTTGTCGCCCAGCCACTTCTGCTCGAGGAGGCGTTCGAGCGTGGATGGCAGCTTCAAGTCCGAGCGCTCATCGGTGGCGATGCCTGCGAAGTTCCTCGCCACACTCGCCAGCACATCGATGCCCACAATATCGGCCAGGCGGAATGTGCCGGTCTTCGGCCACCCAATGACGGTTCCGGTGAGCGCGTCGACCTCTTCGATGGTCAGACGCTGCTGCTGCATGATGCGAAATGTGTTCAGCATTGCGAAGGTCCCAATGCGGTTTGCGATGAAATTCGGCACATCCTTGGCGACCACGACGGTTTTGCCGAGCTTGACGTCGGCAAACTCGGTGATCGCGGCGACTGCCTGCTCATCCGTATCGGGCGTGGCAATGATCTCGAACAACCGCATGTAGCGCGGAGGATTGAAGAAATGCGTGCCGAACCAGCGGCGACGGATATCGGGGGCAAACCTTTCGGCAATCTTGTCAACGGGCAATCCGCTCGTGTTGGTGGTTAACAAGGCGGTTGGATGCAAGTGCGCCACTACTCTGCTGAGCAGTGCGCGCTTGATCTCAAGCTTTTCGGCGACAGCTTCGATAACCCAGTCGCATTCCTTGAGGCGTTCCAGATCGTCCTCGAAGTTTCCGATGCGAATAAGCGCGGCAGACGACGTGCCTGTAAATGCGGCAGGCTTACTTTTCTTCAGAGAATCCAACGCCTTTGCCGCGATGCCGTTGCGGTCCCCTGTCGAGGACGCGAGATCGAGCAGCAGGACGGGATGGCCGGCAGTCGATATGTGAGCAGCGATCCGTGCGCCCATGGTGCCGGCGCCCAGCACAGCGATGCGTTGAATCTGGTAGGCACGAGGAGTCCGCTCCCCAGCCGGCGGGACAGAGACCGCCGGTGCAGACTGCTCCGTTGAATAGGCTGCCATGAACGAACTCCTCATCGGGACCGAAAGTGGGGAATGCCCGTTTTTGAGCGCTGGCGGTGCTGAACCCTGGGTAAAGACAATCACCATCCGAGCGACGAGACGAAGAATACTGAACACGCGGTCAAAAAGTCAAATGGGATTGTTGGGGATATCAAAATAGAGATTTGGGGAGACTGTTCGGCGGCTCTATAACCGAGCGGAAGGAACTCCGCATAGCCCTCGTGAGAGTTCGAGAAAGTGGGCGTTTCGGTACGGCGAAGGTGCTATTTTCTTGCGCGTCGGGTACGGCTGCGGTTGTCAGCCTGATTGGGCCTCGTTCGCCGCGGGGCCTTCGGGCCCGGCTGTAGCCCGGAAATTAGGAGCCGCGTAAACTCCGACACGATCTCTTCTGGGCCGAGGCCGCCGCCTGGACGGTACCATGTGCCGATCCAGTTGATGGCCCCAGCCATAGCGAAGGACGCCATCTTTGCATTACACGGCGCGACGGAGCCGTCTTGTATGCCTTCGTCGATATATCCGCGAATCGCGGCGTCGATGCGCCGTTTCAGGTTTCTGACCTGGCGGCGTGCCTGATCGGAGAGTTCCGAATCGTCGAGGGTGGCTACGCAGCGGCCGAAGTCGTAGGTGACGATCGCGGTCGCATAGGAATGGACATAGGATCGCACCTTTTCCAGGCCATTTCCCTCGCAACTCGAAGCATCCTTCAAGGCGCCCTCGATCGAGTCGATTCCAGCCCGGTAGCACTCGACCAGGATCTCTTCCTTGTTGCGGAAATAGTAATAAAGCGCGGGTTTCGTGATGTTCAGACGGGCCGCGAGCAGGCTCATCGAGGTCTTGCGGTAGCCCAACTCCAGAAAGAGCCGTGCGGCTGTCTGCAGCACCGCATCCCACTTGATATCAAGGCTGCGTTGCTCCCGCACATGGAATGCCTTCCATGGCTCGTGCGGGGATAGGTTGTTCTCAGATGTTGCCATCAGTCGGCTGCGCAGATCCTTGGGCTTTCGTTCTTGCTTTGATTCGCATTCTAGCGGGAAATGAAGGATTCACCCAGCAAAAAGTGCCTCTTCAGTCCAAAAACAGATCAGTTATCAAAGGGTTGCCTGGGACGGCTGAATAAGTACTCAGATCCGTGACTCCGGCCCCGGCAAGCACCTCCTCGTCGATAAAGAAGTTGCCGGTTGTGGTCCGGCTCTCCTGCATCAGGACATGCGCCGCTGCATCCGCCACAATCTGCGGCGTGCGGCCGTTTTCCCATGGCGCCCCTGGAATCGCCTGCAAAGCCGAAGTTGCAATCAGTGTGCGCGGCCAGAGGGCATTCACGGCAATGCCCGCGCTGCGGAATTCTTCCGCCATTCCCAGAACGCACATGCTCATCCCGTACTTCGCAATGGTGTAGGCGACGTGGGGCGCAAACCATTTGGCCCGCATGTCCAGAGGTGGCGAGAGCACCAGGATGTGTGGATTCGCTGCCCGGACAAGATGAGGCAGGCAAGCCTGGCTGCAGAGAAACGTCCCCCGCACGTTCACGTCCATCATCAGGTCATAACGTTTTATGGGCGTCGCCGCAGTGCCGGTCAAGCTGATGGCGCTTGCGTTGTTGACCAGGATGTCGATACCACCAAATTGTTCTACGACGAGCCGAACAGCTTTTTGCACCTGCTCCTCGAAACGAATGTCCACCTCGACAGGCAGCGCCCGTCCGCCTGCCCGTTCTATCTCCTCGGCCGCGGAGTAGATCGTGCCCGGCAACTTAGGGTGCGGCGTCACGGTCTTGGCAGCAACAGCAATATTGGCGCCTTCCCGGGCAGCTCTCAGGGCGATCGCCAAACCGATTCCTCGGCTGGCGCCGGTAATGAACAATGTCTTCTTTTTCAGGCTGATCATTTTCAATTCTCTTCCCTTTCCCTCGGAGTCCAGGCAGAACCTGTGGCGTGCGCGGGAGTGGTCTGAATGGACTTTCTGAAGCTAGTTATGAACCATTGGTAAAAAAAGTTCGTGACAAACATCCCTCGTTGTGATTATTTTACCCCTCGTTTAGTAGTTCTCCCCGGAGGTCGCCGAGTGGCATCGCTGCAGCAACTGTCTTTTGATTCGGAGCAAGTCACATCCCCCTGCCTTGCGAATTCCGATCTTCCCCTAGAGAGACTCTACGCCTGCGAACGGACTCGCCCTTCCGCGCTTCTCTTCACGCAGCCACTGCGCGGCATGGTTATTGAATGGACATGGGCTACGGCCATGACTGAGGTCCGGCAGATGGCCGCCTGGATGAAGGCGCAGAACTGGCCCCCGGGTTCGCGGGTTGTGATTCTGTCGAGAAACTGCGCCTGGTGGCTTATGGCCGATTTCGCCATATGGATGGCAGGGCATGTCAGCGTTCCGTTCTTCCCTGCCGCCAGCAGCGGTGCGCTTACGTCGATGTTCCGCCATTGCGAACCGGTCGCCTGTTTCCTGGGCCAGTTCGACTCTCCCTTGGATTTCAAACAGGAGACGCTGGCCCACCTGAGTTGCATTACGTTTCCCACCTTTTCCGCCGAGATGCCCCGGAATGCCAAGCCGTGGGAAGAGATCGTTCAAAGCCAGAAGCCGCTCATGGGCTCTCCCGTTCGGGAGGCAACGGAGATTGCGACAATCATCTACACGTCAGGCACCACGGGCCAGCCCAAAGGCGCGATGCATTCCTTTCAGGGACTGAGCATGATGGGGAAATCAATAGCTCCCGCGCTTCAGGAGTCGTCAAAGGGAAATGACCGCATTCTCTCTTACCTGCCCTTGGCGCACATTGCGGAGCGTGCGATTGTCGAAACGAATGCGCTCTTCAAGCCTTTGGAAATCTTCTTCGTTGACAACCAGGAGACCTTTCTCGAAGACCTGAAGCGATCGCGAGCGACATTCTTTTTTTCGGTGCCTCGGCTCTTTGCGCGCTTCCAGCAGAAGGTCTTCGAATCGGTTCCCGAGACCAGGCTGAACAAGTTTCTTGCGCTTCCGCTCATAGGCTGGCTGGTGCGCAAAAGGCTGTTGGCGCGTCTGGGCCTGGCACACGCCCGGATGGTTGCCGGAGGAGGCGCAGCTACTCCGGTGGAGTTGATCAACTGGTATCGCAAACTCGGTCTCAACTTCATCGAGGGGTATGGGATGACCGAAACCGGCATCACCCATGTTCCCTTGCCGGGCCAATACCGCCTCGGTTTCGTCGGACATGCGAGCCCTTATGCGCACACACGCATTTCGGTGGATGGCGAGGTGCAAATCAAGGGCCCGATGAATATGCTCGGCTACTTCCGTAGTCCGGATCTGACCGAGCAAGCGATGACGCCGGATGGCTATTTCCGAACCGGAGACCGAGGCGAAATCGACGGCCAGGGGCGTCTTCGTCTGTCGGGAAGGCTGCGCGAGGAGTTCAAGACAGCGAAGGGCAAGTTTGTCGTACCCGCGCGCATCGAGATGCTGCTCTCGTCTTCCCCGCTCATCGAGTCTGCCACGATCTTTGGCGCCGGTATGAGTTTGCCGTTTGCGCTCGTGGTGCTGGTGCCGGAGGCGCGGCAAGCTTGCTCGTGCCAGGACTCGCGCGCCGATGTTGAAGGCGAAGTGACTTCGCTTATGAGGCGAGTCAACGGCGAACTGGAGCAACACGAGCAACTGCGCTTCATCGCAGTGTGCCGCGATCCATGGACCGTCGAGAATGGCTTTCTCACACCGACCTTGAAGGTCCGCCGCTCCGCGCTGGAGCAGGTTTTTGCGGGGCGCTTCAAGGAGTGGGAGAGCCTGGGACAGAAGGTCATCTGGCTGGAGGCACAATGAGCGCCGACGCGCATTCGAAACCGGCTCAAGTGTGCATTTGCGGAAGGCAGGTCGAGGTGCTTCATGTTCGTGTAGCGCGCGCCGAACATACGATCCTTCTGCTGCATGAAGCACTCGGATCGGTCAGCTATTGGCGTGATTTTCCCAAAAAGCTTGCTTTGGCTACGAACTCCGACGTGCTGTCCTACTCCCGTCCTGGCCACGGCTATTCAGAAGGCCCCTTGGAGAATCGGGATCACGATCACTACTTCCGTCAGACGCAACTCGTGATCCCGGCGTTACTCGAGTGCTTCGAGATAGAGAACCCGGTTCTCTACGGACACAGCGAGGGTGCGGCAATCGCGATGCTCTATGCCTCGCTTTGCAGCCGCGTTGGGGCTTTGATTCTCGAAAGTCCTTACGTAGTTCCCGAGCGCACCACGTATTTCCACATTCAGCGACTCGCCGCCAGTTATGCAGGAAGCAAAATGCAGGAGCGACTTGCGCTGTACCACAGGGACGCGGATGCCGTCTTCCGTTCATGGATTGACTGGGCCTCCACTCCAACTGAGGGCAATTACCTTCCCGATCGCCTGCTTTCGAACATCACATGCCCCGTTCTCGTACTGCAGGGGGCAAACGATGACTTTGGGACAACCGCTCATCTTCAGGCGCTGCATGCCTCGATCCCGAACCTGGATTTCGAACTCTTTGCTGACACCGGACATCTCCCCCATCGGGAGAGGACAGATCTCTTGCTGGCCCGAGTGGCGGGGTTCTTGAAACAGCCGGACTATCCCGTGCATCAACGCAAAACCGCAACAGCATCAACCGTGTCTGAGGAGCAACCGTGAACCTGCAAACCCCGTTCCGCCTCGGAAGAGGCGTTCTTCCCCTGCTGGCGCTCGCCTTCATGCTTGCTGGAACCTGCTGCAGTGCGCAGCGGGAGTACATAGGCAAGTACGACGCATATGTTGGTTTCTCCGATATCAATGCGCCATTTGTAAACAACCTCAACCAGCCCGGCTTTGGAGTACAGGCTGGCATGGCCCATAGCCGCTGGCTATCCAGCGGGATCGACTACAGCCGTGAGAGCGGTACCGGGCCTCTCACTACCGGTCTCTTGACCAAGTCGCTGCAGGCGGAGCTTGCTGCCGGCCTCCCACCCGGGTATAACCTTCGGGTTCCCACCGACGTGAAGATTCAGACGTTCGCCGCGGGTACACTACTGACTTATCGGCGGTTTGCCTCCGCGCCTATTCTTCTTCACCCGACCCTGACTGCCTTCAAGATTGACGCTACGCCGCGTCCGGGCGACCCGATTGCAGCGGCCGTTATTCACGTGCTGGTCCCATCGGGGACAAAGCGCGATCTGTCAGGCGGCTACGGCTTCGGAGGCGGAACCGACCTCCGCATCTCAAAGCACGTCAGTGCACGCATGCTGTTTGATGCCGCATGGTCACATCCCATAAACGACATTCTGGGGAATGGCGGTTGGCTCTATCGCTTTTCAGTCGGACCGTCATTCCACTTCGGTCGTGATATCAACAACCGCATCAAATAGAACCCAACGGGAATTTGGGAGGCCGCGTTCAGGGCGGCCTTCTGCCGATAGTGAGGCAAAAGAATGAGATTATGCGTTTTGTGTACGGCGATTGTTATGCTGCTGGGTGCGGGCGCTGTGCGTGCAACGGCTCAATCAGAAACGTGCCAGGTCGCCGTTCATGTGGATGGCTTCCGCAACCAGAGAGGCGACTTGGGCGTTAACGTCTTTCGTTCGCCGGATGGATGGCCCGAAGAAAACGGGAAGACGGTTTTCCATAGCGGCTTCCCGATCCCCGGTGATCATGCCACGGCTCAATTCAATCTTCCGCCGGGGCGATACGCGATTGTCGTATTGCACGACGAGAACTCCAACCACAAGCTCGATCGAAATTTTTTGGGCATACCGAAGGAGGGGTTTGGGTTCTCGAACAACCCCAAAGTCGGTCTGTCCGCTCCCAGGTTTGAAAGCGCAACGCTGCAGGTTTCATGTCCCACGACTGAAACGTCGATCCACCTGATTTACAAATAGCCCAACGTGACTTGACAGGGCATTCGCCGTCGCACACAGTATTGCCGGAGCCCGTACCGGCTTGAAAGTACGGGTGCAAATGTCAACAGCCACCTTGTGAACAAGGTGCTTTGCAGTTGCGCTGAACGAGACCAGATCCCCATCTGGTCTCATGGACCTGGAACTCCAGGAAAGAGGAGAGAGTATGAGATCATACGCATTTTTCCCGCTGCTTGCTGCGGCGGACACGGTCCCCGGGGCGGCGCAATCGGCAACCTGCCAGGTCACCGTTCGTGTGGAGGGTTTTCGCAACGAAAAAGGGGTGTTGGGCGTTAACGTCTTTCGTTCGCCGGATGGATGGCCCGAAGACAGCGCCAAGGCCTTCTTCAACGCCGACTTTCCGATCTCCGGAGATCATGCCACGGCGCAATTCAATCTTCCGCCGGGGCGGTACGCGATTGCCGTATTGCACGACGAAAACTCGAGCCACAAGCTCGAAAAGAATTTCCTGGGAATCCCGACAAAAGGGTTTGGGTTCGCGAACAACCCCAAGGTCCTTTTTTCCGCTCCCAGTTTTGATAGCGCGGCATTGCAGGTTTCATCTCCCGCCACTGAAACCTCGATCCGCCTGATTTACCTGTAACCCATCGCGCCCTGACCGGCGTTCGCCATCGCACACCGAAGAGTCAAAAGCCTGGCCGGTTTGAAAGTTCGTGTGCAACTGTCAACAGCCACCTTGTGAACCAGGTGCTTTGCAGTTACGTTCGACGAAACCTGACCACCCATCTGGAAAGAGGAGAAAGAACATGGGAAGCAATACGTCCGACACGAGTATTACCAATGCAGATGTTCTGGTGATTGGCGGTGGCGGCGCCGGCCTGACCGCATCGATGCTGTTGTCGAAGCTGGGCGTCAATCACCTCCTGGTCAGCGCTCTGCCGACGACATCGATCTTGCCGAAGGCGCACGTCCTGAATCAGAAGACGATGGAAATCCTCACCGACGTCGGTGTCGCCGATGCCATTGCCGCAAAAAGCACCCCGGCGAACCAGATGGCGGCCATGGGCTGGTATGCCGGTTTTGCCGGCAACGATCCCGACGCAGGCCGGCGCATCGCCAAGGTCGAGTCCTGGGGTTCTGGCGGCGACGACCCCATGTGGTCCGGCGCCAGCGCCTGCCGATCTTTGAATCTGCCGCAAATCCGCTTGGAGCCTTTGATGAAAGCGCGCGCCGAAGAATTGGCTCCGGGCAAGATCCATTTTCATCACGAAGCTACCCAACTGGAACAGGATGCCGATGGTGTCAGCACGCGCGTCAGGAATCTGGATGACGGCAGCGAATACATTGTCCGCTCGCGGTATGTGATCGCCGCAGATGGTGGACGTACGATCCCAAAACTCGTCGGGATTGGCTATCAAGGCATGGGGGTAATCGCCAATTCGGCAACCGTGCATGTGACCACCGACTTCTCCCGCTGGGCCCGAGATTCCGAAGTGCTGGTCCGTTGGATCTGGTGTCCGGCTCTTGGCATCCTGGCGGCGATGGTTCCGATGGGACCGGAACACTGGGGACCGGACGCCGAAGAATGGGTCTATCACCAGACCTATCTCGGCGACGAATTGCGTGGCAAGACCGACGCCGAGGTCGAGGCCGATATGCGCCTGGCGCTGGGAATTGGCGATCACCCGATGAGAATCCACAAAATGACGCGCTGGGCACTCGAAGGCGTGCTGGCCGGAAAGTTCCGGGCAGGCCGGGTCTTTCTGGCCGGAGACGCTGCACACCGTCACCCGCCAACCGGCGGCTTGGGGCTGACCAGTGCCATCCAGGACGTGCACAACCTGTGCTGGAAGCTTGCCGCGGTTCTCGAGGACAAGGCTGACGACAGTCTGCTTGACACCTATGAGGCCGAACGGCTCCCAACGGATGCGCGCAATGCCCGGCGCTCCCTGGAGAATTCGATCGCGCACCTCGAAGTCGGCGCGACATTTGGCCTGTCGCCGGAGGCCGGCGAGGAAGCCAATTGGAATCAACTCCGGCGCGTCTTCAGCGATAAACCTGAAGATGCCGCCTACCGAAGCGCCGGGCTGCGTGCGATCCGCCGATTGACCATGGAAAGCTGGGAGTTGAACGTCGAATATGGTTACCGCTACTCGTCAGCCGCGGTGGTACCTGACGGCACGCCCGAACCGCCGAACGTCGATGATATCCGGAACTACGAACCCGGCACGTGGCCCGGCAGCCCGCTGCCGCACGCCTGGATCGACGACGAGGCTGGAGTTCGCCGGCCGATTAAGGATTTGGTCGGAATGAACCGTTTCCTGCTGATCGCGGGAGAGGAGGGTCAGGCGTGGTGTGATGCGGCCAGGAAAGCCGCCGAGACCACCGGCGTGGCACTGGATGCAGTGCGAATCGGTCACATCGATGGCGACCTCTTCGATCCGCGTCTGGCCTGGACCCGTGCTCGAGGGATATCGACGCAGGGTGCCGTATTGGTCCGTCCTGACCGATTCATCGGATGGCGTTCGTTGGGCATGGCAGCGGATCCTGCGGCCGAGCTGACCTCGGCGCTGCAACAGATCTTAGGCCGCTCAGGGCTTAATGAATTGGAGTTTGCGCAGGAAGGAGCTGTCGAAAGTCGAAACTGAACCTGGTCCTCGGCAGTTATGGACTACGGAATGAGCGGGCGCCCCATCGGGTTCCTCCACACGATCCGATGGAGCGGCCCTCAAATTCTTCACGGCAAGTCATCATAGGCGGCTGTGGTCAGGAACTCGCGGAATTCTCCCTTGCTAAGCTGGCCGATGATTTCGGCCGCGCGCTGGAACTTGCTTGCGCGGAAGGCCTCCATGCTGCCCTTCATGGCCCCCAGAATGTCATTGAGCTGGCTTTCAAAAAGAGACGAGGTGATGACCCGGCCGTCATCGATCTTGGCAGAGTAATGAATCCACTGCCACAATTGAGCGCGGCAGATTTCGGCAGTGGCAGCGTCTTCCATCAGGTTGTAGATAGGGACGCAGCCGTTGCCGCGAAGCCATGACTCGATATAGCGCAACGCTACATCGATGTTTCGGCGGAGTCCCGACTCGGTGATTTGCCCCTTGGGAATCTCCAGCAATTGCTTTGCGGCGATCCGCGGCTCAAACTCGGCGGGTGGATGTATCTGGTTTTTGCCCGGCATGTATTCATCGAAGACCGCACGTGCCACAGGAACCAGACCGGGGTGCGCAACCCAGGTTCCATCGTGTCCCGCGCGGACCTCGCGCAATTTGTCTTCACGGACCCGCTGCATCGCCTCTTCGTTGGCCTTTGAATTGTCACGAATGGGGATTTGCGCGGCCATCCCGCCCATGGCGTGAATGCCTCTCTTATGGCAGGTGTGGATCAGAAGTTCCACGTAGGAGCGCAGAAACGGCTGTTCCATCGTGACATCGCCCCGCTGCGGAAGCACGCACTCCGGACGATTGCGGAACTTCTTGATGAAGCTGAAGATGTAATCCCACCGGCCGCAGTTCAGCCCTGCCGAGTGGTTGCGCAATTCATAGAGGATCTCGTCCATCTCAAAGGCTGCTGAAATCGTTTCGATCAGGACAGTGGCTCGAATCGTGCCCACGGGAATCCCAACATATTCCTGAGCAAACTCGAACACATCGTTCCATAGCCGCGCTTCCAGATGGCTCTCCATCTTGGGCAGGTAAAAATACGGAGCCGAGCCCCGATCGAGCAGGATTCGGAAGTTGTGAAAGAAGTAGAGGCCAAAGTCGAACAACGACGCCGAGATGAAGGAGCCTGAAATCTCGAAGTGTTTTTCCACCATGTGCCAGCCACGCGGACGCACAAACAGCACTGCCGGGTCGGGCTTCAGCTCATACGTGCGTCCATCCGGCGACTGCCATTCGATCGTGCGCGTATTTGCGTCGCGAAGATTGCGCTGGCCCTGAATGCAGTTACTCCACGTGGGCGTGTTGGCATCTTCAAAGTCGGCCATGAAGACCTTCGCGCCGGAATTGAGCGCATTGATCACCATCTTCCGCTCCGTTGGGCCGGTGATCTCCACGCGCCGGTCAAGCAACTCCTCGGGAATGGGAGCCACTGACCAGGATGACTTCCTTACGGGCTCGGTTTCAGCCAGGAATCCGGGGAAATCGCCGGCATCGAAGCGCTGCTGGCGCTGGCGGCGAAGTTCCAGCAGAAAAACGCGCCGAGTCTCGAACCTTTCATGAAGAGCTCGCAGAAACTCGCATGCTTGCGATGTGAGCACATCGCGATCGCCTTCCGACTGCGAATCAGTAGAGTTGGGAATCTGGACAACTGAACTCATGTGCGTTTCTCCTTGGTGAACTGAATCCGCCTGGAAGCTCCGATTAAGTCAAATCAGACTTGTTCAGAGCTTCCAGAATCAAGCGCTTGCCTGCAGGGGATCGGGGATCTCATGATCGTAGGGATCCTCGAACTGCTGCTCCTCAGTGGATCCCGGGGTTGCGCAGGTAGAGAGATTCCCTGAGGCGATGGTTGTGGCAACCTGGTCGAAGTAGCCTGTTCCCACGAAGCGCTGATGCTTGACGGCGCCGTAGCCATACTTTTCCGCCAACTCGAACTCGCGCTCCTGCAGCTCCGAGTATGCGAGCATCCCCGTGCGGCCGTATGCGCGCGCAAGTTCGAACATGGAGAGGTTGAGAGCGTGAAATCCGGCAAGTGTCACGAATTGGAAGCGGTACCCCAGTCCCGCAAGGTTATGCTGAAACGCGGCAATCTCGGAGGTGCTGAGCTTGCTTCGCCAGTTGAACGAAGGCGAGCAGTTATAAGCGAGCAGCTTACCTGGGAATTCCTTGTGAATGGCCTCTGCGAAAAGCACGGCATCCTCAAGATTCGGCTCCGACGTTTCGCACCAGATCATGTCCGCGTACGGCGCATATGCCAGTCCACGTGCAATCGCGGCCTCGATGCCGCCGCGGAACGTGAAGAAGCCTTCAACGGTCCTTTCGCCCTTAAGGAAAGGACGGTCAGCCGGGTCGCAGTCGCTGGTGATCAGTTGTGCAGCATCGGCATCGGTTCGCGCAATCAGGATCGTGGGCACATTCAGAACGTCCGCAGCCAGGCGGGCGGATATCAGCTTCTGGATCGCTTCGCGGGTAGGCACAAGTACTTTTCCGCCCATGTGGCCGCACTTCTTCGCGGAGGATAACTGGTCT
>Ga0326727_10003277_pt1 | contig 52384 bp, 57 predicted proteins | sample MB2enrmetagenome_FD_207643 | JGI IMG/M metagenome (GOLD analysis project Ga0326727, IMG submission 207643) | Lab enriched peat soil microbial communities from McLean, Ithaca, NY, United States - MB29MY | ecosystem: Environmental > Terrestrial > Soil > Wetlands > Peat | place: USA: New York...
GACACTCTTCTCGCCCATCAGCATGACGCAGTTCACTAACTTCTGAACCAGTGGGCTGCCGTGAACCGGATCGGCGCTTACCTCTCGATGCTCAGTTGTACCTTTACGAGGCATAAATAGTTTTCAGTACTCAGTTCTCAGTTTTCAGTTTTCAGTTCGCGCTGTCGGCCCTTAGCCTTCAGCTCTCAGCTTTCAGTGGAAAGCGGGAAGTCTCCCAGATCTTAAACGACCTGCCTGGCTGCCCACCTGCCTACTGCCTGCCTAACTCGCCTTGGGCCGCTTGGCCCCGTACTTGGACCGCGCTTGCCGGCGATCCGTCACGCCAGCGGAATCCAGCGTCCCGCGGATGACGTGATAGCGAACTCCGGGCAGATCCTTGACGCGGCCGCCGCGGATCAGGACGATCGAGTGTTCCTGCAAATTGTGGCCGACGCCCGGAATATACGTCGTCACTTCCATCGAATTCGTCAGCCTGACGCGCGCCACTTTCCGCAATGCCGAGTTCGGCTTCTTCGGCGTCTGGGTATACACGCGAACGCATACTCCACGCTTTTGCGGACAGCCTTCCAGCGCCGGGCTAGATGTCTTGTACCTCGGCTGCTTCCGGCCGAGTCGAACCATCTGACTAAAAGTTGGCATTCCGGGGCCTCTCTCCCACCCCCGCAACGGGTATCCTCTGCGACTGCCTCTGTATGGACCACAACAAGGCCTACAGTCGAGCCTTACAAATGTAACAGACCGGCAAAAAATTTGTCAAGCAACTTGCATGCAATTTCCGCAAAATACGTCATTCCCGCGCAAGCGGGAATCCATCGCGCCCTCTCAGGAAGACCATCCACGGGATTCCCGCTTACGCGGGAATGACCAGGGTTTTGGGGCGACCGTCGAATCATGCGGGCGCGCAACACCTGCGGTTTTACCGCATCTCAAGGATTTCCTTCTCCTTGGCCTTGCCCACACTTTCCAGCCTTTCCATCGTATCGTCGGTCAGCTTCTGAATCTCTTCCAGGCCTCGCCGCTCATCGTCTTCGGAAATTTTCTTGTCCTTGAGCAGTCTCTTCAGTTCTTCGTTCGCGTCCCGGCGAATATTGCGGGCCGCTGTCCGGTGGTTTTCCAAAACCTTGTGGAGGTGCTTCACCAGTTCCTTCCGCCGCTCTTCCGTCAGCGCCGGAATGGGAACTTTCAGGATCTTTCCATCGTTGACCGGATTCAATCCCAACCCCGAAGATCGAATGACCTTCTCGATCGCCGGCAACAAACTCGGATCCCAGGGCTGCACCGTCAGCAAGGTGGGATCGGGAATCCCCAAAGTCGCCACCTGGTTCAGAGGTGTGGGCGTGCCGTAATATTCCACCTTCAGATGCTCCAGCAGGCCGGTTGAGGCGCGGCCCGTGCGCAAAGTAGCAAGTTCCGCGCGTAAGTCCTCCGCGGCTTTCGTCATGCGCGTGCGAGTTGCTGCGACAGTCTCCTTAATCATCTTTTGCCCGCCTTTCCGGGCGTGCACTCAACGGGATACGAGTGAACCAATCTTTTCGCCGAGCATGACGCGTTTGAGATTGCCTGGAACGTTAAGATTAAAAATGATAATCGGTACGCTATTATCCATGCACATCGAAATAGCCGTCGTATCCATCACTTTCAGCCTGCGCGAGAGCACATCCAGATAATTAATGCGCGAAAACATCTTGGCTTCCGAAACCTTTTGCGGGTCCGCATCGTAGACGCCGTCAACCTTGGTGGCCTTCAGGATCACGTCCGCCTTGATCTCGATGGCCCGCAGGGCCGCAGCCGTATCCGTGGAAAAATAGGGGCTGCCGGTGCCGGCTGCAAAAATCACCACCCGGCCTTTCTCCAAGTGGCGCACGGAGCGGCGGCGGATAAAGGGCTCGGCGATCTCCCGGATCTCGATCGCCGTGGTCACCCGCGTGTGGCAGCCGAGTTTCTCCAAGGCGTCTTGCAGCGCCAAGCCGTTAATCACCGTGGCCAGCATTCCCATCTGGTCCGCGACCACCCGATCGATCCCGGACTCGGAAGCCGCCACTCCCCGAATAAAGTTCCCGCCGCCCACCACGATGCCGATCTGGACTCCCAGCTTCCGAACTTCGTCAACTTCGCCGGCAATGCGCGCCGCCATCGCAGGGTCGATCCCGAAGCCCTGCTTTCCCATCAGCGCTTCACCGCTCAATTTCAGCAGAATACGGCGAAAAACCGGAGCACTCATGCGCTTGGCATCCCTTCACCCACCTTGAAACGCGCGAACCGGCGCACCGTGATATTCTCGCCGAACTTGGCGATCTTGGAGGTGATCAACTCTCCGATGGTCATGGCGCCGGTGGTATCCTTGATGAAGTGTTGTTCGTACAGACAGGCTTCCTCGTAGAATTTCCCCAGCCTGCCCTCCACGATCTTATCCAGCACGGCCTCGGGCTTGCCCGACGTGGCCGCCTGCTCTTTGAGGATTTCCTTTTCTTTCTTCAAAACCTCTTCCGTCACGTCCTCCTTGCGAACGAAGCGAGGATCGGTGGCGCAGACCTGCATGGCCAGATCGTGGACCAATTGCTGGAACTCCTCATTGCGCGCCACGAAGTCCGACTCGCAATTCACTTCGATCAGCACTCCCATCTTCCCGCCCGCGTGGATATAGCTCCCCACGACGCCTTCGGAAGTTGCACGTCCCGCTTTCTTGGCCGCGACCGCCTGGCCGCGTTTCCTGAGGACCGTGAAGGCCTTTTCCTGGTCGCCCCCCGCCTCTTCCAAGGCTTTCTTGCACTCCAGCATGGGAGCGCCGCTGATTTCACGCAGTTTTTTGACTAGCTCGGCGGATACACTCATCCGTTTACTTCCTCCGCACAGCACAAAATTCGGCGCAGCCTCCCGGCCCGCCTTTTTCAGATTCTTGGTTTGAATTCACCGGCAATCAAGGGCCGCAGACCTGCAACCGCAGGCCTGTTCCACCCGGGCATGTTAGGCCTCCGGGGTGCCTTCGCCTTCCTCGCCCTTGCGGGGACGTCCCTTCGGCTCCAGGCCCTTGCGCCGGAGCTTAGGGACACGCACCCGGCCGTCGGCGCTCTCCTCCGCCGCCAGAACGGCGGGAGAAAGGTCAATCCCTTCTTTCCCCGCAAACGCCTCTTCGCCAGGCTGGGCCTCCCCTTGCAGCGCCTCCGCAGCGGCCTGGCGCTGAGCTTCCAACTCCTCGGCCGCTTTCTCTGCCGCGATCTTCTCTTCCTCCATCTGCTTGTCCAAGGCGGCCTGGTGCCCTTCCATAATGGAATCGGCGATTCTCGAGGTAAAGAGCCGGATGGCGCGCAAGGCATCATCGTTGCCGGCTATCACGTAATCGACCAAGTCCGGGTCGCAGTTCGTATCGACGATCGCTACCACCGGGATGCCGAGTTTCCGCGCTTCCTGAACGGCGATTTCCTCTTTGTGGGAATCCACCACGAAGAGCGCCCCGGGGAGTTCCGGCATTTCCTTGATGCCGGAAAGATTCTGTTCCAGATGGTGGCGCTCACGCTCCAGCCGCTGAACCTCTTTCTTGGTCAGCAGATCGTAGCGGCCATCCTTGCTCATCTCCTCGAGTTCTTTGAGGCGCGTAATGGATTTTTGAATCGTCGAGTGGTTGGTCAGCAAGCCCCCCAGCCAGCGGTGGTTGACATAGAACATGCCACACCGGGCTGCCTCCTCAGCAATGGCTTCTTGCGCCTGGCGCTTGGTGCCCACAAACAGCACCGTCTTGCCCTCGCGCGCCAGGTCGGTAAGGAATTTGGCCGCCTCTTTGAACAGCTTCAGCGTCTTTTGCAGGTCAATGATGTAAATCCCGTTGCGTTCCCCGTAGATGTATTCCTTCATCTTGGGGTTCCAGCGGCGCGTCTGGTGGCCGAAGTGGACTCCGGCTTCCAGGAATTCCTTCATCGTTATGTTCGCCAAAAACTCCTCCTCTTAGGACCGTCCCGTTGTAGGGGGGCGGCTTGCCGTCCCCGCATTTCCGCTGGCCGCTACGAGGGTAGGGCAAGCCCTACCCCTACACCGCGCCACGGCGTGCCCTGGCTACCGTTTCGAGAATTGGAACCGCTTGCGCGCGCCCTTCTGGCCGTACTTCTTCCGTTCCTTGGCGCGCGGATCCCGAGTCAGGAACCCGCCCTGTCGAAGACGCGGGCGGAGTTCGGGATTGAAGATGATCAGCGCCCTGGCGATGCCCAACTTGGTGGCACCCGCCTGGCCGTGAACCCCGCCGCCCCGGGCATTGACGAGGACGTCGAACTTACCTGCCAACTCGGCGAGGACCAGCGGCTGCTGGATCTCCGCGCGCAGAGCCTCGGAGGGAAAGTAACTGTCGAAACCACGCCGGTTGATCTTCAGCTTCCCGTCGCCGGGCCTAAGAATCACTCTGGCTACGGACGTTTTGCGCCGTCCCGTCGCCCTGTACTCAGCAAGCTCTGTCACAAAAACTCCTATCCATGTTTGGATTCCGAGCGCGACGAACTACCGCGCCAGGGAAATCGGTAAAGGGGATTGTGCGGTGTGCGGATGCGTGCTGCCTACGTAGACTTTCAGCCGCCGAGCCAGCCGGGAGTGCATCCGAGTCTTGGGTAGCATGCCCAGAATCGCTTCCCGCAGCAAGCCCTCCGGCTTCTTTTCAAACATGTCTCGCGCTCTGATCTCTTTCAAACCGCCCGGATATCCCGTCGTGTGCCGATAGATTTTGTCGTCCAGCTTCTTGCCCGTCAGGCGAATCTTCTCGGCATTAATGATAATCAACCCGCTGCGATGATCTTGATGCGGCGTGTAGTCCGGAGAGTCCTTCCCCGTCAGCACCAGGGCCGCGCGCGCGGCCAAGCGCCCCAACACCCATCCCTCAGCATCAACTAACCGCCAGTGAATTCTTCCCCTGCCCGCCTTCGCAAAATAGGTTCCCACTCCACACTCCATTGTACGTTGCCAACCACAAATATCTTATTATACTTGATCTAACCTTTTTTTCAACAACCTTTTTTGATTTTTCAACGATTCCGACACTAAACGAGTCCGAACGGTGGATTCCCGCTTTCGCGGGAATGACGACTTTGAAGGTGCGCGTCCCCGACATCGTCATTCCCGCGAAGCGGGAATCCACTTCCACTTGTTTGAATCGTAGTTTGATGCTTCGGGCGCCGAGCATCATACCAGGCCTTTATCCACAAAATGAATTTCAAATCGCTTGTTGGTAATGAATAGCACGACCACGTCGCTGTCCGCCGTCGCGCCGTGCTCCATCAACATGCCCTCAGGGAACCAGACGAATGCGCCCGGCCCATGCCTGCCCTGGTGAGTGGCCAGGGTGCCTTCTAACACGTAGATCCCGTGGCCGCAGGGATGAGTGTGCCACGGTGTCTTGAAGCCCGCCGGGTATCGCACCAGCCTGATCTCCATCCCCGTATCCGGATCCTGAAGCAGCAGCTTGCGAAAGTTGCTTTTACCTGCGGCGGCCATATACCGTTCTTCCCAAGGCATGGCGGCTGTGTCGATGGCGATCATCTCATCTTGTGGCACGTTTTCCTCCGCTGGCCAAAATCGAGAAGCCCAAGCTCCATGCGGGGAGTTTATCACCGCGATTCCCACCCGGACAAGTCGGGCGGCCGGAAAGACTACCCTAAAAAGTAGCGCCGGCCTTAAGAGCCCGCCCTGGGCGAAGGGTCGGTAAATGCTGGCCTAAAGCCAGCGCTATGCCGGAACCGGGACACGACCGGCGGGAACACCCGGTAGGTTACTAAGTGGACACGACATGAAATTATGAAAGTTTTTAATTGAGGTATCAGTACCTTAGTTTCTTGACATCGGAGCCGGTCCATGGTTGAATCACGTTGCTGCCCGTCCTGTGCGCGTGGCGCAGGGAGCGTGCAGAGGAACGTGCCTTTAACTCGTCGCTTAAACTCGCTCCGGAAGCTTGGAGGGCTGGAAGAGTCTGGCTCCCTCGGCGTGGGAGAGTGTGTCAGCTCGGGTTTCGAAAGTCCACGCGAACGGGCCGGTGACGTCTATGCTGTCGCCCGGCTAGGTTTCAAACAGCATAACCTATTTCTCAAACGGAGGTGGATAGTGAGTAGAAACAAGCTGATTCTGGTCAGTCTGGCGGGGATGTTCATGTTGGCGCAATCACTCTACGCACAAAAGAGTGGCGTGACATACACGCTTGCTTTGCAAGACTATGCGGGAGATTACATTTGTGACACGTTCACCGTGACCGTCGGAACGAACAACTTAGCCACTGGGACCGATAATAATTATGACTGCTTAGACGTGGGCGATAACACGTGGGCTGACGGCATTACCAGTCTACCCATCGGCAAATTTGACGGCCCGGGACCGGAACCGCTGCGACCGGTACCGCCGCCCCTCCAAGAAATACCACCAGGGGAAGGCATCGGACCCTTAGCCTTGGCCGACAATTATGGGGCGCTTGAGCTAGGTGGTGCCACCACGGTAATTTACTTTAATTTCAAAACTTACACCTGGACCTCTTATGTGGAAAGCACTGGCGTCGGGGCCGAGTCTTGGGCGAACAATGGCACCTTCTCGATTGTGGAGGCGGACACAGCTACCCGTGGAAAGGCCTCTGCCTGGGCGAAGCCCAATGATGTGGTCGTCACTTTGCCCTTCTACGTCGTCTCCGGTTATCCCACGGGAACGTACGACCTCATGCTGTATAACCCTGGTGAGCAATACGAGTATTGCGACTTTTTCCAACTGACGTCGGTAGGCGACGTGGTGGGTGGGGTCCACAACTTTGTGTCCGGCGATTGCTACGAGGCGACAGCTAATGCCCCTGCGGGTGGCAACTATACGTTTCTGCCGTCCGGCATTGAGGTTATTAGCACTCCCACGGGCTATCTCGGGGTGACAGGAGGTCGGGGCCTCTTTACGACAGACAACGGCGAAGAAATAAACTATGGGGCGGACGTCACCCTCAATTACTACTTTGACTTTCAGTCGAGTCTTTGGACGCTTTACATCGCGGACAGTTACGCACCAGGCCTCCAGCTCGTAAATTGGGGAACCTTTGTTGTCGTCGAGGATAGCCCGCTTACGGGAAAGACGGTGACACACCCCGTTGGGGGACAACTGAGCACTACACCGCATAGCAAGTAACGATCCATTGCGGTTGACGGCGGGTGTGGGCGATAGAGACTTCTCCGAAATGCCTAGAGTCGATTTGCGCCTGCCCGTCATAGAACGTGTGTTGTGACGAACGGGCTTCGGCCAATCGTGCTCACGCACATGGCTGAGTTGGTGTTTGAATCTGCCGGAGCCTCACAACACGATGCTGAAACCGGCTGCCTGTCTCGGGCGAGGGGTTTTCCCTGCCTTGGAGCGGGGGAACCTGGACCCTGATAACCCCCCGGGCAGCTCTCGACGCAGCATTGGGGATGGGGAAGTGAACTGGGCTACAACTGGAGCCTCGGACGCCACACTTCCCCAGGACCCGAATTCGGCCGGGCGTCTGTTGGCTCGCAAAGCCGGAAGTCAATCCCTGATCCGTCGATGACCGCAGGCGGGACCGGCAGGGGCGCGCGGCCATGGCCGCTGCGCCACATCCGGCATCACTCGGAGGGCGCTGCCTGTAGGCCCGGGTCGGCGCCTCACCCCTGCTTCTTTGCCGCCCACCCGAGCGGTATCGACGGATTAGGGATCCGCTCCACCACCTCAGGTGCTGCCAGTAGCGGCGAGGCGGCGCCTCGCCCCAACTTCTTTGCCGCCCGCCCGCGCGTCAGCGGCGGATTAGGATCAATTCAAGGCCACTTCGAATTACGGGTGAGTTGCGCGCGCGCATCGCGCCTCTCGCCAAGTGCTGGCCTGAAAGCCAGCGCTACGCTGGGACTAGTACTTAATGACGGAAGTCGCCGTGATAACGCGGCGCTTTGGAAGGGCGGGGCTTCAGCCCCGCCGCCTCCGGGAGCCCAACAGGCTGGGCCTTTAGGCCCTGAAGCCGCGTTCCTTCAGGGGCTAAAGCCCCCAATGACGAGCCGTTTTCCGTGGCGGGGCTGAAGCCCCGCCCTTCCCGCCGCTCAGCGATCTTACGCGGAATTTCGTCAGCAAGTACTAGGACACTGCCTCCCCGCACTTGGAATTGCATCCTACGCCAAGCCTGGATATACTCGTTCCTCAGATCGAAATCCACCTCAGAGGGAACAGCGTGACCGATACGGGCTCGACGGCCGGTGCCGACCAAACCATGAGAACTGAGGAAAGCCCCGCCGGCCTGAAGCGCCGCATCGAGGACTTGGAAAGCAAACTGCGCTTCCTGATGGAGGCCACGAAGGCTCTCGCCTCGACCCTGGACCTTGGCGAATTACTGGGCCGCATCCTGGAGGTGGCGAAATCCCAGGCCGGCGCCGAGCGCGGCACGCTCTTTCTGGTGGATGAAAAGACCGACGAAATCTGGTCGCTGATCGCGCACGGGATCGAAAAACGCGAAATCCGTTTGCCGCTGGGCCGCGGCATCGCCGGCCACGTGGCCAAGAGCGGCGAGATCCTCAACATCCCGGACGCCTACTCCGATCCTCGCTTCGATCCCGACGTGGACGCGCGCACCGGCTTCCGCACTCGCAGTCTCCTCAGCCTGCCGATTCGGAATAAGCGCGGCAAGATCATCGCCGCCCTGCAACTTCTGAACAAGCAAAGCGGACCCTTCACCGCCGGGGACGTCGACTTCCTTCTGGCCATCTCCGATCACATGGCGCTGGCGCTCGAGAACGCTCAACTGCATCGCGCCCAGATCGAGAAGGAGCGGCTGGAACGCGAAATGGTCCTGGCCCGCGACATCCAGCGCAGCCTGCTTCCCGAGACGCCGCCTCAGCTTCCGGGATTTGAGATTGCCGTGATGAATGAGCCCTGCTATGAAGTAGGCGGCGACTATTACGATTTCCTGCAACTCGACCCCAACACGCTGCTGGTGGTCATCGCGGACGTGGAGGGCAAAGGGATCAGCTCGGCGATGGTGATGTCGAATCTCCAGGCGACCCTGCGCGCCCTGGCGCCGAGCCTTCACTCCCTCGAGCGTCTGGCCGAATCCTTGAACCACATGATCCTGGCGGGAACCCGGGGAGGAAAATACCTCACCATGTTCCTGGGCGTCATTGACATCCCGGGCAAATCCATCAGCTACGTCAACTGCGGCCACGTTATACCGGTCGTCGTCAGAACCGAAGGCGAGCCCGTGGAACTGACCGAAGGCGGTATGGTGGTGGGCCTCGTCGATGACCTTCGCTACGAAAGAGGGCAGTGCAAGTTTCGGGCGGGGGATGTGCTCGTTCTCTGTACCGACGGCATTACGGAGTCAATGGACCGGGAGCAGGAGGAATACGGTACCCAGCGGCTGGTGCAGTGTGTTCAAGCCAGCATCTCCCAAAGCGCGGCGGAGGTCGTCAGCGCCGTGGCTGCCGACGTCAGTGTCTATTCCCGCGAGGGAACTCACCTCGACGACAAAGTCCTCATCGCCATCAAGGTAGGGACTGGGGCTTAGGGATTAGGGGTTAGGGGTTAGGGGCGTCCGCACGTATTTAAAAGCGTAGAAATCTGAACAGATGCCGGGAGGCGAGTGCATCAGCATCATCGCCGTAGTCGGTAGTGTCCTAATTTGGCCCGTAACGCCGGCTTCCAGCCGGCAATGGAGCCGCCAAGATGGCGGCGCTACGACCAAATTAGGACAGCACCCCGTAGTCGGAGGGCTTGACATCCTTGGCGCGCTTCAGAGACACTAATTGATGTCGTACTAGGGCTCCCTCGACAGAAGCGTTTGAAACACCGCCAAGGCGCGGCCGTAGCCTCGAACCGATTGGTCGCGAGTTGGAGGTATCCGTACTGCGGTCGCAAGGTGGGAACCCTCGTACAATGGTTTATTGTGGCTTTCTAAACCATAGAACTCCCCTAGCCAGGACGTTTCTAATTCGTTCAATGCAGCCAGTTTTCTGTTCAGACGGAGGGTCAGCCGTGTCTATAAATCGCTGGTCGCGCGGACCGCAACGTTGGCGTCGGAAGGCCGAGGAAAGGCATCGGTCCTGTCGTGGCCCGGCAGTCATGGCTCGACTTGGGCTGTCATTGATCACGATCGGTTGCATGGCAGCTTGCGGCGGTGGCAACCCGTCCGATGCGACCAACTCTTCTGCCGGAGCGTCAGTGTCCGTATCGCTCGCAGGGGTTTTCACGCAACGCTACGACAACTCGAGAAGCGGATTAAATGCGCAGGAAACCGTGCTCACCCCCACCAACGTGAGCCAGAATCAATTTGGCAAGCTGTTCTCATTCCCTGTCGATGGGCAAGTGCAAGCGGAGCCCCTCTATGTTCCGAAGCTCACGATTAATCAGTCTCCGCACAACGTCCTATTCGTGGCCACTGAACACGACAGTGTTTACGCTTTTGATGCCGATGGCCAACCTGCGACACCGCTCTGGCAGGTCAGCTTCCTGAATCCTGCCGCGGGTATTACGACGGTCCCTTCGCAAGATGTGGAAACTGGTGACATCTCTCCCGAGATCGGGATCACGGCCACCCCCGTCATCGACTCGGCGGGCGGTACGATTTACCTTACAGCGAAAACCAAGGAGCTCCAGGATCCTTCCTGCACGTCGAACTGCAATTACAACTACGTTCATCGCCTCCACGCGCTCGACATTGCCACGGGAGCGGAGAAACTTGGTGGTCCCGTGGTTATCGCCGCCAGCGTTCCGGGTACGGGCTACGACAGTGTCAATGGAACCGTCACCTTCAGCGGCCTGCGGCAATTACAGCGCCCGGCCTTGCTCCTGTTGGACGAAGTCCTCTACCTCGGTTTCGGTTCCCACGGGGACAATGACCCTTATCACGGGTGGTTGATGGCCTATGACGCCAACACTCTCCAGCAGGTTGCGGTCTTTAACGTCACGCCCAATGGCAAGCAAGGCTCCATCTGGCAAGGGGGAGGGGGGCCGTCGGTCGATGCGGCTGGAAACGTGTACGTGGTGACAGCCAATGGGACCTTTGATGCGAGCACCGCCGGTGGGATTGACTACAGCAATAGCGTGGTCAAATTGCAGTTGAACGCCGGCCACTTCCAGGTGCTGGATTACTTCGCCCCCGACGACCAAGCTTTTCTGGATGAGAACGACTTTGACCTCGGTGCCGGCCCGGCCTTGGTCCTGCCCGATCAGCCTGGGCCTTACCCTCACTTGTTGGCGACGGCGGGCAAGGATTCTTGCTTGTGGATCCTTAACCGGGATAACCTGGGCAAGCAACAGGCCTATAACGCCGGCGCCGTCCAACAGATCCAAGGATTTGGCGGCTGGCTTTTCGCGGGAGGCAACTACTGGAACGGGAACCTCTATTTCCAAGCTGTGCATGACTTCCTGAAGCAATTTCCCCTCCACAGCGGCACAGCCGAGCCCCCGATAAACTCGCCGGAACACGTCGGCTCTCGAAGCTCCATGGCAATTTCCGCCAACCGAGCTAGTCAGGGCATTGTGTGGTTCGCTGACGCAAGTGCTGTTGCCTCCAGCGGTCCGGCCGTCTTGCGCGCGTTCGACGCTACTAACGTCTCGACGGAGCTTTATGACAGCACCCAGGCCTTGAACCTCCGCGACCAGGCGGGGCCCGCGGTGAAGTTCGTCATTCCTACCATCGCCAATGGCAAAGTCTATCTCGGAGCGGGAGGAGAAGTGGATGTGTACGGCCTCTTACGATAATCATCCGATGTCAACTTTGAATGCGCGCCGACATTTGGGGTTAGGGGTCAGGGCGGATTCGAGGGTCTAGGGTGGTGCAGACATTGCCTTTTATGTCCGCGCCACTGCGAGATTCTTCGCTTCGCTCAGAATGACAACGCCCTAACCCCTAGCCCCGTATCCCTAGTCCCTAATCCCTGATCCCTAGTCCCTAGCCCCTAACCCCTAGTCCCTAGTCCCTAGCCCCCGATCTCCGTCAGGCTCACTTTCACCGGCTTCCCTGCCCCGAACTTCCGCGTCAGCCAATCTTCCAGGTCCGCCTGGAGCGCCTCCAGGTCGACTCCGAAGCCGGCTTCCACCAGGCCGTCGGCTACCGGAAGAGTCTCATCAAACGCCGAGCGTCCCGTAAAGCTCCGCATGAAGAAGCTATCCAGCCAGGCTAGTGGGCAGGGTTCAGGCCCCTGCGAGCCCGCCAATTGAACTTGGATTCTGCGCGCGAACACGGAAATTGTCCGTCCCTATCGGCCCCTATCGGCCAGCCAAGAAAGAAAACCAGCGGCGCCTTCGTTCCGGTCTCTCGGGCCGCAGAGGCGGCGGCTGATAGGGCAGGCGCGTTTCGTTGATGACCGCCTCGGGGTTCTTCTTCAACAGCCTCTCCGCCGTTTCCTCTCCCTTGGACTCCGCCAGTTGGCGATAGCATTCCGAGAGCACGGGGCGTCGGAATCTGGTGCTGTGGGCGTCGGTGGCGAAGAAATGAACGAGGTTCAAATCCAGCCACGTTTCAGCCAACTTCTGGGGGCGCTCCCCGAATCCCCCCGTGTAGGATAGGGCCGTTACCTGGGAGAGGCATCCGCTGGTAACCCAGTGGTAGAGCAGATCGGTCTTTCGCGCGAAAACCGGGTTGCGCTCAGGATGCGTGATGATGGGTACCAGGCCAGCCACCTGGATGTCGTAGAAGATGCGGTCGAACTGCTCCGGAACGAACTGTTCCGGGAATTCAACCAGCAGGTAAGAAGTCTGGTTGATCGTGAAATCCTTGGGAGTCTCAGCAAGCTTCTGGATATTGTCGTAGGATAGATGAAAGTCGCAACCCAGGAGGAGCTTGGGCGATTCGCCGATCGCGGTTTGCAACTCCGCCAGCTTCTGGCGATTGACTTCGGGACTGAAAACGTAAGTGTAGTTACAGTGCGGCGTGGCGACCATGTGCGTAATGCCGTCCTCCGCCGCGATCTTGCACATTCCAATCGCATCCTCTAACGTCTCGGCGCCGTCATCGACCTCCCACAACGGGTGGCTGTGAATATCAATCATGGACGTAAAGTTTAGCATGGGATGTGGCGGGCGCGGAATCTCGGAAATATGAATTTCAAATGCGGAATATAAAAAATTGTATGGGCAAGCGCTCGAGTTTTGCAGAGGGCTCTCCAGGCAATATCCTAACATATTGAAAATAAGGTAGTTATAAGCTAGACGAGGAACTCTGAGTTGCCCCGAGTAATGGAATACAACGTGCTTACCACCATGGCGGACGTATACCGGACTTAAAGGGTTTGACCATTAAGAGTCCGGATAACAGACCCAAGACCCGACGCTTGGAGGGGGGAGGGGACTTCCCCCTCACTTTTTTCTACCCGCTTTCCGCCAGTCCCAATCCACCCACCTGAAGGTCGCCGCCACACCCAAAACAGGGGCTCACCCGCCCGTCGCCAGGGTTTCAGTTCGCGGTGGCACGGACATTCTTCCCGTGTAATCTCATGGCCAAGATGTCTAGGCCACCTCCCTCTGGGACCCTAACCATGACAATGCCGATGCGGAGACTCACTCGGTTGACCGACGCCTTCTCTAAAAAGTGGGTTCGTCAGAAGAATTCGTGGGTCGATTCCGGCTCGGGCAACTTGCCAAGGGAGTGATAGAGCGCAAGTTCGAGGCAGCGGAATGTGCGGAAACCGTAGGATTTTCTCATGGTGACTTTAGCCTTGTTATCCAGACCCTCGACAACTCCGCTGGAAAGCAGCTTCTGAGCGCGGAAATAGTTGAGGATCAGTTCGCGGTGCTGGCGGAGTGACCGGGCGATGTTCTTCATGGGCTCGATGCGCGAGCGCATCACTTGCCGACACCAGTCGTCCAGGAACTTTCCGGCCCATGCGGGCGAGTTGTAATCCCAGAGCTGCTGAAAGGCCTCCTTAAGAAGGTAAGCACGTACGGTCTTCAGGTTGTAACGGAGCAGATCGCGCAACCGGAAGCGCTGTTCCGTCTTCAGATTCTCTTCGCGTTTGAGCAGCAGCCAGCGCGACTTCTTCAGCACGGGCACGCCGCCCTCGCTCGCTATACGGCGCGATTTTCCCGCTCGGATTTCGTCCAGTGCCTTGTTCATTTTCGCCACGATGTGAAAACGATCGAGGATGTGAAGCGCCTCGGAGCATTTCTCGCGAATGACCGTTAGGTAGGGTTCCCACATATCGGAGCAGACGAACACAATCTTCGACGCCAGTTCGTCGCCGATGACGGTGAAAAATCCCCGAAAGGATTCGATGGTTCTTTCGCGGCCCACCCGAAGCAGGCGCGTGACGTCGAGATCGATCTGATAAACCAGAGTCAAGTACTTGTGGCCTTTGGCATATTGAATCTCATCGACGCCGATCGCATCGATTTGGCCTAGCACTCGGTGCTCCAACCCGAAGGTGACGACGTGTTCCACCGCGTCAAAAACCTTGTCCCAGGAGGTGCGAAAGGCCTCCGCCGTCTCTTTCCATGACAGTCGCCGCGCCCAACGGGCTAAGAAGAGCATGTAGGCTTTGGTCAGTGTGCGTTTGCCGTCGCCCCAGGGAACTTCTTCGACAGCCACAATGCCGCAGCGGCGACAGTTGACGCGCCGCATGGTGTACAGAAGGAAGACGAGAAACCCCCACAGGGGAATGAACTCAAAGCGCCGTTCGGCGAGTTGGTCGTAACCGGGCGCCGGCAAATGGCAGCGCGAGCAGACTGCGGCCGAACCCTTGCGCGGTCGCACGGCCACTTCGATACTCTTCTTGTCGGCACTGAAGTGGGCGTACTGGTAGACAAAACCTCGGAAACGATGGCGGCGGTTTAGAATCGTGATCAGTTCCATGGCGCGGAAGCGGGCGGCGGCGAATATCTACCATAAACCGCTCCAGACGCGCGAGCCGCGGGATCGATAAACGCTGCGCGACTTCCCGCGACTTGCTCTTTGGAAGACCCTTGCCCTGAACGAGCCTGCGCGCGTCGAAACGGCATGGCAACGCTTGCCACGCCACGGTCCCGTTGGCCTTCTCGGCGTTCTGAACACTGCGCCACGGCGTAGTCAACGCTTCTTTCCCCCGACGAAGGGGATGGTGGCGGCCTGCTTCATCCATGACACCAATTGGCGCTCGTCGAAATCGTCAACCGAAGCTAACTCGACTCCGCGGGTGGATTTACCCATCCCGATCGGCGTCACAGGCGGTTCCGGCTTGATCTCCGTGCCGCGTATGAACATCAGTTTCACATGGCCGACGAAGGCGCCGGATGAGAAGCACCAGCCCCCTTCGACCCCGTAGTACGCCATGCCCCACTTCACCGCTCGCTGGATGTCCGGCAAACTTTTGGCCGCCAGGGCATCGATGCGCTCGGCGATGCCGCGCTGCGGTTGCGGCAAGCTAGCGATGTACGCGAACACGGGTTCGGAGCCTGTTGCGGTCTTCGCGGCGCTTGCCTTGCCAGTCATGGCGACTAGCAGCTTCGCCAGGGTCTTGCCTTGGGCACTTTTCTTACCCTCGCGGCCGGCTACACGCTTCGTTGATCGATTGATTGACTGCGTCATTTTGTCTCCGTACTTGATCCCAGGCTGGCGAGAAGCTCGTCGAGTTGGTCGAGCGCCTCGGGCATCGCGCCCGTCGATCCGGAGTCAAGCGCTTCCTTCGAGGGATAGAGATCGTGCACCACCAACAGCGTCTTGCCGGCGGTTTCATCGAAGGTCACCGTGGTGACGGTTTTGCCGTCGTCACCCTCCTCGTTGGTCCAAACGAGGCGCGAGTGCGGTGTCACTTCGAGGTACGTGCCGAAGAACTCCATCGTCGAATCTTCGTGGCGAAACACCAAACGATACTGCCCCCCAACGCGAACATCCATTTCGCAGGAAAGCAAGGTCAGCCCATACGATTTTGGCACCCACCACCTCCTGAATAGTTCTGCCTTGGTCCACGCCTCGAACACGAGGCGCGCAGGCGCGTTGACGGTGCGCGTGACGACGAGTTCGCGCTCGGACTTCCGCTCCACCCCCGTGCGGTTCTTCGTGGGGGTGGCCTCACTTTCTCTTCTTACGTCCATTTGCTTTCTCCTTCCGTTTCAATTCCTCGACAACAATGTCCAACCCGTCGAAGCGCGCGGCCCAGAGCTGGCGACACCTCTCGATCCATGCCGACTCTTCTTCCAGTCCGCGCAGCCGGAGCTTGCAGGTCCGCACGCGCCCAACCTTCTCTGTGCTGACGAGCCCCGCTTGCTCTAAGACGCCTACATGTTTCTTCATGCCCGTGAGGGTCATGTGGAACCTCTCGGCAAGGGCTGTGATCGAAGCGTCCGCACGCCCGAGTTGCTCCAGAACGCCGCGTCGGGTGGCGTCCGACAGCGCGCCGAACGAGGCATCGAAGTGGGTCTGGCAATACTGAACCATTCAGTTCAGTATACAACATGGATTGACGGCATGCAATGGGAGGCTGAGCGCGCGCTGGGTTGCCAGCTATCCACCTAAGCCCACGATCGACGGAGTAGCGTTTACCGGAGAGGCCAAACTAATTCGAAAGGCAACTGGCTACGAACAGGAAAAGCTGAAGCCGCGTTATCCCACATCGGGTTCGCGGGCTGCACGAGCCGAGCTTCCGGTGCCCATTGGAGCGTATCGGTGACCCACAGATTTCTCCGACGAGGCAAAAAGTGGGAGAAACTTTGTGCGCTGTTGGCGTTATACTTCGCTTGGTATAATTTCTGCCGTGTCCGCCAAACTTTGCGGGTTACTCCCGCAATGGAAGCAGGAGTCAGCGGCCAGAGCTGGAGCGTCCGGGAATTACTAGCGGGATAACTGTAATGGCACAGCAAGCAGATGTATGTCCCAAGTTCATTCGACTCGCGGAAGAAATGGGCATCGACCGCCCGATTATATGCGACATCGGTAGCCGAGACGCTCGCGAGGGCATCGATCTGATGCAACGCCTGAATGCGAAGCAATTGCACGTCTTCGAGCCGAACCCGGCGGCGGCCGCACTGTGCCGTGAGAACCTCACCAGGTTCATTCAATCGACGGGTTGCGCAGGCGTCGCATTCAATGAACTCGCCGTTGCTGACAAGGTCGGAACGCGGAGCTTCTATCCCGTAAATCCGATTGCCTCAGACAATAAAGACATCGGATTTTCGTCTTTTTACAGACTCAATCCGGAGTACACAAGGCGCCGTGGGTCGATTGCGCAAGAAGAAATAAAAGTGAATACGACCACGCTCGACGCCTACTTTGCTGGGAAGGAGTTTCCGGACATTCTCTGGGTGGATGTGGAGGGCGCCGAGTTGGACGTACTTCGTGGAGGTACTTCTGTTTTACGTGGCGCCAGACTTGTCCACCTGGAAGTTTCCTTCCGACCCATGCAGATCGGCAAGCCGCTGTTTTGGGAAATTCAGGAATATCTTGCCGCAAGGGATTATAGGTTCTGTGGTTTTATGGAAGTGTCCGGTCTCAAAGGATTCCTGTACCGTTACAAGCTGCTTCCGAATCTACCCTGGCGATTGAACGCGGTGTTCTGCCGACGCACCAGGCATCCCTAGCCTGAATTTCCACGGACAACCATACGCCTAAGTATTCTGCCGGCTGTTGACCCATTTCTCGAGGGACACTGATAGGTCCTGATTAACGTATTGGTGCGCTTGTAATGCGAAATTACTGAACGTAGCCGCCCTTGCCTACCGATCCGGTGGGTTGGGTTGTTCCTTTGCCAAAGGGGGAATTCGCATTGAGGCGAATAAAAAAGAAAGCAACTATTTTCCACTGTGTTCACTTTTTAATTGACACCGATGTGTCCGATCTGCGAATCTGCGGAGTTATAGGGACATTATGTCCTCCTGCAGGGCAATAGAATGACCAAAAAAGGAGGTTCCTCACGATGGCACCCAGCAAAGCGATGTTAGACAGGCTGTGGTTGATTGCGGGACAACTCGATCGATGCCGGGCGATGCTGAATAACCTACACACTCGGGCCCTGGAATCGATCCGTGAGATCGACGACCAGATCCGATATGTCGGCGAAGCTACCAACGGCAAATTAAGTTGGTCCGAATACCAGACGAAGGCGGGTTGTTTCAAGTCAGCTATGAATGTGGGCGTCAGTCCGTACCACGGCCGGGTGCTCGCTAACCGTTGGGACGACTTTCTCGCGCTCACGGGCCAGGTTGCCGAGCTCCAGAAGCAGAATTGGAAGGCGTCGATCAAGCGCGAGTACAAGGAAGCGTTACCCGATCCCCCCGAGGTTGACCCCACCCCCCTCCGCCCCACCCGCCCCGCCCCGCTCCACCCGCCCCGCCCCGCGCCCATATTCCGGTACCCCTCGGGGAGTATCTCTGGGAAGACTTGAGTGGCGCGAGCGGAGGGCGAGGATCGCCGCTGCCACCACGGAGGCGGCCCCCGCACCGCTCACGCTGGCTGGGTTGGGAGGGTTGATCGCTGTGCTGATGTGGAAGCGCAGACAAGATGCACTGCGCCCGCCGCATTAGGCGAATTCCGTCCCGTGGAAATTCAGGCCAGGTGGCGCTATCGCCGTTCCGACACGCCTAGAGTAATAGCCTATTCGATTGGCAAGGCAGCAAGATCACGCTGCCCACCCGCCCTGCCGCTTGACTTCCTCGCCCCGGCTGGCTACAGTGGCTTTAGCCCGACGTAGAGTTCACGGTTCAGACGGTTACTCGCTATGACGCTCAGCACCGCGACGGTGGGTTTTGTGAAACGCAGGGTGCTGGCCGTCCAGGATTTCACCCTGCTCCTGGTAGGCTCTTTCCGCCGCGTCCTCACGCCCCCCCGCTACATCGTTGACACCTTGCTCCAGATGGACGTGATCGGCGTAGGGTCCTTGCCCATTGTGGTGCTGACCGGGTTTTTCACGGGCGGCGTGCTGGCGCTGCAGACTTACAGAACCCTGAGCACTTTCGGCGAAGTGAGCCTGATGGGACAAGTGGTGGCGCTCTCCGTCGTCCGCGAACTCGGTCCGGTCCTGACCGCACTCATGGTCGCCGGGCGCATCGGCTCCGGAATCGCTTCCGAGATCGGATCGATGTTAGTCAGCGAACAGATCGACGCCATGCGCGCTTTCGGCACCGACCCGATTCGAAAACTGGTCCTGCCGCGCCTCCTTGCCACCCTCTCGACTCTGCCCGTCCTGACCATTCTCTCCGACTTCTGCGGAATCCTGGGAGGGTTCTTCATCAGCTATTACACAGTGCGGCTAACCGCCGAAGAATATTGGACTTCGGTCTATCAAACGCTGTCACTCCAGGACGTCACCCAGGGCCTGCTGAAACCCTTCGCCTTTGCCTTGGTCATCGCCCTGGTGGGTTGCTACTACGGCTTAAACACCAAAGGGGGCACGGAGGGCGTCGGCCGGTCGACAACGCAGGCCATGGTGGTAGCCTCCGTCTTGATTCTGGTGCTCGACTTCTTTATCACCAAGTTCCTGATCGCCATCCACTTCTTCTGAGGGCGATCCCCTTCTAAACCCATGGACAAACCGCCGGTCATCGAGCTCCGCGACGTTTCGCTGACCCATGAGGACAAGCAGGTCCTTTCCCGAATTTCCTTCCGAGTGGACCAGGGCGAGACGCTGTTTCTCCTCGGCGTGACTGGGGCGGGAAAATCCGTGCTGCTCAAGTTGATCCTGGGCCTTGTTAAACCGGGCTCCGGCCAGGTGCTGATCCACGGACGCGACATCACCCCGATGAGCGAGGACGAACTCGATCAGATTCGCCGGCGAATGGGCATTGTCTTCCAGGAAGGCGCACTTTTCGACTCACTCTCGGTCTATGAGAATGTCGCCTACCGTCTACGGGAAGAGGGGATGGGGCCGGAAGCCGAAGTCGAGCGGCAAATTCGGGAAGTGCTGCGGTTCGTGGAGATGGAGGAGGCCATCGACAAAATGCCCTCCCAACTCTCCGGCGGGATGCGCCGCCGCGTCGCCATCGCCCGCGCCATTATCAGCCAGCCCCAGATCATGCTCTATGATTCCCCCACCGCCGGTCTTGATCCGGTCACCAGCCACACCATAACCATTCAGATTGCCAAATTACGGGACGTGCAACACGTCACGTCGCTGGTGGTCACGCACCACCTCCAAGACGCGTTCGTGCTTGCAAACTATTATTACCTGGAGCAGAAAGCGGCGCTGGTGCCCTTGCTAAGCTTGAATCACTCAGGCCCCGCGCCCATCACTCGCTTTCTGTTGTTGCGCGATGGTAAATCATATTTCCAGGGGACTCCCGAAGAACTGGCTGCCACCCACGACGATTACCTGCTCAAGTTTCTGGCTTGATGCCGCGAATTCACGCCCTCAGTCACAAACTTCACAGCGCGGCAGAGCCACAACCCAATGCAGATTCTTCGCTTCGCTCAGAATGACATGTCATCCTGAGAGAGCGTGATTTTTTTGAATGTTGCCGAAAAGTGCCATTGATAACAAATGAGTTAAGTGCTCGAAAATGGCCAAAAATCCAAAAAAATCACAGACTCTGAGCGAAGCGAAGGATCTGCTTTTCTTCGCGCGCCGCAAAGAAACGCGAACTACTGCTACAGGGTGCGATTCCGCGCCCCGATTGGTCTACAATGGGAGGTGAGTGAAGAGGTGGCAAGGGGTTGCGGGCTGGTCGGTGAGAACAGTGGCTCGGTAGTGCTTCGTTGACTCGAGAAGGAGACTAATCATGCCTCAACAGGAACGAGTAGCTTGGGCTCAGCTTCGTGTGGGCGTCATGGTCATCGTTGGCCTGGCCATACTGGCCGTGGGGATATTCTTCATCAGCGGTCAGGTGGGGTTCTTCACCAAGCGATACACCTTGAAGACCTACCTCTCGGAGGCCTCCGGGCTGCGCGATGGCGCGGAGGTCCGGCTGGCGGGAGTGGCGGTCGGCAACGTGAAGAGCGTGCAGATCTCGCCGTACACCGAGCGCAGTCGCGCCGTCGAGATCGTGTTGGCCGTCTCGCGCACCTACCAGGCGGAGATCCGGGCCGACTCGTTGGCAAGCATCGAAACGGTCGGCCTGCTGGGTGAAAGCTACGTGAACGTTACGCGCGGAAGCCGCAGCCAGGAAGTGCTTCCCGAGGGCGGCGTGCTGAAAAGTGCCGAAGGAGCGGATATCAAACAGGTCGTCCAGAACGCCGATGACGTCATCGTCAACTTGCGCGTCCTGAGCGCTCAACTCAACAACATCACCGGCCAGATGCAAGCGGGGAAAGGGTCGATCGGAAAGCTCATCTACGATCAAACCCTCTACAACCACCTGAGTACGACGGCCGCTAAGCTAGACCTGATGGTAACCAATCTCGACGCGGGCAAGGGCTCGCTCGGCAAACTCATGGCCGATGAGACCTTCTACAATAACGCCACCTCCACCTTTGACCGCATGAATAAACTCCTCGACGATATGCAACACGGCCAGGGAAGCATTGCCAAATTCATCTCCGACCCTGCCGTCTACAACAACGTCAATCATCTCGTGGCCCAGGCCAACTCGCTCTTTGACGGCATCAATCAGGGCCATGGCACGCTGGGCAAACTCGCCACCGACTCTCAACTCTACGACCGTGCCAACGACGTCTTCGACCGGGTCGATAAGATCTCCACCCGAATGGCGGATGGCCAAGGCACGCTGGGGAAGTTTTCCACGGATCCCACGCTCTACAACAATCTGAGCGACAGTTCGAAATCGATGAGAGACTTCCTCACGGAATTCCAGAAGAATCCCAAGAAGTACTTGACGTTCAAGGTTCACATTTTTTAGTAATATCTTTCGTGTTTACATATACAATGTAGTATTGTTATATATAGCATAGTCGGGGGATTCTAACCGGCTGACGATCTGGCACCCGGCGCCCGCCACCTGACACCTTTCTTGACCGAGAGCGCCAGGATACCTATACTCTTTCGTGACGTCGAACGGCGGAGCTCAGACGGTTGACCGTTGCGACAGTCCTGGGGGGAAAATGACGGAGTTCGCGTACCTTGTAAAACCTCGAGTCATGCCGCCGCTGCATGCGCGGTTTGCTCCAGCAGTACTCGCTAATCATGCCTACTTGAAAGCGGTCCGGGACAGCGACGCGGCAGTTCCGCTGAGCATTGCGCTGGAACGCCACGCGGGATTCGTTTCGGTTTACAAGACGTTCTGTTTCGATGAAAGTCACGAGTCGTCGCATTTCAACCTGCGCTTTGCCGAGCGGCTGGTGAAGTTCCTTCTCTGGAAACATGGCGGATGGCGAATCGTCGTAGGCGGTCCCCGCAGTGTGGGCGAGCACATCCGCGACGCCTATTCGCCGCAAGGCCTGCGCGCCTTCGACGCGGAATTTTTTGGAGGAGTGTACCAGCACCGGTTCACGGTGGACGTGACCAGCGCTGAAAAAACCCCCGAGCCCTCGGAGGGCGCCATGGCCCTGGGGCGCCATCTGGAGGGCTGCCGCATCGGATTCGACCTGGGGGCGACCGACCGTAAAGCCGCGGCCGTCATCGACGGCGAACCGGTCTTTACTGAGGAAGTGGTTTGGGATCCCCGCAACGCTGTAGACCCCAGCTACCACTACAACGAGATCATGGCGGGTTTGAAGTCGGCCGCACAGCACCTGCCCCGCGTGGACGCCATCGGGGGCAGCTCTGCCGGAATCTACATCAACAACCGGCCTCGCGTCGCGTCGCTGTTTCGCGGCGTGCCCAAAGACCTCTTCGAGACTCGCGTAGGAAACCTCTTTGTGGACATGAAGCGCGCCTGGGGCGATATCCCGTTCGAAGTGGTCAACGACGGCGAGGTGACGGCGCTGGCAGGCTCCATGTCGCTTCAGGATAACGCGGTGCTGGGGATCGCTCTGGGTTCGAGCGAAGCGGGAGGGTACGTCAGCGAGAAGGGCGAGTTGACGACCTGGTTGAACGAACTGGCGTTCTGTCCCGTGGACTATGACCCCGAGGCTCCCATCGACGAGTGGTCAGGCGATCCGGGCTGCGGCGCGCAGTACTTTTCCCAGCAAGCGGTCTTTCGGCTGGCGCCCGAGGCCGGCATCAAGTTGGACCCGCGGCTTGGCCCCGCGCAGCAACTCAAGGTGGTCCAGGAAATGGCGGGCTCCGGGGAGGAACGCGCCAAGCAGATCTTCGAGACCATCGGCTGCTACGTCGGGTACGGCATCGCGCACTATGCGGATTTCTACGTGCTGCGTAACGTCCTCATCCTGGGCCGCGTGACCTCGGGCGAAGGCGGAAACATCATCCTGAACCGGGCGCAGGACGTGCTGCGGACGGAATTCCCCGAACTGGCGCAGACCCTCAGAGTGCGGCTGCCCGATGAAGCCACACGGAGGGTCGGCCAGGCCGTGGCGGCGGCCAGTTTGCCGGCGGCGAGGCGGTAGGCAGTGGGCAGGTGGGCAGTAGGCAGGTGGGCAGATCGGCAGATGGGCAGTTGGGAGTGGATGTTCGTAGCAAAGAATTACATTATGATGTAATTCACTACAAGATATATTACACTTAGGATATACAAAAAGAAATAAGGAGCAGGTAGCCGTGAATAAGGATCAGCGAGCGAATACAGGCGAGTCTGTTGTTTCCTGGGTGCTGCCTGTTCCCTATTCCCTGTTCCCTATTCCCTGAATTAAGGAGGCAAGCGGATGGAGTTACATAATTCTGGAGCGGAAATCTACGTCGCGGACGGTTCTCCTGTGGACGCGGCACTCGCGCGGACCACGCATCTGGGCGTGGCGGCCCATCAGGACGACCTGGAAATCATGGCCTATCATGGCATCCTGGAATGCTTCGGCAAGCCGGACAAGGGATTTGCCGGCGTGACCGTCACGAACGGGGCCGGGAGCCCGCGCGACGGGCTCTACGCGCGCTATACCGACGAAGTCATGCAGGTCGTGCGGCGGAAGGAGCAGAAGAAGGCGGCGTATGTGGGTGAGTATAGCGCCCATGTTTTCCTGGACTACTCCAGCGGCGCCGTCAAGGATCCCCATGACAGCCCGGTGGTGGGCGACCTTAAGCGCATTATCGCCGCGGCGAAGCCCCAGGTGATTTATACCCACAACCTGGCCGACAAGCACGACACCCACGTTGCCGTTACGCTGCGGGTGATTCAGGCCTTGCGGGACCTGCCGGCCGAGGCGCGGCCCCAGCACCTCTACGGCTGCGAAGTGTGGCGCAATCTCGACTGGCTGAACGACGACGACAAGGTTATCTTCAACGTGGATGGCCACGAGAACCTCGCCACCTCGCTGGTGGGTTTGTTCGATTCGCAGGTGGCCGGCGGAAAGCGCTACGATCTCGCCACCATGGGCCGCCGGCGAGCCAATGCCACTTATCTGGCCTCGCACGGCGTCGATGAGTCGACGTCGCTGATCTTCGCCATCGACTTGACCCCGGTGATGGACCCCAAGATCGATGTGAAGGAGTACACTCTGGGCTACATCGATCGCTTCGCCAAGGAAGTCTCGGGGCGACTGGCAAAGCTGATGTGAATCAAACCGGGAACTGACAAGCCGGTTTCACGCCAAGCCGCAAAGCACGCGGAGCTCGCAAAGAAAGGCAAGGACTTCTCCTTCGCGCTTCTTTGCGCCTTTGCGTCCTGGGTGAGCTGCTTTGATCTTTTCACACTTTGTGGCCCGCCAATTCAGAAGAGCTTCTGCGAGTCGAGCAGCAGCGTAACCGGCCCGTCGTTCACAAGCTCCACGTCCATCATGGCCTGGAACTGTCCCGTTTGGACGGTGACACCGCCGGCTCGCGCCGCGGCCACGAAAGCGTCGTACAGCCCGCCAGCCACTTCCGGCCGGGCCGCCTGGTCGTAGCTCGGCCGGCGGCCCTTACGGCAATCGCCGTAAAGCGTGAACTGGGAAACGCAGAGCAGCTCCCCGTTCGTTTCCAAAAGGGACAGGTTCATACGCCCCTCGGAATCGTCAAAGATGCGCAGGTTGAGGATCTTGTCGGCCAGTGATCGCGCTTCTTCCGGAGTGTCGTTCTTGCCGACGCCCAGCAGCACGAGCATCCCTTTGCCGACCGCCCCCACGGGGCGGCCAGCGACGCGCACCTCCGCCTTTTTGACTCTTTGGACCACAGCCCTCATGGCAGTAACCTCCCCCGCTCTAGAGCCGGCCTGACATCACCGTTGGCGCAGTAGTTATTCTAGACGCACCGCGCTCGACGCGGCGAAGAACCTGTGAATTAATTCGCGAAAGATCCAGACGGATTCGCGCCAAGACGCCCAGGGCGGCATCCGGTTTCACCTGAAGGGTGCTGCCTGTAGGGGCGAGGCGCCGCCCCGCCCCTACGTCCTCGTTGGCCTTGGCGTTTGGGCGTGAGCGGTAGCGATGGTCTCGCTTTCTGCAAGCCCTTCTGCGACAGAAAGTGCGGAAACGGGGCATTAATGGCCAGGTTTAGAGCCCAGAGTGAGCGGCGGGCAAATATGCAGATTTCTGCATATATGTGTCAAAGTGGGACAGTTGAAGGTCGTTTTTTCACATTGTGGAAGTTTTTTATAAGTTTATTATGTTTAAATACAACAAGATAAGAAAATTCTTATCACTTTTTGCACTGTTTCCCATATTCTCATTTCTACGTGGTAGGCTACTATTATGGAGCAAGAAATGCAAGCCACGCCGGGGCAGGCCGCGAACACGAGGGGAGCCTACTCCTTGCCAACGCCGCAGACACCGGCGTCGCCAGGGCTTTCGCTCCCGCCCATCTCCTCTGCCGTACGCCCTGGCTCAGCCGACGTCACCCGCACCGACGCGGAAGGCAGGTTCCAGGTGTTTCCCCCTCCTGGACGGAGAGGGGTAGGGGGTGGCAAACGCAGGTCGTCGACCCGTTCCGCTACCCCCGCCCCTTCCTGATCGAGAAGGGAGGGCGAAGGAAAGGAAGGTAACAGAGACGCGACATGACGAAATTCATTCTGCAGCTTTTTTCCGAATCCGGTGAAGCGAGTTTCAGCCGCTTAGGAGCGTTTATCGCGCTGGCCTTTGCCTGCGGCTGGATTACCTATCTTGTTCTTCGCACTCACATCCTTCCCAGCTTGGAGGGCCTGACGTTGTTCATCGCGGCCCTCTACGGGTTGGGGAAGGCCAACGAGACACTGCAACGCCTGTTTGGGAGCAAGTAATGGGAACCACTAAGCCGCCATCGCCGACAACCGCCTTGAGCGCGATTCGCGCCGCAGCCAGCAAATTGGGGAGCCTCGGCTTGGTGCAGGGACTTTTGCGGATCGCGCCGGGCCTGCCCGCGGCTGCACTGGCCGGTGTAGCCGTCCTGTTTTTTGCGTGGTCGTGCGAGCATCGGGCGCGACAGCGCGAGGCGGCGGAGGCCCAGCAGGCAAAGAAGCAAGCCGCAGAGCAGATTTCACAGCTCGAGAAGCAGGCGGCAAGCGCGGTTCGGGACGCCCAGCAGAGCGGCCAGGCCGCCAAGGAGCTTGAGGGCCAGCGACAACAGCTTGCGCGCGACGCCGATGGGCTGCGTCAAAGTCTCGACTCGCTCCGCGATCAGGAGCTTGTACGCGCCAACGAGTTGGCCAGCCTGACTACCGAAGAGGTAGTGAAGAGGGTGACGGCTCGGCTGGAGGAGCAGGGAACAGGGAATAGGGAACAGGGAACAGCGCAGCAGGCCGATCCCCTCACCCGTCCCGCGGCGGCTGATGAAAACGCCCCCGCGGGCCACCCTCTCCCCCAAGGGGGCGAGGGGACAAGACAAGACCCATCTGCCCACCTGCCCACCTCACCATCTGCCGCGCTCGTGCTGTCGGACCAGGGGGTGCGGAAGGTGGACAGCGCCTTCGTGGAGCTCGATGCCTGCCGCCAGCAAAGCCAGGTGATGGCGCAGCAGGTGTCAAACTGCGACCAGCGGGCAAAACTGGACTCGGCTCTCGAGGAACAACAGGCAGGGACGATCTCGAGGTTGAACGCCGCGCTAGCCGACAAAGACCAGATTCTGGCCCGCAACGAAGCGGCGCATCGCGCGGAGCTTAAGGCGGTTCGTGGCACCTGGCGGACGCGCTTCTACCACGCCGTGGAAATCTTCGCGGGCGGATTCATAGCGGGGGTGCTGGTCCGATGAACCCTCTGGATCTTCAGCACGTGGCGCTCTGGTGGGGACCCGGCGTTCTGGTTCTGATCAGCTTCGGCTGGGGGTTCTTCCGCCTGGCGCAGTACTGGATCGAGAAGTCGATGGACATGAAGCGACAGCAGATGGACGGAGCTTACGGCCTGGTACGGCAATACATCGAGAAGTTCCTGGGCGCGCAGAACGGACAGGCCGACGCGCTGGCGCGGCTTGCCAGCTCCGTCGAGCATCAAGAGTCGCAGGAGAGCTTCGAGCACCAGGAAATTCTGATTGCCCTCAAAGCCCTGCACCACGACATGAACAGCTTGCGCTGCCGCAACACCGATGAATTGTGCGCCTTACGTTCCAAGGCAGGCTTGCCGGGGCGATGCAGTTTGTCGCCCGAGTTAAGGCGGGAAATTCATTCGCCGGCATTCAATTCGCTGTGTGGCCCCTCCGAGGAACCGGCGCCGGATGCAGCAGAAATGAAACAGGAAGGAAGGAGCTAATCAACCATGGCTGTCACTGTTCGTCAGAAGGAAGTAATCCGGGGCAAGATCCTCTACTACCTGGGACTCATCTACCCGCAGGCGGCTACTTTGCCGCTCTTGCAAGGTGAGCTGGACATTATCGGTTATCCCGTACCCTTGGAAGACCTGAATTTTCACATCGCCTACCTCGTCGAAAAAGGCCTGCTCGCTGTTGAGCATGTGCGCGGACCGCGTTTGCGGCGCGAAATTCCCCTGGTGAAGATTACCGCGCAGGGCATCGACTATTTCGACGGCCGGCTTCCGGCCGACGAAGGAATCTACGTGGAGCCCCGGCAATGAAAACGCAAGCCCAAATCGCCCAAGCCGAGAAGAAAGAGATCAAGATGCCAACCGTCCAAGCTCCGGCGCCGACCGAACCGACTCCCGAAACGGGTTCGACGCCCGCGACGCCGCCGGCGACGGAAGAGAAGCACGGCCAGGAAGCGGAATCTCCGTCCGGTGGGGAAAAAACCGGGTCCAGGGGCCCAGTTAAAGACCCCATCGCGTCCGATGAGACCTTGCGAAAACTGGTCGACAAGCTGCTGACTGAGGGCTCGACCTTTGAAGATGTCGTCGAGGCGGCGAATCGGCTCCTCCCCCCCGGCGTCACCCTCAACGCTGTCAAGACTTACTTTCAGGGAAACCCGAAACTCCAAGCCGACCGTGTGCACTACATGGTGGAAACCTCTGAATCGGTGCTCAAAGGCCTGGGCGACCCTGAATCCGCGGAAGCCCGACTGGCGAAGGCCGCGATACTGACCGTCCTCATGAACCTCCACCAGGACACGCCGCAGATGTCTCTCAAGGATGCAGAGCATGCACGCATAGAGCAGGCCAATTTGAACCTCAAGCACAGGCTGGTGGTCGTGCAGAGGGACAAGGCCCGCCAGGCCCTTCAATATTCGAAGGAAAGAACCCGCCTTCTGGTGCTTGCCCAGGAGAAGGTCACGGAACAAATTGCGATCCTGCAGCAGGATGCCAAGAGACAGCAGGCCGGCGAACCGCTGGGGCCGGCGATGTTGCAGAGAATTCAACAGATCTACGGACTGACGTGTCAGATGCCCGATGGGGGACGTGGTGATGCCGCGAAAGCGTAACAAACCGGAGAACAGTCGACAGTTGACAGTTGACAGTCGACAGGCCTTAAGTGCGAGTCAACAGTCGACAGTTGACAGTCGACAGCCTGTCATCCTGAGCGAAGCGAAGGATCTCTGTAGTGGTTCGTCGAGCGACGAGCAAAGGGAAACTGCGGAGATCCTTCGCTCCGCTCAGGATGACAGCGGCAGCTTTAGGGATGACAGCGGCAGCTTTGGGGATGACAACGCCAACTTTAGAGATGACAGCGGCAGCCTTAGGGATGACAGCGGCAACTCCGGGCATGACAGCGGCAGCTTTAGGGATGGCAACGCCAACTTTAGAGATGACAGCGGCAACTCCGGGGATGACAGGCACGCTCCGGAAGATGACAGAAAAGGTGTGACCGTCCAGACGTCTTTTGCTCCGGTTCTGCAATTGCTGCCTTATCAGCGTCGCTGGGTTGAAGACGATTCGCACCTCAAGATCGTGGTGAAGGCCCGCCAGATCGGTTATTCCTTTGCGGCCTCCATTCGCGCTCTGCTCGAATGCCTGAAGAGAAAGACAACCTGGATATTCCTCTCCAAAGGCGAGCGGCAATCCCGGCTGCTGATGGAAAAAGTACAGGAGCACATTAAGTCTTGCGGGATCCTGGCGCGCGCCTGCGAGTCGAGCTTTTTCGAAGGCACGCTGATCAAGCAGTTGGAAGTACGGTTCGCCAACGGATCCGTCATCTACGGCCTTCCCGCCAACCCGGACACCGCGCGCGGCTATTCGGGCAATGTCACCCTGGATGAATTCGCTTTCCATGCCGACGCAGACAAGATTTATAGCGCACTCTTCCCTACCATCACCCGCGGGTATTGCCTGGAAGTGATCTCGACGCCCAACGGACAGCAAGGGAAGTTTTATGAGCTGGCGAAAGCCGCGGGGCTGATGGAATCGGTTGATCGGGAGATCGGGAGATCGGGTGAACGCTCAGAATCTGAAAATCGAAATTCGAAAATCGGAATTCGTGACGAATTCCGGCTATCGAACTTTGAGTCTTCTGTTCACCCCATCATCGCATCGCCAGATCACCCGATCACCCGATCAACCGATCAACCGATGTGGTCGGGTCATCGTGTGGACATCTACGAAGCCATCCGCCAGGGGCTCAACATTGATTTTGAACTCCTCCGCGCGGGGTGCGACGACGAAACGTCGTGGCAACAGGAATACTGCTGCCAATTCGTCTCCACCGCGGAGAATTTCATCCCGCCCGCACTCGTCGCCCAGTGCGCAAGCGCCGAGGCCACAACGGACTGTCCTCCTCAGTCCCTGGCCTCGGCGCCCCACCTCGGCTTGGAAGCGGGGAGTTCGCAGGTAGGGGCGCATAGTCCCGTTCCTCCCGGGACGTGGGGTAAGCATGCGCTTGTGGGGTCGCATGGTGGTGCGCCCCTCCCTGCGGACTTCTACCTGGGCATCGACATCGGGCGGCGGCATGACCGGACGGTCTTTTGGGTGGATTGCGTGAGTGGCATGGGCGTCCCGCCCATGCCGGGCACGAACGGCGCGCCCACGCTGAGCACGGCCAGGATGGCCGTGCCACGAACCGCCGTGGCGCGCCTGGTTCGGACATTCTCGAATACACCGTTCGCGGAGCAGCTTGCGTACGCCCGGGAACTATTGTCCATGCGGCGTGTAGGGGGACCCCTTGGGGTCCCCGGGGGAGGGCAAGCCCTCCCCCTACAGTCGGCGGGGGACTACCTGATCCGGCGGGCCTGCATCGACGCGACGGGTATGGGCGCACCGCTGGCTGAATCGTTGCAGCAGGAATTCGGGCCGCGGGTCGAGCCGGTGACGTTTACGGCGGCGGTGAAAGAAGATATGGCGTATCGCGTGCGGCGGCGCATGGAACAGCGCCTGGATCTCCTTCCCGATGCGCCGCAAATCGCTCGCGCCTTCGCCGCCGTGAAAAAGCTGGTGACGCTGGCGGGAAACACCCGCTTCGATGCGGAGCGCACCGACCTCGGGCACGCCGATGAGTTCTGGGCTAAGGCCCTCGCCGACCTCGCGGCCGAACAGCCCGTCGCTGCCACTTTGAGCGACGGGGCGATCGTGGGGACGCCCCGAGCGGCGGTGTGGATGCCCGCTGCGCTGCCGTCCGTGTTTTAGCCGTAGCGCTGGCCTTTAGGCCAGCAATGCCGACCTGAAGGTCGGCGCTACCAACGGCCGGCGGAATTTTGAATTCGCGATTTGTGATTTGTGATTTCTGATTAGTCCATCGGCAATCGCCAATTGCCAATGAACGGAGGTTATCCATTATGGCAACATTAGTACCGCCGCAATTTGGGGCAGTTACAACCGATACAACCGCGCAGACCTTGGCGAGTCTGAATCCGGTGGTCAACCCACCGGCGCCCGTAGCGCCGCCTGCGCTTACCGGTCCTTATCCGAGCGTGGGAGCTGCGCAAGCAGCGGCTTCCCCGATCAACCCTGTGAAGCTTGACTACGTATCCTGGGCCGTCGCCACGATCCAGTCTTATCCCGGTACGTCCCTGGCCGAGTTGGCAGCGGAATCCTCGCAGACCGCCTATAAAGGCTACGTGCAGATCTGGACGATCATGCAGCAGATGCGCCAACAGCCCGGCGTGGCCGCCCAGTACGATGCCATGCTGGCCGCAATGGCGGCATCTTAAGGCAGGGCAGATCGGAGGGACCGCAGAAGGTACCGACTATGCCACTCTTTGAAACAATTCGCCAAGTATTGACGCCGCCCATCAGCTATCCGATGGTGACCTTGTTCCCCGGTGGGCCGATCGGAAACGATGTGGGACTGAATCCCGCCGCGCAGCCTGGCGGGGGTGCTGTTCCCGAGCCCCAGGTAGCGCCGGTAGGGCCGAGCAGCGCTCGGCCGAACGGCCAGGATGCGGGCCGAGCGCCGCTCGGCCCTACAAAACCCGACACCGCTTTACGCGGCGCGGTGGGAACTGCGAACTTCGCCGGCTTCATCCAAGACCTGGGCGAGTACAACGCCACCTTGGAAGGCCGCAATGCTTTCCTGGTTTACGAAAAGATGCGGCGCTCGGACGCGGATGTGAAGGCGGCGTTGCTGGCCTGCAAGCTGCCCATCCGGGCGGCGGACTACCAGATCGTGCCGGGTCTCAAAGAAAACGAGCCGGGCTTCGCCCTGGCAAAACAGATTGCCGATGAGGTCCGGGATAACCTTTTTGTGGGGCTCGAATCGCCCACCAGCACCGGGTGCTGGGTAACTCAAAACTTCGAAACGGTGAAAGAAAATGCGCTTCTCTGTTTGGATTTCGGCTGCGCCGCGCACGAGGACTTATGGCATATCGATGGTGAGAAGGTCCGGTTGCGAAAGCTTGCGCCGCGCCTGCCCTACACTTTCTATCGGTACCACGTCGATGAGGACGGGGAGTCGCTCCTCTTCCTTGAACAGTACGGCTACCGGGGCAACAACTTCGTCAATGTACTCGTGCCGGCCGAGAAGCTTGCCTACTTCGTGAACGACATGGAAGGGGCGTACTTCTACGGGCGCTCCGTGCTGCGCGCGGCTTATCAGCACTGGTACATGAAAAGCCAGATCTACCGCATTGACGCGATCTCGATCGAGCGCAACGGCCTGGGCGTGCCCACCATCAAGCAGGGCGCCAACGTTTCCGCCGAAGATCGCAAGGCGGCGCAGAGCTGGGTCCAGATGCTGGCCGCGCACGAGAGCACCGGGCTGTCCCTGCCAAATGGATGGGAGTTCGCGTTGACGGGAGTCTCCGGGCGGGTGCGCGACCCGCAGGCCTCCATCCAGCACCACAGCGAAATGATCATGCGCTCCGTGCTGGCAAACTTCCTGACCCTGGGGACCACCCAGACCGGCTCGCGCGCCTTGGGCGGGTCAATGCGCGACTTCTTCTATCTCTCGCTTGAAGCCATCTCGCACAGGATTGACGAAACCATTTCCAACACCAGCATCCGGCGCCTGGTGAATTACAACTACACGCCGCCGCTGAGCCAGCGGCTTCCCTACCCTCGCCTCGTCACCTCGAACATCCTGGTGGTCAACCCGCTCGAACTGCTGGAAGTGGCCAAGGACGTGGGGAAGTTCGACGTGGACCTGCTGCAACCGGATGACGACACGGAGAATTGGATTCGCAAAAAGTGCGGCCTGCCGCTCAAGTCGACAACGCCGCGCGCCCGCTATGCGCCGGTGCAGGAGCGGATTGAAGAAATGACGCAAAGCGATGCGGTCATCCAGCCGGAGACCCCGGCTGGCGCAGAAGGCAGCTCTGCGGCGGGCAGCAAGTAGAACGCAGCAACGCCAAGCAAGGCTCTGCCAGCCCGATCAGATGCGGAAGGAACTAAGGCCGTGGAAAAACAAATTACCGTTCTGCATTACGTTCTGCTCGTCCTCAGCCTGGCAATAGCCGCTGAGTCGGTGGTCGCCAGCCACGAACTCTCCCAGATCACGGCGGCAGGTGACGTAGCTTATGCGCAGAGCGCCCCGTCAGGGCGGCAGGGCGAGATCCCTCGCTCCGCTCGAAATGACATCAACCAAGGCATCCGTGACAGCGTGATGCCGCGTGTGCCCAACCTGGTGCACCTCATCGCCCGGCATGCCGATGGGACGGTCTTCTACGATCAAACGGTCCACAACCTGCGCACCAACGCCGGGGTCAATTGGCAGTTCAACCAGATGGCGGGCACGACGGCAGGAGTTTGCACTTACCTCGCACTTTCGAACGACTCCGCTGCACCGTCCGCCGCGGACACGGCCCTCGCCGCCGAAATCACGACCAACGGCCTGGCCAGAGCCGGCGCCACGCCTGCGCATTCAGGCAATACCTCGAGTTATACGCTGACCTACACGTTTACGGCAACCGGGACACAATCCGCGCAGAAGGCGGGTCTTTTTAACGCTTCCAGCAGCGGCACGCTTTGCTTCGAGAATACTTTCAGCCCGGTGGCCATGAACAGCGGCGACACTTTGCAGGTGGTGTGGACGCTGAATTTCTGATTGGTGATTTGTGAATTGCGATTGCAAAAGTCAAGGTTCGCCCAGCGCTGCAACCCAGAGCTTCGCTCTACGCGAGCCCAGTTGTTGCCGAATTTCGATTTTCGAATTTCGCTTTTCAGGTGTGCACTATGACGGTTTATAAATCACCGTACGAACAATTCGGGGTTTCGCTGGATTTCAGCGCGGACATCGGCGCGGGGAACACCATCACCAGCATCAGCGCGGTGACAGCGGTGAATAACCTAACGCAGGCGAATTCGACAGCGGAGGTCATTGCCGCCGCGCCCGTGCCGTCGATTTCTGCTTCCGGCACGGCGGTGGCGTTCGAGGTGACCGGAGGAGTGGTTGGGGAAACGCACCTGATCTCAGTGCAAATTGTTAGCTCGGTGGGAGAGAAGTACCAGGGAGATGTAACGCTGCGGGTGGTGGAGTAGGGGAACAAGTCCAGGATTGGTGATTTGTGATTGGTGATCTGCGATTGAAGGAGACTGGTGAAATGAACAAGAAGATTCAAGATTCGGAATTCAGCAATCAACAGCGGTCGAGGATCGCACTGCCTCTCATGGGGACGTTGGTTTTGCTGCTGGCTGCCTATTGCGTGCTGCCGACCGCCTACTTTGTGAAAGCGGCGCCTGCGGCGAACGTGCAGTCGCGGCCGGTGGGCGCCGTGACGGATACACCGGCGATTGCGATCACGAACGCGTCGGCAACCACCAGCGCTACGCCCACCACGAGTGCGCACGAGGCCCAGGTCCAGTGGACCTTTGGCACGGTGAGCGGCACTTATTCGAGCTGCACGGTGCAAGCCAAAACCAGCTACGACGGCACGAACTACCTCACGTTGGGTTCTCCCGTGACGGTGACGGCAACGACCGGCGCCGTCAACGCCTGGACCCTCATTGAACAACTGGGAACAAGCTCCGTAACGACTTCGACCGCGAGTTCGACGGCGGCGCTGGGGTTTGGACAAGCGACATCGTTCAACTTTTCGTGCGCGAGTTACGGAACGGCCGCGGCGGTGAACATCAGCGTGATTTACAGGTAGCGAGGGGTGGGAGTCTGGGATTTGAAATTTGCGATTTGAGATTGAGATTTGAGATTGAGATTAGAAACTTGAGATTTGAGTTTGAGATTTGAGATTGAGATTGAGATTTGAAAGTTCGCGAGCTGTGATTTGCGACTCTGCGGCAATCAGAAGTCGCAAATGGAGACGGACCATGGCAGGACGTGCCAGCTTGAAGCAGTACTTGATTGTTGATGAGAACGGTAGAGGACATCTGCCGGTGCGAGCCACCCCGGATGGACCGTTGAACCACCACCTGATGCGCGCCGCCTGGGCCGCTTTGCACGGCGGTTATCGCGGGAACAGGTACGAAGGGCCGGGAAAGAACGCGGCAATCGAGAAGCTCAAGGCGCTGTACAGGGCCGAGGGAATGGACATGCCGGACGCGAAAGGGGAAGGTTCGCAGATAGGCAGATCGGCAGAGGGCGGAGATTCAAGATTCAGGATTCAAGATTCCAGAACGGCAGGCGACATTCAGCGACCGCCAATCGACCGTCGGCAATCAACCATCGGCAATCCTGATGGGCCGCGATTCGTGATGATGCTTTCTGAGCCGCCGGGCACGGGCTTGATTCGGATTCCGATTGCCGTGACTGGCCAATGGAAAGGCGCGGAGAAGGAATTCTCGATTGGGCTCGACGATCTGAAGGAGATTCGGGAAAACTTTGCGAGCAAGCCGACGCGCGAAATCAACGTCGATTACGAACACGCCTCGGAAGTGCCCTTCGGAACCGGCGGCCCGGTGCTGTCGGCGGGAAGAATCGTGAAGTTGGATGAGCCGGAAAAATTTGAGAACGGCAGTGGGCAGATAGGCAGATCGGCAGATGGGCAGATCGGCAGTGGGAAATCTATACCATCTGCACAACTGCCTACCTCACCATCTGCCGGCGCGGCCCCATCTGCCCACCTGCCCACCTCACCATCTGCCCGCTTCATTTTGTGGGGCTGGTACGAGCCAACGGACAGGGCGCGGCAGCTTATCGCGGCCAAGGAATACCGGTACATATCGCCGGCCATTCGTTGGGGCGCCAAAGACAAGGTGACGGGGAAAACCGCGGGAACGGTTCTCACCAGCGTGGCGCTGGTCAATAAGCCCTTCCTGGAAGAGATGCCCGAGATCCACTTGTGTGAGGTCGACGGCACGAGGGCCTTCGTGAGTCTGGGCCAGTTCCACGTTCCTGCGCCCGTAAATCAGATTTCGGTTGGTTACCACAATTCAGGAGTCAGGAGTCAGGAGTCGAAAAGAGCCGCAGACCTAAAGAGCAGGTCTGCGCTACCCGGCTCGTCACTGTTAGAAAAGGAGAAGGAAATGGCAAAAATTCTGAAACTGAAGTGCCTCACCGACGAACACATCGAGAAGCACGGCCTGGAGCCGGAACTGAAGGGCAAGATCGGAGTCTTCGACGGCGAGGAATTGATCGGCGTTGCGGACGGCGCCGAGGGTTGGGAAGCCAAGCATGGCGACGGCGAAGATGCCAAGAAGCTGGCGGAGGTGTTCGCGTCAGAAATCGGGCTGCCCGGGATGTCGTTCGTGGATATCGCGGCCCTGGTGAAGCGCGGGATCGAAGCCCCGCTGGATCAATTCGCCGCCCTCTCCGAAAGCATCCACGACGGCCGGATCAACTTGCTGGAAGCCGGCAAGCTGGCGGATGCGGGGCGCGTCAGTTTTTCCACCGTCCTGCGAGCTCAGGAAGCGGAACGCAGAGTGGACGCGGCCATGAAAGCAGGCAAGGTGCTGCCCAAAAACCGCGCTCAGGCGCTGAAGCTGGCGCTCTCCGATGCCGCCGTGTTCAACGCGCTGGTGGAGCAGGCCCGTCCGGTGGTCGACCTGCGCAGCCACGGACATGCGGGCGGCGGCGAACAACCCACCGCACAACAGGCGCTGATGGCGGAAGTGAACGCGTACGCCAAAGAGAACAAGTGTTCGCTGAGCGTGGCGCTCTCGGATATCACCAAGCGCAACCCGGATCTCTGGCGGCAGTACTCGGAAGAAATCGTTACCGCCGTCGAGGCAGCAGAAGAGGAAGAGGAATAGCGCTCAGCTATCAGCTCTCAGCTTTCAGCAAGCCCATCGCGGCAAGCTGGGACTGTTTGCTGATGGCTGAAGGCTGAAAGCTGATAGCTCAATCAGGGATCCGCGCCTCTAACGCGCGGAGCCCCGTACCAAACGGTACAGGGCGGACAAGGAGAAGAGACGATGTCGGATGGAACCGTAAACACACCGTCGGCGCCGCCCGAGGCGTGCCTGGCAGGGGCGTGGCCGGCGAACGTGAAGTTAATGTTTGATACGGCGCTGGCGTCGCAGACCAAGATTCTGACGGACGCGCAAAACGCCGCGAATCTCGCGCTGCTCAACGCGGTCGGGGTGGCTCACGCCGCGGCGCAGCAAGGTCTACGCCATGCCGAACTGGCCGCGGCCGACCAGTGGCAGGAGCAGGCAACCAGCACCGTGATCAGCGATGACGACTTGGCCAAAATCACCCAGACCGTAACCGCTGCCATCACCGCCGTGCTGTCCAACATGGCAACCGGCAGGCCGATGGTGAACCCGACTGGAACCACGTCGGCTCCGGTGCCGACGCCCTAAGCGCGGATCGGGAGATCGGGCAGCCAGCTCTCAGCGATCAGCCGTCAGCTTTCAGCGAGCGGCTTGCTGAGAGCCGCCGATCTCCTGATCACCCGAGCCGAAGATGTAGCGCTGACCTTCAGGTCAGCGGCATTTGAGATGCCGACCTCAAGGTCGGCGCTACGGAGGAGAACCGAATGAGTGACATCACAGCGATCGATCAAAGCTACCATTTGAATTACAGCATCGAAATCGGCAAGTTCACTTGCCTGGCGGCGGATACCACGGTGTCTGCCGACGGGTGCAACGTGCCAAGCGGGGCCAACGGGGCGTTCCTGGGCGTGGCGCAGGAATCCGTCCTGCCGGACGCCATGGCCGACTATTCCGGCGGCGTATACACGCTCACCAGCGGCACCGCCTGGCCCGCCAACTCCGTTCCGTCGAGCGGGCTGGGGCGCAACATCCGCACCCGCATCTTCGGGATCTCGCGGGTGGTGGCATCGGGCGCGATTTCGCGCGGCGCCTATGTGAACATCGCCAACGCGCAAGGCCAGGTGAAAGCGGTCAGCGAAGCCGTGGGCACGTACATCAACGTGGTCGGCATCGCCATCGACGCCGCTGTCAATGCCGGCGACGTGATCCGCGTGCTGGTGCTGCCGTTTACGTACAAGATGTAGGGAACAGGGAACAGGTTACAGGGAACACGTTCCGTTCGTTCTTCCCTAGTCCCTATTCCCTCTTCCCTTCCTTCGGGCGTCCGGCGCGGCGTTCGCCCGACATCGAGCCTCGTGGTGTTGCCGCGCATAACTCCGAGGCAAGGAAGAACAGTTATTAGTAATCAGTTGTCAGTTTGCAGTTCGAACTGATGACTGACAACTGGTGACTGAAAACTTCGGAGGAGACCAATGCCTAGCCTCAACCAGATACACGTCGACGAGGCGCTAACCCAGATCAGCATCGCTTATCGCAACCAGGCGTTTGTTGCGGAGGAGGTGCTGCCGGTGGTGCCCGTCATGAAGAAGAACGATGTGTTCTTCAAGTTTTCCAAGCAGCACTTCCGCGCGTACAAAGATGCCTACGCGGCCGGCCAGCGGGCGCAGCAGATCGAAGTCGATCTCGACGCGCGTGGATTCTACATGGCCGACGGACACGCCCTCGAAGACTCCATCACCGACGATGAACGCGAACAAGCGGACCCGAGCGCGCAGATCGAAATCGAGAAGACCGAGAAGCTCACCAACATCATCGCGCTCAACGAGGAAATCAATCTTTTCAACAACATTCTTACCACCGCCAACATCACGCAGAACGTGACGCTTTCCGGGACTTCGAAGTGGTCGGATTACGTCAATTCGGACCCGGTCAGCGTGGTTCTGGCAGCGCGGCGCTCCGTGCAGCAGCAGATCGGCGACTTCCCGAACTACCTCCTGCTGTCGCAGCCGGTGCTCGACACGCTCGCCAATCACCCCCGCATTCTGGACCGGGTGAAGTATACCGCCAACGGCGCGCGCCACCAGCTCGACGAGCAGGATCTGGCGCGGGTCTTCAAGGTCGACAAAGTGTTGGTTTCGGCCGCGATCTACCAGACCTCGAACGAAGGCGAGGCGGATAGCCTGGGCTACCTCATGGCCAACAATGCCCTGCTGTTCTACCGCCCGCCCCGGCCCGGCCTGCGCGTGCCCAGCCTGGGCTATACCTTCTTTTGGGCGAAGCGCAGCGGAGTTCTGAGGTGGCGCGAGCTCTCGCTGGAATCGGATTTCCTGCGGGTGAAGAAGTACTACGCACAACAGCTCGTGGCGACCGCAGCGGCCTACTTGTGGATGTCCTGCGTTTAGTGACTTGGGGCTGTGGCGCTCGGGAATTTCAAATTACGGATTTGAGATTTCAGAAGCCCAGCCTCCAGCTTGAAGCGCCGGCCGGCGGGTCAGCGGGTTCGTGATGCTGACCGAAAGGCGGGCGTCAGGGAGAAACGAAAATGAAGATCGAGATTCTGAATCCCATCGAGCACGACGGAAAGCGGTTTGAGCGCGGCGTGGTGGAGCTGGCGGACGAGCTGGCAAAGATCTTTCTGAAATTCAAGCATGCCGCGCGGGCGGTTCTCAGCGCGGTGGAGAACCCTGCACCGGCAGCCGGCGCGACAGGGCCTCCCGCAACTCCGACGACCGCGCCGGGAAAACCGAAGTAGCAGGCAGTCAACCGTTACGAATGTAGGAGCCCTTAGCGTATCTCCTACACCAGTTCAAAGACCCGTGGAAATCCCCAAGGGAGCTCCGCGCGACCGGAGGTTCTATGGCAGTCAGCGTTTCACTGACAGAGCAGTTCATCGAAGAGACTTTGGCCGGTCCGTACGTTAAGAATGCCAAACTCACCGTGACCGGACTGACGACCGGCGCAAACAACAGCGTGCCCCACGGCCTGAACGATGGCAAAGGCAACGCCGTCACACCGATCACCGTATCGATCGAGCCCAGTTCGAACAACAACTTTTATGAGTATCAGGCCGCCGACAGCACGAACATCTATGTCGGCGCCGGGTCGGGGTCGGGAACGTCGTGCAACATCTATGTCGAGTACTAATGGGCAGATAGGCAGGTGGGCAGGTCGGCAGGTCGTCGTATAGCGACCTGCCTACCTCACCATCTGCCGAACTGCCGGAGGTTTCATGAGTTACTGCACCGTTGATGATGTCTGTACAGCGTTTCCACGTTTCGTGCGAAATGCGGCCAATTCGATTCAGGACACCCAGATCCAGGACTGGATCGATGACCGAAAGGCGCGCATCCGCTCCGCGCTTTACGCGCGGGGCATCGATCCCGACGCGATGGCACTGACGCCCGACCAGGCGAACTTCCTTCGAGCGCTTAATCGCGATGGAGCTATTGCGGACCTCGGCGACGCGCTGCAAGGAAACGTTTCGCTACAAGCAGGCGAGGACGCCCACGCCGCGCAGCGGCGGCAATCTTTCGAGCGGCAAGTTGCAGAGATCAAGCAAGGTCTCTACGACAAGTTCTTTAGCCAGCTTGCCCGAACGGTAGAAATCGAACCGACGCTCGGCGGTACGGCGGGCGGCGAGACGGACCGCTCCACGGCCCGGAATCGTGGTGAGAACAAAGCCTTCAGCAAGGATCAAGTGTTTTGAGAATCGGGAGATCCGGTGATCGGGAAATGGGGTGAATTATTTGTGATTTGTGATTTGTGATTTCTGATTTGTGATTGGGCGTTTCAATCACCAATCGCCAATCGCAAATTGTTCGCACGATCACCCGATCTCCGGATTACCGGATTCGAGAATAAGAACTCAAATGTGGATCTCATACTACAACGCGGGCTTATCGAAGCAAGTGGTAAGGCAACTCCTGGCGGTGATCCAACGGGACATTCAGGCGGCGCTGGATTTTGTATCGGGCGCGCCCGGGACTTACGCGCCCTTCGCCGAATACGATCTGGCGCTTCTTCCTGTGCAGCAGTTTCCGGCGCTTCTGTTGACTCCCGATACGGTGGCCGTGGAAGAACAAGCGAACTTTACCTTACACCAGAGCATGCGGCTCACCTGCGTGATTACAGTCACGCATCAGGACCGCAACGCCTTGGCGGAACTCCTCCAGGATTACGTGCGCGCCGTGCGCGCCGTGCTCGATTCACTTTGGGAACTGACGCCGGGCGACTTTATGCTCACCAGTCTTCCCTTGCCTTCGCCGCCTTTTCCGCAGGGCGCACTTTCGCCCGGCCTGGCAAACGGAAAACTAACGGGGCTCTTTGCGGAGCGCCACACGTTTGAGGAAATTCGCCGCGCTCCCCAAAGCGGGTTTGTGATGGCAGCAACGATGTCGATTGTTGCGGAGATCGAAGAGACGTAGGAAATCAGAAAGCAGAAAGTAGAAAGCAGAAAAGGCATTTTCTGAACTCTAGCTTCTGGTTGTGGAGGAAATATGGCTCCAAGTTTAACGCCGACCGCAATACATCAAGGCCCGGGCCGGCTTTGGCTTTACGTGCCCGAGCCTGCACACGGAAACCGGCTGGTTGTCGGGACGGACGGTTCGCCGACGCAGCCGAGCGGGCTGGGGTCCTGGGCGGCGACAACTGCCTACCTGGCCGGCCAGATGATCAAAGACGCCAACAACAACACGGAGCTTTGCCTGGCGGCCGGCGCCTCCGGCTCCTCCGCACCGTCCTGGCCGACTTCTATCGGCCCAGCCATCAGCGATGGCGGGGCTGCCTGGCTGTTCGTGGGACCCTACGGGGCTTACTTTGCAGGAGCGACGGAGGGGGCAATCACCTCCACCTTGACACCCAAGTATCAAGAAATTGGAGCTGACCAAGTGGCTTCTCCCATCGATGTGGTGATGACTGCCGATGCCTACGAGATCGACGTCACCATCAAGCAGACGAACTTGGCCAACTTGATTAGCTTCTTTGCTCCGGGTACCTTCTCGACCGGCACGGACGCCAACCAGCCTTCCGGCGCGCAGGCCTACGAGCAGATCACGTTCGGAGGCATTATTCCTGTACTTAAGCTGGGTGTCGCTGTTATCTCCCCACGCCGTGACGCGACGGGGAAGTTCGTAGTCTCGCATCTCTACCAGGCCTACCAGGCAGAGGCGGTCAAACTCCCCTTCCAGCGCGGGAAGGAAACTGCTTTTGGGGTGAAGTTCAAGGGTGTCGCAGATTCGAGCCGTCCAGCAGGGGACCAGGTGGGTATGGTTTGGAGACAAGTCTGACCGGAGATCGGTTGATCGGCTGATCGGGTGAGCGCTACTCGGCCTCGACTTTCCCCGATGCGATCGGGGCAACCAAGTTATTCACCCGACCTCGCCGTGGCACCGGACGGTGGATCAGAAGGATGGAGACAATGAAAGTCCCGGTAGAGGAACTGAGCATTTTCGTTGGCCTCGATGGGCTGGCGATGGTGCAGCACGAGAGGGCCGACATGGTGGAAGAACTTACGCCGTTAGGGACAGCGGAAGCCATCTTGCGTGCGCTCGAGGCCCAGCGGCGCGAGAAAGAGCTGAAGTTGCATTGGCTGCCTGATTGATGGTCTGAGGGGGCAGACAGCAAGCTGCGTGAGATCCTTGCTGCCGTGAAAGCAGCGAATCCGGACCCCCTCACCCGACCCGCGCCGGCTGGTGTAAGCGCCGTCGCGGGTCACCCTCTCCCCCAAGGGGGCGAGGGCATTTTCATGAGAAGGCTTCGCTCGGAATGACAGGAGTTTTCCCGATCACGGGTTTGTCGACGGTAGGTTGCTATGACCACTGGAAACGAAATCGCTACGGCCGCTGACTTCCGCAAGCTGGCCCAAGAGAGTGCCTTCGAGGAAGCAAGGCGCGTGGTGCTGCCCGTGAGTGGTTATGCAGTAATGCTTCGACGGCCTACGAAATTCTATTGGGCGTTGCGCCGCAGCGGGTGGCCAGCGGAGTTACGCGAGAAGCTGGATCTGGTCGGCGTCGGCGTGCGGACGGAATTAACGGCCGAGGAAACACTCTTACTGGTTCGCGAAGACCGGCAGATGCTCTCGGAGACCTTCGTTGACCCAAAGCTCTCCTTGGAGCCCGGTGCAAGTCAGTTCGATCCCAACTGGCTCCCTAAAGAGGACTCGGATTTTATTCTGAAGTACCTGCGAGGCCAGGTTCTGGCAAACGGCCAGGACCTGGAGTCCTTTCGTCGCGGCAAGCCGGAGCATATTGAGGGAAGCGGCTGCGATGGGCCGGATGTACGGCAAAACACCGAGTGAGATGCTTTTCCGCGCCGTGGCGCTTTGGCGAATCGACGAAGCGGCAACGCAGGCGCTGATGGCCGCAGATGACGTGGATCACGCAGATGCGAAGAAGGCAAAACAAGTCTTTTGGTAGCTATCAGCCGTCAGCTATCAGCTTTCAGCAACCCGGTGCACGATGGGTGCTGAGGCGGCGTCGTGAGAAAAGCGCCGGCGCTGAAGGCTGGTTGCTGAAAGCTGAGAGCTGAAACAACATGGCCACAGACAGATCCAAAGGCAAGGGAAGGACGCCGGGCATGTCGGGGCCGGCGTCAAATTCGATGGTCGACCTGAATCGCGAGATCGTCGCCCCGCTTCAGGAGTTCGATAGCATGGCACGGCAGGTCTCCGAGGATATGGTGAACGATCTGGCGCCGAGCATGCAAACTTGGGCGAGCGAAGCGACAGAGTCGATCAACGCCGCTCAAAACGCCATGCAGAATTTCCAGATGGTGGCCGGCGGGGCATTCATGGCAACCGCCGATGCCATGACGGCGGCGGGGATCGCGGCGTCAGTCTATGGCGAGAATGTCGGCAAAGCGATGGAGCAGGCCGCTAAAGCCGCCTTGGCCTCCATCGCCGAGCAGGCGGGCGTCAACGCGCTCAATGCTCTGGCGCAGGGACTTTGGTTTCTCGCGCAAGCGATCTTTTTCGGAGACCCCGATGCGGCGGCCGCTGCGGCTACAGATTTTGAAGCGGCGGCGGAATGGGGCGCCATTGCCGGAGTGGCAGGCGCAGCGGCCGCCGCGGTGCCGGGCGGCAAAAGCTCAAGCTCCAGCCGCCAAGCAGCCAGCCGGTCCGCGGGGGGCGGTTATGGCAGCACTCCGCAAACCGGCAGCTACGGCCTTGCTCCAGGTGCGGCAGGGGCGTTGAATCCCCCCAGCGGCAACCTGACCGTCATGGTAGTCGGCGACGCGCAAGCCGGCCAATGGCTCGCCTCCACACTGAACACGGCAGTGCAGCGTGGCGTGTCGCTGAACGCCACGACGGTGCAGAAGTCACCGTATGCGGCAGGGTAGCTGTCAGCAGTCAGCTCTCAGCTATCAGCACGCGGCATTTGGAGCCAGGAACGACGGAAGGGGAATGGCTGATTTGAAGGACGACGGCCGAGGAAATGCATTCTGGAACGACAGTCACGACTCAGCCGGGACCGAGCAGGTTCTGGCTGAGAGCTGAAAGCTGAGAGCTTCTTACGATGAGTAACCCACAGATTGTTTATGATCCCGGAACCGGCCCAGTGACGCTGGCGTTCACTCGTCCCCCGCGCAAGGTTCCGGCTTACGATTACACCGCCGTCCGGCATGACAACATTTCGAGCGCCGGTGTGCGTGAGGCAGTGCTCGAACGTCTCGAAGCTTTCCTGGAGTTGGAGATGGAGTGGGTGGGAATCGGTGCAGATGTGCAGGCCTGGAATCAGTTCATGCAATTCGCCCTCGGCGGTGGGCAGTTCGGCTACTACCCGGACGCCTCCCAACCGGCCTTCACCAATTACTGGCTCGAGGACACCAGTTGGACGGCAGACTATAAAGCGCCCGGACAATATTCTTTTAAGTTGAAGTTCAGGCAGGTGGTCACGTAAAAGCTGTCAGCCCTCAGCTATCAGCCATCAGCAAACGGCCGAAGCTGAGAGCTGATGGCTGAGAGCTGATAGCTACGATGATTCAAGGGAACCAAACCTGGACGCAAGCGTTGGCGCAAGCGCAAAAGCAGCCCTACTACTTCGTCGAGATCCCGGACTTCGCCATCGCCATCGCGAGCTTTTCCTCAACGGCTAACGTGGTGACAACCCTCGGCGGTTATGGCGTCACGCTTTATGGTGTTGGGGGGTACGGAACGTAAGGAGCTTTCAGCTCTCAGCCGTCAGCTGTCAGCAAACGTCTTTTGGTTGAGAGCTGACGGCTGATGGCTGAGAGCTGACAGCTTGAGTGAGGTTATGGCAACCGTCTCACAATATTATCCCGGCGATTTTTATGGCGACGTTGCCCAGTCGCTCGCTTGGCTCTACGGGCAACAGGAAAAGCTGGTCCAAGGCTGGGACGCCAATGCGGTGGAAACGGGCTTTCCCGTAACCTCGTGGCCGGGGGCGCCCTGCGTCCCGACCACGCCGCCTTTTATCGAGTGCGGGATTGTTTCGCAGAACGATCTGAGCCAGTTTGCCCAAACCGCCTGCGAAAGCATCGCCGTGGTTCCACCCGGCATTTTGATGCTCGGAGCGGATGACCAGCTTGGTCCGGACGGCTGCCCCATCGACCTATCGCCGATCCCTCTTCCCTACGGTCTGCTCTTTCCGCCCGTGCTGCCCGTTACGGCTGCCGAGATCAGCGCCTACTACGAGCAAATGGTCGCCGACAACCCGAATGGCTCTGTAATCAATGGCGTCACTTGCCCTGTGCTGCCGGGCCTTACGGTCTATGGGTATCTCTTCAACCCTCAACAGGTGATGACGAATTATCGAATCGACCTCTTCGCCAAGACAGATCTCTTTTATTACCAGGGGTCGGCAGTAGGCACGGGGCCTTACACTTCAGGGCCGATGTTAGGGCAATATCCCACACCCTCACAATTCCAGTCGCTGCTGGTTCAACAGGGACTTTACGGATACTGGGGAGCGCAGGTGCCCCATCCGGGACTGGTCATCGCGGTGCTCTACCCGACCAGCGTGCCGCAGCCCGCGGCGAGTTGGTCCGGCGAGTATCTGCCCGCCGGCTGGTTGTGCCACTCGAATACGGGAGTTGGCTACAAGCTGACGGATTATTTTGCGCGCATCTACGCCAAGACGGACGTCGAGTACCTGCAAGAAGACAACATTCCGATCATTGTCCAGGACGACTACCACGCTCGGTGCGGGTCGAGTCATCCGCTTAATCCAGGCACGCCGACCGTGCACGTGCTGTACAACGATCCGGTGAAGGGCCCCACCCAGGTTTGCACCTCACTGGCCGCGGATTGGGCTTTCCCTTCTCTGCCCCTCAGCTTTATTGTGCCCACTTCCGATCCGCTCTACTTCCCCGACCCGACCATGACCAACGGGGCGGCTCTCCAGAATCGCAGCTATATCTACGATTGCGCGCTGGCGATTATCGCATTCACGGCCTCGGGGAACTTTGTCGCGGCGGCGAGAATCATCAAGCAGCTTGACGAGATCCTGGACAACCCCGGGTATCTGGCTTCGATCATTTTCGAGAATGGTGAAGATGGGCGATCCGCAACTCGCTGGACGAAGAGCAATCCGTCAGATACCGTGACCGACATCAATGATCCAACGCAGCCGCCCTATGGTGAAGGTTTGGTGGTCGATTTCCATGCGCTTGCCGCCAATGACACCTTCACTTACAGTGGCAACGGGCTGCCCGACACCACGGACACACAGGTCCAGCTCCAGCACAAAGAAGTCGAAGCCGTCACCTTTAATTTCACCCTTGGCGTCACCACGGCGGCTCAGAAGGTAACGAGCCTCCAGGTGACCTCAGGCGCTCCGGCGGATCCCGTTCTCAACGGAACCGTGATCACGATCGCCGTGGGTCCCGGGAATGGCCTCTACCGCTTCGAACTGGTGAACGTGAGCGGGCTGATCTCGACGCTCGCCGGTGACACGCTCAGTTCGATCCATAGTTTCGTGGTGACCCTGACGGCTGCCGGCGACCTGTACTTTGATAACTTCTCCGCCGGGAACGTTCAGCCGGCAAATTCCCTCGCCTTCAGTTACGACACTTACAACGGTTTGGTGGATCAAGCTTATGTTCGTGCTGGAGCCATGGCCTGGGTGTGCTATGCCTATTGCATCTACATGCAGCTCACCCAAGATTACAGTCCTGCGCTCTACCTTCAGCGCATGCTCGACTTCCTTCTGACACTTCAATCCACCGGCGGGGGTGGTTACGGCGTGGGGTTATACGGAATCGCTCCCTACGGAGTCGGCGACATCACCACGGGTCTCTTCTACCTTGGCTACGGTTCCTACATCAACCCCGGGTATCAGTTCGTGCCTGGCATTCAATATCGAGTGTCCACCGAACACCAGATCGACCTCTATTTTGCTTTCCAGCGCAGCGCCGCAACGCTGCCCACGGCGGCGATCCAGCTTCAGAAAACCGGCACGATCACTGCAACTCAAGCGGCGGCACTGAATGCCACGGCCGCGCAGGTTTCCCTCGCCTCGAATACCATCGCCGCAAACGCCGTTGGCGCCCTCTATATTCCCCCGAGCGGCGGAGTCCCCGGGCACTTCGCCCAGGGCGCCGGAACTGCCGCTACACCGCCGGCGGGTCTTGATACCAGCCAGGCTTGCGACGCGGCAGGTACCTGGGCGGCGCTTTTCTGCCACGCCATCGGGCGCGACGACCTGGCACTGCAATGCGTCGAGTTTGTCGACCAGAATTTCCTGCTTCAGAACCGGCAGATTCTGTTGTCCTCGGCCACTAATTCCTATAACGAAACTTACCAGCAGCTAACGGCCTTCAGTGGATTTAAGTTCTTTAACGACTCTCCGGGAGGCTATTCAGGCTCGCCCCTGAGCGTTTCACAAGAGCAGAGCTGGAGCATGATTCTGGCGCTGCTGGACTTGTACAATGTCTCGGGAGTGGCCAATTATTTCGCCGGTGTCTACGGCAGCCTCGATAATTACCTCACCACATTGATCACCAGCCAACGCACCGTGCGGTCGACCACCGGCGATGGCTCGTTCCTGATGTATTCCCTGGCCTCTCGCGATTTACCTTATGAGTTCGAGGTCTGGCCGGGCTTCACCCCAACGGCATGGTTCTACCTTGTTTCAACGCATCCCGGCCTGCTGCTCACCCTTGGTAATATCCCGACGATTATTCCTTACCTTCAAATCCCCCAGGGGGCAAGCCAGTCTGTCAATGAGCTCGAAGGCGCTTCTTCGCTGGGCAGCATGACGGTGACCTGTATCGACCCCAATGGCACGCTCAAGGGTCTGGCGGCTCAGAACGTGCTCATCGGTAGGGTGGTGCAGCTCAAGCAAGGATTTCCGGGCATGGCGGTGGGCGACTTCACAACCCTGCAAACCATGCAGATCACCCAGGTTGGCCAGGATCCGGATGGACGTATCACCATTCAATGCGCGGGCGTGCAGCGCTTTATTCAAGGGATGCAAATATGGTTGAGGGGCGGGCCCCTCTGGTGGGCGCCCGGAGAGCCCACCGCGGAGCAACCGGTTGGCGCATCCTGGCTCGAGAACGGCTATGCGGTGAGCGACAAGAACCCGCGGTATGTGGCGGGGAACCCTATCGACATTATCCTCGCAGTGCTTCAGAACGAACTGGGCGTGGGCCAGGACCCGGCGCTCCTCACCTCGAATTACGTGATGCAAAGCCTCGCACCCGTGTACGAGTCGCAGCAGAATTATGAGCCCTTGCCTCCGCCGGAAGGCTGGGCCATCTATTTGCCGGGCCAGGACTCGACGTTGATAAATCCCAATCCGTATATCGATGTGCCCGGCCTGCTGGCCTTGCGCGACGGGGAGTTCTCAGGCGTCTGGTTTGATTTTGTCATTACTCGCCCTATAGATGGAAAGCAATTCATCGAAGAGCAAGTCTTGAAGGCCCTGGGCCTTTATTGGATTGTCCGCGCGGATGGCCACCTCTCGCTCAAGACCATGAAGCCTCCCGTCGAGCAAACGCCCGTCTTCGCGTTCAGCGCCAAGAACATCATGGGGATCCCCGCGACTCAGCGGCAGAATATCATTAACCTGGTGACCTTCCAATTGGACGTGCAGCAGGGCGGGGTCACCACGTCGGCGCGCAGTTACGGTTATCAGGTGAGCTACGAACAGCAAACCTCACTTCAAACCTATCGGCAGGTTTTCGAACAGCAAATTCAGTCTACTGGCCTGCGCGTGGCGCGCGGTGGCATGATGCTCTCGCGCCTGCTCTCCGATCGCATCTTTCGCCGTCACGCCTTCGGCCCGCCCACTTATAAATTCACGGCGCAGCTCGCGACTTTGCCCGTGGAATTGGGTGATTACGTTTGGCTGAGCCACCCGAAAGTCCTGGATCTCAATTCCGGTAAGCTGGGGCTGAACAATGTGGTCTGCGAAGTACTCGACCGGCAACCCAACTATAGCCAAGCCACGGTCGATTTCACCCTGCTTGACACGCGCTTCATCAATATCTCACCTCCTTACCAGATCGCGGCGGCCGCAGCCAATATTCCACCCTGGAGTCTGGCCTCGGCCCAGCAGCGAGCGCAGTACATGTTCATTTCTTCCGCAAGCATGGGTGGTGAGAACAGCGATGGGACAGCGGGGAACACAATCTTTTGAGAGCGGAAAAATGCAGACTGGAAACTGGAAAATAGAAACTGGAAACAGGGGATTTTTTCCAGATTACATCACCCAAGGACAGTCGCGAATATCCATTTTCCAGTTTCCAGTTTCCGATTCATAAATGGTGATGCATGTCTCAACTAACACTGGGTTCGATTCCGGGATTTTTCGATCTTGCGGACAGCGCCATCGCGGCCGGCCAGCCCCTGACCGACGATAGCATGCTGAAGATCTCTCATAACGCCAAGTTTGGTACGGTGCGCAGCAAGCTGATCTTCATGGGCTTCTATGCCAACGGCAACACGGTGCCCACCCCGATCGACCCTGACGACGGCTACGCCTACTCGCGCGGCGAGTGCCAGTTCGCCTGGATGATCTACAGCAATCGCGCACCCGCTCCGGGATTCGTTCCCGGCCAGGCTCCACCACCAGCCCAAGCCAATTCCCAGTCGGGCCAGCTCTACAACTACCCAGGCTCCTGGGACGTCAACGACGCGACAGGGGTAGTTAGTCTCCGAACAACTTATTGGCAAAACGGGACGGAAGTCGTGACCAACGACGGAATCATTAAGGTTTACGCAGTGTGCCTGCGCTTGAGTTTGAATAGCGCAAATTGAGAAGTGAAGCTATCAGCCGCCAGCCCTCAGCAGACCGTCTGCTGAGAGCTGAAAGCTGAGAACTGAAAGCTGAGGTTCTGACATGGCGGTAACAAGAACAGTTCTCCCGCGCAAGGGTTTGATCCAATCCCAACACGGCCTGACCAGCTATGAGGCTGACCAGGACCAAAACTGGGCGCTCCTCGATGCGAATGTGGCGTTCCTGAGCGACCTTCCTGTTTCCCTGTTTCAGCCGCTCGGGTGCAACGGGCTGGTGTCGGGATTCGTTCTCTCCACTTCCAGCACATTGGTCCCCGGCATCACGTCAGGGGTACTTTTCGCGCAAGGCGAAGACTATGCTCCCACGAGTGCGCCGACGCTCGGGCCAGCGCCGGCGAATCAGACCAGCTACCTGTTTTATAACTCGAGCACTGGGTTTTACTACCAGACTGGGGCGACAGGAGCGACGGCCGGCGACGCCCTGGTTGGCGTCGTAACTACCAACGCCACGACCGTGATTGCCGTCCAGCAAGCCACACCCATCTATGGCTCGATAAGCATCACCTCCGCTGCCCCCGGCAATGGTTCGGTCGCGCATCTACTCGGCCGAGCCCCGCTGTGCGCCATCATTCAGATGACCAGCGGCGGCGCGATCTGGTTTCAAACTCCAACCAGCTACGATGGGACAAAGATCTACTTTGTGGCCTCCGACGCGGCTGTTACTGGGAGGGTGATTGTGTGGTGAGAAAAGCTTACTTCGCCGCGCCGGCTGAGAAAAGCCGCCGTCAGGCACCAGGTTCGCCGCGTCGGGACCGAAAAGGAAGCCAGTGCCGCGGGAAGGCTTAAAGAGACAACTCCTGCCAGAATTCGGTTGGCTGGAACCATTGACCGTCTCATTCCTCACATCACCGGCATCCTGGCACTTCCCTTTGGGTTATACTAGGCCCAGAGGGTAAGCTATGTTCTTCTTACGCACCGCCTCCCTTTCACTAGCTATAGCGATGTTTCTGCCTGCCGGCGCATGGAACTCACGCCCTGACAGGCAGCCGACCGGAATTCTGCGCGCGGCTCCCGAAATGGATTTCACTTTGGAGGGAACCGTCAATACTCTGGATCACAACAAGCTCACCGTTCACACTGAGGACAACATCATTTTCCACGTGAGCTACGATGACAAGACCGAGTTTAAGGATGAAGAGGGCAAGCCCGCCCACAGCTCGGACCTTCACGTGGGCTTGAGGATCAGGGTGGAGGGCGATCTTGCCGAAAGCGGCGAGATAGCCGCGCAGAGGATTACACTGCTAAAAGCACCGTCCCCAAAATAAAGCCTCAATGGAAGTCATGTGAGGCCATTTCGGCGAATGCCACCGGCAGCGGTCGGACGTGTTCCGCTTTCACGGAAACTACACCCTCCTGATTTTGCAGCTTGCCATCAATCAGTAAGAATTGTTGCTGGACCACAGCCGCATAATCTTCCTCAAACAATTGAGGCGTGATGATGGCGTTGGTGATGCCTGTTTCGTCTTCGAGGCTGAGAAACACAAAACCTTTCGCCGTTCCCGGCCGCTGCCGGGCGATAACAGCCCCAGCGATCCGAACGGTCGATCCGTTGCGCAAACGGTGAAGGTCGGCGGCCGATCGCACACCTTCTTTTCTAAGTTGCGGCCTTTTATAGGCCATCGGATGAAGTCCAATGGTCATTCCCGTGCCCCGATAATCTGCAAGGAGCCTCTCCTCGGGTTTCATGGGGGCTAAGGGAGAGTTCTCGCGCGCCGAATTTTGTTCGGGCAGCCGCTCAAGAAGCGGACCCGCGCGTCTTGCCGCCCGCTCAATCTGCCAAGACGCATCCCTGCGATGGATTCGGGACTCTTGACCGGCAATGAAATTCAAAGCCCCGATATCCGCTAACACCGCCAATTCGGATTTCTGGATTGCCGGAATCCGAAGCTTCAAGTCCTCGACCGAGGAGAACGGCCGGATGCGGCATTCTTGCGCGATTTGCAATCCAATCTCCTGCCGCAACTCCTTCGCATAACGAAGCCCCATGCGCAAAGCAAAACCCTGTTTGTATTTTTCGAGCGTACACGGCCAATCCGAACACATCACATCAATCGGATGGATCTTCAATCCATGCCGTTGCGCATCCTTCACAAGGGTTGCCGGTTGGTAGAATCCCATGGGCTGGTTGTTCAGAAGCGCCGCTGTAAAAGCCGCGAGGTAATGGCACTTCAAAAAGGCGCTGGCATAGGCCAGCAAAGCAAAACTCGCCGCGTGCGATTCCGGAAATCCATAGAGAGCGAAGGAAGTAATCGCCTTTACAATCTTGCCTTGCGTTTCCGCCTCAATCCCTTTTTTCGCCATTCCGGCGCGGAGCTTTATCTCAATGTCCTTCATGCGCAGTTCGGACCGTTTGAATCCGAATGCCCGCCGCAACTCCTCCGCCTCTCCTCCCGAGAATCCCGCCGCAATCATTGCCATACGCAGCAACTGCTCCTGGAAAAGCGGCACGCCGAGTGTGCGTGCCAGTACGGGCTCAAGCGAAGGATGCA
>Ga0326727_10003278_pt1 | contig 52371 bp, 59 predicted proteins | sample MB2enrmetagenome_FD_207643 | JGI IMG/M metagenome (GOLD analysis project Ga0326727, IMG submission 207643) | Lab enriched peat soil microbial communities from McLean, Ithaca, NY, United States - MB29MY | ecosystem: Environmental > Terrestrial > Soil > Wetlands > Peat | place: USA: New York...
GCACACGTGGCCGCGGCTGATGGCGGGCGAGGAAGTCGAGAGCATGACGCCCACCGGCCCCGGCGACGGGCGCATGGAGAAGGCGGAGTCGGCCGAGATGATCGACCTCGCGAAGCTCTGCATGAAGCATGAAGGTGCTGGCCTACTCCTCGATCCCGCAGTTCAAGCCGGCGCCTGTGACCCGCCACCAGCTGCACTACGGCGAGGGCAAGCCGGGCGTCCGGGGCCGGCCGAACCGCCCGACCTTCCGCGTCATCTACCTCCCGCACGTCATCCACGTCGGCGAGCGCAAGCCGTCCGAGCCGACCGGCATCCACCGCGAGTTCAAGGGGCGGCGCGGGCACCTGCGCTACTTCCACAGCGACTACTTCGTGAACGTGAAGGGCCAGTGGAAGTACATCGCGCCCGTCGAGGTCGAGGGCGTCGAGCGCACCATCGCCATAGTGAGGGAGCCGTAGCGATGTCGCGCTCCCACAGGAACTGGCCCGGCGGAATCCACCGCTGCTCGAAGTGCGGAAAGGAGTACAAGCAGGGGGCGAGCCTCGCCGCCCACATCATCGCCGGGTGCACGCCGAAGAAGCCCCGGCGCTCCCGCTACCCGAAGCACTACCAAGACTTCCTAGACCGGCGCGCCGAAGCCGAAGCCGCCAGCCTGCCAAAAACTTTATGAAACCAACCCCCAAACTACTCACAACGGGCGTGTTCATGTGGCACGCCGAGGAACGCAGGAGCAACCGCTACGGCGCCTTCTACCCGGCGACCGAGAGCTACTCCGGCGAAATGACGAAGCTCCGCCGGATCGACCAGGGCGCGGTCAAGGGCTTCGACGGCAAGCGCGTCAGGATGTTCGCCGTCGTCGTGGAGAGCCGCCCGAGCGGCCACCTCGGCGATTTCTTCCTCGGCCTCAGGCCGAACCCGGCGCCGGTCGGCGCCACCGTCGAGATCGGCGTGGGCACGCTGCGCGTGACCAAGAACCCCGAAATCGGCGACACGCCCATCTTCGAGCTGCACCCGGACGACGGCCGGCGAGAGTTCTGGTGCGACCCGCGCAACTTCTACAAGCTCCACGACCAGACGGTGGAGTTCTACGCCGCAAGGACGAAGGCCGCCGCGCCGCCCGCCTACCAGGGCAGCCGGGATGAGGACGAGGCCATCGTCATTGGGACAGACCCGGCAGGAGCCGACCTCCAGGTGAAGACGAGATCGAAATCTTTCAGGATACCTGGCACCATCGCCAACATGGGCGGCGGCACGTTCATCGTCAGGGCGCCCGTCCTGTCGGAGGGTTCCCGCCACAAACTCGCACCCGAATGACACACAGATTTCGCTTGCATTGAAGGTAGGGCTATACTTAGGTGGGTTACTTATGAACTACATCCCACCAGAAGATGCAAACTCCCCCAAAGAACACTTGTTCTTGATCAAAGTTCTCGTTCACGGTTCCGAGGACACCCTGGCTCTCGCCCTCATAAAATACGACGACACCTTTACGCTCGGTCTCCGCTGGAACGGCGACAAGGACAGGCCAGCCGGGTACCCACAATCCTACGGCCATCCCAGTTGGTTCGTTGTCGAAGAGGGGTTTTTCGCCGAGCAGATTGTCAGCGGCCTGAAGCCCGTAGACCAGGCCTTCGTGCGCAACTTTATCGCGAAGCCGAAAGTACCGCCGCCCTGCCCGGACTGATCACTGGAAGGTGTAGGTGGCGGTGGCGCGCGGACTCGGAGCCACGCCGCTCAGGAAGGCCCGGGCGTTGAGCGTGACCGAGTAGCCGGGGTTGTAGGGCACGTTGACGGCGCCGCCGTAGGGCAGGCCCGAGTCGATTGACTGCGGGTCGGTGCCGTCGAGCGTGTAGCGGATGGTGACGTTCGCGTCGGGCGACGAGATGACGACGGCCACGCCCTGCGAATAGATGCCGGAGCTGACGCTGAGGCCGATCTGCTTGAGCCCCGTGGCATAGACGATGCAAGGCGCGACCGAGACCTGCATGGAGGCGCCGAACTGGTCGTAGACGGTGACCAGCCCGTCGATCGAGGCGCCGACCGGGGCGACCGTGCCGCTCGTGTCGACGTCCACGTTACCGCCCCAGAGGGTCTCGCCGATGGAAGTGAAGTCCCAGCGGTAGTTGACGGTGTCACCCTGGGCGTCGATGGCGTAGGCGGCGAACGAAGCCAGCTGGCCGACCGCCACGCCGGGGTTGACGGGGTAGGCCCACTGGATGACCGGGGCGGTGTTCATCACCAGCTCGACGATGCCGTTGGCGGTGGCGGAATAGCCCATTTCGTCGGTCACGGTCGCGCTGAACAGGCCCTGCCCGCCGGCAGGGATGAGGCCGACGACCTTGGTCAGGGTGGCGTAGTAGGTGTTGCCGTAGCCTCCGATCGGGGTGAGGATGGCGGCCGCCGTGGTGGCGTCCCAGAAGGAGAAGACGACGCTGGCGATGCCGCGCTCGTCCGGGTCGCTGACGATGGCGGAGAAGACGAGGTCCTGGGTCAGGTTCACGCCGGCCCTGGCCGTCGCCGGGTACTCGCAGAGGGAGATCGTGGGCGGCTGGTTCGGCGCCCCGAAGAGCGGGATCGTGCCGGTCGTGGTGAGCCCCGCCGAGTTGGCCACGGTGACCGACACGGTCTGCGGCTCGGAGACCTGGTAGCCAGCGATCTCCTCCGTCGTGCCGATGACCGTGGAACCCGACATCCAGAGGTAGGTCAGCGGCAGGCCGCCCGGGTCGGCCGCGAAGGCCGTAAGGTTGGTCGTGTAGGGCAGCGGCTGGTTGTTGACCGAGGCGACGATGAGCTGGAGCGACGGCGGCGCGACGACGCTGATCGCCTCCGAGACGCTGGCCCACTGGCCCATGTCGTCGACGGCGGTCACGGTGGCGATCGTATCGCCTCCCTGCGCGAAGGTCACGGAGGCCTGCGGCAGCCGCGTGGACACGGTGCCCGTGCCAGGGACGACCCAGACGTAGCCCAGGTTGGTGCCGGTCCCGTTGACGCTCAACTCCACGGTCTCGCCGACGTAGTAGGGCGGCGAGACGCTTATCGCGAAGTCGGAAAGAACCGGGACTTCGGGCGCCGGAACGTCGGGCAGCGCCACCGGATTGAGCACGGCCAGATCGTCGGTTCTCCTGGCCGTCGAGCCGGTGGTCGTGTTCGAGACCGGCCACCGGGAGTTGTCATAAGCGTCCTGGCCAAGGGTGGCCGAGTAAATCGTGGACTCGTGGGAAAGCGACACGATGGTGCCGTAGCTGTTGAGTGCCCCGACCCACGCCCCGGCCGGCAGGGACACCGGTGAGGCGGCGCTGGTGGAGACGGGGGTGAGGACGAAATCCGGCGGCGAAAGGGTGACCTGATAGAGCACCGGGGCGAGCTTGCGGATCTCGTAGCCATAGACGGCGAGCTGGCGCACCTGGCCGCGGCTCGGCACGCTGGCCTCGTTGGCCCATGTGAAGGTGAGCACCCAAGGCCCGGACAGGTTGGAGGCCAGGGTGAAGTCGACGGACGTCAAGCCCCGCGGGTTCAAGCCGGCGCCGTCCGGCAGGAGCGTCGCTGTGAAGACCGTCGCCGCGCCGCTGGAGCCTTGGAGCTGGATGCTGACCTCGAACCCCGCGAAGTCGTCGTCCACGACGCCGATGTTGCCGGCGTCGACGGTGATGCGGTAGTACCCGGCGACCAGGGCGTCCGGGACCTCGAAGGACAGGTCGCCGTTGTACGGCAAGGCCGCCACCCCAAGGGCCGTCCCGAAGCTGTTGGCGTTCAGCCAAACCGAGAAGGCGTTCGGCTGGTCCGACCAGACCTGCGACTGATTGTAAATGAAGAGGGGCGGCGTGGCGACAGTCCCGGCCCAGGGGGCCACGTAGACGACGCCCGTCGTGCCCATGCCCGCCACGGAAAGACGGTTGCCCGAAACGGCCAGGAGCGAGACGGCATCGGTGGGCTCGTCGTAGCCCATGAGATCCGGGCCGACGATGGCCTCCTCGGCGGCGGGCCTGGAACGCAGAGGCAGCGATACCGTGAACTCCGGCCCGGAACCCGTGTTGTCCAAACCGACCTCATAGACCGTCGTGCCGTCGCCAGCCAGGATGTAGGCCCGGTCCTGGGCCGCGTTGAAGTTCGGCAAAGCCGCGACCGTGCCGGCCCACGCCTGGCCCACGAGCGTGCCCGCGTAGGCATAGGTTTCGCCCGGCAGCACACCGGTCGTCCCGGCGAGCACGACCTTGCCCGCGCCCTCGATCTCCGGGCCCTGCAGGCCGAGCGGGAAAAGCGGGGGCACGACTTGGGCGCCGCCGAGCCCGACCAGCTTGAACTCGTCATCCCCGTCGAACTGGCCAGTGGCGTCGTACCGGCCCACGTAACCCTGATCCAGGGCCTCGGTGGTGGGCCGGGTGGCCGCGTTGGTGCCCGCGGCGGGCACCACGAAGCCGGAATCGAGGATGGCAAGGCCGTACCGGTCACCCCGCACGGAACTGACGTAGGGAAGCCCCTCGACCGTCTCAAGCGGGGTGAACGCCGGGTTGCGCACCACGGCGAGATCCGAGCCGAGCTTGATCGAGGCCCAAAGACTGAAATCCTGGAGGTAGGAGAGGCCTTCGGTGCCGTAGATAATGGCCTGCGAGGGGGTAGTCGGGTCGAAGATCCCAGCGGCCGACACCGTGACCGGAGACAGCGCCGGGTCAGCCGCGCCAAGCGTGAGCAAGGAAGTGGAGAGGCTGACGAACACATAGGCCTGCGCGCCAGCAAAGGGCACCCAGCCCGTTGACACGGCGGTGCCATTGGACTGCACGGCCATGGCCGAGAACCCGGAGGACCCGACGTACAGCGACACGGGGCCGAGCAGGGCAAACGTCTCCGCGATGGGCTGGAGCTGGCCCTGCTGGACGTAAAGCCCCGCCGTGAACCCGTCGTCGCCGATGGCTCTCGAAGCCGTCGAAGTCAGGTCAACGCCCACCGGCAGCGAAAGGCCCCACCCGCGGAAGGGGTCCCACACCCGGTGCGACGGCATGAGCTGCGGCGCAACCGGGTCAGGATAAGCCGTGACGTCCTCCACGACCAGCGCACTGTCAGGGTGCTCGGCCATCGGCCACCAGGCCGTGAGGTCGTCGTACCTCGCCGGAACCCAACATTGGGCGGCGATCAGGAGCTCCTCCGAGACAAGGCGGACTTCCGCGAGGCCCCCACCGCCGAGGACGCCAAGGCCCAGGCGGACCGGGGCGGACGCCTCCGGCTCGTCCAAGGCGACTGCTCGGACGCGATAGGGCTTCACCGAATAATTGAGATCGAGCACGCGCAGGCCGTACGCCACCCCAGCGTCGTCCACCACGCGCGCTTCGGGGCCGATCAGGGTGGGCATCGGGTCCGCCCCGAACGGCATAAAGTAGTCTGGGGAGACCACCTCACCCCCGGCCCTGAGCAGCCGCCGCCAGGGGTACTCGTCCTGGGTCTCGTAGTCCCAGTCGACGCAGTTGACGCTCCCGTTCAGGTCCACGCCGACGTAGGCGAAGGTGCCGGTCACGTCGACGACCGCCTCCGGCCGCGCCTCGTAGCTGACGGACATCCCGGCCGGCGGCTCCGGCCTGATCGTGCCGCTATCGGCGACAACCCATTCGGCGACGACCGTGCCGGCGAACGCGGGGCCGGCGGCGATCCCAAACTCGCCCGCGCTGAAGTCGTACCAGCCGGACACGACGTCGCCCGTGACGCTGCCGCCGAAGTAATAGACGCTCCCGATTTGCTCGGTGGAGAGGGGGGTGGAGGAGTCGCCGAGCACAACAGAGAACTCGGCCGCGTAGTCGCCGAACGGCGCCTGCGGGAACAGAAGCGTCCCGAAGAAGGTGCCGGACCCGCCGCCGGTGAGAAAGTCGTAGGCCGGGTACGGGGCGTAGGCCGCCGCATCCCTCCCAAGCAGCCCGGAGGTCTTGCGGCGGGGGAGCCGGGTGGCCGCCCTCACATCCTCAAGATAGCCGAATGTCCTCGTCGCATCCGACTGGAGCGTGACCGCGTCCACCTGAGGCGTCCCGGCCGCCGCCTGGGTGACCGGCACCGGCGCGACTGTGCCCGCCAAAACGACCTTCTCCGGCCAGAGCGTGACCGCGGGCTCGGGCTGCCAACCGTTCGCCCACGGGCGCCACGGGGCCGGGGCAGTCCCCGCCGGGGTCACAAGGTCCGGGTTGGCCTCCAGATCGGTGTTTGGGATGGCCGCGATGGTGCCGGGGTCGAGGCTGAACACGCCGAGGTCGAAATAGCTTGTGCGGTACTTGATGCTGGACAGCGCCCCGAAGCACGAAAGCGTGCGCCAGGTGCCGGAGCCGGCCACAACGATGGGCAGGCCGTTGAAGCTGTCGCCAGGGACGAGCGCCTGGGCGAGCAACCCGGAGACCACGGTACCGCTGTCGAGGGCCACGCTGGCGACAAGCGCCGGGGCGCCGCCGGCCAGCGGATAGGAGCCGGGCACCGGATTGACGACGCTGCCCGCCGTCTGGACGAGCCTGAAGAAGGGGTTGGCGCCATTAACCGCCGTGAGGTAGAATGAGTCGCTGGTCCCGTCCGCCACCAGGGCCGGGCTGGCGTACTGGTAGAAGGCACCGTCGGTGAAGTCCTGCGGGTCGTAGTTGCCTTCCGGGTCCGGGAGGGTCGGCGTCGGGAAATAGTCCGGCACGGCCGCGAAGTCCCTGTCGTTGGCCGGGCTGCCGATGTCCAAGGCCTCGCGCGGCGAGAGCCTGCCCCACAGGGGCGTCATGGCGGCGTCACCGAAGCCCGACAGCTTGGCCACGGTAGCGAAGCTCTGGGCAGTGCCCTTGGTCTTGAGGCGCGGGAAGTAGGTGGCCATGGCCCGCTGCTGCCGGGCGGCGGCCTCCGCCGCCGTGTCGGTCGCCGGCCCGGAGTAGAGGGTCGCCCCCAGGCTCCGGGCGAGGAACTGAACCGTGTCAACGCCCACCTGCCGCAAGAGGTCGGTGCCGACGGTGACGGCGGTCACCTGCGACGGGTCGACGTCCATCTGCGCCGCGGCCCAGGCGAGGAGGGCCACCGGGTCGTCCACGGGCGTGTCGGGCAGGACGTCGAGCGTGCGCGTGATGAGATTGCCCGCGTCGCCGACATAGGTGGCGAACACGCAGGTGAGGGGCGCGGGGGCGGGCTGGTTGAGGTTCTCGAACCAGCCGACCAGCGACCTGAGGTCGGCGATCCTATCCTGGTACCCGCCGACGACCGCCTGGATCAACTTGCGCACGTCCAGGTCGACGATGAACTGCGGCAGGTCGTCGTAGAGATACGATTCTGGCAAATTGGCTAGCATAGCAGTCTCTCCCTCAAATGATTGTATGCCTGCCTCAGCCACACAAAAAACTCCTGCTGCGACGCACTGCCCTTCGCATAATTGCAACGCTTACAGCATGGAACGACGTTCGCCAAATCGTATCCCCCTGAGCTTTCCACTCGATCCAGGCCGTTGTAAAGATGCAGACCTACGAACGGCTTACATGACCGCACGATAACCTGAGCCGGTGGTCTCCCACAATAGAAGCAGTTGGAGTTGGCCAGTGTCACGAAATCCTGAAAAGAAAGACTGAACTTGATCCCGCGCAGCCGTGCCGTGCTCGCGATGCCTCGGTAAAGCACCCTAAAGGCCACTTCCCTTTCAGGCAGTTTACGAGCGCACCCGCAGCTCTTCACCCTGACAATGTTGGACGACTTCTGCCTGAACACATTTCCACAACGCTTACACTTAGCCAGATACCAACCTCCATCAAAACCGACCACTTTGACGTGTTCAGTCTCAAAAGAGAGGTACTTGAGTGGCGGATGCGGATGAGGCACAAACTAACTATGGCGGGGCCGGGCCGCCGCCCGGTAGTTAGGCTGGCCATGAGCGAAACCACGACAGGGACGGACACGCAGGACAACTACTTCTCCATCACCGCGCAGGGCATGGGAATCGGCGAGGGCGGCCCCGCCCCGACCCCCTACGTCGGCGCCGTCCCGGCGACGATCCAGCCGAGCAACCCGCAGGGCTACGACGCGATCCTGAAGATCTGCGACGGGGCCGGGCCGCTCACCCTCGCGGGCATGACCGTCGCCCAGGGCCACGAGGACTCGGTCAACTTCACCAACGGCTGCCACGACATCCAGTTCTCCGGGGTCGTCGGCGCGGGCACGATCCGGGGGCTCCGGGCCATCACGATCAAGGGCCCCTGCAGGAACATAACCTTCGGGCCGACCGTCATCGACCAGCACGGGACGGATGAGGACGTCAAGCTCGGCGACTGGCTGGACGAGTCCTACGGCGCCCCCGACCGGGTCGACCTCTCCAACATCACCATGCAGGACGGGTCCAAGGTCCAGGTCGTGGTCGGCCATTCCCCGTGGCCCAAGTACAACCCAAGCAAGCAGATCCTTTTCGGCTCCACGGCCGAGCTGAAGCTCTACTGGTGGTTCAAGCGGGGGGCGCGAATCCTCTGCGGGGTCAAGGTCGGCCAGCAGGGGCCCAAGAACTTCCTGGGGTTCATCGACCTCACCTGATGCTGAACACGCGGGGCATAACCCAGGTCGCGGTCGGCCTGAGCCGGGACTTGAGCAAGCGGGGGGCCGAGTTCGCGTTCGACCTGAACGAGAGGAGCCGCCCCTACCGCCGCATCGGGCAGTGGGCGCAGGGGGTGTGGCTCAAGTGGCGCGTCATCCTCGCGGCGGCCTTCGTCAACCTCGTGGTGTCGAACGGGCTGGAGGTGACGGTCAAGGGCGCGCTGCACTGGCACTGGGCCTTCGCGTGCGTCGACGGGATGGGGATGTCGTGGAAGGCCGCGGTGGCGCAGGCGATCCTGCACTCGCTCTGGAGCGGCGCGACCCACATCGCCGGGCAGAAGAAGGTGTCGGACGCCGGCTAGTGCATCCACTGCATGCTCTCGACGCGCTCGTCGCCATGCAGGGCGGCGTCGATGGCGTCCTCGATCTTGGCGATGAGGGCGCCGTGGTGCTTGGGGTCAGCCACGACATCCAGCGAATAGACGTCACCAGTGCCACCCGCGGGAATAATCTCAACGCCAAAGGTACGCTCGGCGGAAGGCTCGTCGTCGCCTCCCCCGGCGCCCTCGGCCTCGTGAACTTGAGACTCCTCGGGCTCCTCAGGATCATCCTCGTCAGGCTCAAGTCGGTATTTGAAGCCGCACTCCGGGCACTGGCAGATCTGGTAGACCGTTTCGCGCGTCTTCGGGTCGGTGACGTCCTTCAGAATGTCCACGCGCCGGCCGCACTTGGGGCATGTGGGCGGCTGCTCCGACATAAGCCAAACATCCAGGTCCTCCTTCACGCGGGGGCCCGCCGGCATGGTCTGGTCGAGCCTGCTCAGCTCCGCGAAGGTGGGCGAGCGGCCCGCGCCGCGGTCGCGGCGGCCCTTGCGCTTGCGCGGCCACATCCCGGCCATGGGCGAGGCGCTCACGGGGCACTCCAGCAATTTGTCGACGAGCGTCCGGCCCGCCTGTTCCACCCTGTCGAGATCAGTCATGCCCTAACTACTGGGGCACGAGCGTGGTGGAGCACTCCTCGATGGCGAGGCGGACTTCGCAGGGCAGCTCGGAGTCCGGCACGGCGACGCAGTTGCGGCAGCGCGTGACGACGTGGCCGAAGTCGTCGAGCACGACGTAGTAGGTCGTGCCGCGGTCCCCGACGGCCGTCAGGTGCAGCCACCCCTCGAAGTCCACGGTCCGGTTGATCTGGAAGATCTCATCCATCGGATTCGACGATACGCAAACAGGGCTGAAAGTAAACAACAAAAGTAAACATCATCCTGCGCGGCCAGTGGTTACGCGAAGTCGTAGACATTATTTTGTTTACAACTCCGACCCGCCTGTGGTAGCTTCCAGGCATGACCAGGATCACGCCCAAGAACATCAGGCGCCTGCGCGCCCGCGCGGGCCTCAGCCAAACGAAGCTGGCCGAGAAACTCGGCTGGCCGCCCAAGAAGGCCTCCATGATCTCGTGCTGGGAGCGGGGCGTCTGCCAGCCCTCGCTGATCGAGAGGCGCCAGTTGCGCGAGCTGATGCGCTCGACCCCGGTGACGCGTGCGCTTGGCATGGTCCGGGAGAGCCGCGCCAGGATGAACAGGTATTCCGGCGACCAGCGCGCAAAGTTGGAGGCGGCGGCGCGGAAAAAGCTGGCGAAGGAGGGCGCGCCCAAGACCGAGATGGTCTGGCACCCGCCGCTGGAGCAGCAGTGCGAGGCGCTGATCGGGGCGATGGCCGACATCGTCGAGCTGGCCGACCAAATCAAGGACCCGGAGGTCTTCAGGCGCCACGCCCGGAAGATCGCCGATCGCAGCCGCTTCCTCTCGATGCAGTGCCGGCTGACCATCTCCGACGCGGCCGCGCGCAAGCTGGTGCGCGACCCCAAGGCCGCGAGGTCCTAGGCGGGCCGGAACACGACCAGGGCCGACGGGAAGGGGGCCGGGCGGGGCGCGCCGCCGAAGGTGAGGCGCCCGCGGATGAAGCGGGTCTCGCCCTTCATGGCGTAGTCGTGCCACCAGGCCGTGTCGGTGCGGGCGGGCACGAGGCAGACGACGAGGCTGCTCTCGTACGCCTTCTGCATCCACCTGCCGATCTCGCGCCCGTAGGGCGGGTTCATCCAGACGCGCCCGCGCCAGGGCCGCGACAAGCCGTCCTGGGCCCGCGTGTAGTAGCGCCGGGCCTTGGCGTTCCCCGGGGTGGCGCAGGCGTCGAGGTCGAACGGGCCGAACTCGGCCTCGACCTCCTTGAAGAGGGTGTCGGGCGTCGCCCACTCGTCGGTGACGCTGGAGAACGCCTGGCGGCTTCGGAAGAACGGGGTGGCGGCCTCGCAGGCGAGCAGCCGGCCCACCAGGGCCAGGGCCTCGGCCCTCACGGAGGGGGCCGGCGGGCCGACCCTGAACACCTGCCCCGGCTTGGCGCGGCGGAGGGCGCCGGCCTGGGCGAGCGCCCTGGCGCGGTCGCGCCTGCCGGGCGGGACGCGCCTGACCTCGGACCACCCGGCCTCCGGGGCGCCGCGGCCCTTGGCGTAGATCCTGTAGGGCTCGGCCATCAGCGTGGCCCGATGAGCCGGTTGACCAGCTCGACCGCCGCGGGGTCCCCCCGTCCGCGCCGGGGCGGCGGCTGGACGGTTCGGACGACCTCGCCGTGGGGGTAGAGGATGTGCAGGGCGGCCTCCGGGCAGTAGCCGTAGCTCTTGCCGTCGGGGTCGCGCTCGGCGAACTCGTCCGCGTGATGCCTCTCGTCGACCACGGCGATCGGCAGGCCCGAGTCGCGGGCCGCCTGCTCGGCGCCTTCCACAGCGTCCTTCAGCGTTGCCATGCCCTAACTATCGAGCTCGGCGGCGAGGTGGGCGACGACCTTCCGGTACTCCGGCCGGAGCACGGGGTGCATGCCGACGAACCAGTCGGCGCCGAACTCGGCGAGCTGCTGCGTCGTGCGCCTCGGGTCGTCCGGGTCAGACTGGGCCATGCACATCAGGCCGTAGGCGGCGTGCAGGTCGCTCGCCTCCTCGTCGGTCAGCAGCTCAAGCTCAAGGCGGTCTTCTCCCATCCTTCTAACTACACCACTAATCGCAGCGCAACACAGACAAAAACATCATAAGCGAATGTTGTTTACTTTTCCCGGCAAAGCGGGTGGAAAAGCAGTTCTCTCCTTGGAACAACCGAACAAAGAAACCCACATGCACTCGAAACGAGCCCCATACTCAAAGCTGGAAACCCTGACCCCGAAACTCGCAGACCACCTCCTAGAAACCCTCACCCACGGCCCGCTCAACATCGACCAGGTATCCTTCCTGGCGACCGAACTGAGGGAGAATCGGTGGAGGAAGTTCCCGGGGGCCATAATGATCGCCGACGCCGAGCGCGTGCTGGTCGACGGCGCTCACCGGTGCGGGGCTTGCTCCCTCACCGGAATCTCGTTCCCGGTGTACATCTGGCACAACGTGCCGGCGGACACCAACCCCGACCTCGGCATAAGGGGCCACTCCCTGGCCGAGGCGATGAAGCTCAACAAGAACATCGTGTCTGCCGCCCGCCAGCTCGCCGCCGCGTGCTGCAAGCACCACCCCGTCAAGATGAGCATGGGATCGACCCTGATAGTGCTGGACGAGTTCCAGGGCGACATCGAGCGCGTGACCAAGGCCATGGCGGGCTTCAGGGCGGGGAAGCACGCGTGGGTCGTCGGCGCGCTCGCGCTGGCCTGCGGGGCGGACCCGGGGACGATCCCGTTCATCGAGGCCTTCGGCTCGGGCGAAGGCCTCCACCGGGGCGACCCCGCCAAGGCGGCGCGGCAGTGGCTCACCAACAACGAGCCGAGCGGCCACGACCACAACCACGGGGCGGCCGTCGAGACACTGCTCATCGCCGCCTACCACGCCGCGATGGGCGAGCAGATCACCGTGCTGCGGCGCAGCGACCAGGGGCTCAACTACTTCCTCGGCAGGAAAGCCGGGTTCGTCAAGGCCCTCCGCTCGGCGCTCACGCTCCTGCTGCCCCGCCCGCGCACCCAGCCCGTAGTTAGGGCGTGACCGACTACAGGAAGCTTGTGCGCAGGTTCCCGGGGGACGACGACGCCTCGTTCGAGGCGAGGGCGGCGCGCGCCGGGGACCTGGGGATCGAGGACATGGAGGACGGCGACCTCACGCCCGCGGGCCTCAAGGCCAAGGCCGAGGCGGTCCGCGAGATCGGGGGCGACTTCTGGGACGAGTACCGGGGGATGCACCCGGGGCTGCGCGAGCGGGCACGCCACGAGTCCCGCGCCAAGCGGGAGCTGGAGGGGCTCCTCGGCGAGTCGGCCCTGGTGTGGACCGAGATGCTCACCAAGGCGTGGGCCGAGGGCAAGCGGTTCCTCATGCTGCCGCAGCGCGGCGCGGCCGAGCTCCTGGCCACGAGGGAGGAGGCCCTGCGCCTCGGCAAGAACTTCGAAAGCGTCGCCATCCCCTACGCCGTCTTCTCCGTGCGCGAGCTGGTCGGGGCGACCCACCAGGCGGCCTACAACCAGCCCATGACGGCGCGCGGCTCCCCGCAATGAACCCCCCTGACAGCAGAGCGCGCCGGGCGGTGGACCGCCTCGTGGAGGCGGAGGCCGTCACGGCGATGGACAAGGCGACCGCCAAGCGCATCCACCACGAGGCGGACGACCTGATGAGGACGCTGGCCGAGGACCTAGGGATGCAGCACGCCGGCAAGGGCGGCAGCTACAGCTAGGACACCTTCACCTATCGCTGCGAGTTCAAGCTCAAGACGGTCGGGGGCGTCCCCGCCGAGGAGGCGAGGTTCAAGCGCGAGTGCTACCTCTTCGACTTGGAGCCGTCCGACTACGGGGCGGTGATCACCATCAACCGCGAGCAGTGGAGGCTGACGGGGCTGCAGCCGAACCGGTCGAAGTTCCCGCTGGTGTTCACCCGCGTCAGCGACGGCAAGCAGCTGCTCTTCACCGACGACCAGGTCGACAGAGTGAAGGCGGCCCGCAAGGGCGGGGCGCCGCCACCACCAGCAGCACCGATGAAGCCCTTTGCGCCGCGGGCGCCGGAGACATAGTCAGACCGTCGGGTCCTCGAAGTCCTCGAACGGGTTCCCCTCGCACATGACGGCGAGCGGGACGGGGGTTATGGTGCCGTCGCGGTTGCGCTGCATCGCGGCGACGAGCGCCACGGGCTTCTTGTCCGCCTTTCGGACGGCGGAGATCAGCCCGAGGTCCCCCTCCTTGGCGGCCCGGAGGAGCATGCTGAAGTTCTTGCGGTAGCCGACGTAAGAGGGGGCGGGGTGGGCCCCTCCCCGGCCGGGGCGTCGCCCCGCTGCGCCCCCTCGTCAGCTTCCAGCAGCTTGTCGACAATCTTTCTGGCCCGCTCGGCGTCTCGGTTCATGCCCTAACTACAGCCCCTACGTTGTAAGCAAAAAGAGTTATGACCAGAAAGGGGTGCGGAGACAGCTCACCGCGGCTCGGCGAGGTGTCGTTGTCGGCAGACACCTCGCCCTTAGTTGCGCGCGTGCGCCCGCGCGAGGGCGGGCGCCGCAGGTGGGCGGGGTGGCGCATAAGCCGGCTGAGGGGCCGGCTGGAACGGTTGCCGCCGGTCTTCCCATGACGCGGCCCGTGCTCGCCCAACTCCAAATGAGGCGGCGGCCATCCGGCCCGCATGGTGCGTTCGAACCGGTTTCATCTGCCCCATCCGATATGGCTCAATCCTGACGGCTAGCGGCTAAGACAAGGAGCACGCCGGGGTGTCAGGCTCGATGAACACGTATGGCTTAGAGTTGCGGCACGCGCGCAAGCGCAACGAACAACGGCCCGTGCGGAGGCGACGGCACCCCGGCGGCAACCGGTAAGAACTGCAAACCGCGGCCAAGTCACCTGCCGGACGGCGACCACGGCTGGAGCCCCGGGTAGGGGCGCCCGATGGTCTTAACCACCGCGCCGGGCCAGCGCTCGTGCAACAGATGCGCGATGACCGAGTCCAGATGCTCGGCCTCGACGCCGGCGGGAACCATGATGTTCTGGCGGTTCACCCCGACCTCCGCGCCGACGTCCACGGTGAACTCGACGCCATAGGTCTTCGGGCCCTGGTCGAAATCGGCCTCCTCCAAGCCCCCCTCCACCTCTTCCTCCTCCGGGTGCTCGGCCTCCCAGCCCTCCAAGAAGTCGCCCCAGCTCGTCCACAGGAACTCCTCGGTCTCGCTGTCCAACAGGAGCGTGTTCTCGTAGGTGTCGCCCATGTTGACGTACGTGGCGATGATGTCCCCGTAGTAGCCGTCCACCCAGGCGTCCTCCTTGTGGATCGCCTCGACGCCGTAGCCCTCCAGGACCTCGTTGGCGGCCTCAAGGATCTTCTCCTCGTCCGAAGGCTCGTTGTAGCACTGGCCGACCCAGTCCTGCACAGACTTGAAGGACATCGGATCGAGCTCGCCTCTCACCAGCTGTCGGATCTGCTCAGGTGCACCAGCCAGGCCTAGGTCACCCCGCGGAACAGGGGCACCGCCGCCCGGACCAGCGAGACGGTCTCTCGCGGCCATGCTCACCTCGACCAACGAATCCAGTATGCTGCGGGCGTTGCTCATGGCCTAACTACTTGTCCAAGTCGGCTGCCTCATATCCGGCGCCGATGGAGTCCGGCCCCAAACAAGGCCAGAAGAAGCTGAACCCGCGCGTCTTCTCCAGCTCGGCGACGAGGGCCAGCGACCCGCGGCGCATCGCCGAGGTCTGCCGGTCAATGAAGAGGGTCACGTGCGCCTCGTTCTCCCCGGCAGGCTTCCTGCGGATGAAGCGCCCGATCATCTGCCGGGCGACGTCCGGCCCGGCCACGTAGTCGGCGATGACCCCGGCCTTGAGCTCCGGCAGCGACACGCCCTCCTTGACGAGCGGCGAGACGAGGACGGCCCCCGGCGTGCCGACCAGCCAGGCAAAGGCCTCGTCGCGGGTCTTCGAAGTGTCCTCGCCGGTGAGGGTGCGCACCTCGGCCAGCCCGGCCTCGGCCAACAGGGTCTCGATGATGAGGACGTGCAAGGTACGGGTAGCGATGACCAGGGTCGGCCAACCCTTGGAGACATAATGCCTGACCCACTCGACGACCAGCCGGTTGCGATCCCTGAAGCGGACGACGCCCTCATCATGCTGCCGATGGAGGAGGCACCAGCGGCTCTCCACCTCGAACTCGCCGCCCTCGTCCAGCTCGATGAGGTGCTTGTTGATGACCACGGTGGGCTCCTTCCTGGCGTTGCGCACGATCACGCCGCGCTCGTCGCGCTCGTAGACCGGCCCGACGTAGGTGCCCCGCTTCCAACCCTCGCCCATCAGGCACCAGGCCTTGGTGCCCTTCTTCGCCCGGTTGGGCAAATCCTGGAAGCGGTTGTTCCACTCCGGGCAGTCGACGAGGTAGAGGATGGGCTTGGCGACGCGCCCGACCTCGATGAGCGGCGCGAGAGTCGTGCGATGGCGGGCGGGCCCGAAGGCACCCTCGACGGCCAGCCCGCGCATCTTGTCCTGCGGGCGGCTGCTGTCCTTGACCGAGGCAGAGGCCCCGAAGCGGAAGAAGGTGGGGATGTCGCCGACGACCTTCCGGGTCGCCGGGGCGCCGACGTGGTGCACCTCGTCGAACAGGAGGCCGGAGAAGGTCTTGTACCAGCCGGAGACTAAGAACCGGTCATGGTTACGGTTGAGCGAGGCCATCGTGGCCACGACCATGTCCCGCCCCGTCTCCGACTTCACCCCGCCGCCGAACTGCGACACCCTCAGGGAGGGTGCTAGCTTCCTAGCCTCCTTGACAACCTGGCGGACGAGCCGCTCGGAGGGCGTGACGTAGAGGAACCGGGCGTCGGGGAAGCGCCGGCGGATGAGGAGGGCGACGGAGAAGAGGACGGCGGTCTTGCCGCCGGAGGTGGTGATCTCGACGGTGCCGAAGGCGTTGCGGCAAAGCTCGGCCACGCAAGTCCGCTGGTCGAGGTCGAGGGTCAGGCCCTTGAGCAAGTCGGGCGGCACGTCGTCGACGGTGATCCCGGCGAGCGGCTTGCGCCGCTCTTTCCATTCGACCTCGATGTCCTCCTGCGCGGCGGCCGCCAGCAGCCGCTCCTGGTGGCCCCGCTGCACCCACGCCTGGTCGCGGGCGACGCGGTGCACCAGCGTTAGCGTGCCATCCCAGCCACTCTTACCGTCGGTGCGCTTCCACAGCTGGTACTTCGGCGATCGCCAGTACTCCGGCGGGTGGAACCGAAGGCGCTCCACGAGGGCGTCCAGCTCGCCCCTCTCGCCCTTGAGCCAGACCCGCACGTTGGATTCTTCGAGCGTAACCATATCAGTCGGAGGCCGGGATGTTCTCCCAGCAGCTCTCGCCGCGCCTCCGCTGCCAGACCGCCCCTGGCTTCCTTGTCGCGAGGGCAACCTGCTTCGCATCCGTGGCCACGCCGCCGTGGGTGTCCATGTCGTACTGCGAGACACCCATCAGCCGGAACGCCGCGGTCTTCGTCCGGGCCGCGACGATCCTCAACCCCTCGGGGCACCGCACATAGTAGACTTGGATGGCATCCCTGCTGACGTTCATCTCACCCCCATATAGTCTATGACATTTTGGCCGTAAACAAAAAAGTGGCTCAGCCGAGGATTTCCTTGACGGCCGCGACGATCTGCGCGGGGTCGCGCGGCAGCACGCCGCACCACCCGGAGGTCCTAGTCGGGCAGTAGGAAGGGAACTGCGGCCGGTAGACGAGGCACGGGGCGTGCGGGCACACCTTGGGGTCGCGGAGCGGTCGGTGACCCTTGTAATAGGCCACCCTGTAAGCCGGGTCCGTCGAGCCCCATAGGCCGACGCACGGGCGCCCCCAGACGCCCATGGCGTGGCAGAGCAGGCTATCGGGACCGACGCCAACCTCGGCCAGCTCGGCCATCGCGAACAAGTGGCGAAGCGAGGGGAAGCAGATGATCTCGACATTGGAGGCGCCGTCGGGCTTCTTCCAGAAGCCTTGCGGCACGAATGAGTCGACGATGCTGAACCAGTGGATGCCGGGGAAGGCCTTCGCCAGGGCGGTCAAAGTGGCCACGGACAGATCGGCCGGCAGCGTGCGCGTCGGCGAGGTGGCGGAAGGCTGGTAGAAGGCCACCTTGCGGCCCGCCCGGAACCTTCTGGCCATCGCCCGCTCGCCGTCGGACAGCGCAGGCGCCACGCACTTCGCCTCGCTCGGCACCAGGTCGGGGTCGATCCCCATCCGGTGAAGCACGGCGTCGATCGGGTGAAGCTGGCCAGGGTGCTCGTCGACGTTCGTTATTTGCTCGAAGAGGCAGAGCTCGTCGAAGCCGCGAAAATAGTCCAACGGCTTGGGGAGGCTGCTGACACCCTTCACCCAGGGGAAGTGCCACCAGCACGTCTCATTGCCCTTGAAGTCGGCCAGGACGTGGACGGCGTAGCCCGCGCTCTCCGCGAGCCACCGGACGACCGGCCACATCATCAGCTGGTCCCCGTAGCCCCCGGCGCCCGTGTGGAACAGGACGCTCTTGCCCCCACCACCGTGCGGGTCGACGCGGAACTGCCTCAAGCGGGGCTCGAAGAAGCTGCTGCGCTTAAACTCGGCGGCGACCTTGGGCTCGGCGACGAGCCTCTCCCAGTGGTGGGCGGAGATGACGTAGTCCCGGCCTGCCTCGAAGCGGAACGGCTGCTCGCCCTCGGACTTGCGGAAGTTGACGTTGAAGTCGCGGATGAACGTGACGAGCTGCATTGTTGCCTTTGAAGAACTTGCCTGCCGCGGGGCGTGAGTTCGACCCGGGCCACCCCGCGCGTTACGAGCACCCCCCAGTCGTCGACGACGGCCTCGGGCACGGAGCGCCCCTCGGCGTCAACCCCGGATGGCGCCCACATCCGAACCAAGCCCCTGCGACGGAGAGCCAACCGAAGCTGCCGACGGCTCAGCGACCGGCCACCATCGACCACCCGCAGCAGCTCGCCCATTTCGTCCATGTCCACTAGAACTGGCTCACGAAAGCTTCTCGCACATCAGGACCGAACCGGTCGAGACCCAGTTGCCAGTCTGCGACCCGGACGTGGACACGGCGGCTATGGACAGCGTGTAAGTGCCGGCCGGCGACACGACGACGTTGGACACGGCGATAGCGCCCATCCCGACGTTGCGCCCGAAGCCCGAGCCGCCCGTCCGAAGGGCGGTGAAGGAGGTGGTGACTATGCCAATGCCGGTGATGGCCCCGACCTGGCTCACCTGGATGTTCGAGTTGCCGCCGGAGTCGTTGTCGTAGCCCATCGTCTGGAGGCTCAGCTGCCACGTCCCCGCCGCCAGGTAGGCCGTCCGGGTGGTGGCCCCGCCCGAACTGACCAGCGTGTAGTGCGTCGGGTACACCACCGAGGCCGGCGGGGCGACGACCTGCCAGCCGGAGCCGTCGTTGTACACGTACTCCCCCTGGAGCGTGGTGTCGTAGAAGAGGAAGCCGTTCGCAGGGTTGGAGGGCCGCTGGTTAGTCGTGCCGAAACCGACCATGGCGGCCGCAGGCGCCACCGGGATCGAGACGGGCTGCCAACTCGTGTCGTTCCAGACGTACTCCTGGCCGATGGTGGTGTCGTAGTAGAGGAAGCCGTCCGGCGGGTTGCCGGGGCGCTGCGCGCTGGTGCCGTAGCCGACCATCACCAAGGCCGTGGCGGCGGCCGGGGGCTGGGTCTGGAGGCTGGCGCTCTGCGGTGTCGCTGTCGATGCCATGGCTCAGGAGATTGCGTTGGCCGGCTTGTCGCCGGTGATGACGATTTCGACCTGGTTGGTGCCCCAGGAGGTGACGTTCCAGGCGGTGCCACCCATGGGCACGACGGAGACCAGCGGGACAGTCGTAAGGCCGAACAGCGGGTTGCCGTGGGTGCTGGCCTCGATGACCGTGTCCGCGACCGTCCAGTTGGCCCGGGCGCTGTTGGCCAGCGTGGGCAGGTTGATCTGGAGGTCGCCGTAGAACACCAGCCCGGCGCGGCCCCGCAGCCAATTCATCGAGCTGTAGGGCTGGGCGGGCGGGCCGCCGAAGATGACGGACTCGACGAACGGGAAGTTCCAGATGGTGCCGACGACGATGATGTCGTAGCCCGGCTGGGCCGTCGTGGGGTCGGCGACGAAGCTGGCCTGGGGCGCGACGGCGACGGGCACCGAGGACTGGACGTAGCACGGGCCGGTGAACGGCCCGAAGAGCGGCAGCCACGGGGCGGACGGCGGGGCGTTGTACGTGGCGCCGACGTCGTTGTAGTACACCATCGTCTGGGTGGTGCCGGTGCCATTAAGGACCACCGCGCCGTACGGGTACTGCGTGCCCGCGGCGAAGTACCCCATGTATATGAAGCCCTGAGTGCCCGTGGCGCCCACCTCGCCCTGCACGCCCTGCGCGGCGGCGGCGAGCACGTCCCAGTTGGTCGACGGCGCATTGGCGGGCAGGGGCGGGACGACGCCCGTGCACGGCAGGATGTTGATGTAGCTGACCAAGCCGATCGTGCCGTCCCAGTCGTGGCTGACGCCGTCGTTGACGGCGTAGATGGAGGTGTTGCTGTACGCGCCGCGCCAGTTGAGGCCGGCGAGGCCGGGGGCGCCCGGAGGGCCGACGACGCCCACCCCCTGCGGCCCCTGCGGGCCGGGGGCACCCTGCGAGCCCTGCACGCCCGGGCCGATGACACTGCCCGTCTGGGCGGTGGTCGGGCGGACAGTCATCATGATCGAGGCGACGACCTCGGTCGGCGTGACGCCGGTGTTAGTGAGCTGGACGACGAACTCGCCCGTGCCGTAGAAACTGGTGCCCGCGCCGGATTCCTTGTAGGTGGAGACGGCGGTAACCGAGCCGGTCGTCTGGCCGAACGTGTTCGCGTTGTAAAGGACCTCCAGGAGCACCTGCTGGGTGACGGGGGTGGAGGAGACGGTCGAGTCAATCAGCCGGGCCTCGAAGCCGGGTGGGATGCGGTAGTTGGTGGCGACCACCGACTCGCCGGGGCCCAGCGCCGTCCAGATGGCCGGCAGGTTCATCAGCTGCTCCTTGTTGTTCACGACCGCGATCAGCTCGTTGAGCTTCGCGGAGAGCAGGGCGTCGCGGTACGCCAGCATGCGGGTGACGTTGCTGATGGCCGGCGCGTCCAGCGGGCTGCTGGGGCCGAGGTGCTGCACGTCGCCGCCGTTGTAGTTGATCGGCGAGCCGTCCGGGAGGGAGAGCGGGCTGACCAAGCCCAAGGTGCCTGTGCTGACAATCTGAGTCGCCACGCCCTAACTATTCCCGGCGCGGCGCGGCGCCTTCAGGGGGCGAGGCCGTGGAGGCGCCCGAAGGCCTTGAAGACTTTGAAGGTATAGCTGATCCTGATCCCCAGGAGGTAGTTCCGCTTCACCTTCCGCACGCCGCTCGCGTCGCGCATGAAGCCCATCGTGACCGTGCGGGCCCCCCGCTTGACCGGCTTCAGGACGCCCACGTGGCCGACGCAGATCTGGGAGCGGCTGGCGACGCCATCCTCGAAGAACCCGACCACGGCCCGATAGGCCGTCTGGGCCTGGGAGTAGGTGAGGCCGGCGTCGACGAACCGGCGGATGAAGTCGACGCGCTTGAGCTTGGGCATACCGTTAAGAACCGGAAAACGAAAGCGGGGCGAGGAGCGTGTACGTCTGCGGCCCCAGGTTGGAGGTGAAGGTGATGAGGATGTTCACCTGGGTGCCCTGCTGCGTCGCCTTGACGTCGGTGAGCGTCACGCGGGGTTCGTTCGCACTCACGGCCGAGGTGACGAGCTCCCGTACGGCGTTGAGCAGCGAGGGGTCGTTCGGGTCGAACACCAGCCTCCGCACACCGCACCCGAAGTTCGGGCGCATGAGCCGCTCCCCGGGGTTCGTGAACAGGATCGAGACCAGCGACGCCTCAAGGCAGAGGCCGTCGGTACCCACGTTGAACTGCCAATCCTGGGCGTCTGGGAAGCCGTTGATCCGAGGGAAAATCGGCCCGAAGTACACGGGAGCCGCGGTCGGGACGACAGCCTGGTTGGCTAGGACGACGGTGAGCGGCGACATCCACACGGCCTGGGTCTGGTTCGGGACCTCGGCGTTGACGGCCGTGATGCGGATCAGGTAGGTGCCGGGCGGGTAGGCGTGCTCGACGGCGACCGGGCCAAGCGGCTTCGTCTGGAGCGGGTACGCCTGAGTCTGCCCGTCGCCCCAGGCGACGGTGGCCGCCACTTGGGACAGGTAGGGGTCGGTCTCGTCGACGGTGAAACTGAGCGTCACGACGGCCTTGGAGACCGTCTCGATCTGCGTGGCGGAAACGGTGGCGATGATGGTGACCATGGCTCAGCCTCGCGACACCGGCGACCAGGCCCTCCACGCCTCGCCCTGGGCCTTCTGGACGTCGTTCGCGAAGTGGTCGAGCTGCCCGAACGACGAGACGATGAGGTCGCCCGGCTTGATCGCCCCGTCCAGCCGGTCGGGCCGGGTCTGCTCACTCTCGAAGATCTTGCGCCCGTGGTGGGCCAGCGTCCTGTGGTTGCTGCGGGTGTCGTAGACGACTTGGCGCAGGTCCTCGACCACCGTGCGGAGGTAGCGGTTGCCCTGCACCTTCTTCTCGATCTCCTCAAGGAGCTGGCGGGTGGTGTCGCCGCGGGCCGTGCGCTGCTTGCTCTCCGTGGGGCCCTTGGCCTCCGGGGGCAGCGCCGTCATGAAGGCGTCGACCACCTCGGAGGGCAGGTGCATGTACTTCTTGAAGATGACCTCCAGCCAGACCTCCTGCGGGAGGCTGTACTTGTCGACGACGTCGCCAAGCTTCTGGAGGATGTCGACCTGCTTTTCCAGCATCTCCAGCTTCATCTGGTCCTCCAGGGACCCGATGTCGCTCATCCTGGTGCGGATGTCGAGGTTGGTGATGTTCTTGCCCTTCAGGAGGCAGTGGAAGTAGGCCAGCCAGGTGTAGCCGTTGATGATGGGGCGCCGCAGGGCCTTGACCTTGCGGTAGAACCGAGCGTCCTGAGCGAGCAGCGCCTTGCCGGACGCGGGCTGGTTGCCACCCTCGCCGCCGCCCGTGCTGGCCATGCCGAGCCAGGACTTGGGCATGCCGATGATCGAGAAGAAGAGGTTCACGAGCATCTCGATGTCGTACACGTCGGGCACGGTGGTGGTGCCGGCCAGCTTCTCGATGGCATGGTTGAAGCCCTTCGGCTTCGCCAGCCAGAAGATGGTGTCGAGCGAGAGGGCGTTGTAGTAGGACTTGAAGTCGTTCGGGGTGGTGTAGTCGATGTTCTGCCCCTGCTGGTTGGTGGTTCCGCCCCAGCCGAAGGCCAGCTTGGCCCGCATGGACTGCTTCCACCGCTGGATGGTGCGCATTTGCTCGACGGGCGGCTGCTCCTGGGTGTCGATGTTGACGACATAGCGGTCGGGCTGGACCTGGGCGCGATGGACGACCATCTGGTCGATGGCCAGGCGGAGCTTCTTGTAGATGCCCTGGGCCTCATCGAAGATCGGCTCGCCGTGCTCGTTGAGCCGGAGCCGGTACATGCGGCGGAAGTGGAGGAAGTCCCACGGGTAGTGGAGCTCCTCGGTGGACTGGCCGTCGGCGATCTCCGTGTGGGGGACGATCTTGTTGGCCTGCATCCAGAGGCTCTCCTTGTCGGGCTTCACCAAGTTGGACATGTTCTGGTTCCACCGGAAGCCGACGCACTGCCGGTTCTTGGCGAGCCAGTAGCGGCGCACGTCCATCGGATGGGCGAAGGCCATGCCCAGGACACCCTCCTTCTGGGCGTAATAGAGCTTCTCGAAGTGGTTGCCGAAGGCGGCGGTGTGCCAGAACTGCGACGGGAGGACGCCCTCCACGTCCAGCTTCTCCACGATGTTCTCGTTGAGGTCGTCCTCGACCTCGTGATCGTTGCTCTCGTACCAGAGCGTGCCAGGAGCCATGGAGTCGGGCTGGGTAGCCTCGTCAACCACCTCGACCAGGGCGGCCGCCAGCAGGTCCCAGGTCGACATGTCCTGCCAAAGGCGGAGCATCTCGTCGTACGAGGTGGGCATCCGCATGCTGGCGTTGTAGTAGCTCCAGACGTCCGGGTTGGCGATCTTGCTGTCGTCGAGGAAAGTCTGGTAGTCCCGCTCCCGGGTGGGCAGGTTGTCCATCCGCGGCGCCAGGGTGCTGGTGGCGACGCCCCCGCCCGTGATGCCCAAAAGGCTCAGCACGTCGCCAGCGATAGAGTGTTCGGCCATATCGTAAGTATTCCTCGGAGGCGCGTTTTTGATCGACGCCCGTGTTTACAAGAACAGTTCTTAGGGGCTATATGCCAAAGTTCGTTAATGAAGGCGAAGGGCTGGAGACCGTCGTCATCTTCAGGCTGACCGCGGCGGACTTCGCCGCCCTAGACAAGCAGGTGCGCGACCTGCGCATCATCAAGGTCCACTCCGCCAACCAACTCGCCCGGAAAATCGTGATCGACTACCTCAGGGAACGGCTCATGTACCTTAGCGAAGCCGACAGGCACATCTGCGGGCCCTAGTCCAGCCGTTCGACCCGACCCTCGGCGGGCTCCACCCTGAAACGAACCTCGATGGCGAACGGCGAAGCGTCCTCACAGTCCTCGGCCATGGCCGGGGCGGCGCAGCAAACCCACTTGGGGCCCATCGACTCCACGACGACCCCCGCGGGGTCACAGACTTCGGGCTGGGCGGCCAGGAAAGCCCTCACCGCCCCGGAAAGGCTGCCCTCGCGCACCTGCCTCGTCATCCAGGCCAGGACGCCGTCAGACGACTCGGCCAGCGGCGCCGGGTGCAGGCCGGTCAGCTCCCTGATCGTCCTCGTGCCCTTCAGCAGCATGCTCGCCCTCCTCCTGCGGCGCCACTTCGAGCTCGGACAGGTCCTCGTCGGTCGGGTGGAACCTAAACCCGGTGCAGGGCGCATCGTGCCGGTAAAACTTGAAGATCTCGACCTTCGCGCAGCCGGAGAGCTTGACCACGCCCTCGATCAGCTCCTTCGGCAGGCGCCAAAAGCTGAACTCGATCGCGTCGTCGACCACGCCGGAGTTGATCATGAAGGTCACCAGGCCGGGTGCCGCGCTAAAGAAGCGGAGCACAAGCAGATCCGCGAAGACCTTCAGCTTGGCCTCGCGGTCGAGGCTGCCCTTCTCGGCCGACGGCTCGTCAGCCCTGTCGTTCTTCACGGGCAAGCCTTGCGCAAGGGCGGTGGTGGCCCCCTCAGAACCGATGTCAGCTGCGTTGAAGTCCGGCACGCCTTAACTACAGGAGGCAGAGAGCGCGGCAGATGAAGTGCCGCAGCCAAGTGTCGCGGACGGACAACGTCGGCCTCACGGGCAGCCAGAACGGCTGCTCGACGATCACACGGGCCAGCAGCCTGCCGTTGACCTCAAGCCGATATACTTCGACATCGCGCATCACCATAAGAACCAGGGGCAGGGTCGCCGCCCGGCCCACGGGGAGCCTTATGACCCCGAAACAATTACCGGCTATGATCATGGTGGAAAAACCCATAGAGGCGCCCCCAGGGACGAAGTAAACAAAAACCGAACAGTTCTCAGGGCGGATGAAGATCCTAGTCTATACCGACGTGCAGGCGACGGAGGGCGCCGAGCGGTGCCGGGCCAGGCCGGAGGTCACGCTCCAACGGTATCGCACGGCCCGCTTCTTCATCGAGCTGGAGCGCCTGGCCCGGGAGCGCCGGGTGGACGCCGTCTGGGACCTCGGCGACACGCTGGACAACCGCAGCGAAATCCCCGTGCCGACCATCCAGGTGGTGGAGGCCGGGCTGGCGTGGCTCATGCGGGGGCGGGGCGGCCCCCTGTGCTACAAGCTGATCGGCAACCATGAGCAGCACCAGAAGGCCGCCGGCGTCCACACGGGTGCCCTCTTCAACCCCTTCTTCCGCGTCGTGCCCGAACGCGAGGTCTTCGACTGGTCGCGGGTTGAGGAGGACGGCCCCTGGATCATCGCGGCGGCCTTCCCCTACGACTTCGAGGACGCCGCGGCCTGGATCAGGGCGGAGGTGGTCCGGGGCCGCGAGGCCAACCGGAACGTCATCGTCATAGGGCACCTGCCCCTGAAGGGCGCCAGGCTGCCAGGAGGGCCGCTAGCGACGGGCCTGGAGGCGGACTGCCTTGAAGGCGCGGACTTTGCCCTGCTCGGCCACGTCCACCGGCACCAGGAGGTGCGACGCAGCTACTGGTACGTGGGCTCGCCATTCCAGCAGGACTTCGGGGAGGCGGGCGAGCCGAAGGGCGTCGCCCTATTCGACACCCGGACGCTGGAGGTGGAGTTCGTCGACCTCGGCGGGTTCCCACAGTATAGGGTGGCCGAAGCGGCGGGGCTGCCGGACGAGCTGGCCCTCGGCGAGGACCGGTGGAAGATCCTCGTGCGCGACCGGGCGCAGGCCCAGGCGATCTACGCCAGGCCGTGGGCGCCGGAGGTCGAGCTGACCTACCTGTACGAGGAGGCCGCAGCCCGCGACCCGGAGGCGAACGTGCTCGTGGGCGAGCCGGAGAGCCTCGTCAAGGAATACCTGGCTACCCACCCGGCGGCGGGTCTCGACGGGGCGCGACTACTGGAGATGGGGATGGGGTTCCTGCGCGGGCAATAAAAAAGCCCTGTGATTCTCGGCCCACAGGGAAAGCCGTGCAAGAGGCGCCGTAAGGCTAGCGCGATCTGCTGACCTGCGCCAAGAAGACCACAGAGCGTCTCCCTGTCAACTCTGTTCACGATATGATTTGCACCCAATCATATCGAACAATCGAAGCCCGGAGGCGGTGATTAATCTGCTAAGGCGTGCCGTTCACGGTGCGCGTCCACATCACCATCAACCCAGCCAATCCCCATGCTCAACCAACTCAGTGGCGTCCCCTTCGGGACAGACGCCACCACCCTGGCAGGCTATGCGATTGCCGTTAACGACCGCCTCGGTAACGTCAACTTCATCGTCGAGAACACCGGAGCGAACAATCTTTGGATCGAGTTCCGCGAGTTCGTCGGCGTCGCCAACACTCCAGTGGCCGCCTCCGGCTACTCGACCATTGGCGCTGCGTTCACCGTCGTCCCCGGCGGCCAGATCACGCAGTCGCTGTCGATCCTCAGCCAGCAGGTTGGGTTCTTCGGCTCAGGCAGCACCACAGCCAACATCTCCTGCGTCTTCCGCAACCCGGCCGACCGGCGCGGCGCGCAGATCGATCTGGCCATCGTGGGCCGCGTGGGCTGGAGCGTCGACCCGGCTTACCCCGTCAAGGCCTTCCGGCCGAACTGGGGCTCGCCGCCCGACAGCCCAACCACCCCGCCGACCAATCAGTGATCGCGGGCGCCAGCAGACTTCAAAGGGCCGCCACGGGGCGGCCCTTTTTCTTGCTCAGGGTCGGCGCCGTTGGACCTCAGGCAGACGAGCGCGACCTGGTAGAGGTGCCGGGCGTGCTCGACCGTATGGGGGAGGATCACCCGCTCCCCCGACTCAAGGCCGTCCAGCTGGCGCTTCAGCTCCTTACGCTCCTCCTCGCACAGGCGAAGTTGCGCCAAGGCCGCGTCAACAAGGTGCGAAGGCACATGGTGACTCTGCACGAGGTACTCCCGCGCCTCGACCAACACCGCCTGGGTGTAGCTGGGGTCGTACATCAGTCGACCTTGGCGTGGATGAACCCCTGGTCAATGTAGACCATAAGGTTCGCGCCGAGCTTGAAGGGGTTCGCCCGGCCGGGGTCGAGCTTCACCTCGTCGCCCGCCTTCACGTCGATCTCCGCCGCCGGACCCGCCTGGGACACGTAGTAGCGGGGGCGGCCGGGGGCCTCGAATACGCTCTGGTCGGGCAGGTAGATCCTCCCCACCTTCTCCGGCATCTCGATCCGGCACAGCACCCACGCGCCGGTGACGTGGAAGGTGTCGGCGTGCACTCGCTCGGAGTCCAGCGTGGCGATGACGTCGCCCTGCGGGATGACGAGAACCTTCACGCCCTCCACCTGGCAGCCGCAGTGGGCGATCATCATCCCGTTAAACTGCATGAAGACGACGTCGCCAGGCTTCAGCCACATGTGGCGGACCTTCGCTTCGCCACGGACGCGCCCGTCGCCGACGGCGACGACCAGCCCGATGCAGTACTGCCTCTGCCTGTTCTCCGGCAGGACGATCCCGGTGTCGTTCTCCTCCTCAAGGTCCATGACCGCCACCCGGTCGCCGAACACCGTGAGTTTGCCGTTGATCTTCTTGAAGTCCTTCCGTTCCGATTCAGTCATGCCGGTAAGAACTCATTCGAATCCCTTGTCGTAGTAGAGGTTCGCCGCCCGCTGGGCCTCGTCCCGCTTGCGATAGGGGGCGTCCCGCATCCCCGCCGGCCCCGCCGCCCAGGCCAGGGCCAGCCGGTACGGCGTCGGGTCGGGAACGACCTTCTCCAGCCACCGCAGGTATTCGAGCGGGTCCAGCGCCCTCTTCCGGGCGGCGGCCGTCATCTGCTGCGGGCCGATCTCGCCCGCGCGACCCACCATCCAGCGGTTCCCGGTCTCCACCGCGCCGATGCAGCGCAGCTCGCGCGCCTCGTCGATCTGGGCGACCGCGGGCAGCGCAAAAAGCAACAAGAGAATGAACAGGAGCCTCATGGCAGGCGGCTGAGCAGCGACTCGTATTCGGAGTACGCCCCCCTCTTGGCGAAGAGGTCGGCGGCCAGGCGGGCGTCGTCGTTGGGGTCTACTTTCCTGCCCTGGGCGTCCGACGGCATCTTGACCACGGTCACCGGCACGCCCCCCTGGAGCCGCCGGCACTCCTCATAGGCGCTCGCCAGGGCGTCCGCGTCGAACATGAGGCACACCTCGGCCAGGCCCTTGACGGAGGACAGCTTGCCGAGCTGCTCGGCGCTGACCTTGTGCTTGAAACAGGCGACGGGGGTGGCGCCGACCCCCCGCGCCGCCAGCTCGCGACGCAGCGACCTCACGTTGAGGATGGCCTCGACCACGATGGCGACGCCGCCCCGCTCGCGCAGCTCGTCGAAATTGTAGAGCCAATGGCGGGAGCCGAGCTTGACCTCGCTCCGGCTGGGGAACTGCTTGGTGGCTCGATCCGGCTCATCCGTGTAGGTGCGGCCCTGGTAATAGACGACCCGGCCCCATTCGAACACCGGGAAGATGGCGTAGGGCTCCCACCGAGGGTCAACGCGGGTGAAGCCGACGCCCGCCTCGATAAAGTCGGCGAGGTCGAGGTTCTTCCGCTCCGCCATGCGCCCGATGAGGCGGGCGTAGGCGCCGTCAGGCTCGTCGGCCAGGAGCGTGAAGCCCGCTGGCAAGCACACCTGAGGCACGTAGGACGGCTGCCTGCCCTCCGGGACGCCAAGGCCGGCGACCATCCCACTCAGCTCGCCCACGGCCAGGCCCGGCTCCTCCTCGATCTCCACCGGGTAGCCAAGCTGGGTGGCCCAGCGCACGAAGTCGCCACCCTTGTTGCAGCGCCAGCAGTTGGTCTTGCCGGTCCTGAGGTTGACGGACCTGTTGCCGGAACGGTCGCCGCAGCCCGGCTCGGGGCAGAGGAAGACCAGCTCGTCACCTTGGCTGCGGTCAGGGATGACGTCGAACAGCATCTCCACCTGCGACCGAAGCTGGGCGGGGTTGTATCGTCTGACCTTGCTTTCCATCGAGTGTCAGAACTCAGATGAGAGCCGCCGTGGACACCTGGACGGGCAACCAGCCGGAGCACCCGAAAGTAGCCGTGATCATCCACACACCCTGCCCACTGTATTGGAGGGCAGAGGGTGAGATGCCGATGGGCCACATCTGGTGAATCTTGATGGCTGACGCGACCTCAAAAGGCGGGTTAGGGGCGATGACGCCCCTGCCGCCGGTCGTCGCTTGGTCCCCGCTGAGGATGGACTGCAGGGAAGCACCCATGAGCAGGTTGACGAGCACGTCGAACTGGTAGGTGGGCTGCAGGGTCGAACCGTCGATGTCGTTGAGGCCTACGGCGAACTCGAAGTCGGGGTTGTCCGCAAAGCCGCCCTGGAAAGAGCCGCGACCCGCGCGGCCGAGGGCGCGCCAGGCGAAAAGCAGGCTCAGCAGCTTCGAGCCGAGGGCGGGGGCGGGCGAGCCTGCGTCGACGAGGAAGGTGAGCTTCACGGTCGAGGGCGCGTGGTCGATTCCCGGCACAAGGTAAGGCAGGGCGTCCCGTGCGATCGTCGGCGAGTCCATGACGAGTTCGGGCAGGTCCACGGACTGGACGTAATAGAGGGCGTAGGCCGAGGAGGGCAGGCTTCTGAGGAGGGGGCCGGAGTTGCGGTACTGCGCAACCTGCTGCAGCTGGTTGCGGATCTCGTTGACGACACCGTGCAAGTCGACCTGCCAGAGGTCGACCCTCTGCGCGTCCATCAAGAGCGCATTGGCCGCCGTCGGAGTGATCTTCCCCCAGGGGTTCGCTACATGGTATCTTGGCATAGTCCTCCTGTCTAATTATGGTGTGGCGCACTTTTTCGCAACCTACGCCGGAACCGTAGAGTCCACCAGCGACCCGGAGAGGGTCGGGAGGCTCAAGGTGCGCGTGCCGCTGATCTACGGGCCGTCCAGCTCCAACGAGGCCATCTCGGTCTCCGACCTCCCGTGGGCCCTCCCCGCCGGCCTCCCGGCCGGGGGCACCGCCCAGTCGGGCGGGATGGTGTGGCTCCCGCAGGTGGGCGACCACGTCTGGGTGCGGTTCCTCGACGGCGAGGCCGAGAAGCCCATCTGGGAATGGGGCGCCCAGGACACCAAGCAGGCGGCCGCCTACCGGTACTTCCGGCTCCAAGACGGCGGCTACGAGGCCAGCGGCGCCGCCCCCACCATGGGGATGCTGACGCGGTACGGGCACGCCATCCAGCTCTCCCCCGGCGCCGTGGTCCTGTCCAGCTCCGGCGGCTACACCTACTACGTCAACGACAGCGACGAGGCGGAAGGGCAGCTCGGCCTGCGCACGGCGCGGGGGTACCTCCACGAGTTCGACGACTCGACCGACACGCTGCTCCTCTACGTTCGGAACTACACGGCCAACGTGTCCTACCTGTTCTTCACGGGCGACGACTACAAGTGGGTGGTGACCGACCAGGCCGAGTTCGACGTGGGCAACACCTTCGCGGTGACCGCCGGGGTCTCCGCATCCTTCGACACGCCGGAGTTCGACGTGAGCGCGGCCCACTTGGAGCTTGGCATGGACGCCGACGATCCCGTAGTACGTCTCAGCGACCTCCAGGCCGCCATCGACACCGTAACCGCCTTCTTCAACGACCACCAGCACACCGGCAACCTGGGGGCGCCGACGTCGCCCCCGCTGGCCCCGATGGAGGTCACCGGAACCGGCAGCCCCACCACGTTCTCAACCTAGGCAGCAAAACACAATGAAAACAGCCATAATCATCATCGGCATCCTGACCGTGGTCTTCTGGGTCCTCGTGGCCGTCGATCTCGTCATGCGGAAGTTCGCCAAGAGCATCCCCGGCGTGGCCCAGATCAAGGCCTTCCTCGTCAAAGTCCTGAGCTACACGCCCGCTCCGAAGTCGGTTCCCCCCGCCGTAGCGTAGTTAAGGCATGCCAGAGGGCTACCTCACCTGCATCGGCGTCCGCGACGCGGGCGGCCGCGAGATCGCGTTGAAGGACGCCGTCCGTTACGGCTGGCTCAGGCCCGCCAGGGCCCCCGCCGGCTGGGGCATCGGCCCCGGCGAGGTGCCGCTCGGCCACAACCTCTTCCTCGACGCCGGGCGGCAGTACCTGGCCTACTCGTTCGGGTACCGGTCGCCCGTCGCCAACTACGCCGTGCAGTACTTCGGCATCGGGACGGGCACGTCCACGCCGACCGCGGCGGACACGGCGCTCGCCAACCCGGTGGCCTTCGACTACGCGAGCACCTACCTCAAGCTGATCGACACGGTGGACTACCCGGCGCCGTTCGTGGCCCGCGCCCTGTTCACGATCGGGGCGGGCCAGGCGAACGGCTACCTTATCACCGAGTTCGGGCTGTATTCCGGCGACAACACGCTGCTCATCCGGCTGACGCGGGTGGGCATCAACAAGACGAGCGACTTCGCACCCCAGCTGGCGCACCGCATCCGCTTCTAGCCATGAACGCCAAGGCCCTTCTCGACCAGCTAGTCGAGATACAGGCGACCCGGAGCATCCCGCGCGAGGCGATGAAGCAGAGGATCGCCCGCGCTTTCCCAAAGCTCTGGATGAAGGACTCGGAGGAGTTCGACCCCGGAACGAGGGGGGCCATCTGGACGACGGCCGAGGACGCCGACGCCACCGCCTCAGACGGCAACCGCCTCTTCGACGCCTACGCCGAGGACTTCAAGGAGACCACCTACGTCCTGGGCGTCCATCGGCAAATGCTCGCCCTCCTCGACGCAGGCGGCTGGTCCGCCGAGTTCTACGACCCAGGCACCGTGCTGCTCTTCCCCGGCTAGGCCGGAAGAACGAACGGCAGGTGCTGCGGGTCGCGGGCGTCGCGCAGCCGGATAATGACGGGCATGGTCGGCGGCGCCTTCGGGGCGCGCCGGAGCTTGAGGCCAACCTGGTGCGGCAGGCGGTCCCCCTTGAGCGTGTTGGTGGCCTTGCGGGTGACGACGACGTTCTCCCAGACGGTCTTGCCGCCGGAGTGGCGGGAGACGACGTGGTCGATGTTCCACTCGCCCGGCTGGAGCCGGCGGTCGTCCGCCGCGTACTGGTCGAGGCCGTGGTCGCGCTCGTAGACGGCCTTCGGCGTGCACTTGACCGTGCGCACCGGGACCTTGTCGTAGTGCTGGCAGATGAGGACCATCGGGACGCGCACGCGCTGGTGCGCGGCCTGGAGCCAGAGGTCGAACGGGCGGATCGGGAGCTTCAGCCAGTCCCCCCAGGCGGTCGGGATCGAGCGAACCGGGCGCAGGTAGTCGAACTCGCCGTCGGCGCCGACGGCGAACTCCAGGTCCATGGCGAACTTCGCCGGGCCCCGGCCCATCAGGCCGCCGTTCATGTCGACGATGGCCTGCCGGACCGTGCGCCAGCCGATGGCCCGCCAGTGACGGTTCAGGGAGAGGACGATTGGCTTGTCGAGATCCGCGAACATAAGATGACTCTGAGCGGTGGTTCCTTCGTAGAAAAGTTGAAAGTGGCGGAGGCGTGCGGTTCCGCCCCGCGCCGGGCTTGACCTCGGTCCCGGGTTAGCAACCCGGTCGGACTTCTGGATGTCCTGCTTACTGCCTCCGAAAGATGGCGGAAGGCGATGGAGTTGCGCCATTGTCCTTGCGGGCACTGCGGTTTTCGAGACCGTTCGAGGAGACTACCCTCAGCGCCTTCCGAAAATGGTATTATTTAGGCTTATCACACTAGATGAGTTACTAATAGATGGCGGAGGGCGGAGATCTCGCGTCCCAGCGGCTCGCGCCGCCCCATGAGCTTCCAACTCAGGCCGACCCTCGGCCGGTTCACCCTCCGAAAAGGAAATCGTTGACAAAACCGCGCCGGGAACAATCGGTGGTCGCGGGGATGTTTACGAAATCATGGTGGCCCGGCAGCTGGCTCGTGCGCGTCTCGGCCCGGAAGAAGGTCGTGCGCAGCTTCCAGTGCCTGACCTTCGACGACGCGAGGCTGGAGGCCTCCAAGGCCGTGAACGCCCGGCGCCTGCGCAGGCACCCGCTGCCGACGGCCGTCACCGTGGCGCTGATCGAGGGGCCGGGCCGGACGAGCCCGGAGATGCCCCTCTTCAGCGGCGGAAAGTGGTCCCCCCGCCCGGATTCGCGCCGGGATCTGCGCCTTAGGACGACGCGGCCCTGTCTAGTTGGACGACGGGGAGATGGTAGGGGCGGTGGGACTCCCACCCACACTATGCCGGGTTCGTAGCCCGGGTGACTAATAATTGCCGACGCCCCCAAGATTGAAAAAGGTAGTTACGGCATGAACAAGAGCCGACGGGTGATCAGCCAGCTGACGGAAGCCGGGCCGGACCAGGGACAGAAGCCCGACGCCCTCGCGGCACTGGTGGCCTTCGCCAAAGAGGTGGTCGAGGCGTTCGAGGAGCACGAGTCCGGCGACCTCAACGACATCCCGGCGGACATCGTCATCGAGCGCGGCCGGGCCGCGCTGAAGCTGGCCGGCGCGGACGTGTCCAGCCTGCAGAAGTACAAGGTCGAGCAGCTCTTCGGCGGCGACTGGGGCGACCCGCAGTGGGAGGAGAACGAACACCCCATGCGCTTCGACACCGAGGAGGAGGCCTGGGTGGAGGTCGACGAGTTCCTCGCCGACGCGGCGGCCGCCGCGGAGGCCGGGCACATGGCGGCGGGGTTCAGCCGGGACGAGTTCCGGGTCGTCCCCGCCTGAGAGTGGACCCCGCGGCGGGATTCGCACCCGCACCACCGGCCTTAGAACGACCGGGCGCTGTCTGTTACACCACGCGGGGAAGGGGTACTTAGGCCATGAAGAGCGCCGTCGAGAGGCTGCTGGAGGACGACCGGCAACCGTGGAGCCACGAGAACACGGTCAACGCCATCGTCGGCTCGTTCGTCGGCTTCGACTTGGACGCCAGCGTCGCCAGGCTGCGCGTCCTCCTGGCCAAGGTGCCCGACCCGCTGCTGCGCCAGGTCTACGACGCGATGCACGCGGGCGAGGAGGACACCCTCGCGAGGGGCCCCTACCGGTTCACCGACAAGTGAGTGGTCGCCCCGCCGGGAATCCCACCCGGGACGCGGCCTTCGGAGGGCCGCATGATATGGCTTCACCACGGGGCGAAATTGGGGCGATCGACGGGGCTTGCACCCGCAACCCGCGGGCTCACAACCCGCTGCTCTGCTGATTGAGCTACGACCGCCGTGGGGCCTCAGTGGGGATTTGCGCCCCCCTGTCCGATTTACAAAATCGGTCCCTCGCTGCCTAGGGGTCTGAGGCGAAGTCGAAGTTGTAGTTAAGGCATGGAAAAGACTCCTGCACCGAAGCCGAAGCTGCGTGGAACCATGGCGCCGGGTTCCGCCCTCCTCAGCCTTGTCGCCGACATCGAGGCGATGCAGACCAATGTCCCCGACGAATATGAGGGGGATGCGGCTGACCGCGGCTGGTTCGGCCCCTTCGAAACAGGGGTGTCCGCGTACGAGCGGGGCCACTTCATCCTGTGGCCCAACCTTGAAATCCTTCTGGTGCAAGCCAAGGCGGCCCTGGAGGCGACCAAACCAAGAGGCTCCGCCGGCCCGGTCGAATCCAAAGCCTCCCGCCTCGTCGACAGGCTACTCGAATGAGCCACCGTTTCATCCTTTTCGGCGGCGGGTCTGGGAACGTCTACGGCGTCAGCGACGCCGCGAGCTTCGAGGAGGCGTGGAAGGAGATCCTGGCGGCGGGCGGGCCGCTGGGCTACTCGGCTGGCGGGGAGCCCGGGGGCGAGGTCGAGCGCGAGTGGCCCGAGTTCGACGACATGTCGGTGATGCTCGGGGGCGCGGAGATCGAGAAAAAGGACGGCTACTGGCTGATCACCGCCCGCGACTCGGACGAGGGCCAGTTCGGACTGCTGGACGCCCAGTCCGCCAACTCGGCGGTGCAAAAGGAGATCGAGGATCTCGGCCTGCAGAAGTACGCCGACGAGTTCGTCGCCGAGAAGGCCGCGCTGGACGCCGAGGCCGAGGACGAGATGCACCGCCAGGCGGTCTACGCGCAGGCGCCGCAGCACGAGTCGGTCAAGGCGGCCGCGAAACGGCTGGTCGACGCGCTGCTCGGCGAGGCCTGAAAGTGGGGCCACCGACCCGAGTCGCACGGGCAACGTCCTGTTTACGGAACAGGTGCTCTGCTGATTGAGCTACGGCGGCGAGATTGGTAGGCGCGGGAGGGGTTTCGCCTCCACCCAAGGGATTATGGGTCCCCTGCTCTGAGATTGAGCTACGCGCCCGAAGTGGTGCGGCCGGCGCGAATCGCACGCGCACGCCCCGGAGGGCAGCGGGGTTTAGGCCCGCCGCGTCTGCTGTTCCGCCACGGCCGCGAAGTTGGTGGGGGCGGAGGGGGTTGCACCCTCATGCCTCGCGGCCGGGGGTTTTGGGTCCCCTGCGTATGCTGTTCCGCCACGCCCCCGAGATTGGCGGCGGCGACGGGAGTTGCACCCGCATTTCACCGGCTGAGAACCGGGGTTCCTAGGCTGTTAGAAGACGCCGCCATGAAATTGGCCGCCCCGACGGGATTCCCACCCGTGTCGCAGGCTTGAAGGGCCCGCATCCTGGGATGCTAGAAGACGGGGCGAAATGGTACGGGTAGAGGGACTCGCACCCCCATGCCTTGCGGCGCCGCCTTCTGAGGGCGGTGTGTCTGCTGATTCCACCATACCCGCGTGAAACTATTCGGCCATCGCCCTGCGGATCGCGGCGAGCGCGGCCGGGTCCCCGGCCTTGGCCCTCTTGGCGAACAGGGCGAACGAGGTCCCCCTGACGGCGTCGGTGACCGGCTTCCGGCCGTGGAGCCTCTGGAGGTCGAGCTCGGCGGCGCGGCGGGCGACTCTCTCGCCGTAGGCGTCGCGCAGCCACCGCACGGCGTCCACCGTGCTGCCCTCCTCCCTGGGCCTGGCCAGGGCGTCGGCTATCCTGACGAGCCTCATGCCCTAAGTAAATGGTGCGGTCAGGGGGAGTCGCACCCCCACGGGTCACCCCACCGGCCCCTCAAGCCGGCGCGTCTGCTGGTTCCGCCATGACCGCGAAAAATCGTTCAGCCCCGGACGTGGTACTCGATGCGCAGCCGGGCCCTGTCCTCCGCCGAAACGCACTCCCAGCACTCCACCTGGCCGGGGAAGAATACCCGCACGGGCAGGTCCTCGGGGTAGTCGCCCTTCATCTCGACGAAGACGGTGTGGCAGCGCTTCTCGGCGTCCCAGAGGTTCAGCTGGGCCGCGCACCCCGAAAGGAGCCGCCCGCCGACTTTGAACCTGATTTTGATGCCGTGCGGCGGCAGGAGCCTGTTGATGCTGATCATGCCCGTAAGAACAAAGTGGGGCCTCCTGTCGGATTTGCGCCGACCGTCCTCCCCTTACCAAGGGGTAGCATCGCTGCCTATGCTTAGGAGGCGTGGTAGCACCGGTCGGATTTGCGCCGACGACCTTCCCCTTATGAGGGGGCTGCGCTGGCTGGCTGCGCCACGGTGCCATGAAGTTGGTGGGGGCCGAGGCAGTTGCAGCCTCACGGATGGTCCGGGTAAGGGCCGGGTGCCCGTCTACTGTGGCTTGACCCCCGAAAGTTTTCCAGCCCGAGCGTAGCCGCGATTCTGTTTTATCCGCACATCACTCTAGGCCGCTACCATGCCCTCTTGACGGGAAGCACTACCCTGGGGCCCTTTTGCGTTGCAGCTACCATGCGGTGTTGGCGGGCCCGCGCCCTCCCGATCGGCTGCTTTGCTGTCGCGAACTTCCTCCGGGGACGAGCCCCGGCGTGCAGTCCTCTTGGCTGGAATCGAAAGTGGCTGGGGCGGCAGGATTCGCGCCTGCGCCATCGGGGTTCAAGGCCCCGCGTGCTGCTGTTACACCACGCCCCAAAAAGCTGTTCTGACGAGGCATGGTCGACTACTCGACGATCCCCGCCTCCTGCCAGATCCCCGGCCTGGCGGGCATCTACCGGAAGTGGCTCGCGCCCGCGGAGACGGGCGCCTTCGTCGAGGTGGGGGCCTACAGCGGCATCGCCTACAGCAACACCTACTGCTTCTGCCTCGCGGGCTGGCGCGGGCTGCAGATCGAGCCGCACCCCGCGACCTTCGCCTCGCTGCTGGAGAACATGCGGCCCTTCCCGAACGTCGCCTGCGAGCAGGTGGCCTGCTCGGACTGCGACGGGGAGGCGAGGCTGTACGACATGGGGGAGTGCTCCACGCTCGTGCTGGACGAGAACGCGCGGGCCTGGGGCTGCCGCGAGGACCGGTTCATCGTGGTCAGGACGACCCGGCTGGACGGGCTGCTGGAGAGGCACGCCATCCCGCCCGGCTTCGAGGTGCTGGTCGTCGACGTCGAGGGGGCGGAGCTGTCGGTGCTGGCCGGGCTCGACCTGCGGCGGTGGCGCCCGAGGATGGCGATCGTGGAGACGCACGAGAAGCACCCGAGCATCCTACACCCCAACGCCTGGGCCATCACCAAGCACTTTGAGGACCGGGGCTACTGCAAGGTCTACGCCGACCACATCAACAGCATCTTCGCCCGCTGAAACTGGTGGAGGTGGCGGGATTCGCACCCGCGGCCTACGCGATGCCATCGCGCCGCTCTGCTGGCTGAGCTACACCCCCGAAAAAGTTGATCCAAGCAGCCGCGCTTAGAGTTCTTGTTTACATTCCCATGAACACGAAACAGACGCTGCAGACACTGTTGAGCTACTACACGGCGACCCGCAAGATCGGCCACACCCGCGCGATGCTTGCCGGGGCGCAGAATACAGATGGTTGTCTTATTCTCACCGGCGTGGATGACATCGCCCTGACTCCCCCCAAAGGCGCCTCGTGCGTCAACGTCGTCTATGACGACAATCTGGTCCAACACTTCGTGGGTGTGCGCAAGCCCATGCTAGTGGACAACTCCGCCATCGAGCACATCCTGCGCACGTCGCTGGCCGAGATCACCCGGCTGGAGACCCACGTCAAGCGGCTGAAGACCGAGAAGGCGCACCTGGCGCAGGGCAGACCCGGCCAGATCCCGGCCGAGGCCCCGGCGGCCCCCGGCGAGCTGCCGGCCTGAAAGTGGCTGCGGCGACTGGCTACGCTCCAGTGACTTCGGTTTCAGAGACCGACGTGTTACTAGCTACACCACACCGCAAAGGAGTCTTCTTCACCGTCCGAGAACAGACCGTGCGTAGATTGGTCGGCCCGGTGGGATTCGCACCCACGGTCTCTTGCTCCCGAAGCAAGCGCGATACTAGGCTACGCCACGGGCCGAACGGAAATGGTGGTCGGCGGGGGACTCGCACCCCCGGTCCCCTGCATGTCGCGCAGGTGCCTTGGCTGCTGGGCTAGCCGACCGGAAAGCTGGTCGGGCCGGCGGGATTCGCACCCGCGGTCTCCTGCACCCCATGCAGGCGCGATGCTAGGCTACGCTACGGCCCGGAAGATGGCTGCTCGGGCAGGACTCGCACCTGCAACCCTGGTGTTAACAGCACCCCGCTCTACTTTGGAGCTACCGAGCAATGGAAAGTGGTGCCGGCGCTTGGAGTCGAACCAAGTCTAGTCTATTAGCAGTAGAAGTAACCCTCGTCATCACTGCGCCTTGCGACGAGAATAGGAGACCCGGGTGTTTTCTGTGCTACCGTTACACTACACCGGCAGAAGCCTCCCGGGAGGAAGTCGAGTAGGGGTTTGGCCGGGTTTGCGGCCCGGTGCCTGACCATTTGGCGTACTGTCCCCTTTCGGGGGCGGTATCGGAATCGAACCGATGAAGTAACCCTAGCCCTCACTGCCCGGAAGATGGTGCTCCGCGAGGGACTCGCACCCCCGTTTTTCCTCTGTGTGGAAGAGGTACCATAGCTGCTAGGAGAGCGGAGCGAAAGTGGTAGTTAGCGCATGAGCGAGACCATCAGGCGCCTGGTCGAGTACGAGGAGGACTGCCTCTACAACAACCCCATCGAGCCCGACCTCAAGAAGGAGGGCTGGGAGCTGATCGGCACGGGCGGCGGCTGCACGGCGGCCATCAAGCGCGTCGGCAGGGCGAGCCTGCTGCTCACCGACCAGGCGGAGGCCCCGCTCAGCCTCGACCAGGAGTGCACGCTCGGCGTCTACGACGAGGACGAGAAGGTCGTGATGACGTTCACCGTCACGGCGCGGCAGGCCCTGGAGCTGGGCCGCACGGCCAGCTGGTAAGATGGCGGGCAGCGTCCTGGTGCGTTTGAACGAAATCTCCGCCCTAAAGTGGCGGCGCCAAGGAGTGCTGCCCTCCCCTCTCAACCGTGACAGGGTTGCGCTTTCGGCTAGGTAAGCTATGGCACCAAGAAAATGGTCAGCGTGGTGGGATGCGCGCCCACGACCGCCGGTCCCCAAAGCCGGAGCTCTGCTAGGCTGAGCTACACGCTGAAATTGTTCCGATGAGTCAGTTTCCTCTCACGGTAGGTTTTTCTCCGGTGGCAGTTGGCGCACCGGACATCACATTTAGCCACTTCCGCGATCACTGACTGTAATGAAAAACTTCGACGTCGGGCATCCCCAAGGTCGAACAATTTCTTAACTCCTGGTCGATGGTCGAACTCCAGCACGATAGGATCAGTCTCCCCACAATCGACACAAGGATGGGTAAAAAGGTACCCCGTCAAGTACACAGCTGTTTGCGCACGTACCTTAGCGTTATGTGCCATCGCTCTAGCAACATAAGCACCTTTATTTCTTCGATAATGCGCACGAGAAGATCGTCTTCGATCCTCTATCCGTTTATAGGGCATAATCTTTAGAACAAAATTGGGAGCAGGGGTGGCGCTCGAATCCACGTTATTGGGCTTATGAGACCCAGCTGGGACCATCTCCAGTCGACCCTGCTACGATAGGTACTATGAAAGTGGTGGGAACGGCTGGCGTTGCACCGGCGACCTCCGCTTTTTCAGAGCGGCGCTCTACCTGGCTGAGCTACGTCCCCTGGAGGCATCTGCCGCTGTTTGGGCGGCATACGCGGGCGGTTTCAAGGCCCGGGTGAAGTAACCCTGACGCTCACTGCGCCTTGCGGCGAGGATCAGGCTTCAAGGTACCTGTATTCACAGATGCCAAAGTGGTGGCGCTGTCAGGATTCGAACCTGAATAGGTCAACTTTTTGGGTTGATGTGTTTTCCGAAGTAACCCGCCCTATCACTGCGCCTCGCGGCGAGAATAGCCGGGTGGGTGTTGTAGTTTTCACCACAGCGCCGAAAATTGGTGGACCGCCCCGGTGATCAGCCAGGCTAGTGCGAGGTTTCCACGCAGCGGTCCGAGAGTGGCACGCCCCCAGGGAGTCGCACCCTGCCGCCAGGTTTTGGAGACCCGGCCCTCGCTCCGAGCTGTGGGACGTATGGTAGCCGCGTAGGGTGTCGCGCCCTCGTCTCCCGCTTATCGAGCGGGTGCTCTGCTGGTTGAGCTACACGGCCAAAGGCATGGGGACGAGCGGGGTTTCACCGCCTTCTAGCTTGCGAGGCCAGTTTTGCCGGCCAGCGAAGGGAACGGGATTCGCGGTCCCTATTGTTACCTTTTGCCAGCGTTCTGTTCGCCCCCGAAAGGGAAAGTGGTCCCGGCGGGAGGACTCGCACCTCCGCAGCCCCGAAGGGCGACTGGGTTACGGCCAGTTGCAGTTGCTACTGTGCCACACCGGGAAAAGAGTGCCCGTGATTACGGCTCACGGGCAAAGCCAAATGTTCCGCGTGGAACATGCTAAAGCTCGACCGCCTCGATGCGGTGGACGAGCGCGGCGCGGTCCTGCTCAAGGATCTTGAACAGGTCGAACACCTTGTCGGACCAGCCGGCGATGCAGTAGACCTTGTCCTCAGGGAACTGGATGGAACCCTGATGGTTGAGGTCCCAGCTGTAGACCGCCGGACGGACGCCCGCCTTGCGGACGTAGGCCTCGAACGACTGCATGCCCGTCCGCCCGCTGACCCAGTTCTGCTGGTCAGAGAGGATGACGATACGGGAGTACTTGCGGCCATCCGCCGTCCCGGCGATGAGCCGGAGCGCGCAGTCGAGGTCGGTGCCACCCCCGGTGAAGGGGATGTGCTTGGCGACCGTGAAGACCGAGTCGGTCAGGTTCAGGTTCACGTACTGGGCGTGGGTGTCAAAGACCACCACGTCAGCGTTCCAAGCCTTCGCGAGGATCGCGGTGAACAGACCACCGATTTGCGCCGGGGAACCCTGCATGGAACCGGAAACGTCGAGGATGACACACGAGCTGCCCTCGAACACGGGCACGTTCGCGACAGACAGGTCGATCACCTTGGCCAGGGCCGAGGAGATCTGCCGGAACTGCGCGGACGGCAGGCCCGCCGACTCGACCGCCGCCAGAGCGTTCTGCACCTGGAACGGGAAGATCAGAGCCTTGCGGACGGCCGCCGGGTCGCCGAGCTGGGCGAGGGCCTCCGGGAGGACCTCGGGGGCCTGCTGGGCGAGGTTGCGCAGGTTGCGCAGGAGGGCCAGGTACTTGAGCTTGCGCTCGCGCACCAGGGACACCCACGCGTCCTTCTTGGCCTCGACCACGGACTCCTCGTCCTCGGCCTGGCCCGCCTTGGTGAGCTTGGCCTCCCAAGTCTCGGCGGGGGCGAGGGTGCCCTTCATGAGCTGGCTGAGGGCCGGGGTGGCCTTCGGGCGGACGAGGTTGACCACGTCCACCAGGTTGAAGGCCGCGCCCTCCTTGCGGTACTTCGCGAGGGCGTAGGCGTCCTGACGGGACAGCGCCGCGCCGAGGCCCTTCTTCAGGGAGTTCGGGATCGGCTTGCCGTACTTGGTCAGGTAGTAGGCCAGGATCTCGACGGCGTCATCGGCCCGGTAGACCACGCGGTCGAAGAACCGCTTGGTCCACGGCTGGCCCTTCACGGCCTTGGCGATCTCGGCCGCCACGGCGTGGGTGATGGAGCGCATGCCGAACTCCCGGCGGGCGTACAGCGCGGCCTTGGCCGCGAAGGCCGGGTCGACCTGGCCCACGAGCTCGGTGACGCGCAGGAGCACGTCGCTGGAGCTGCGGTAGAACTGGTCCTGGACGAAGCTGGTCAGCATGGTGCTGACGAGCTCCAAAGCGGCGGTCGGCTTGAAGGCCGGGCCCCCCGCGAGGTTGACGGTGTTGCCCGCAGAAACAGACTTGCGGGCCACCTTCGGGTTGGTGGCGAAACGGGACATGGCGTCCTCCTAGTTTTGGGTTTTAGACTGCCCGATCCGGCGTCGTGCCGGGCCGGGAGGAGAGATGGGGAGGAAATCGGCCACGGGTTTGTTTTCCTATAACCAGGGAGAAGTAGCCGCGACCTCACTGCCCCAAGATGTTCGAAAGTGATGCGCCGGGAGGAAATCGCAGGCGGTGTTTTCTGGTGGGCCTTTCGGCCCGTCCATTTTGTGGTTGGAGTAGAAGTAACCGCATTGCTCACTGCCCAGCACACGAAGGTGGCCACAGCAGGAGAAAACCGCCGACGGGTTTGTTCATGATGTTAGAAGTAACCGTAAGCTCACTGCCTGCTGCGATGAAAGTGGTACCCCGTGAGGGACGTGCGCCCTCCCTGCCTGGTTGGAAGCCAGGAGTGCTCGGCTGTTGACACCAACGGGGCGAGAAAGTTTTGGAAGATGGCTGCCGTGCCCGTGAGCACTCCCCATGGCGGTAACGTACCCGGGTGTCCCCGCCAAGCGTGCCACCGTTCGGGCCGGCGCAAGTCTCGATCAGCGGCGCGCGGGGGCTGTAGACCCCCGCAGACCTCGGTGAGGCGCGCCGTCACGCCGGCCTTATCCAAATTGGTGGACCGGATGGGGATCGCACCCACCGCACGCTCCTTGCGAAAGAGCATCGCCTCTGAGGTACATGCCGGCCCGGAAGATAGTTTTGGGGCTTTTACCCCTTCCCGTCGAACTCTCGGGTGCCACTGGGGCCCCGTGGAGGGAAGCGGCCAGCGCGACGACGCCGCTATTGGGTCCCGTCGCTGGCTAAAGTGGAGAGGCGTGCTGGAGTCGCACCAGCGCATAGGAGTTTTGCGGACTCCGGCCTTGCTGCTTGGCTAACGCCTCAACGGAAGAGCTGCCTGAGGGCCTGGGCGGCGAGGCGGGCCCGGGTGGGCTCGTCGATGTCGCCGGTGACCACGTCGCCGCCGTCGGTCGTGACCGCGTCGATGTCGGCGTACCAGCCGGGCTCGTTGCCGAGCGAGCCGGGCGCGCCCTCGTTGTAGGCGCACGTGGCGTCCACGACGACGGGCACGTCGTCCTCGCCCCGCAGCGTCACGAAGGCGTCGAACCGGACGGTCTTGGATTCGCCTAGGAGCTGCTCAAGGACGGCGCGGGCTTTCACGGCCTAACTACAGGTTGGTGGCTCCCGCGGGATTTCCGCCCGCAACCTACCGCTTAAAAGGCGGCAGCTCTTGATGTTGAGCTAGGGAGCCGAAAAGTGGTGCGCCGAGCGGGTGCTGGCCCCGCGGCCTCCGCCTTGGCAAGGCGGCGTTCTGCTGTTGAACTACCGGCGCGTGCCGCGCGGCTGGCATCGCCATTGAACCCCGTTTGTGGGGCACCGCGCGTCACCCGCCCGCTTGGGAGCGGGCGGGATTTTATATTCTACGAAAGAACCACCTCTTCGACCAGTCTGAGTGGAGTCCACCGGGTCTGTGTCACCCAGTGGCTATTGCCGTTGATTGGTCTGGCTCAAGTTTAAGGCCAGGGGGCCCGCGCCCCAGGTCGCCCGGAAGCGACTCCGGGCTATGAAATTGAAATTGTTTATGCACAAAACGAGAAACCCGCCTTCCTTGCGGGAGGCGGGTTCCAGGTGAAAGAGTAGGTGTACGGATACACTACGCCGAGCCTGAGCCCACCTCCGTTATGGGTGTATTTTGGTCACATGCGGCCAAAAATAGCCCATAGCCGCCTTCACGCGGCGTCCGAGCACTTCTGACTGAATGTAACGAGGTCATTGAATGAAATCCTTCGACTGAGAAAGCAGCAGGGAATAGAAGTTCCCCGGAAAAAGTAAAGCAAAATCGCAAAAAAGTTTTTTGTTTACGCCAACGGGGAGATTGCCCCCTCAAATCTCCAGGGCGCCGTGCATCCTCGGCCCGCCCTTGACCGCGGCGAGGTGCACCTTCGCGTAGACGATGTTGTGCATCTGGCACCACGGGTTCGGGGCGTAGTTGAGCGCCCTCACCAGCTGGAACTTCCCGGCGGCGCCGAGGTGGCGGACGTACTTCTGTTGCTCCTCGCGGGTCCAGTAGAAGAAGCTGTTCGTGTTCCACCAGCTGACGTGGTCGGGCGCCTGGAAGGCCCCGCGCCCGTCGGTGGACGGCACCTCGACGAGGAGGAGGCCGCCGTGGACGAGCACGCGCCAGGCCTCGTTCATCACGTGGACGGGGTCGCGCAGGTGCTCGAACACGTCGTGGGCCCGCAGCGCCCCGACGGTGCTGTCGTCCCAGGGCCACCGCTTGTCGAGGTCGGCCAGGACCATCGCGCCCTGCTTGTCGACGCTCGTCCAGCCGGCCGGGCAGTTGAAGGCCCCGCCGAGGTCGAACGCCCCGAGCTTGTCGGCCACGCAGCGGGCCAGGGCCATGCCCTCGATGTAGCGGTCGTGCAGCTGGACGGTGAGATCCTGGATCTTCTGCTGGTTCTTGAGCCAGGTGTTGCCGCCGTGGACGAGGTAGCGGTAGAGGCAGCCCTCGGCCTTCGCGAACCGGCCGAGCGAGTACAGCCGGCACATGAGATCCTGGTCGTCGCAGACCTCCTGCTCCATGTCGTGGCCTCCCGCCCGCCAGTAGGCCTTGCGGTCCCAGGCGCGCACGTGGTCGGGCGCGTACCAGATCCGCGACACGTTCTGGGGCAGCACCGGCGGCGTCACGGGGATCTTGTGCTTCTCGTCGCCCCCGGCGCCGTGAAAGACAGCCTCGGCGTACTCCCAGCCCCAACCCTCGCCGAAGACGTTGGGGGTGCCATCGGCGTTGACCCTCACGTCGGAGGAGTAGACGAACACGGGGCGCTCGCCCGGCCCCTCCTCGAAGGCCCTCACCACCCGATCGAGGCAGTCGACGGAAAGCTGGTCGTCATGGTCCAGCTCGACGACGTAGTCGCCCCGCGCCAGCTCGCAGCAGCGACGCTTGAGGGCGCCGACCCGCGGCGGGTGTTGGTACTCGGCGCGGAAGACCACCCGGCCGGCGAACGAGTCGCGCTCGGTGTTCCACCGGTCCACGTCGGCCTGGGCGGCGGCCTGCTCCCCCTGGGGGCCGTTGTAGAGGATGACCCACTCCCACCCCCCGAAGGTCTGCGAACGCACGCCCGGCCAGGCCTGCTTGATCCACTTCCAGTCGTTCGACGGCGTGATGATTGACACCTTTGGCATGTTACCGCTAGAGAACTCCGTCAGGCCGGTAGTTAGGGCGTCCGCGAAAAAGGCCGGGAACCGGCCCCAAAATCTCTTCTACAATACCGTGAACATCTTCGTCGACGACACCCAGCCCGTGACCGACGTCCAGGCGGTCCTCTTCTCCACCATCCAGCAGGGCGGCGTCAACGCGCTGGTGACCCTGCAGAACCCCGGGGCCAACCCCATCGTCTACGACTTCCAGGAGTTCGACGGGACGAGCTGGGACGACATGGGGGTCCAGTGGGCGACCGGCGAGGCCTACACCCCCGGCCAGCAGGTCGTCCACGCATCCGGCTCCCCCGCGGTGAGCAACGCCTATGTCTGCCTGATCGCCCACACCAGCGGCAACTTCGACGCCGACCTCCTGGCCGGCGACTGGCTGCTCCTCGGGGCGGCACCGCCCTACCAGGGCACCCTCGCGGCCGGCCAGACCGTGTCCTTCCCCCTCCAGACGAGCAACCCGGCCTACACGCAGGCGCAGCTGCTCGGCTACGCCACCGGGGGCAGCGTCCTCGTCTTCTCCCTCTCCCGCTTCTTCAGCCGCACCTCCGGGGGCGCCGTCCCGCTCCTGACCTGACCCATGAACACCATCGTCGACGACCTCCAAGTGGTGACCGACACGCAGTCGGTCCTCTTCTCCCTCGCCCAGCAGGGCATCGTCAACGTGCTGACGACGCTGCAGAACGTCGGCGCCAACCCCATCACCTACGTGTTCCAGGAGTTCGACGGCGCGAACTGGTACGACATCGGCTCGGTGGGCTCGCCGACCAACAACTCGCTCCAGGCCGGCCAGTCGGTCTCCCTCATCCTCCAGTCGAGCTACTCGCAGGTGCGCCTGCAGGGCTTCGCCAACGGCGGCAGCACGCTCTCCTTCACGCTCACGCGGCTCCTCAATCGCATCTCCGGCGGCGCCGTCCCGCTGCTCACCATCTGATGCCCACCGTCAGCCTCTGCATGATCGTCCGCGACGAGCAGCGGGCGCTCCCGTTCTGCCTGAACTCGGCCGCCAAGCTGGCGGACGAGCTGATCGTGGTCGACACCGGCTCGACCGACCGGACGCGCCAGGTCGCCGAGAAGCACGGGGCCAAGATCTTCGACTTCCCGTGGGTGGACGACTTCTCCGCCGCCCGCAACCACGCCTTCGACCAGGCGACCCAGGAGTGGCTCCTCTGGCTGGACGCCGACGACCTCATCCTCCCCGCCGACCGCGAGCGGTTCCTGGCGCTCAAGGCGAAGCTGGACCCCGCCCGCCCGATGGTGCTCCTGCCCTACGACGTCGGCTTCGAGCAGTCCCGCCTCACCTCCAGTTACTGGCGCGAGCGGCTGTTCCTGCGGTCAAGCAACCCGCGCTGGCTGGAGCCGGTGCACGAATACGTGCCCCTCGCCAAGGATCTGGCGTTCGGGGACGCTAGGGTCACGCACATGCCCCGGACGTTCAAGGCGCCGGGGCGGCACGCCGCCGTCTACGAGCGGCTGCTGGCCCGCGGCTCGGCTCTGAGCCCGCGGGGCCTCTTCTACTACGGGCGCGAACTGCGCGACTCGGGCCGCCTCGCCGAGGCGATCGCGCAGTTCAACGCTTTCCTGCCCAGGGCCGACGGCTGGCCCGAGGGCCAGGCCCAGGCGTGCATCGACATGGGCGAGTGCCACTGGAGCCTGAACGACTTCCCCGCCGCCCGCAAGGCGGTCGTGCGCAGCTTCGACTACGCTCCTCCGCGCGCCGAGGCATGCTGCACGCTGGCGTGGTGGCACCTCCAGAGGAACGACCTCCACCAGGCGGTGGCGTGGTACGAGATGGCCGCCGGCCTCAAGCAGCCGGTGCCGGACTTCGGGTTCAGCACGCCGGCCGCGTGGGGCATCGGGCCGCACCTCCAGCTCTGCCTCTGCTACAGCCGCCTCGGCAACGCCGAGAGGGCGCGCTGGCACAACGAGCGCGCCGCCGAGTTCGAACCGGGAAACTCCACCGTCCTCCACAACCGCGCCGTGCTGTCTTGATAGTTAGGAGGTGACACCTCCTAGCGTACCCGGCCCGCAGGGCGTGCAAGGCCGCCCAGGATCGCAGGGCGCCCCGGGGGCGCCCGGGCGCGACGTGCCCGGCCCGCAGGGGATGCGCGGGGCACCGGGAGCGCAAGGGCCTCGCGGCCCGAGCCAGGTCAAAATCGTGCAAGGCGCCCGCGGCGCGCCCGGATCGCAGGGCCCGAGGGGATTGAGCCAGGTCAAGGTCGGCCCGCAGGGCGCCCGCGGCGCACCCGGATCGCAGGGCCCGAAGGGCGCCAACGTGGTCACGCCCGGACCGCCGGGTCCGCGCGGGGCGCCGGGCCCTCAAGGCCCGAAAGGCGCCGGCGTGCAAGGCACTCAGGGCTACCAGGGCGTGCAGGGCGGCCCAGGCTCGCGCGGCTATCAGGGCTACCAGGGCACGCAAGGCTACCAGGGAGGCACCGGAACGCAGGGCGACCGGGGCGCCCAAGGCGACACGGGCACGCAAGGCGCACAGGGCGTCACCGGCCCGCAGGGCGCGTACGGCGGCCCGCAGGGCGCCACGGGGCCGCAGGGGCCGCAGGGGTACCAGGGCGTGGTCGGGGCCACCGGCCCGCAGGGCGGAACCGGCGTCCAAGGGGGCACGGGCGTCCAAGGCACGCAAGGCTACCAGGGCCTCCAAGGGACGCAGGGATACCCGGGGCCGCAGGGCAGCACGGGTGCACAAGGCTATCAAGGCGTGCAGGGCACGACCGGGCCGCAAGGGTACCAGGGCGTGGTCGGAGCCACGGGTGCCCAGGGAAGCACCGGGCCGCAGGGCGTGCAGGGTGGCACCGGAACACAGGGTTACCAGGGCGTCGTCGGCTTGACGGGAAGCCAGGGCGTCCAAGGCGGCACCGGCGTGCAAGGCGCGACCGGGCCGCAGGGGTACCAGGGACTCCAAGGCAGCACTGGCCCGCAAGGGTACCAGGGGGTGCAGGGCGGAACCGGTGTGCAAGGCACGCAAGGCTTCACCGGCGCACAAGGCTTTCAAGGTGGGACGGGCGTGCAGGGAACTCAAGGCAACCAGGGCGTGCCGGGAACCGGAGCGCAAGGCTACCAGGGCCTGCAAGGCGGAACGGGCGTCCAAGGGGGCACGGGCCCGCAGGGCTACCAAGGCCTACAGGGCAGCACAGGCCCGCAGGGCTACCAGGGACTCCAAGGGGGCACCGGCGTGCAGGGCGAAACGGGCGTACAGGGCGTGGTCGGAGCGACCGGAAGCCAGGGCGTGCAGGGCGGAACGGGCACACAAGGATTCCAAGGCCTCCAAGGCAGCACGGGCACACAAGGCTATCAGGGACTCCAGGGCGGCACCGGCGTGCAGGGCGCGACCGGGCCGCAGGGCGTGCAGGGGTTGCAGGGCGTGGTCGGCGCGACCGGAAGCCAGGGCGTGCAGGGCGGCACCGGCGTGCAGGGCGCGACCGGGCCGCAGGGCGTGCAGGGCGTGCAGGGCGGGACCGGCGTGCAGGGCTACCAGGGCGGGACCGGCGTGCAGGGGGCGCAGGGAGCGACCGGGCCGCAGGGCGTGCAAGGCACCCCGGCCAACCCCGGCTCGGCGGCCTACGGCTCGCTCAACAACGCGAGCGGCGCCATCACGCTAGCCAGCCCGAGCCAATTTTACCAGATCATGTCCTGGACGCCCGGCCTGATGAACGGCTGGGTGCTCGGCGGCGACTCGGCGTCGCTCGTCTGCCAGACGGCCGGGACGCACCTGCTGACGGCGGAGCTGACCTACACCATCGCGCCGTCCCAGTACTCGCTCGTACTCGCGGTGTTCCTCAACGGGGCGGCCACCAACATCCAGGCCGAGTTCCAGAACGACCCGACGGAAATCAACCAGATTTCGCTCAGCGCCCTGATTGCGGCGCAGGCGGGGGACAGGCTCGACCTCCGGGTCGAGACGCTCAACCCGCTCGCCCCCGTCGTCACCTTCACGCACGGCAACCTCAACGTGGCGGCCGTGGCCGGGGCGCAGGGCGTCACCGGGCCACAGGGGGCCTTCGGCGGCCCGCAGGGCGCAACAGGGCCACAGGGCTACCAGGGACTACAGGGTTCCACCGGGGCACAGGGGTTCCAGGGCGTCATCGGCAGCACCGGGGCGCAGGGCCTCCAGGGAGGCATGGGAACCCAGGGGTACCAGGGCGTCGCCGGCACCGGGGCGCAGGGGTTCCAAGGCCTGCAGGGCGGCACGGGCGTCCAAGGTGCGCAGGGCTACCAGGGAGGCACGGGCACCCAGGGGTACCAAGGGCTGCAAGGCGGCACGGGCGCCCAGGGGCCCACGGGGGCGCAGGGGTACCAGGGTTACCAGGGAGTGACTGGAGCGCAAGGCCAGTCCGGCTTCCTCGGGGGCACCGGGGCGCAGGGCGCCACCGGCCCCCAAGGCTACCAAGGCTACCAAGGGCTGCAGGGCAGCACGGGGGTGCAAGGGCTGCAGGGCAGCACCGGAAGCCAGGGCGTCGCTGGCACCGGGGCGCAGGGGTTCCAAGGACCACAGGGTGGAACGGGCGCTCAGGGGTATCAAGGGCTGAGCGGAGACACGGGTGCACAGGGTTTCCAGGGCGGCACCGGGGCGCAAGGCCTGCAGGGGAGCACCGGGGCGCAGGGCAGCACCGGGGCGCAGGGCCTCCAGGGGCTGCAAGGCTCCACCGGGGCGCAGGGCCTCCAGGGGCTGCAAGGCTCCACAGGAACACAGGGGTACCAGGGCGCCGTCGGATCGACGGGGGCGCAAGGACTGCAAGGCGACACGGGCACCCAGGGATACCAGGGCGTCCCAGGCACCGGCCCGCAGGGCTATCAGGGGCTGCAAGGAAGCACCGGCACGCAGGGGTATCAGGGCTTGCAGGGGAGCACCGGAACCCAGGGGAACCAGGGCTACCAAGGAATCGTCGGAGCGACCGGAAGCCAAGGGCTACAGGGCCCAACCGGAACGCAGGGCGTCGTCGGATCGACGGGGGTGCAGGGGAGCACGGGCACCCAGGGATACCAGGGCTTTCAAGGGTCGACAGGGCCACAGGGCTACCAGGGCGTCGTCGGATCGACGGGGAGCCAGGGGGTCCAGGGCGGCACCGGGGCCCAAGGTTATCAAGGCCTCCAGGGCAGCACCGGCCCGCAGGGCTATCAGGGTCTGCAGGGCAGCACCGGGGCGCAGGGGTCGCAGGGGCTGCAGGGCAGCACCGGGGCGCAGGGCCTCCAGGGTTCTACCGGGACTCAGGGCTATCAAGGCTTCCAAGGTTCCACCGGAACCCAGGGGAACCAGGGTTTGCAGGGCAGCACTGGATCGCAGGGTGTCGTTGGCAGCACGGGTGCCCAAGGGTACCAGGGGCTGCAAGGCAGCACCGGCACGCAGGGGTACCAGGGACTGCAGGGCGGCACGGGTGCGCAGGGCCTCCAGGGCTCGACCGGAAACCAGGGATACCAGGGCCTCCAGGGCGGCACGGGCGCACAAGGGTATCAGGGCCTGCAAGGCTCGACCGGTGCGCAGGGGTACCAGGGCGTCGTCGGCAGCACCGGGGCGCAAGGCTTCCAGGGCGCGACCGGGTCGCAGGGCGCATCGGGCAACTTCACCGGCCCGCAGGGCGCGACAGGGCCGCAGGGCTATCAGGGCCTCCAGGGGAGCACGGGCGTCCAGGGCGCCACGGGCCCGCAGGGGTACCAGGGCGTCGTCGGCTCGACGGGGAGCCAGGGCGTCCAGGGGAGCACGGGCGTCCAGGGGTACCAAGGGCTGCAAGGCAGCACGGGCGCACAAGGCACACAGGGCTACCAGGGCAGCACGGGCGCACAAGGCTACCAGGGACTACAAGGCGGAACCGGCACACAAGGATTCCAGGGGAGCACCGGCGCACAGGGAGCCACCGGAACCCAGGGCTACCAGGGTCTCCAGGGAGCCACCGGAACCCAGGGCTACCAGGGTGTGCAGGGCGGCACAGGTGCGCAGGGCATGCAAGGGAACACAGGCACCCAAGGCTATCAGGGCCTCCAGGGTTCCACCGGGGCACAGGGGTACCAGGGCGTCGTCGGCAGCACCGGGGCACAGGGCCTCCAGGGAGGCACGGGAACCCAGGGATTCCAAGGCTTGCAGGGTAGCACCGGAGCCCAAGGCTATCAGGGACTGCAGGGCAGCACAGGTGCACAAGGGTTGCAGGGCGGCACGGGCGCACAGGGCTACCAGGGGCTGCAAGGCTCGACCGGAGCACAAGGCACCCAGGGTTTCCAGGGCAGCACCGGAGCGCAAGGCTACCAGGGCCTCCAGGGCGGCACCGGGGCGCAGGGCTATCAGGGACTCCAGGGGAGCACCGGAATACAGGGCCTTCAAGGGAGCACGGGCGCCCAAGGCTATCAGGGACTGCAGGGTAGCACGGGGGCGCAGGGGTTCCAGGGCCTCCAGGGCGCTTCGGGCACACCGGGCTCGCAAGGCCCCCAGGGAGCCACCGGCCCCCAGGGCTACCAGGGCTTCCAAGGGACCACGGGGACGCAGGGCTTTCAAGGCGGCACCGGCGTGCAGGGCGCGACTGGCCCGCAGGGCTACCAGGGCGGCACCGGCGTGCAAGGCTACCAGGGGGGCACCGGCCCGCAGGGGTACCAGGGGTACCAGGGCGCCACCGGCACGGGCGGAGGCACGACCCGCTCCTTCGCGTTTTTCATTTCGTAGCTACTTACAGAGAGCATGCAACTGGGACCAGGACAAGACCTCAGGGGCGTGGCCGGGACGGCCTCGGCCATCACCTACACGATCTTCGGCGACGCGCTCGGCGCCACCGACGCCTTCCAGATCCTGGCGCAGGGCCAGCTCTCCGCCTCGATCGCCACCCTGTACGCGTCCGGGGTGAGCGTGCAGACGCTCGTCAAGGAGATCCTGCTGGCGAACACCACCGCCTCCCCGGTGTCCGGCATCATGCTCTACTCGAACGGGACCAACGCGGCCAACCAGCTGCTCGGCGGCCTCACGATCCCCGGCAGCGGCTCGGCCAACTACGTGGACGGCGCGTGGCAGGTCT
>Ga0326727_10003281_pt1 | contig 52332 bp, 41 predicted proteins | sample MB2enrmetagenome_FD_207643 | JGI IMG/M metagenome (GOLD analysis project Ga0326727, IMG submission 207643) | Lab enriched peat soil microbial communities from McLean, Ithaca, NY, United States - MB29MY | ecosystem: Environmental > Terrestrial > Soil > Wetlands > Peat | place: USA: New York...
CTCGCGGTGGTAGTTCGCGACCCAAAGGGGGAAGAGCACTTCGCGCGTGTCAAAGTTCCTGACATCCTGCCACAACTTGTTCCGATAACCTCCACTCGCGGAGAGTCCGAGGCTGCCCCCGCAGCGGCCAAGGCGTTCAAGTTCGCCTGGCTCGAGCAACTGATCGCGGCGAACCTCGGCCTGCTGTTCCCCGGCATGGAGATCGTGGAGTCGTCGCCTTTTCGTGTGACGCGCGATGCAGAAGTGGCGATCCAGGAATTAGAGAGTGATGACCTGCTTGAAACCATCGAAGAGGCGATGCGCGAGCGGCGCTTCCTCGACGTCGTACGGTTGGAAGTCGCGCAGGACATGCCGGACAAAATACTCGAGATCTTGACCAGCCAGATCGGAGTCAACGTTCAGGACGTGTATCGCGCCAGCGAGCCGCTGGGAATGGACCGGTTTATGGAATTCTATTCCCTCGACCGGCCTGACTTGAAGGATAAGCCCTTTGTGCCGATGACTCCCGCCAGCTTGGGCGCGGACTGCCAGGGTGATCTCTTCAGCCTGATCCGCCAGGAGGAATTCCTGCTTCACCACCCCTACGATTCGTTTCAGCCGGTGGTGGAGTTTCTGCGCCAGGCCGCGCGTGACGCGAACGTGCTCGCCATCAAGATGACCCTTTATCGTGTGGGCAGAAACTCGCCGATCGTGGCCGCGCTGCTGGACGCCGTCGAGCACGGCAAACAGGTAGCCGCACTTATGGAACTGAAGGCTCGCTTCGATGAGGAAAGCAATATTGAATGGGCAAAGACTCTGGAAGACGCGGGAGTCCACGTCATCTACGGGATTGCCGGGATGAAGGTCCACAGCAAGATTGCGCTGGTGGTGCGCCGCGAGGGTGACGTGATTCGCCGCTACGTGCATCTGGGCACCGGCAACTACAACTCCCTCACGGCGCGTCTTTACACTGACCTGGCCCTGCTGACCTGCAACGAACAGATCGCTGCCGACGCCACCCACTTCTTCAATGCTCTGACAGGCTATGCGGCGCGCCAGGAACCGCAGAAGCTGCTTGTCGCTCCCGTCAATATGCGCGAGAAGCTGGTCGAAATGATTCGCCGGGAAATTGACCACCAGAAGGCGGGGCGGCCGGCGCGGCTGATCTTCAAAGTGAATGCGCTCGAAGACCTTGATATGATCCACCTGCTTTATCAGGCTTCGCAGGCGGGAGTGAAGGTGGATCTGCTGGCGCGGGGTATTTGCTGCCTTCGTCCTGGGGTGCCGGGTGTAAGTGACAACATCCGCGTGACCAGCATTGTGGGACGGTTCCTGGAGCACAGCCGGATTTACTATTTTCAAAACGGCGGAGCTGAAGAACTCTACCTGGGCAGCGCTGATCTGATGCACCGCAACCTGAGCCACCGCGTGGAAATCATCTTCCCGGTGGAATCCCCTCGCTTGGTCCGGCGCTTGAACGAAATTCTCAACATCTACCTCTCTGACCGGGCCAAAGCGCGCCACTTGAAGTCGGACGGCAGTTATACGCGCAGCCCGAACCCGGAGGGCGCTCTCGCCGTCAATGCCCAAACATCGTTTATTGGCCTCGTCCCCCAGGAAGATTCCAGCCAGGCTACGAGCGCTCCTCTGCAGAACTAGGGGCGAGTTTCTTCGCGACGCGCGAAGAAAAGCAGATCCTTCGCTTCGCTCAGGATGACATGTCATTCTGAGCGAAGCGAGGAATCTGCATTTGGTTGTGGCTTTGCCGAGCTGTGATAGCTCAGGCCCTGCATGCAGACGAGTCCCTAAGATGAGGCTGGAGCGGTCTTCCGTAGGTATTACCCCTTCGCATCGTTGACTGCCCTTTGCCGCTCTTCTATACTCGGCCTGAGGTGAGCAGGGTGCACGCTAACAAATGAATCTGATCGTGGTAGGCGGGCAGGCTCGCAAGGTCGGCAAGACCTCGGTGATAGCCGGTTTGATTCGGGGGCTCAAAATGCTTGCTTGGACGGCAGTGAAGGTCAGCTATCACAGCCGCGAGGCCGACTCGCATGATGAGCCCTCGGCCGACGAGCTTCCGTCGCATCTCGATTTCTTGCTGAGCGAAGAACGCGACTCCCAGGGACACTGCGACACATCGCTGTACCTGGCGGCGGGAGCGCGGCGGGCACTCTGGCTGCGAGCTAGGGGCGACAGTTTGTCCCAAGCGCTGCCCAGCCTGCTCGACGCGCTGAAAGACGACGAGCATGTGATCGTCGAAAGCAATAGCCTGTTTGGATTCCTCAAACCCGCTGTCTTTCTCATGGTGATTGACGAGTCACGCCCAGACGTAAAAGCTTCAGCCCGGAAGTTCTTGGCGCGCGCCGATGCGTTGGTCAGCGTGCGGCCTCGTCTTGAGCCCTCCGGACGTCCGGCAACGGACCTGGAGATTCCTGAAGACAAGCCTGTCTTTCCGGTCTCGGTGGGCGAGTGGTCAAATCCAGAACTGTGCCGGTTCGTTAGCGAACGGCTCTCCTAGCTGTGGGGGCGGCCCATGTGACCGCACTGCGGCAACCACAAGGGTTGCCCCTACACAAGAGCAAGAAAGGAGCTAGCATGGCAGCCTTGACCGAGGATGAAATTCGCAAGACGCTAATGAGCATGCCGGGGTGGTCTTGCGCCGGCAATGCGATCCACAAGAGGTTCACGTTCCAATCATTTATGCCCGCCATCGCATTTGTGAACAAAATCGCCGAAGCTGCTGAGCGGGCCAACCACCATCCGGATATTACCATCAACTACAGCCAAGTAAGCATCAGCCTTTCCACGCACAGCGAAGGCGGTGTCACGCAAAAGGACTCTCAACTGGCGAACACGATCGACAAGATCTACGCGGCTGGCAATTGAGAGGTCGAAATGTCGAGGCGTCGAGAAGTTGAGGAGTTAAAAAGCTAAGATGCCATCCTCAACTTATCCACCCCCGAACTACTTATCTTTCCGAGTTCTTAAGTCCTTGACTCTTCGACTTCTTGACCGCTCAACTCCCTGACTCCTCAATTCCTTGACTCCTCAACTCTGATGCGCATAGAATCCCCGTGACTTGCGTTGGGGATTAAGCGGATGCCCACATTCCTGCAATGGGTTCACGTAACAGCGGCCGTCCTGGGCGTCGGGGGTATGGCGTTTCTGCTGATCGTCCTGACGCCCGGGCTTGGAGACTTACAGCCCGAGCAGCGCCAGCGGCTGGCCAAACAGGTTATGGACCGGTTCCGATGGGTGCTTTGGTCGGCAATGGCCGTACTGCTCCTTTCAGGGCTGTACAGCATTCGCGAGTACTACTGGGAAGTCGCCTGGGGCAAGTCCTGGGAACTTTTGACCTTAAAGATCACCCTCGCCTGTATCATCTTCGTCATTGCGCTGGCGCTGACGCTCCCCTTCAAGCTATTCGATTGGGTGCGAGCGCGGCGTCAAACCTGGCTGGCCATCGCCGTCAGCCTCGCGGTTGCGGTGATCTACATTTCCGCTTATCTACGCAGGTAGGTGCAGGACGGCCTGTTTGAAAGTGCCCCTCTGCTGCATGATCTTCTTCTGCAGCAAGACGATAGCTTGTAGCAGCATTTCAGGCCGGGGAGGACATCCGGGAACGTACACATCCACAGGAATGACTTGGTTCACGCCCTGGACGATGGCATAGTTATTGAAGACTCCACCCGAAGTGGCGCATGCGCCCATCGAGATTACCCATTTGGGTTCGGGCATCTGCTCGTAGAGCTTCTTGATTACTGGGACCATCTTCACCGAGACCCGGCCCGCCACGATCATCAAGTCCGATTGCCGCGGCGAGCCGCGGAAGACCTCGGCCCCGAAGCGGGCGATATCGAAACGGGAGGCTGCCGTTGACATCATCTCGATAGCGCAGCAAGCCAAACCAAAACTCATGGGCCAGATCGACGATTTGCGTGCCCAATTCACCGCCTGGTCCAGCTTGGCAAAGATAAGACCTTCAAAGCCCGAAGATTCATTGGTTGGCATTAGCCACTCGCCCCTCGACTATTATGCCACCTCCAAGTTGCGGATTCAAATGGAGCGGCGACTTTACCTCGCCATGTGCCGGGGTGAACAGACTGAGGAAAAAGGTCAGGTGTCATGCTGAGCGAAGCGAAGCATCTGCAGTCTCTCCTTGAAAACAAGCAAATGCAGATCCTTCGCTTCGCTCAGAGCGTGTGACTTTTTTAGATTTGGTTGAAAAGTGGCACTGATAACAAAGGAGTTAAGTGCCCTTAAACGGCCCAAAAACCAAAAGAGTCACACGCTCTCAGGATGACAACCCGGGAGACTTTTTCCGCGGCCTGGCAAAGCCGCCTCTACGTCTCTCGACGAAGTTCCGCGAGAGGACCGTACATCTCAGGGCGGCGCGCGGCGATGCGGTCAAACTCCCATTGTCCCGGCATCCGAACCACCCGGTTGCGGTCCGCGCCCGCCAAGTCGAGGTCCGCGAACAGGATTGTCTCTTCGGTTTCACCCGCCTCGGCCAGCGTCTTGCCCGTAAAGTCCACAATCTGCGAGTGGCCTGCGAAGCGGAATCCACGCTCTTCGCCTACCCGGTCCGCGGCCACCACGTGAAAATGGTTCTCCGCGGCCCGGACCTTGGGAGTATGCTGCCAGCTATCCGAGCCTATGGGCCAATTCGTGGCGATCGCCAGGAGTTGAATCCCTTTGAGTTTCAAGACCCTTCCTGCTTCCGGGAAGCTGCAATCAAAACAGATATTGATTCCGATCTTTCCATGCGTCGTCTCGAAGATAGGGAACGGCTTGTCGCCCAGCGCCACGAACCGGTCGATCCCCAAGTACGGAAGGTGGAGCTTGCGGAAAGTCCCCGCAATTCCCTGCGGCGTCACCACCACCGCGGCATTGTAGATCCGGTCGCCGTCGCGTTCGAGCATGCCGACCACGGCGGTGCAGTCGAGTTTCTTTGCCGCTGCCGCCAGAGCTTCCGAAGCAGGGCCGGGCACCAACTCGGCCACCGGGGCAGCCTCCTCCAAGCCCGTGAAGCAATACCCTGTGAGCGCGCATTCCGGGAATACCACGATCCCCGCGCCCGCCTGTGCTGTAGATTCTAAGCAATCAAGGATCTTCTCCAGGTTCTTGTCTTTCTCCAGAATCTTGATGTCCATCTGCACTGCAGCGACTTTCATGAGCCCTCCCCAGAGAGCGAAACCTCGAAATCCGAAAATCGGTCAATCGATTGGGAACATTAGCTATTTCGAGTGTATCACGAGGCTTTCAGCGATGTCCTTGACAAAGAGTTTTGAATTGTGAGTAAATTTGTCCTACCGATAGGTCGCGCCTCCGGATTCTTTCTGGCGCGATGATAGCTACACAATTCCATATCTTAGCACAAGGAGGAACGATGACAAAAAGACTGATAGTATGCGCTCTAGGATTGGCAGTAGTGGTAGCAGCTTCTTTGCCCCTGGTATTTCACGCGCAGCCAAGGGCACCTCAGCCCGCCGCAGCAACCCTCGCGGCTCCGCTCCCAGCGGCAAGCCCTGTCCCCCAACGTCATCCGCGGATCGAGGCAGCCATCCGGCATCTCGAGGAAGCTAAGCATGAACTCGAGGCAGCTCCTGAAGAGTTCCATGGGCACCGCGTGAAGGCGATCGAGCATGTAAACCAAGCGCTCGCCGAAAGCCACAAGGCGCTCGAAGTTGGACCATAGTTGGCCAAGGAGAGGGCCAGGTTGTTGGTTGGCCCTAACCTGGCCGTCCTCAACTATCGTGGGTTCGTCCCCTGAACGAAGAGGGGATGCGGCAGACCCGAGTGGGCCCCATCCCCTTTCCCTCCCTGCCCCCGCCCCAGTTTCTCTGCTGACCGCGTGATTGCAGATTAGCGTCCTAAGCTTCAGCGCAGCACTCCGACTGGTGGTGGCGATTGGCGACCGGAACGCCGGCGCTACGTTCAAGTTGGTCCAGCACGGATTGCAACTTGGCGCTTGACAAAAAGGCGAACAAAAAGCGAAACTGTTCGCATCCTGACTTTGAGGTGCTAAATGGCCTCCGCGCCGGTAGTTCCCGTTACGCCCGCTTCGCCCGATCACTTGGTGGGCATCGCTCGCATGGCCGCCGAAAGCCCCCTGGTACGCGAGCGTGCTGAAGTCGAATACTTCGCACTTCCCTGCCGTTCGGCGCTTAACCGGGAATCGAGCGGCCGCATGCCGTTCGCGTGGACCCTCAACCCTTATCGAGGGTGCGAGTTCGGCTGCAAGTATTGCTACGCCCGCTACACCCACGAGTTCATGGAAATGTGGGACGGCAAGGATTTTGAACGTAAGATCTACGCTAAAGAGGCGGCGCCGGAATGGTTGCGTGCCGAACTGCGCCAAGCCAAGGACAAGGGCCTGCCGATTGCCCTGGGTACGGCAACCGATCCTTACCAACCGGCGGAAAAACAGTTCGAGATCACCCGCAGGATGCTCGAGGTCTTCCTGGATTTTGAAGGCTTGGATTTCTCGATAACCACGAAATCTGTTCTGATTCTGCGTGACCTCGATCTGTTAGCGGGAGTTTCCGCCCGGCACCGCTTCAGCGTCCACATGACCGTCACCACGACGGACGAGCGCCTGGCGCGCCTGCTTGAACCCAAGGCTCCGCCGCCCGCAAAACGACTCGAGGCGGTAAAACTGTTGGGTGAGGCCGGGATTCGAGTGGGCGTCAACGCTATGCCCATCCTGCCGGGTTTGAACGACTCCGAGAAATCTCTTGATGGACTGGCAAAGGCAGCGCAACGGGCTGGCGCCAGGTTCCTGTACGGAAATGTTCTTTTCCTGACCTCTTCTGCCATGAAGGAATTCATGCCGTTCCTGCAAGACGAGTTTCCGCACCTTGCCAAACGCTACCGGAAACTCTATGCACACTCGGCATATCTGAACGGGGAATACAAGGAGCAGATGACAAAACTCCTGACCGAACTCAGGACCCGCTACGGCCTTGACGGGAACCGGGGCGAACCGCCTCCGGCAGCCAAGCACCCGCAGTTGTCATTGCCGTTTGGCACGGTGGCCGAGAGCGCCATATCGTCGCGACACCTCACACCTTGTGCATAGCAGCGCAACCCCATTATTCACCGCTTGCCTCGGTTCCTTTTGTGCTTATTGAGGAAGGCGAGAGCGAGGATTACTCTTGACGTGCGGTTCACAGGGCACCTCGGGAAGCGCGCGTATGTCCTTCCGGCCAGTCGCTTACCGCGTTAAAACAAAGGGACTTATGTCATCGCGGAAGCACGTGCTGAGGGTTTGGGAGCCTCAACCGGCTAAGGTTCTTCGCCCCGTCCGCCGCGCCAATCCTCGCACTTTTGGGCGTTTATGCTCGTTTGGCATTGAAGGGAGGAACGCAGTATGAACCCGAGTTGTGAGCAGCGTGGTCCGCGCCTGAACCTGGACGAATTACGAGCGGCTGCCGCTGAGATGCGCGCCCTCGATATTATCGACATTTTTGCCGGGGGATCCGGTCACCCGGGTGGCACGCTTTCGATCATGGATATCGCCGCCGCGCTCTACCTGCGCGTGTTGAATCACGACCCAAGCAATCCAACCTGGCCGAAACGCGACCGGGTTTTCTGGTCAACCGGCCATAAGGCGCCGGCGCTTTATGTCGCGCTTGGCAAAGCAGGCTACTTCCCTTTGGATGACACGGTCCTGCTGCGCCAGCTTGGCTCCGGGTTCGAGGGCCACCCCAATTGGCTTGAACTACCTGGTATAGAGGTTTCCAGCGGTTCGCTGGGGCAAGGGCTGGGAGTCGCGGTTGGCAACGCTCTGGCGGGAAGACTGCTGGGCAAGACCTACCGCGTCTACTGCATCATGGGAGACGGCGAACAGCAGGAAGGCAGCATCTGGGAAGCGGCCATGTCCGCCGGCCATTACAAACTGGATAATCTCTGCGGAATCATTGACAAAAACGACCTCCAGATCGACGGCCGGGTGTGCGACGTCATGAACATTGACCCGCTGGCGGAAAAGTACAAAGCCTTCAACTGGAACGTGGTGGAAATCGCAGGCCACGATATGGAGCAGATCCTCGCGGCCTTCGAAAGCGCCCGGGCGGCCACGGGACTGCCGACCCTCATCATTGCCCACACCGTAAAAGGCAAGGGTGTGTCCTTTATGGAGAACGAAGCGGGCTGGCACGGCGTGGCGCCGAATCGCGCCCAGTTCGAAAAGGCCATGGTGGACTTGGCGACGCCCTCGGTCCCTGCCCCGCGGGTCGAAGCATTGCTTGCCAAAGCCGCCGATTACGGCGCGGAGGTCGCTCTCAAGTCAAGAGGCAAGCTGCCGGACTTCCGCCGCGATTATTGGTGGAACGCTGGTCCAACTATGAAAGTGGAAATGGACCCCACTCGCATGGGCTTCGGGCGCGGACTCGAGAAGGGCGGCGACGATGAACGCGTGGTGACGGTGCACGCGGATATATCCGGGTCCATCCGCATCACTGATTTCGAGGCCAAGCATCCCGAGCGGAAGCATCGCGTCTTCAGCGTGGGGATCGCAGAACAAAACATGATGGAAGTGGCTGCGGGGCTGGCGAAGGAAGGCTTAGTGCCGGTAACAGGGACCTACGGAGTGTTCGCTTCAGGCCGCTGCTGGGACCAGATCCGCACTACCATCTGTTATTCGAACTTGAATGTCAAAATTGCCGGTGCGCACGGGGGCATCTCCGTGGGCGCGGATGGGGCGACGCATCAGGCGCTCGAGGAATTCTCACTGATGTGCGTCCTGCCGAATATGCACGTGCTGGCGCCCTGCGATTCGCTCGAGACCGAGCGCGCCACGCTCTTCGGCCTGCTCGACCTGAACGGGCCAACCTACATTCGCTTTGCTCGAGAGGCGACGCCGGTGGTGACTACTCCCTGGACGCCCTTCCGCTACGGCGAGGCAAATATCATCCGCTATCGGGGCGAGGCGCCGCGCTTCCTGGACGCCTTCGAGACCTTCCTTTCCACTCAGTACACGAGCGAGCACGAGGAAGTTTCCATCATCGCCTGCGGCCCCATGGTCCCCGAGGCCATGCGCGCCGCCTGGCTGCTAAAGGAAGAATACAAGCTGGAAACGCGCGTGATTAACATGCACACCGTGAAGCCGCTCGACGTGGGCGCGTTGATCCAGGCCGCGGAGCAGACGCACCTGATCGTCACCGCCGAAGAGCATCAGGTGGGTGGGTTCGGGAACATCGTGGCAGGCGCCATCCTTCAACACCGCAAGAATTACAGGCACCCGCTGCTGTTCGATATGGTGGGAGTCAAGGACCGCTTCGGCCTCTCCGGCAAGCCGTGGGAATTGATGCAGGAGTTCGGCCTGAGCGCCGAACATATCGCCGAGCGCGTCTTGCAACTCCGCGAGCGCTGGCTGAGCCGCGAGGAACACGTGAAAGCGGCGTGATAAACGGAGACGCCGAAGCGGGAAAGTCCCTTGGGGAAGGGTGTGGGACAGGCACTCTTGCCTGTCTCTCAGGGTGGCGCATGGCGCGCCTCCTCGCAGGCAAGAGTGCCTGCGCCACTTCATCAGCAGGAGCACGACGGGTGAGGGGTTGCTTCCGCAGACTGGCGCAGAGTGAACCTCTGCTTTTGCCGCGTCAAGTCTAACTTATGCGGGGAAGCCAATACTGAGGACGACGCCTTTGGTGGACGACCGCCAGGATGAGCAATCCATCCTTTTCGATCGAATAGATCAGCGAAAACGGGAACTTTCGCAGGTTCTGTTTCCTGATGCCGGGTAGTACTTCTAAACCCGACTCAGGGAACTCCGAAACGCGTTTCTCTGCTCTCTGAACCTCGCCATAGAAACGTCGTCCCAAGCCCGGCAGGCGGAGTTCGAGATATCCGATTTCATTCAGCAGTTCGTCCTCTGCAGCCTCGTGGTATCTGACGGGAATCATCTGAAAAGACCGCGCGCCTTCTTCGCAACGTCTTGAGCCTCGACGGTTCCTGCCCGGCCCGCGTGGTACTCATCCAACCGCCTTTGTGCTTCCTGTGCCCAGACACGCTCCGCCTCTTCTTCGCCCAACTCATCGAGGCTGGCTAGAAGCCGTTCGGCCAAGGCGGCGCGGTCGTCAAGTTTCAGGCTGAGCGCGCTTTTCAGAACTTCGCTTAGGTCCGGCATGACATCCCCCCGCTTTCATTGTAACCGATCCCGCCAAAAGCAGTGTGGTAGCGCGAGACAATGATCCGCGAACCGGGTAAGTAACCCCTCACTCCGGCCCACAACGGCTGGTGAAAACGCCGTCGCGGGCCACCCTCTCCCCTCGGGAGAGAGCTGGCGATCCGTAGGGGTCAATGGTTGATGGTTAGGTTCTCAAACAAGAACAACCCTGACTTTCCTGCCACGACGATATCCAAATCGCCGTCGCCGTCGATATCGACCACGGGGATCTGCATACCGCCGCCGGTGCGGCCGCCGTAATCGATGACGTGCCGCCGCCACTGGATTTCATTCCCCACCTTGATAGGTTCGTACCAGTAGATTCCCAGCGGCTCGCGGCTGCCGGGATCGTGCCCGTTGTGCGCGAAGTAACGCTTGCCGGTAACGATTCCGATGTGGCCATCGCCTTTCAGGTCAACGAGAGTCAGGGCGTGGGCCTGCGACCAGCTATCGTCAATCATGTGCTTGACCCAGGTGCGATAGCCGGCTGAATCTTTCTTCTGCTCGAGCCAGAAGATGCCGTAGCCGTGACCGAGTGAAGTGACGATGTCCGGCAAACCGTCGCCGTTCACGTCCAGCGTATAAATAAACCCTGTGGCGCCGAGGTCGAACTCAGGATGGAAGATCCATTGACCGTTGCGGGGGTCGGGCGGCGCTTCGAACCAACCCTTGGGGGTGATGATATCGGTTCGTCCATCGCCGTTCACGTCTCCAACTCCGATGCCATGGCCGTAGCTCCTTGGGCTCACGATGTGAGGAATCCAGGCGGCGTCGCCGCCCTTGCCTGAGAGCTCGTACCAAGTCAGCGGGAATTTCTCGTCTCCAAACTGGGGCAGGAGTTGCTGCGGCTTGCCGGTGTTGAGGATATCCACCAGGAAAGCGAACTCGACGGGAGAGCGCGACTCGATCACGTGCTTCGTCCAGGGCTTATTCTCCGCCCCAGGGTTTTCCCACCAGGTAAGCGTTTCGCCCCAATACGAACAGCTAACTATATCCGGATAGCCGTCGCCGTTCACGTCGATCGCCAGATCGCTTAGGTCTTCCAGGTAGAAATCCGAATAAGGCAAGCTGCGGAACTTGTGCTTGATCCAACGCGGCCCTTCGCCGGGAGCGGCGGGCGGAGCCTGCTCGAACCAGTTCTCCCCGGACACAATGTCCAACTTGCCGTCGCGGTTCATGTCCACGATGGCCACGGTCTCGCTGGGGCCCAGGTCGATGGTGTGCTTGCGGAAGGGAATCTCGTCGGAGCCTTGCGCGCCTGCGCGGGGAACGAAGTAGAAAGCCGCTGCAGCCGTCAGAAGCAGCCCGCTGAGTAGAAGCAGCCGCGCTCCCGCTCTCCGAAGGCGAGAGGTATTATGAAGGTAAGCGTTCATAGGGCCTCCAAAATCAAGCGTCCGTGGTCCGTTGTGTTTGGTGAGTCTTCTATGGAATACCTGTCATTCTGAGCGTAGCGAAGAATCCCTTCAGTGCCTCTAATCCCCGAAACTGCGGCGATTCAACGCTTCGCTCAGAATGACACCCAGGCGCGGGCGCAAGGGACAACGGGCAACTGACAACGGACAATGTCCCCGCACCTGCCACCGGGTACCCGTCACTTGATCCCTAACCCTCCGGCCAGGCGTCGAATGAAGCGCAATCCCTGCTGCGCCAACTCATCTCCGGAAGGCGCCATATCGCGCCAGATGGCTGCCGCCGCGGCGAGGTCGGGCTCCGGCTGTGCGAACGACTCAATGGTCATCCAGCCTTGATATCGGATCGCCTTCAACACCTTCAGCACGCCCTGCCAATCCACATGGCCGCTGCCGGGAATGCCTCGGTCGTTTTCGGAAATGTGAACGTGCCCCAACTCCTTGGCGACGGAGCGCAGCGCTTCCGCCGGATGCTTCTCTTCAATGTTGGAGTGGAAGGTGTCAAAGTGGATTTTGACGTTGGGGGCGCCGATGTCTCGAATCAAACGGACCGCATCCTCCAGGGTATTCAGGAAATAGGTCTCAAAGCGGTTGAGCGGCTCCAAACAGATTGTCACCTGCCGCGTCTCGGCGTGCCGGGCCACCACCTGCAGTCCCAAGACGGCCCAACTCCACTCTTCCGCGGTGCGGCGGCGGCCCGTCATCACACCCAATCCCGCGTACATCGGACCACAAACCAGCCGCGCCCCAAGCTCCGCCGTGCGGTCCACACAGGTCTTAAGAAACTCCACTCCCCGGGCCCGCATTTCGGGCTCGTAACTCACCAGATGGCAATCGCGCGGCAGCACGCTACAGGTCGTGCATTCCAGGCGATTGTCCTCCAGCATTTGCCGTACCGCTGGTACGTCCGCCGGCTCCTGCGGAGAGAGAAACAGTTCAACTCCGTCAAAACCCCACGCCTTGATGCAGGAGAACAACGCTTCGTGGGTTTTGTTAATACGCGTCGTCCAGACCATTGTGTTCACGCCGAATTTCATCTTCGAGCCTCCTTGACGCGTGATCCCGCCGTGCTATTTTGATGTGCCGAGCGGCTCTGCCACCCTGGCTAGTGGAACGGTGGAAAAGCAGTGAAACGATCCGCCGCCTGTCATCCTGAGCGCAGCGAAGGATCTCCGCATTCTCTTATGACTCAACAACTCACGTACAACTGCAGAGATCCTTCGCTGCGCTCAGGATGACACATTCGTAATATCTTCACGACACGATCCAAGGCTTGCGGTACTCCTTGGTCAGCATTCTGTTGGCTTCCGCGTCGCCCACGAACTGCTCTTTATCCCGATCCCAACGCAACTTCCGTCCCAATTTATAAGAGATGTTTCCAAGGATACAGGCACTGGTCGCCCGATGGGTGGTCTTGATATCGGAGTTAGGCTTCTGACGCGAGCGGACGCACTCGAGAAAGTTCTCCACGTGCGGCTGATGCTGAGGCGTCCCGTCGCCCGTCGTCAAGGCGCTGGGGCCAAATGTTTCCCAGCCGTCGTGGACCAGGTCCATGGGCCAGATGGTATAACCCTCGCGATTGACGAACAGGGTGCCTTCCGTGCCAAAGAACTGCATACCGTACTGATGATCGTCGGGGCCGCGTCCGGCCCGATTGAAGAATTTCACCAGGAAGCCGTTTTCGTTAACCGCCGTTCCGGGATATTCGTACGTCGCCACAATCGTGTCCGGGGTTTCGAAGACTCCGGAGGAAATAAACTGCCCGCCGGAAGCCGCCACGGTGCGCGGCGCATCCACGTCAATCGCCCAATGGACGATGTCGATCAAGTGAGGAGCCCAGTTCGTCAACTCGCCGCCGCCCGTCTCCCAGAAACCGCCCCACCCCATGTGGCGATTGCGGTTGTAGGGGTGGTAGGGCGCCGGACCCAGCCACATGTCCCAATTGAGGCCCTCGAGAGGCTCGCTGTCGGGATAAGGCGTATGCATTCTCGACTGCACCGACGTGCCGCGCAAAACCCAGGTATCGGCTTCCGTCACCCGGCCGATGCGCTTCGCGCGAAGCAGCTCAGCGACCTTCTTGAAGTGCTCGCCGGAGCGTTGCTGCGTGCCGCACTGAACGACGCGCTTGTGCTGGTTGGTCGCCTCCACCATCCGCCGGCCTTCCAGAATGGTGTGTGAAATGGGCTTTTCCACGTACACGTCTTTGCCGGCCTCGCACGCCGCGATCATGGGAATGGCGTGCCAGTGTTCCGGCGTGGCCACAATCACCGCATCGATGTCTTTGTGCTCAAGAAGCTTGCGAAACTCCCCATACGTCTTCACCTTTGCCGGCACAAGGTCAAGACCGATCATCGTCTCCCGCAGGCGCATGTCCCACACGTCACAGAGCGCGACCACGTCGACTTGACCCGTTCGTATAAAAGAGCCTAGGTCATAACGGCCCTGGTTCCCCGAACCAATCAGCCCCACACCGATCCGATCGTTGGCTCCCACGACGTTTCGCACCGCCGGACCTGAGGAAACAGCCAGACTCGCCGTTCCCAGAACGGCGGATTTATGAAAATCGCGACGCGACATCTTAAAGCTGTCCATCATGACCTCCTGGATAGCGCAGAACTGCATCATTTGCGGTCCGCGGCTTTTCGAGTCCTGTCGTCCCGCCCTGCACCAAGATCCTGACGCCGTCAGGCGCAGGCATTATACAACCGGAATGCAATGAAAGGGTAAAGGTTAAAGGGTGAAGGGTAAAGGGTAAAGGGTAAAGGATGAAAGCCGGCTGCATCTTAGCCTTCAGCCTTTAACCTTTACCCTTCACCCTTTTTGCGAACGCTTCTTTGTTCACCACGTAAGGCATGTTCGCGGGGTCGCCGCCATAGCGCCCTTCCAAAACGTCGATGACGCCTTGCACGCAACGGCCCGCCATCCCTTGGTTGGGGTTGGTGGAGAGGCGCGTGAGGCGTCCGGCGCTGGCGAAATGCGGGAAGAGCCGCACGCGATTTTCGAGTTTTGGGTCGCGCAAGGGAGAATCCGCCGGCAGCGGTTCCCGTTCATAGACGTCGAGCGCCGCGCCGGCAATCACCCCTTCTCGCAGGGCATCCACCAAGGCCTTCTCATCCACCACGGCGCCGCGCGCGGTATTCACCAGGAAAGCGGTGGGCTTCATCCAGCGAAGCGTTTTTTCGTTGAACAAATGATAGGTGGGATTCCGGCCTTCCCCCTCTCGAACCAAAGGGACATGAACGCTGACGAAGTCCGCTCCGCGCAACGCCTCCTCAAAGCTCACATAGCCGATGGTGCGCCGTTCGGGCGTGAAACCGTTCCTGAAGCGCACGTCCATGGCCTCCTGAATCTTGCGTGTATACTCGTGGTCTTCGACGCCGCCGTCGTAGCAGAGAAAATCGACGTCGAGGGCCATCGCTTTCTTGATGAACGCCTGGCCGATGCGGCCCGTGCCGATGACGGCGATGGTTTTGCCCGTCACTTCATCGCCCAGAAACGGCAGGAAGGGGTGCCAGATTCCCCAGCGATTGTCGCGCACCAACCGCTCGCTGGGACAGAGCTTGCGCGCCACGTTACCTAAAATGAACAGCGCAAATTCCGCGGTGGCCTCGGTGAGCACATCGGCAGTGTTCGTGAAAGGAATGCGATAGCGATTGGCAGCAGCGCGGTCAATATTGTCGAACCCCACCGCATACTGGGCCACAACTTTCAGACTGCCTCGCCCGGCCTCGAAGACTTCCCCGTCAATGCGGTCGCGCAGCGTGGTGATGAGCGCATCGATTCCCGAGCGCACTTTCACTACGATCCAACTCTTCGCGGGCGGCTCGGGTTCCGGGTAGACTTCCACTTCATAACCACGCTTCTTCAGAACGTCGAATGCTTCGTAACCGATATTGCAGGTGGCGAAAACGCGGAAGAGCCTTCGTTGTTCAGTCACCTTTCCTCCAGGTTGTTGTTTGGCGCCCGAGTCGTAATCGAAAGAAGTCTCACCACAACGCGGCAAAGTCGCAGGCAAATACAGATTCTTCGCGCAGTTTACCCTGAACCAAGCGAGCGGGCTCAGAATGACGTGTCATCCCGGGCGAAGCGAACGGGCTCAGAACGACATGTCATCCCGAGCGAAGCGAAGGATCTGCTTTTCTTCGCACAAGGACGCAGCGCGTTATACGAGCCGCTTTTTCGCCCAATCTCCGATCCAGCCTAGAGCCTTCTGGATGTTCTCCACGGAATTAGCAAAAGAGAACCTCAGATAGCCCTCGCCCCACGCTCCGAATGCGGTCCCCGAAAGGCACGCCACGCCTGCTTCTTTCAGGATGGCGTCGGCCAGGGCACCCGAACTCCACTTCGTTTGTTTGATGTTGGGAAATACATAAAAGGCTCCATGCGGCTCCCGGCAACTGAAGCCTGGGATGCGGTTCAAGCCGTCGACGATGACGCTGCGGCGCCGGCGGAACTCTTCTCGCATGACCCCAACCGAGCTCTGATCACCCCGCAAAGCTTCGACCCCCGCAATCTGACTGAAGCTGGCGGTGCAGGAGTTGCAATTAGTCATCAATTGCGCGATCCACTTCGCCAGGTCCGGCCGCATTACGCCCCAGCCCATTCGCCAGCCGGTCATGGCATAAGTCTTCGAAAACCCGTTCAGGATGATCGTCGACTCCTTCATGCCCGGGAACTGGGCTATGCTTGTGTGCTCACCCTCGTAGATTAACTGATGATAGATTTCGTCGGAAAGCACCGCAATCTCGCGCCCCGCAAGCTTATCCGCAAGCGCCTTGAGCCCCTCGCGGCTGATTACACCGCCGGTGGGATTCTGTGGGCTATTGAGGATCAACAGGCGCGTGTGGTCCGTGATCTTGTCGAGAATTTCTTCCACGTCCACATCGAAGCTCCGGTCCTCCTGTAAACCGTAAGGCACGGCCTGCGCCCCAACGAAATTGATCATGGATTCGTAAATGGGAAAGCCGGGATTGGGATAGAGAACTTCATCACCGCGCTCCACTAGTGCCAGAATGACAAAAAACATGATCGGTTTGCCGCCCGGCGTGATGACAACCTCGCTTGCGTCCACCGGAATCCCCGAATGCTTGGCAGTGTACTCCGCCGCGGCTTCCCGGAGCTGGGGCAAGCCTGCCGAAGGCCCGTAGTGGGTCCAACCGTCGCGCAAGGCACGGACAGCGGCCTCCACGATGTTGGCCGGCGTGGCGAAATCCGGCTCCCCAATTTCCAGATGCACGATTTCTCTGCCCTGCGCTTCCAGAGCGCGTGCGCGCACCAGGACCTCAAACGCCGTCTCGGTGCCCAACCGCGACATGCGTTCGGCCAGACGAACGGGTCTTTGCATAGTCGTACTCATGGTGTCCCCCTCTTCTTCACAGCCGAATCTCGAGAATCGAACCTCGAAATTCGAAAATAGAAAGTACGAGCTTGAAACCGGTAACTCGAAGTCAGAATTCACGCCGCCTCTGGCGGTCAAGTTCCAGTTTCGGCTTTACATTGTCGACCTTTCAGCCCTCAATTTCCAGCGCCAATTTCCGCTCTCCCGCCCCGAATTGGTGTCATTCTGAGCGAAGCGAAGATTCCCTGTAGTCGTAGCGTTGAACGGCAAGTGCGCAGATTCATCGCTTCGCTCAGAATGACAGCGTCCGACCGGGGATTTTTGAGTTTCCAGTTTCCAACTTCCAGTTTCTGATTTCCGTTCTCCTTACGGGTGGAGCAGAATCTTCCCGAAGAACTCTCGGCTTTCCATCTTCCTTTGAGCGGCAGCAGCCTCCCGGAGCGGAAAGGCGGAGTCAATCACGGCCTTGAGCTTGCGCCGCGCAATCAACTTAAGTGCTTCGAGCAGTTCTGCCTTGCCGCCCATAAAGGAACCCATTACGCTGCGTTGCCGGCCAAAGAGGGTCTGAACATTCAGCTTCACTTCTCCTCCGCTGGTCACGCCGCAAGTCACCAGGCGTCCGTAGGTGGCCAGCGAGTTGAAGCACTCTTCCCAGACGTCCGCGCCCACGTGCTCGACGATCACGTCCACCCCGCGCTTCCCGGTAAAGCGCTTGACCTCTGCGGATATCACTTGCCGGCTGTGATTGATGACTTCGTCGGCTCCGAGGGCCCGCGCTTTATCCAGTTTCCAATCCGCTCCGGCCGTGGCAATCACCCTCGCGCTCACTGCCTTCGCGATTTGGATGGCGGCGCTGCCCACGCCGGAGCCGGCACCGATGACCAGCACATCCTCACCCGGTCTCAGTTGGGCGCGGGTGAAAAGCATGTGCCAGGCAGTAAGGTAAACCAAAGGCACGGCGGCAGCTTCGTCAAAACTCAAGTCGCCGGGGATGGGTATGACATTGACTTCGGGCGCCTTCACGAGTTCCGCATATCCCCCATCCACGAAGACTCCGAGCACCGCGTAGTTCCGGCAGGCACTGTCCAGTCCTTTGAAGCACGCCTCGCACTGCCCGCAACTGATCCCCGGGCACAACAGCATACGCTCGCCGGTCTTCACGCGCTTCACCAGCGAGCCCACCTCCGCTACTTCCCCGGAAACGTCGCTGCCCACGATGTGAGGGAGCGGAAGCTTCCAATCGCTCACGCCCCGCCGGAGCCAGAGATCTAGGTGATTCAAGGCGCACGCCTTGACCTTTACCAGTACTTCATTGGCCGCGATCTTCGGGTCCGGAGCCGCCTCGTATTTCAGCACCTCGGGACCACCGTGCTCGTGGAATCGGACTGCCTGCATGGGTCACCCCCGTTGCTCAAAAGTACCATTCCTTAGCAGCTCAAACAATGTATGATACGGCGGTGTGATTGGATTTCTCCGCGAACTCTGTGGCCTCTGTGGTAAAGCTCTTGCCGGCGGTATTCAAGGGTCCGAATGCTTATGAATGTTCGCACGTCGCTCCAGGTTCAGGCCGAGACTGGTTCCGCGCCCGACCGCTCCGTCGCCGTCGGTCCGCCGCTCGACCGCAACGGTTTACTGCTCGCGGCCGTCCTGGCGCTCGGCGCGCTGGCGATGTTTGGGAAGGTGATCTTCACGCCTTCCATGCTCTTCTTCCGCGATGTCTTCAATTACACCTACCCCTCGACCCGCTTCATCCAGGAGATGTGCCGACACGGCGCCTTGCCCTATTGGAACCCGTATCTAAACTACGGTCAGCCGTTGCTGGAGAATCCCAACCTTCTGTTCTTTTATCCCTACACGCTGCTGATCATACTTCTTCCCATCGACTTCGCTTACCCGTTCTTCTACGTCGTGCACGTCGCGCTAGCGGGCATCGGCGCATACCTTCTGGCCCGGCGCTGGGGGCAGAGCCGCCAGGCTGCATTCTTCGCCGGATTCGTTTTTGCCTTCAGCGGCCCGCTCTTGTCGCTGGGCAACTTGTATAATCACGCCGCCTGCGCGGCATGGATGCCTTGGGCGCTGCTCGTCACGGACCGGGCGATGCAAGGGGCGCGGGAGTCCCGCGCCGGGTTTCGTGGGTGGATTCTTCTGACGCTGGTTTTTTCGATGCAGTTTCTGGCCGCCGAGCCTTTCACCTTGATTGCCACATTCGGCCTTTGCTTTGCTTACGCGCTTTACCTGAGAGGAACGCTTCGGCCTCTCGCTTCGGCCGCAAACTTGCGCATCGTGATCGGATTTGTGCTGGCCGGATGCCTGATGATCGCCTTGTGCGCGGTACAATTCCTGCCTTCCGCGGAGCTCCTCAGCCACTCGCGGCGGGGCGCCCAAGGCCTGCGCTACGGCGAAACGTCGACCTGGTCTTTCCACCCCCTGCTGCTGATGGAAACGTTGGTACCGGATTTCTACGGGCCGGCCCTGAACTCGCCGACAAAATGGAATACGTTGCTGGGAGATTTTAACAGCCCGTATTTCATTTCACTTTTCATAGGGTTCGTACCGCTTTTCTTCGCCTTGTCCGGCTGGGCATTAGCTCAGGACAGGAGGAGAAGTTTCATCGCGGGCTCAGCGCTCGTTTTCGTCGTGCTGTCCTTCGGGCACTTCACCCCCGTCTTTTCGCTTGCGTACCTCCTCGTTCCCTTGCTCAGCCTGGTGCGATACCCTGTCAAGTTGCTGGTTCCGGCGGCAATGCTCGTTGCGCTGCTGGCCGGTTGGGGCCTGGATGCGCTTCGTCAGGAATCGGCCCATTGGCAGGCTCGGCGCAACCGCGTGCTTTATCCGCTGGTGCTCCTGCTGGCGTGTTCACTGGCAATCGGGGCTGCCGCATGGATGGCGCCAATGCTCATCAATCTTCCCGTCCAGTGGACGCTTATCCGGCAAGGACATGCAAGCGCGGACGCCGTTGATATGGCGCACTCACTCGCAGCCCTGTTTCGCCTTTATGTCCCCGGGATTGCCGGCTTCACTCTCTTTGGATTCTTACTATTGATCGGCCTAGGCCGGGACAAGCTGTGGGCGCGTAAGGGTGTGCCGATTTTCGCTCTGCTTGGGCTGGCGCAGCTTATCCAAGTGAATTACGGCGCCAATCCCACCGTGCCCCGGACCTTCGTCAGCTACCGGCCACCTGTCATTTCGCATTTTAGCGGTTTACCGGGCAGCTACCGTATCGCTCCCATGCTCGGCCTCACCCACGGGCCAGCCCCGGGAGAGACGATGCAAGGATTCGTTAACTTTGACGCTTTCCCCGAAGTAGCCCGACTCTCCGCGGTGGGGCGAGGCGTGTTCCAGCAGAAGCTGCTATTGGGGATGGGATCGATGGTGGCAGGCATGGAGGGAAGCTTGGACTTGGACATGGAACGCTCTCTGCCGCCTTTTGTTTACGACTTGTTGATTTACGTGCGCCGCCAAGCTCCCGACCAGGTGCGTCTGGACTGTTTGCTAGGCCGTACTAATGTGAGGTACATCATTGCCTCGTCTGGGCGTGAACAGACTGCCGCGAGAGCTTTGGCGGAGATCTTCAACGGTTCACCCAATCCGAGCTATCTTTACGAGGACCGCTGCTTCGTCCCGCGTGCCTACGTGGCAGGCACGTCGATCTTCACGACTAGCCCCCTCGAAACCTTGCCCCGCATGGCCTCGCCAGACTTTGATGCCCTGGGCAACGTTATCTTGGCCGCAAACCCCACCGACTCGCCTGCCGTCCACGCCGCAGGCCCGGCGGGCCAAGTTGAGGTTACCGGCCGGCAGCCCAACACCGTGACGCTGAGAGCCAGCCTCTCGCGGCCGGGATACGTCGTGCTGCTGGACCGCTACGATTCCAACTGGCATGCCAAGCTGGATGGCCGCGAAGTACCCGTGCTGCGCGCCAATCAGCTCTTCCGGGCCGTGTACGCCGGGCCCGGCCGGCACGCAGTACTGTTTTACTACCGACAGCAAGGCCTGCTTGCAGGAATGCTCATTACGGGCGTAGCGATCGTGGCTCTATTGTGGTTGTACGTGCGAAGCATCTGGTTTGATGGATCAGTTCGGTCCTAAGGAAACGCATGTTCTTCTTCCTTGAGTATTGCCTGGTGGCCCTTCTGATTGGGGCCGTGTATCTGCTTCCCAGCTTTCCGTCCGCGTGGTTCGTGGCAACCGAACGACTCCTGGGCCGCCTCGCGCGGAGACGCGCGCTCGCGGTCCTCGTGGTGGGCATCCTGGCTTTGGCTACTCGCGCGGCTCTGCTGCCCAACCTGCCGGTTCCAAAGCCGGGCTTTCACGACGATTTCGCCTATCTGCTGGCCGCGGATACCTTCGCACATGGCCGCCTTGCAAATCCGACTCATCCCATGTGGATTCACTTTGAGAGTATCGACATCGATCACAAACCCACATACATGCCAATGACTTACGCCGGCCAGAGCTTACTGCTGGCCTTGGGCCAAGTGACCGGAGGGCACCCCTGGGTTGGCGTGTGGCTCAGTTCCGGCGCCATGTGCGCGGCAATCTGCTGGATGCTCCAGGGTTGGTTGCCTCCGGGTTGGGCTCTATTGGGTGGATTGCTAGCTGTAATGCGGTTGGCAACCTTCAGCTACTGGGTTAATAGCTACTGCGGAGGAGCGCTGCCCGCAATCGGCGGAGCGCTCGTCCTGGGAGCTCTGCCCAGAATTAATCGGGGCGCGCGCATGCGGGAGGCCCTGCTGATGGGCCTGGGTTTGGCGATCCTCGCCAACACCCGTCCATACGAGAGCTTGTTCTTCGGCATTCCGATCGGGGTGGCGGCTTTGGTGTGGATTTTGGGTAAGAAGCGCCCGCCCTGGGGGCAATTGCTTTTACGAATTGTCCTGCCGCTGGCCCTGCTCCTGGCGGTTACGATGGTCGGCATGGGGTACTTTTTTTGGAAGGTTACGGGTAGCCCTTTTCGCACCCCGTACCAGGTCAATATTGATACCTACTTCGCGGTGCCGTATTTCCCCTGGCAACCTCTCAACCTCAAGCACTCGTATCATCACGCTGTGCTTCAGAAATTCTATCTGCATGATTGGCAGATATACTTTTACTACCACGCCCGCCGGCACCCCCTGGATAAGTTGGCGGAGAAGGCCTCGGATCTCTACCGGTTTTTCCTCGGACCGGCGTTGGCGCTGCCCTTGGTTGTGTTGATGGCCTTCAACCCCCGTCAGTTTTTCCGCAAGTTGATTATGGGCAAGACGGGTTTTGTCGTGGCGGTGTGCGGCGCCACCTTCTTTGGCCTGACGCTGCCCATCTACTTCAACCCCCACTACGCTGCGCCCATAACCGCTGCAATCTATGCGTTAGTGCTGCAATCCATGCGATACTTGCGCTTGTGGCGTTGGCGCGGGAAACGCGCGGGGCTGGCGATGGTGCGGGCGATACCGGCCATCTGCTTCTTCCTGTTCCTGCTACGCGCCTTCGCACCCCAACTGCATATTCCCACTCCAGTCGAGTGGCACCACACCTGGGACTCCGAGCACTACCAGAACCTGGACCGCGCCCAGGCACTGGCACAGTTTGAAGCATTAGCGGGAGATCAATTGGTTTTTGTGCGCTACAATCAATATCACAATACGGATAATGAATGGGTATATAACCGAGCGGATATCGACAAAGCCAGAGTGGTTTGGGCGCGCGATATGGGCGACACCGGAAATGCCGAGTTATTACGCTACTTCCCGCACCGACGCGCGTGGCTTGCGGAGCCTGACCTCGCTCCTCCCAGGTTGTCATCGTATCAGGCGCCGCCGGACAGCCAAGCGCTGTCGGGCGCCCGTGGAAGGCGTTGAGTTTCGAGGCACAAAGAAAAGGACCACTCCGACCCACGGGTTCCGTTCGCCCTCAAAGGAGCTCGCCAGTGCTTGACGGGAAAAAATCTCGGTTTTGAAGGTGCAATAGCCTAAACCCATGGTTGAATCTGCCGAAACACCGGACTCAGAGCGAAGCCGCCGGGCCAGCGCACGGCGCTCCACCGCCGTGGACGTTTCGGTGGTGATCCCCTGCCTGAACGAAGCGCAGACGATTGGAGATTGTGTAGACCAGGCTTTCGCAGGGTTACAGGCGTCGAAAGTTCGGGGAGAGGTCTTGGTGGTTGACAACGGTTCCACCGACGCCTCGGCGGAGATCGCCAGGGAACACGGCGCGCGGGTGGTGCAAGCCCCGGTAAAAGGCTATGGCAGTGCCTTGCGGCGGGGGCTGGAACAGGCCCGCGGAGAGTTCATTGTAATGGGCGATGCCGACGGCAGTCATGATTTCTCGGAGCTCCCGCGCTTCGTGGCCAAGCGGCATGAGGGGTATGAGTTTGTCGTGGGCAATCGATTCCAGGGCGAAATCAAGAGCGGGGCAATGGTTTGGCATCACAAGTACATTGGCACACCCATACTGTCCGGCCTCCTCAACCTCTTTTTCGGCGCCGGGGTGAAGGACATCAACTGCGGGATGCGGGGTCTCACCAAGGACCTCGCCCGCCGCCTAGACTTGCGAACCACGGGGATGGAATTTGCCTCCGAATCGTTGATCAAGGCGGCAAAGCTCGGCACCCGAATAACCGAGGTCCCTGTCACCATGTGGCCTGACCGGAGAGGGCGTCCACCCCACCTGCGAGCCTTCCACGACGGTTGGCGACACTTGCGGTTTATCTTGCTGTACGCCCCCAATTGGCTGTTTCTGTTCCCGGGCTGTTTGCTGATGGCCCTGGGCATTGGCTTGGTCTTGTGGTTGCTGCCTGGCCCCCGTATCGCCGGCGGGGTCGGCCTGGATATCCACACCATGGCGTTGGCCATGATGCTGGCGCTTTTGGGAGCGCACATCATTTTCGTCGGCATGTTCGCGAAGGTCTACTGTTATACGGAAAAGTTTTCCCATAACGAACCCACGCTGGAGAGATGGTTGAAGACGCTCAAGCTGGAGCACGGCTTGTTAGCGGGAGCCGTGATGGCGCTGGCGGGCCTCACAGGCGACGCCTTGGTGTTTTGGCAGTGGGCGGCCAGCGGCTTCGGCAAGCTCCAGCCGGTTCGGACTGTGTTCTTTTGCTCGCTCTCCCTTGTCCTGGGCTTCGAGGTGCTGTTCTCTTCAGTGTTTCTTAGTATGCTTGGCATAAACCGCGAAACGTATATTGGGGATTAGATTACCCGCAGGTGGCAGCGCAACACTCAACTCTTACAGATCCGTACTGGTACGGGTTGTTACCTTCCCTTGTCGAGCAAGCAAATGTAGTAATTCGTTAGATCGAGCGGTTCCCATGGGGTCCCGGACGCCGCATGGGGCGGCTCGTCAGGCGTCAGAATTGCCTTTGCGCCACTTGCCGCGATGGCTCGCAACACCTGAGTCTGGGTAGAGGGACTGGCTGCAAAGAAGTGATCTGGCCGATTTACCTGTGCAATGATCTGGGTTCTTGCCAGCCGCGCCACGAAAAGCACACTACCCCCCACGGGCTCCTTCGCCATGACCGCTATCTTGTCCCCTGGCCAAATTCCCAATTCTTTGAGAGACATGGCAGCCTGCCAGTAGACCGGCTCAATGCACGACGCGCCGGTCGGGTTTTGGCCCACGTACCAAACCGCTGAGACAATGGTGGACGTGGCAATGCCAATGCATATTCCCGCAACCAGCCTCCTCGACCCTTCAGACCTCGGAATCCGGACCCCTGAGAACGCCGCCAGCCATAGCAGCAGCACGAATGGGGCAATGTAACGATTCTCCACGTGCGTGAACGCATATAAGCTTAAACCAACCAATCCAGGAACCACAAGGGGCCAGTTTGCGGCTGCACGTTTCAAGAACCACCAACGCTTCTGAGCGAGGAGAAAAAGGATACATAAGCCGACAGTAAGATAGCGAAAGTCGTGCAAGCATAATAAGCGGTAACAGTCTATTCCGCGGATCACAGCGTCTGCTTGGTCCCTTAGATCGAAATGAGGTTTGACGCCTTCCTGCCAATACGACGTATCGTACCAAAACGGATACGTTCCGCCTACGTGCCCATCGAACTGGTAGGTTGCGGGCGTAGAGAAGATTCTCCTCACAGGATGCAGGAGCTTCTTGCTACTCGGGGATTCGATAATGTCAAGGCCTTCGATTTCGATATAGGGGAATCCCGGCCTTTTGAATATCCCACTATCACCAGGATAAAGAGAATCGACCCCATTGATGGTCGTTGCGTAATTCAGTCCTCCGCTGTCTCCGAAAGTCAGGCGTCCCTTAGCCCGAGAAATCGCGGCCATGAACGGCACGGTGATTACGAGGAAAACGAGGGCGGACAAGGCCACTCGCGGAGCGGCGTTCCGTAAGTTGCCCAACGAGAGCATCGCCACCGCCAGAAAGACAAAAGCCAAAGGGAACATCACGCCTTTTGCCAGATAAGCGAATCCCAGGACGACTCCTAGGAGCACAAACGCACGAAGGGGGGCGCCTCCGGCGCGTATTTGCAGTATCACGCCACAGGACAGATAAACAAAGCCGGCCACGCACATGTCAGGGGTAACAGTTCCGATGGTGATCATGACCAAAGAGGTCCAGACGAAGAGACTGTAGCCCAGTGCCCACCACGCCCATTCCGGCAGAGTCGCTTCGCCTGTTTCGCCAGGCTCTTTCCCCGACGCACGGCGATTGCGGATGAAGTTTCCCAGAAAGAATTCAAAGCAAGCCAGCGCGGCCACATAAATGAGGAAGTTGACGAGGTGGACAAGCGGGTACTCCCAGTATGGCGAAGGCCTTAAGACCTTCAAAAACAGGCCGAGAATCCAGGAATAAAAAGGACTCCAATAGGCATTGATGGCCATGTGCCAGTCGCCCTGCCAGTAAGCATCGCCAATATCCAAATAGGATGTGCCATCAGGGTTCATGGTGAAGCGGGTGGCCCAGGCATCCCCCGCGCCCATATAAATAGCCACAAACCAGAACGAAATTCTCAGCCATGTGCATCCGCGCCACGTAGGGGACATTACCATCGGTTTATCTCGTCCTTTCGTATACGACTGTTACATACTTATTAACGAACCCGTCGGCCCACAGGGACCAGAGTCGTGAAAATAATTGTGAGGGGTTCCGAAGATAGAACAAGGCCAGATTACGGCGCATGTTGACGGCGCGTGTCTCCCTGCGAAGAGCGATTGAGCTGGGGTTAAACGGCTGCACCTGTATGAAGGAATTTACATACCGCAGGGGGTGTCGATCCGCCATGCGGCGAAAACTATTGGCGGAGAAATTTGTTTTATGGTGCGGGTTTACATCTACTGAGGGCGTGATGGGTACAGAAGCGATTAGGCGGCCTCCAGGCGCTGTCCAGGAAACAAGGAGGGCGAACAACGCGGCGGGATCACCAACATGTTCGATGGTCTCGAGTGAGACCACATTATCAAACGGTTGGATCGGCGAAAATTCCAATGCGTTCTTGCGTTCATAAGATGCACGCCGACTGGCGTAGCGCTTTGCGGCGTACGCAATCGCCTCGTCGCAGATGTCGACCCCTAATGCACTAGTAATCAGCGGACTTTCCGACAGCAAAGCCGTCCCATAACCCGCTCCGCAGGCAATGTCGAGCACGCTTCCCTGCACGAGATGTTGCTTGGCGAATTGGTACCGGTCCAAGTGAAGCCGCAGGGTTCCACATCCAGTGGCTTCGTCCGCGTGAATGTCGTCCGGCACAATTCGTTCAAGGCTCGTCAGATCGATCTGGTGCTGGGTGTCAGTCATTCAAACGCCCCAAGGTTTTCGGAGTATGGTCGTGCATTGATCCAACCAACCGCGCCCCTCATGAGCTACTCCGCCGAGGCGCCTTAATTCCGCTGGTAAACGACAAAGCTGTCAAAGTCGGCGACAGGCATGTAGCTTTGAGCGATAAAAGAACGCAGCTTCGGGAAGACGTTAAGGTAATCCTCAGAGTCCAACCTCACGTAAGTGATGGTCGGCAGCGCGTCGCCGCGCGTCACAAGGATGAAACGTGGCTGAGCGTTTTTCAAGTCCCGCACCAACTCATCCCGCCAGGAAGGCTGGGCCCAGAGTGAGACTATGCCCAGGTTCGAGACAAACCGGGTTGGCGCTTGATGGCCGGACAAATAATAAATCAAGCAGTTGCTGCCCCACACAAAAACGCCGTCGCTTGGCTTCGCGTGCTCTTCAAGGTAATGAATGACTTCGAATTGCCCGCGGAGAAGCTCGAACGGCAACTGGCGTGGGTAGTCCGAGTAAAACTTTTCAGGGTTGGCTCGCCATTCGCGCAGTTCTTCATACCGCATCGTCAACTTGTTAAATTCTTCGGGAAGCGGCCAGAAAAAGGCCTGCGCCATCACAATCCAAACCAACGCAGCCGCGAGCCGAAAGCCGCGCTGCCTGAACTTTCTTGCTAAAGCGCGAGAGCCCTCACAGATACTGATCGCAAGGTACGCCCATAGGGCGGCAAGAAAAGGATAGCAGGTTTGAAAGTAGTAATCATGGAAACGAACCTGCATCACCACGGCGGCGTAGGCCGTCAGGGCGGCAAGGAAAAGCGGTGCGAAGCGCCTCAAATCCCGGCGCAGCCACGCCAGCAGAAGTCCCGCGACGCTGGCCCATAAATTCCACACGCCCAAGAACTGGTTTGTCCTGACAAAGACCGAGAGCAGGTAGTGCGGACGGCGCTGAACGGCCATCGCCGCGTAGCGCGGCAGGACTTCGAATTGCACCTCCCTCATGGCAGGCCATGCGCCCTTAAAAACGATCCAAGCCAGCACAACAGCAACTGCCGTGGCGAGTCCAGCCAGCAGAACCGCGACCCTCAAGAACCAACTCCGCCAGGAGATCGAGAGTGAAACCCGAGGCGGCTTCCGGTCAAGACCGCTTGTCTCGAGATAAGGGAGGAAGACGAGAAAGGGCAGGAAGGCGACGGCATTGTATTTAAGCCAGCAGGAGTAGCCAAGCAAAAGGCCGGCCGCAAAGCTACTCGCCTTCCACCATCGCCCACGGTGCGTCATGAGTAGGTAACCACACAAGACGCAGGCCACCTGAAAGGTCTCAGGCTGCGCGATCCAGAAATACCTCATCTCGCCGTGCATGGAAGCATGCACCATCACCGCGACCGCGGCGCCCGCGCCGCCCAGATACGGTTCAGTGAACCGAAATAGGAGGTAGGAAATAATTAGCAGCAGGAGGATATCGACCGCCGCCGCCGACCACATGACTTTGCCGAATAGCCTCGCAATTCCAGCGTATGCAATGAAAATCCCGGGAGGCTTGTTATCCCACAAATCGCGATACAATTGCTTGCCTCCGAGCAGGCCTTGCCCGATGGTCAAGTAAGTTCCCTGGTCGCGGCCCAGTGGGAAGGTAAGAATAGGAAGCGCTCGCACGAGCACAAAAGCAATGGCGATGACTAGTAAGGCCCTGCTAAAAAGCGAGGGTTTTGCCTCGCCGCGTATAGCCGGACCCACCCCGGCAGGAACCGGCTGTGCGGGCGAAATGGTTTCAACACTCATACAGTCCGGGCCTTTTGCCGACGCCATTCGAAATAGGACAAATTCACGCGCAACTACTTTAGACGAGTCTCGAATCCCATTCTCTACCGCCAAAGTACCCAAGAAACAAGCAGGAAACTGCGGCTCGAATCCCTGGATAAGCTCGCACGAAGCTTGTAGAGACACGCCGTGGCCCACCGGTCCAAGCTTCGTGGAAGCGCCGGTCGGGTGAAGGCGCGGGAGGAGGCGTCACATCGCACGGCGTGCTCCGGGCCGGCAGGGCGGAAGGATTTGGGAAATTCCGCCGGGCTTCTTCGCATTTTTGGACTCGATTTCCGGTGGCACGGGCATGCTGCCCGGGCGCGGTCACGGACCCGAGTATGAACCACAGCTCGACATCAAGCATCGTCAGTCAGTATTCTGGCCCCAAGGCTTCAGCATCTGAGAGCGCCTTCCCGCTTCGCCCATAGATCACAAAACTATCAAAATCGGCCACCGGCTTGTAGTTTGTTGCGATGAAGGAATCGAATTCGGGAAATCTCTTGAGGTACGTTTCGGAATCCACCGTCACGTACGTGATGGCAGGCATCGTATCTTGACGCGCGACGACAATAAAGCGGGGCTGAGAATTTCTCAGGTCCCGCATGAGTTCTTCCCGCCACGAGGGCTCGGCCCACAAAGAGACTATGCCGAGGTTGGAGACGAAGCGGGTCGGCGGCTGACGGCCCGCGAGGTAATAAATGGCACAGTTGGCAGACCAGACATACACGCCATTGTGGGATGTTGCGTTTTTCTCAAGAAAATTGATCACTTCGAGTTGGCCGTTAAGGTGCTCAGCGAGCAACTGTGACGGGTAGTTCGCGTAAAAAGCCTTGCCTTCAATCCACCATTCGCGCAATTGCTCGTACTGCAGGGTCAACTTGCTAAATTCCTCCGGGAGAGGCCAAAAAACGGCCTGAGCGAAAAGAAGCCAAACTAGCCCCGCGGCGAGGCGCCAGCCGCGTTTCCTGAAGCTCCCTGCCAGAGCGCGAGAGCCTTCAAAAACGCTGACCGCAACGTACGCCCAGATTACGGCGAAGAAAGGATAGCAGGTCTGAAAATAGTAATCGTGGAAACGGACCTGCATCACCACCGCGGCCAGTGCTGTAAAAGCAGCAAAGAAAATCGGGGCGAACCGCTTCAAGTCCCGGCGCAGCCAGGAAGTTAGCAGCCCTGCCAGAGCGGCCCATAGGTTCCACGCGCCTAGGCAACGGTTTGTTCGATAAAAGGCTGTGAGCAGATAGTGTGGATTGCGCTCGATGCCCATCGCCGCGTAACGGGGCATGACTACAAATTGCGTCTCCCTCATGGCAGGCCAGGCGCCCTTGAACACAATCCAGGCCAGCACGATGCCAATCGCCGCCGCGAGTCCGGCCAGCAGAAAAGCGAGCTTTGCGAACCATTCCCTCCGAGGGATGGAGAAAGACAGTCGAGGCGGCTCGTGGTCAAGACCGCTGTTGTCGAGATAGGGAAGCACGGCGAGCAGGGGGAGGAATGCGATGGCATTGTATTTGAGCCAGCAGGCGTAGCCATACAGCAGGCCTGCGCCAACATAACTCGCCTTCCACCGGCGCCCCGGGCGCGCGACGAGCGAGTAGGCGGCCAGGACGAAGGTTATCTGGAACGTCTCGGGCTGTGCGATCCAGTAGTACCGCATATCTCCGTACAGAGAAGCATGCGCCATGACAGCGACGGCGGCGCCGGCACGCCCCAGGTAGGGCTCCGTGAACCGGAAAAGGAGGTAGGAGATAACAAACAACAGCAGCATATCAACCACTGCCGCCGACCACATGACTCGGCCGAACAGCTTGGCGATTCCGGCGTACGCGATGAAAATGCCCGGAGGTTTGTTGTCCCAAAGGTCGCGATACAGTTGTTTGTCCTCCAGCAGGCCCTGCCCGATGGTCAAGTAAGTTCCCTGGTCGCGGCCCAGGGGATCGCTGAGGATGGGGAGCGCGCGCACCAGCACAAATAGGACGGCAAGGACCACCAATGCCCGGCAAATCAGCGAGGCGCCGGCGCGCCCCGGCACAGGCACGGCTGCGCCGGGCGGGGCTTGCTGCGGAGAGGAGATAGCTTCAAGGTTCATGAGGCCGAACCGGCCGGTAAGGCCAGTTATTCTGCGGTGAAGCGAGTGTGGCCACGTAGGGGCGGCCCTTGTCGCCGCCGTCAGGCAAGCACCTGGGCCGCCCCTACGAATGGCGCGAAGCCTCCGACAAAAGACTTTAGATCAGTTCCAAGTGCCAATCTCTAGCACCAAAGTACCCAAGAAACAAGCAGGAAACTGCGGCTCGAATCCCTGGATAAGCTCGCGTGAAGCTTGTTGAGACTCGCCGTGGCCCACCGGTCCAAGATTCGTGCAAGCGCCGGTCGGGGTGGAGGCGCGGGAGAAGGGTAACATCGCACGGCGTGCTCCGGACCGGCAGGGCGGAAGGATTTGGGAAAGTCCACCGGGCTTCTTCGCATTTTCCGGGAGTGACCCATTTCCCGGTGGCACGGGCATCCTGCCCGTGCAGGGTCACGGCCAGAATGTCCGTGCCACATCAAAGTGAGGCGCTGCTCATTTTCCGCTTGACAAGCCAAGATAGGCATGATAGCCTATCAGTGTGGTTGTTTTTGTGGACAGTTTGTCGTGGGCGGGCGCCGGCGGCGCCGAGGCGCTAGAAAAAGCGGTACGGTCCCGGCTATGGGGGAATGTAGGGATCTACAAAAAATCAAAAATAGTGGGAACGAAGCTAAGAACTACCTGAAAACAAAGAACATCACTTTTTCGAAGGGTGCACATTTCGCGCATTTTGTGTGCAAATTACGCCCCATTTGGTCCTAAAAGGAGCAAAAAACGCCGCGTTTTGCAAAATCCAACTCGGACTTGAGAGCCCGTAGGCGAGGGCCTGAAGATGACAAACAGTCGGCTAGGCGCGCTTTGGGTTGGCTCGGTGCTGACAGGAAGGTCAGCGCTACACCTTCTACTGGGTTGGCAAGCGCTCGTGAAGATCGTATGTGCAAGCTATGGAATGGGTAGCGCCAAAGTACCCGCGAGGCCAGGAAGAAACGCGGGGACGCCCCGACCGCCAAATTGCGGTGGCCTCAGCGTTACGCGAAGCCCTATAACTCCAGAATTTGGCGCAGGCCCTCTTCAACCGCACGGAGGTGGTCTGTGGAACCGATGTCCAGCCGAGCTTCTAGCCTCTCTTTTGCTATGGCTCGAATCTGGTCAACTACTGCGACAGCCGAGCGGCCTGCGCACACGACGGGAACGAGAAGAGGCGGGCTTGCCTCAGGCGATGTGGAGAGCGGAATCACCGCCGCCGTCTTTCTGTACAGATTGACAACGTCCGTGCTGAGCACCAGACAGGGACGAGTCTTCCTAATCTCTGACCCGAGACTTGGGTCGAGGCGCACCCACCACACTTCGCCGCGCTTTGGTGCCGCTCCAGGGCTCGCGGATCTCGTCGGGAATGGCATCGAATTCCTTCTCTATAGCTCGCACCTCGAGGTTGCGATTCGCAACCTCACAGGCACGGACAAGGGTCAGATCTCGCTCCTGCAGCTTCTCCGCGATGGCCTGAGCCAAGTAGCGGGAGCGCTGCCTGGCCGCAACGCTCTTAACAAACCGGTCAGCCAGGTCGCTAGGCAATGTAAAAGTCATCTTTCGTGTCGCCATATACACATATTACCATATCCCGTTGCCCCTATGCGCCGCCCGAAACCTCTGCCAGTTGTTCGCCCGCGTAGCGCACTTGTTCATCCGTCAACTCAGGGAAGAACGGCATACTCACAACCCGGGCACAAGCCCGTTCGACTTGCGGGAACCGCCCGGGTCCGAAGCCGAGAGTTGCGAAGGCCGGCTGCAGGTGGATGGGGCAGGGATAATGGATCGCGGTGTGAACGCCTCGACCTTCCAGAGCCGCGCGCACAGCGTCGCGCCGCTCGACGTAAACCGTAAACAAGTGGTAGACGCGTTCATCGCGAGGATCATCAGGAAGAATTTCCACGTCGGCGCCCTGCAAGACGCTGCGGTAGAGGTCGGCAATTTCCTTGCGGCGCGCGTTCCACCGCTCGAGCCGCTTCAGCTTGATTCTGAGTACAGCGCCCTGGAATCCCTCCATCCGGTAGTTGTAACCGATCCTCTCATGTGTGTACGGGCCGTTCTGGCCGTGGTTGCGCAGCGATCGCGCCAACCGGGCGATGCCGGCGTCATTGGTCGTGAGCGCCCCGCCTTCCCCGTAGGCGCTTAGATTCTTGCTCGGATAAAAACTGAAAGTTGCCGCGTGGCCGATGCTTCCTACGCGCTTGCCGCGGTAGCGCGCGCCGTGCGCCTGGCAGGCATCCTCGAGGACCGCCAGGCTGTGCTTGCTTGCGATCTCCAGGATCGGTTCCATGTCCGCAGGGCGCCCATACAAGTGAACAGGAATGATGGCCCTGGTGCGTTCCGTGACGGCCAGGTCGATAAGCGCGGGATCGAGATTCGCCGTCTTGGGATCGATGTCGACGAACACCGGCGTTGCGCCCACGTAAGAGATTGCCGAGGCGGTGGCGATAAATGTGTTCGGCGTGGTAATCACTTCATCGCCCGGCTTCACTCCCAGAGCAAGCAATGCGACATGCAGGGCGCTGGTTCCGGAATTCAAGGCCACGCAGTAGTCAACTTCGCAATAAGCGGCAAACTCCTTTTCGAATTCGGCGACCTCTTCGCCCAGAACGAACGCCGCGTTGCTGCAAGCGCGCTCGAGCGCCTGCATGATCTCATCGCGAAGGCCCGAGAACTGTTCTTTCAGGTCAAAATACGGGACGTGCATGGCGAACCTCACGGACGATCTTCGAGGAATCGAAAGTACCGTCCGGAAGGCGAGAAGTCAAGCAGCGCAAACAAAAGTTGACAGTCCACAGTCAACAGTCTCAACCCCTGACAGGTTGCTGAAAAACCTCTCCCGCCGCTGTGATTCCGAGCGTAGCGAGGAATCTCGCTCTGAAACGAAGGCACTGCGAGATTCCTCGTCGCCTACGGCTCCTCGGAATGACATACCAATCGGGTTTTTCAGCAACCTGCAAAGGGCTGACAGCGCCATAGGATTGCGAGATGTCGAACGGGGCGCAAAGATGTATATTAATGGGTTTGAAATGAAATCATCCACCTCGTTGCACCTTCTCTTGCTTGCGTTTTTGCTCCTGGGCTTATTCCTGCGAGTCGGGGCCGCGTTGCGATTCCCAACCCAGTTTCATGCTGACGAGATCTTCCAAACTCAGGAGCCGGCGCATCGCCTGGCCTATGGCTACGGAGTCGTCACCTGGGAATGGAGGCGCGGAGTTCGGTCCTGGGTATATCCCGCCTTCCTGGCAGGCGTGATGCGGGCCACTGCCTGGATGGGCCCCGGATCCACAGGTTATGAGCGAGGAATCGTCATTGTGCTCTCCCTGATGTCCCTCACCTCCATCTGGTTCGGCTACGCTTGGGCCAAGCGCGCCGCCGGCATCGAGGCGGCCCTGATTGCTGCGGGTGCTTGCGCTTGCTGGTACGAGTTGGTCTACTTCGCCCCTAAGACGCTAAGCGAACCCGTGGCTACCAACGCTCTCCTTCCAGGCCTGTACCTGGGAATGTATGGTGAAAAACTGGGAGAGAACCGGCGCATGCTGCTGGCGGGAGCTTTCTGCGGACTCGCCATGGCGCTCCGAATTCAGCTTGCGCCCGCAGTGGGCTTCGCGCTTCTGTATTTTTGTTATCCCAATTGGCGCAAGCGTCTAATCCCTCTCGCGGCAGGGGCCCTGTTGCCGTTACTTGCCTTCGGCTTGGTCGACCAGTTGGTCTGGGCACACCCGTTCCACTCCTACATCAATTACATACGGGCGGACCTCGTCGAAGGGGGCCACGGCTACGGCGTGCAGCCCTGGTTTTGGTATCTGGAGATGCTGTGCGTCCACCTGGGCCCGCTGGTTTTCCTCGTCCTCATGGGAGTTCGCCGGAGCCCCTTTCTGGGCTGGATGGGGTTGATCATTCTACTCACGCATAACTATTTCGCACATAAAGAGGTGCGTTTTCTTTACCCTATGGTGCCCTTGGAAATCACCCTGGCCGCGCTCGGATTTATGGAAGTCTTGCCGGCGTTGAACGCCCACCGGAAAACGCCGCTGTCGTCCCGAGCGGTAGTGTTGACCGGCTTTACGTTCTGCGCGATCAGTTCCTGCCTGCTCATCCGGCAATTCGATTGGTCCCGAAACTCCGGCGCCTTGGCCGCCTTCGATCGACTTAGCCAGGACTCATCTCTCTGCGGACTGGGACTCTACAAGGTTGGGTGGTATGACACCGGAGGCTATGCGCATCTGCACCGGAACGTCCCCATGCTGCTCTTTGGGCAGGCTTCCGAATTAGACGAGCAGGCACAGAGCGTTAACGCCATAGTCACGTACGGAAATCTGCCTGAAAAGGTGGACGGCTTCGAACCTGCAGGATGCTCAGGCGGCGTCTGCGTATACCTCCGGCAGGGCCCCTGCGCGCCGCCCCGCCCGGACAATGAGATTAACTGGATGCTGTGGTTGAATGGAAGCTAAGGCGGCAACTCCGCTTCCGAGCCCTGAGGTGTGCTAAACTCTGCGTACCATGATCTCAGTCGTGCTGCCTACTTACAATGAGGCTTGCAGCATCGAGGAAGCCCTGCGCCGGGCCTCGGAAGCCCTGCGGAACGCCGGGGAGGACCACGAACTGATTGTGGTGGACGATTCCAGCCCCGATGGCACCGCAGACGTGGCGGAAACCCTTGCCAAAGAGGTTCCCGTCAGAGTCTTGAGGCGCCCCGGACGACACGGCCTGGCGACCGCCGTAGTGGACGGCTGGAGGATCGCCCAGGGAGACACTCTGGGTGTGATCGATGCTGATCTTCAGCATCCACCCGAAACCCTCGCGCGCCTTGCGAGCGCACTCCGCAGCCATAACGCGGACGTAGCGATTGCCACACGGGCGGGCCCTGGCGGAGGCTCCTCGGAAGAGTGGTCATGGATGCGACGGCTGAATTCGTGGGCGGCGCGCCACTTGGCGGCCTGTGTGCTCCCACAGACTTTGGCTGAAGTAAGCGATCCCATGTCAGGGATGTTCCTGGTCCGCGCCCGGGCTCTGGAGGGAGTCCGGTTAGAACCTACGGGCTACAAGATTCTGCTGGAGGTGCTAGGCAAAGCTCATTATGGCGACGTCGTAGAAGTCCCTTTCATGTTCAAGGCCCGGAGCCTGGGGAGCTCGAAGCTCGGCATGCGCCAGTCGCTCCAGTATCTGGAACATCTTGCCCGGCTCGCGCGCTCCACCGGTCAATTGCGGAGTTGGATTGGCTACGCGATGGTGGGCTTCACGGGAGCAGTGGTGAACGTGGCGGCTTTGACGTATTTGGTGGAGCGCCGGTCCTGGCCGCTCGGGTGGGGTCTGGCAGTGGCCATCCCGCTCGCGCTGCTGAACAACTTTTTGTGGAACTGGTTCTTCACCTTTAGTCGTTCGCGCGCATCCGATGAGGAGGGCCGGTCCGGGGTTCTGAATCGGTTGGCCCATTACGCGAAGGTCTGTGCCTTCGGGGCAGCATTGAATGCGATTTCGACCTTGCTGTTGCATTGGTTAGGGGTGCAGCTTGCTTTGGCTTCCTCCGCCGGCGTGGCACTGGGTGGTGTCTGGAACCTCTTCTTTAACGTTCCGGCCATCTGGCGGAGTTGGGATTCTCCTGCTCCGGACAGCCCGGCGGGCACGTGGGATGAATCAGGCAACCGCGTGCTTTCGTCGGTTCGGCACGCATCCGCCTTGCATCCAAAGCGTTTGCTGGGCGGAGTGCGGTAATGTTCCGGCGCATTGCCCCGTGAATTCCCTCCTCAGTGAGAAGGGTACGCAGCGGTAGTTCGGTTTCGAATCGATCAGACGGATCCTGTCATGTCCATCGCGTGCTCGATGGGGATTATGGCTTACAACGAAGAGGCCAACATCGGCCGGATGCTGGGGGCTGTGGTCTCGCAACGCTTGACAACCGTGAACTTGACGGAGATTCTCGTGATTGCCAGCGGCTGCACGGATCGTACGGAATCTGTCGTGCGCGATTGGACGCGCAGAGATCCGCGCATTCGCCTGATCGTGCAGGCGCAGCGTGAGGGCAAGGCTTCCGCAGTCAATCAGTTTCTTCCCCAGGCGCGCGAGAAGATCGTGGTGGTTTGCAGCGCTGACCTGGTGCCAGAAGCGGGCGCCATCGAAGAGTTAGTGGCTCCGTTTGCCGACCCCGCGGTGGGCATGACTACCGGACGGCCTGTACCCGTCAACGATCCCAGGACTTTTATGGGGTTTGCAGCCCATCTGCTCTGGGAATTGCATCACGAGATCAATTTGCGCCACTTCAAGGCCGGAGAGATGATCGCATTCCGGAATATCTTCGAACGTATTCCCTATTGCACCGCGGTGGACGAGGCCAGCATTGAGCCGGTCATCCGCGGTCAGGGTTACGAGGTGCGTTACGTGCCGGCGGCCGTGGTATACAACAAAGGCCCGCTCACGGTCGCGGAGTATCTGCGCCAGCGCCGCCGCATTTTTGCCGGACATCTCGCGGTGCGGCACACCCTCGGCTACACCGTCAGCACCATGAGCGGGTGGCGAGTCCTGCGGGTCCTGCTGCCGCGGCTCAATTGGCGGCCTCGGCCTTTTCTCTGGACCTGGGGAGTGGCAGCACTGGAACTGTACGGACGGTTCCTCGGCAGGCAGGATTACTCCAAACGTCGCGACCAGCGCGCCTGGCAAATCGCCAAGACCACGAAAGACCTCACCTCTCGAGTCTAGGGGCAAAATGAATTCCATGCTCGGCGTTTTGCTGCGCATTCCCGCGTTTAAGCTCTTTCGCCGCCTGGGCCGGCCGCGCGTGCTGCCGCTCAACCTGACTCTCTCCCCTTCACCCAAGTGCAATTCGCGTTGTCTCACCTGCAACATCTGGATAAAGCGGGAATACGAACTGACTTTGGAGGAATGGCGCAAGGTGTTGGCATCCCTGGGCCGGGCCCCCTACTGGTTCACGATCAGTGGCGGAGAACCCCTGATGTACCGGCACGTCGTCGATCTCGCACAGTCAGCCTATGAACAGTGCCGGCCGGGAGTCATCAACATCCCCACCAATGCCATCTTGCCCAGCATCCCGGAAACTGTGGAACGCATTGCCCGGTCATGTCCTCAGAGTCAGGTGATCATCAATCTGTCCCTGGATGGAGTTGGCGAGAAACACGACTTCATACGCGGCGTCCCGGGGAACTTCGAGAAACTCGAACAATGCCTTGAGCAACTGCGCGCCGTGCGCCGGCGGCGAAAGAACCTGACCGTTGGAATCCATTCCGTGGTGTCGGTATTTAACGTCGACCATCTGGATGAAATCATCGCCTACGCCGACCGCTCCGGCGCCGACCAGTTCATTACCGAGATCGCCGAACCGCGAGTGGAGTTGGACACGGTGGGGCTGCCGATCACGCCGGACGCAGAGAGCTACGCCAAGGCCGCTGATCGACTGATCCGCTACGTGCAGAGCAAACGCTTCCGAGGCGTCTCCAGAATCACGGAAGCCCTGCGGGTGGAGTATTACAAACTGGTCAAGCGCGTCCTGGACGAGCAGGACCAGGTGATCGCTTGCTACGCGGGCTGGGTGAGCGCCCATATCTACGCCGATGGCACGGTATGGCCGTGTTGTGTGCGGGGCGATAACCTGGGCAATCTACGCGACCATAACTACGACTTCAAGGAAATCTGGTTTGGAAAGAAGATCCAGGCAGTGCGCTCGAGCATCGCGGCCAAGGAATGCCATTGTCCTCTGGCCAACGCCGCTTACACGAGCATGCTGCATGACCTCGCGACATTGGCGCGTGTAGGCGCACGGTTATTGCGGCGAGGGAACGGGATGCCTGGGTAGGGGCGGCCCGTGTGGCCGTCCTCGGGCAACCACAGGGGTTGCCCCGACAATTTCTCGCTAGGGAAACACATGGCCTTCGATTGGTTGGACAGATTCCAACACCGGTTAGAGAAGGAGCCGGACTATGCCCGGAAATCTCTGGCCGCCTACCGCCTGGGCATGAAAGCCAAGGGCTCCATTGTTGGCGTGATGGTTCAGCCGGCGCCGGAATGTTGCGACGCGGCACGGAGGTTGCCCGCCGGGAAGGTTTATCACCCCGACCAGGCTCCGAACCTGCCGCTGCCGGATTGCCCCCAGGGCCGCCATTGCCAATGCCTTTACCGGCCCGTAATGTCTTATCAGCACCCTGACTGATGAAACGCATGCGCGTCTTTATAACTGGAGCCACGGGCTTTCTTGGCGGAGCGTTAGCTTGCGCATTGGCGCAAGAAGGCGTCGAGGTTCATGCTCTGGCTCGAGCCACTTCCGACCGCGGCGGCTTGGCCGGCGTCGCCGTCAACTGGCACGAGGGCGATGTTACGGTGCCCGCGAGTTTGGGCAATGCCATGACTGGCGCCGCGTGGATCGTTCATGCCGCCGGCCGTCTTGGCGAATTCGGCGTGAACGAGGAAGTGTACCAGCAGGTACACGTGGAGGGAACTCGCAACGTGCTGACGGCGGCCTTGAAAAGCGGGTGCCAGACGCGCGTACTCCATGTGAGCACGACGGGAGTTCTGGGAGTGACACCCGGTGGGCCTGCCGCAGAAGGCTCGCCGTACGCGCCCACCAACCCCTACGAGCGCACGAAGGCCGCTGCTGAGCGCATGGCCCTGGAATTCGCCTCGCAGGGATTGCCCGTAGTCATCTGCCGGCCGGCTTTTGTTTATGGGCCCGGAGACCGGCATGTGCTGGGACTTTTTCAGGCCGTCCGCAAGGGCCGTTTTTTCTTCATCGAGGGTGGGCACCGCGTCTGCCATCCGACCTTCATTGCCGATGCTGTCGCCGGCATGCTGCTCTGCCTGCGTCATGGCCGGCCTGGAGCAACCTACCAAATCGCCGGGCCGCGCCCGGTAACCTTTCGAGAACTTGGAGAGACTATTGCCAGCGCGTTGGGTGTGCGTCCACCGCGGTTAGCGTTGCCCCGCTGGGCGGCGACACTGGGGACGATGGGACTTGAGATCCTGGGGCGAGCGAGCGGCCGGAAACCTCCGCTCAGCCGGGCGGGGGCGGCCTTCTTCAGCGAGGATCGTTGCTATTCATGGCAGCGAGCCCATGACGAGCTGGGCTACACGCCGGAATTCGATTTGGCCGCAGGCGTCGCCCGCACCATCCAGTCGTATCGCCAGCGCGGGTGGCTGTAACTGAGGACGAGATTGTGCCTATCGTCGCCGCCGCGAAAGCGGGTGCCCATTGCAGGCCCGTAGAAAACTCCCGCCTCCGCGGGAATGACGAGTCGTTCGAAAGAACGGCCGCGAGTGACTCAAACCTATGAATGAAACCTCTGTTGACCAGCCCGCCAAGCCGCTGGTGACAGTGATAATTCCCACCTTCAACCGTGCCTCGATCGTGGGCCGCGCAATTCGGAGTGTGCTGGGCCAGACTTACCCGAATTGGGAACTCCTCGTTGTGGACGACGCCTCCACGGACGGCACGGAGAGGGAGGTCAGAAGTTATTCCGATAAGCGGATCAAATACATCCGCCACCACCAGAACCGGCGTGTCAGCGCGGCTCGCAATACGGGCATTCGCTTGGCTCAAGGCGAGTACGTGTCATTCCTTGACGATGATGATGAATGGCTGCCGGAAAAGCTCGCAAAAGAGGTAGAGGTCTTTCGCAACTCCGATCCCGAGGTCGGGCTTGTTTACACAGGCAAGACGGTCTACGACGAACACGGCCAAGTCCTCCAGGTGCGTATGCCCACACTCTCCGGCTGGGTGTACGATGCCATGCTGGACCGGCACTTCATCGGCTCGCCCTCCCGCGTGACTGTCAAGAAGCAAGTGCTCGACCGGGTGGCCGGGTTTGACGAGACGTTTGTCAACTGCCAGGACTATGATCTCTGGTTGAGAGTGGCCAAGGTTACCAAGATCGCCGTTGTGCCGTGCTGCCTGGTAAAGCGATACCTGCTTTCGGATCAGATGTCCGGGAGCCTACGGAACATCTGCGAGGGGTGGGAGCACATCTTGATGAAGTTTCGGACCGACATGAAGCCACGTACCCTGGCAAAACACATCTCTCGAGTCGCCATCCTGCTCCTCAACTACGATCCCCGGCGCGCCCGCGCCTTGGCGTGGGAGGCGTTCCGGCTTCAGCCCCTTCAGCCTGCTCTGTTGGGTGCGTTGTCGCTTTCAATGCTGGGAGTGGATCCTTACCGATGGGTGTTCGGGACGATGGTTCGAGTGTTTGACAAATTCTATCTGGGCAGAGCGAAAATTTGAAATACGGACCCATCGTTGGGCTGTGAATTGGAGTCGTAGGGGGGCCCTTGTGGCCGCCCGAGGGCAACCACAAGGGTTGCCCCTACAACGAAAACACCGGGGTCATGAATACGACCGTTACACACAGAGTCCGCGAATCGCTTCGCAACCTCCTTCCCGATTACGTTGCGGTTAATCTGTTGTACTACCGCGTCTTTCGAAGATTGCCGAACCTGAAGCAGCCCAAGACTTTCAACGAAAAGATCGCCTGGAGAAAACTGCACCAGCATGATCCGCGGTTTCGAGTCTTTTCCGATAAGATCGCAGTTAAGGCCGAAGTCGCAGGACTGATCGGCGAGCAACACGTCATTCCAACCCTCTGGACCGGTGACGCTCCGGAAGCCATTCCTTTTGACGAACTCGCGCCGCCCTACGTCGTCAAGGTCAATCACAGCAGCGGCAGAAGCCTGTTCATTCGCACGCCCCAGGACGTCAAGAAACAGGCGATTGCGTCGTCGATTCGCAAGCAGCTGACGTCGTCGCACGGGCGCCGGCTCCGCGAATGGGGCTATCTGGGGATCCCGCCTAGGGTTCTTGTCGAGCGCATGGTCGAAACACCTGACGGAGACCTCCCGGCGGACTACAAATTCTTTATTTATCACGGACGCGCCCATTTCATCCAATTCGATTGCGACAGAACTCGAGGGCTCAAGCTGAACTTTTATGATCGTGAATGGAATCTTCTGCCCGCGAAGTTGAGATATCCGCGCACCTCGGAGCCGGTCCCCAAGCCGCAAAACCTGGCCCGGATGATCGAACTAGCGGAGAGAATCGGCGCCCAATTCGACTTTGTGCGCGTGGATTTATACTCAGCACCTCAAGGCATCTTATTTGGTGAAGTTACCTTCTATCCTAATGCAGGACTCGAGCCGTTCACTCCCCAGGAATGGGACACGACGTTTGGCGAGCCCTGGCGGCTGTGAGAAGCGAAACTCGAAACTGGAAAATGGAAATTCGAAAATGGAAATTGCAAGATCAAAGTTGGAAAATGGAAAGCCGAAACCTGCATTGAGCATAGGTCCACGAGTATCGAATTCCCAATTTCCAGTTTCCGGTGCCGAGTATCGATTTTGGATTGGGAGTTTGGATTTTCAATTTTCGAATTTCAAAGCTGAAATCTGATTCTGCGCGTTGCGAGTATCGATTTTCCAGTTTCTATTTGCCGTTTTCCAATTCCGAGGTTGGATTTTCAGATTTCGAATTTCAAATCTGAAATTGCCGTTCTGTTAGAATACTTTCGTATGCGAAAATACCTGTTGCTGGCCTTCTCCCTCCTTGGACTCTTTGATGCCCTCTATCTCCTCTGGGTTTATACCTCACCCTCCCGACCCATCGTTTGCTTGGGAACGGGATGCGACGCGGTGCGTGCCAGTTCGTACGCGCGGCCTTTTGGCGTGCCCATGCCGGTCTTTGGAGTTGCCGCCTACTTGGTCTTGGGGTTGTTGATCATTGCAGAGAACCTTTCTTCACAACGCCTGGGGCGGACCCTCCAATACGCCGTCGTCGGTATCTCGGGCGGGGGTTTCCTCTTTGCCCTCTATCTTACTTCGCTCGAGGCATTCGTCATCCATGCCTGGTGCGCGTGGTGTGTGACCTCGGCGATCATCGTGACCTGCATATTCGTCCTATCGTTATTTGACTTGCCCCGCCCGCTCGCCCCGCCGGATCCTGCGGTGTCAAGGGCGAGGGTCAGAACACACCTAGTTCTCTGTGCGCTGGCGGTGGTCCTCGGCACGCCCGCTTTTATTCTCCTCGCCAAGCACGGAGAACTCCCAGACGCGCCGGAGAATTCACCCCAAGCGCTCGCCAAGCACTTAGTCCAGCCGGACAGCCACATCACCGGGAATTTGAATGCTCCTCTCACGGTCGTCGAATTTGGAGATTTCGAATGTCCCGCCTGCGGCATCTCGGAGGAAGCCGCCAGGCAAATTCGCGCCCAGTACGGCGACCGGATTCGTTTCGTGTTCCGCCAGTTCCCGATTACCAAGCTTCATCCCATGGCCGAGAAGGCCGCGCAGGCTTCTGAATGCATCGCCGAGCAGGGCAAGTTCTGGGAAGGAGTCGAAAAGCTCTACTCCCGGCAAACTGATCTCAGCGTAGACGCCCTCAAGCGCTACGCGGGAGAACTTGGCCTGGACCAGAACCGTTTCAATCAGTGTCTTGACAGCGGCCAAATGGCCTCGCGGGTGAAGCGTGACCTGGCTGACGGTCACGCCCTGAAGGTGGAAGGCACGCCGACCTTTTTCATCGGCCGGGAAACACGTTTTGGTCCTTTGGACTTCGACACCTTTGCACACCTGGTGAATCAGGAATTGGCCACTCAGGGCCCCGCTGTAGCCAGCGCTTCGGCGCCGTCCCAAACTGCCACCACACAACCATCGACTGCAACCTCCAAATCTCCCACTTCGCCGCCTCAGGGGGAAAAGGGCACGGAGGCCAACTCAGGGTCCGGCAGTCTGCTTGGATCGAGCCCGGCGGAGGGCTTCCTCGGCGGAGCGCAGTCGTCGCTAGCCGGCTGTAGCGAGGCCGAGGCTAACAAGAAGCAGCCCACGTTGATTGGGACGACGGAAGCGCGGCAACTGCTGGAAGCTGCGCCGAAGCCTCTGGTGGTGGACGTCAGGCCGCCTAAAGAGTACGCCGCAGGGAGAATTCCGGGCGCCATAAACATGCCTGCGGACAACTTCGTGCAGGATATGAGCAAGCTGCCCAAAGACAAAACAATTGTGCTTTACGAGGGAGGGCAATCCTCGGGCGGCGATATCTGCGCTGCCAGCCGTGCCGCAGGGCGCGCCTTGCTCGAGCATGGGTTCGCTTTTGAGAAAGTGAAAGTCTATCAGGACGGGCTGGCGGGTTGGCGGAAAGCCAGCCAACCGGTCCAGCATTAGTGACGGCTAAGGGTCCGTCGTCCGTGGTCAGTTGCCCGCAGTTCCTGATTGCAGGCCCCGGCGCTTGTCGACCGGAATCCTAGCCCCTCGCCATGCAACGGACAACTGACCACGGACAATAGCGGCAAAGGAGTCTTCAATGTCAATCACTTCGCTTCGTAACGGTCTCCTGGCGTGCGGCGTTTGCATGCTCCTCATCGGCGCGGGATCGATGCCAGGCAAGACGAAAGACAACTCCCGCACCACTCCTCCCGCCGAGGTCGCTAGTCCCGATAAGATCGTTCAGTATATGCGAGACCGCTTCGAGGTGCCGGAGAATGTTAAGTTGATGGCGGAACCGCTGGACAAGTCGCAATTCCCCATGTTCTTTCAGACGGTCGTTACCTCGGATGACGGCAAGCAAAAACGAACCAACAACGTTTTCATCACCAAGGACGGCCGGTGCCTCGTGCTGGGCAACGTCTTTGCCCTGCACGATGGCTCGACGGCGGATCTCATCCGCTGCCTGCGCGAGGCCGCCAAGATCCCGCCCGAGACTGATTTAAAAGTCGGCGCTTTCGACAAGACTCCTTATCCCGAGTTCTACAAATCCGTGGTGACGGCCACCGACGGAAAGCACACACAGTCGGGAGACGTCTTCATGACCAACGATCGGCGAACCGGCATCCTGGGCATCGTACTGCCGTTTCGGGAAGACGTGGTTCGCAACATGATCAACACCAAGGATATGCCGAGCCAGGGCCCCGCCAACGCTCCCGTAACCGTGGTCGAGTACGCCGATCTTCAGTGCCCAACGTGTGCCCGGTTGCAGGAATTCCTGGAGAAACAACTCCTGCCCAAATATGGTGACAAGGTCCGAGTCGTTTTCAAAGAGTTTCCGATCCCTGGCCACGACTGGTCCCCCACCGCTGCAGTGGCCAATGAATGCGCCTATGAAATCAACCCATCGGCGTTTTCAGGTTATCGGACTCTTATTTTTGCCAATCAGACCTCCATCAATGCTTCCAATGTGCGACAACGCCTCCTGAGCCTTGGCGAACAGGCCGGAGTTGACACCGTAAAACTGGCCACCTGTATTGACTCCAAGGCCTCGCTGCCCCGAGTTGAGGCCGACCGCCAGGAGGGGAACGACCTCGACGTTAACAGAACTCCCACATCTTTCGTTAACGGCAAGATCATCATCGGCCTGCAGACCGAGTCGGCCTGGGACAAGGTCGTCGGCGAGGCGCTTCTGGCGAAGTCCCGCTAACCGGGAATGAATCTTGTCACGAAGGCCCTGCCATCACTGGAGCAGCAACTCGCGCTCGCGAAAACTCGGCTATCCCTGTCAACTCGATCCGGCAGCCCGCAAAGGGCGTGCTTTCGATCGAATTGGCGCTCCAAAGAATCATGGGGCACATGCCCGGATCGGGCCGAAAGACCCGACACGAAGCGGGCGGACTAGGGGGTTCACTACATAGATAACGAGAAGAGGATATCTAGTGCGACGATATTATCGTTCTGCCATTGCAATCGGAGTATACAGGCCCGCGTGAGTCCATTATTTGCACTGACTTCTTACTTCTCATCTTTTAGAATGCGGCCGAGCTTGATGCGTTTTTCCGTGTACTAACTATGCCAACTCCCGAAAACGCGTGTTCAGGAGCCCGGCAGTAGTTATATATTACGTAATAATATAGTTTCTAAGGATTCACCATCTTATTAGAGCCGCTGATCGAAGAATGCCTCGAGGCAGATTCGGGAGGGTGCAATGGCTTTGCCTATTCCGAACCTCTCATTTCTGACGGGCCTCGCAAGCTCTGTTTTGGCTACTGTCAGCGTCGGAACGCTGGCTTTGGCTGCGTTGGCGATGCTCCGCCGCTGGCATCACGACCGCTTTGATCGCCGGGTCAAGGCTCTTTGCACCCAGCTCGGGCTCACTCCGGCCGCCTTGTTACAGGGGAAATTTTCGCCGCAATGCTTTGCAAAATTGCGCGCGCTTCCTTCGCCCACCTTGGAATTCCTACTCGAGCCTTTGCTCCTCAAATGCGCCTCCGCTCCGCCACTCGCAGGCGTCTTACAGGAAATCTGCTTGGAGCTTGGATTAATCGATGTTTGGCAGCGCCGCATTCTCGGTCAATTCGCGCCCGTTACTTTCCGGCAAGCGTGTTCGATTCCCGATGGGGCTCTCCATTTCTTCGGCCGCCTGCACTTCCTGCTTCGTGCCCGCAGCGCCAGGAGCCTCGGTCTGCTCCGCCACCGGGCGAGTTGGCCTATCCTTGCCAGGGGTCTGGACGATCCGCATCCCGATGTTCAGCGGGCGGCGTTGCGCGGTCTGGCGGCGCTCGGCGAACCGCGCAGCCTGCCGGCGCTTGTCATTCAAATGGACAAAGCGGTTACGGATAACCGCTGCGGCCTCTCTCTTCATTCTTTAAAAACCGCCTTGGCCCGGTTCCCTCTTTCTGAAGCCCTGCAACTCCTTCCTGCCATGCGCCACCCGAACCCACGCGTCCGCGCGGCGGCGGCGGAGGTTCTGCATGCAATGGCGAAGCGGGGAGCGCCGGACGCGCCGGCCCTCATTCAGTACAAGAACGTTCTCGACCGCGAGATGGCGATGCTCACTTCCGATGTTGACCCTCGGGTCAGGTCGGTTGCATTCGAGGTAGCCGCGCTTCTCGATTTTGCGAACCGCCAGCCGACCGCGCGTCGGGAGCTTGACCGAGCTCGAGACTCAGTTCGGGCTGCCTCGCCGGGGACCTCGCCACAAAACCTCGAAGCTCTGCCCTTGGCTGAACTCCCACGCCTTCTCTCCGATCCTCAACGAACGGTCCGGCAAACCGTGTTACGAGCGCTACTCGCCCTAGGGCGCGAGGGTCTGTCGAAACTCTACGAGGAATTCCTGAAGACAGAGGACAAAGGCCTTAGGGACCAGATTCTTGAGGAACTCGACCGCGCCGGCCTGCTTCCGAATCTCTTGCAGAACCTCGACGGCAGCGCCGGCAAGCTGGAAACGCGGGTGGTGGAACTGATCGTAAGCATGGGAGCCACCAGTTATCTCCAAGCCGCCCTCACCAACATCTACGGCCATCAACTGCTTAAAGTTCTGTTTGAGAAACTTGAAGACGACAGTCCACAGAAGATTGATGCATGGCTCGGAGTCTGCGCTGCTCTCAAGGCATCCCGGCAGACGGATCCGACCAAGAGCGGCCAAGCCCCTGTGGCCGTCTGAAAGGATTTCCCCATGGACATGTGGGGAGCGTACTTCGATCACGCCCTCGTCTTCTTCAATCTTCTAATCCTCTCTTATTTCGTGTTGGGGAATGGGGTTTATACCGCCCTGATGGTCATATCCATAAGGGCCATCTGGCTTCATTCCCGGCGACTGGCGTATCAAGGATTAACCGACCTGCGGGAATCTTCACTGACCCCGGCGGTCACCATCATCGTGCCGGCCTGGAATGAGGAGCGCATCATCGTCGAAACGGTTCGTTCCGCTCTGGGGGTGGACTACCCCCAGCACGCGGTCATTGTGGTCGATGACGGATCCAGCGATTCGACTCTGAAGCGCCTGACGACCGCGTTCATGCTGACCCCGACTTCTCTGAACTTCAACCCCGGTCTTTCCACCTCGCCCGTGCGGGGCTTCTATTTTAGCCCTCATTTTCCAAATCTCCTGGTCGTCCACAAACAGCGAGGCGGCAAACCGGACGCGCTGAATACGGGCATCAATCTCTGCCGAACGCCTTATTTCTGCTGCCTCGACGCGGACTGCGTCCTGGAGCGAGACTCTCTTTTGCGGCTGATGGAACCCATCCTTAGCTCGCCCCGGGAGACCATCGTCAGCGGCGGTGTCGTGAGGATTATTAATGGAAGCACCGGCAGCAATGGCCAAATAGTGAAATTGGGATTGCCGCGGACTTCCCTCGAGCGCTTTCAGGTGGTCGAGTACCTGCGCAGCTTCCTTACAGGCCGCAACGGCTGGTCGCTGCTGGGAGGCACTGTCATTGTTTCGGGGGCCCTCGCCCTCTTTCAGCATAAGGCCGTCGTAGAGGTGGGCGGGTTCAGCGCGGATACGGTCACCGAGGACATGGATCTCGTCATCACCCTGCGCGAGCACGCAGCCAGGAACAATAACAGCGCGGGATTCTCTTTCACTTCCGATCCGGTTTGCTGGACCGAGTGCCCTTCCACTTATAGGATGCTGAACCGCCAACGGCGTCGTTGGCAGTTAGGGCTATGCCAGTGCTTGCGGAAACATCGCGGTATGCTCTTCCGGCCCCGTTACGGGATTGTCGGCATGTTCAGCTTACCCTTCCATCTGTACATCGAAGCGCTCGGCACCATTGTTGAGTTCCTCGGGTACCTTCTGGTGCCGCTTTCCTTCTTCGGCGGCCTTATCTCACCGGCCCTGTTGGTCTTATTCATTCTCCTGGGCCTTGCTTACGGCGGTTTTCTGTCGGTGGGAGCTGTACTCCTCGAGGAGATGACCTACCGGCGCTACCCCAGGCCCAACGATCTTTTGGTATTGCTTGCTTACGCGATGCTCGAGAACGTCGGCTATCGTCAACTTATTCTTTTCTTCCGTGTTCAAGGGATACTGAAATTCCTCGTGGGATCGCATCGCTGGGAAAAGGTCATGCACGACGGACAGTACCTCACTTCGGGTCCTGCGGAATTGAGTCCAGCCGCCGTTCAAGGGAGCGCAGGGAAATAGCGGCGGCTTCGCGCCCATCGAAGCCCGCCGCTACATCAACCTTTGCTCGAGGCGGAAACATGGCCCCTTGTCACTTCGAGTCACAGTCATTTCGCCCTTTCCGAGCCCTCCCACCGCCCCTTCTCTTCCTGCTCGTGGTGCTCCTTCAGCAGGGCTCGATCGGTCTAAGAGGCCAAGTCCTGGTTTCGGATGATTCGTCAAAACAAGCTGCCCATCCCGCCTCCGCGCGTCCGGTGGGGGAACGCCTCGGCGCGCCCCCGCCGGCAGACTCTCCTTCCCTCAGACAGTCCGCCCTTGACTCGATGCGGCGCGGCGACTTCACGGCTGCGATTCGAGCCTACAAACAAGCCTTGAACCTTGACCCCGATAATTCTGACCTCAAGCTCGGCCTGGCGCGCGCGCTCAGCCTCGGCGGACACAACGAGGAGTCGAAAGGCGTCTACCAGCAGATCCTGTCAAAAGCCCCTGATAACGCCGACGCGCTGGAGGGCTTGGGGAGCACTTTTCTCCGTTCTGATCAGCCCTTCGAGGCGCGTGCTGCTTTTGAGCGCCTGTCAGCAAAGCACCCTGGGAATCCTGAGTATAAAATCGACTTGGCGCGGGTTGAGGCTCGCTTGGGCAACTATAATCACGCTCGCCAACTCTTGACGGCGGTCCTTACTTTCCACCCCCATGAGCGCGATGCGCAGTTGCAACTCGCTTACGTCAAGCTCTATCAAGGCAGGTATACGGCTGCGCTGGCGGACTTCACCCGAATGCTGAAGGCCGACCCGACGGACTTTGACGCCTTGCTCGGCAACGCGCGCGTTCAGTATTTTCGCGGGAATATTACTTACGCCTATCGGCTGGCGAGTAAGTTGGTCGAAGATCGCCCCAACGACTACGATGCAGTCTTCCTCATGGCCAATCTCGAGCGCGCCCGCCAACATCCGAAAAAAGCTCTCGAGCTGCTTGCCCGGGCGGATCAACTGAGCCCCGGCAATTCCGAGACCCTCCAACTCGAGCGGACGCTTCGCCAAGAAAAAGCAGTGGCCCTCCGCACCTCAGTCTCCTACGCGCGTGAAATCAGTTCCGGGAATAGCTCTCCGGACCTGATCGGATTCGCCGGTCAGGACCTGCGCCGGTTTGTGTACGAATCCGCACTCGACTTCTCAGCCTTGCCGCGCACACGCTCCACCGTTGTCCTTGACGCCATGCCTGCGACCAACGCCGGCCCCTTCGGCGGAGCGGTTGCCCCTTCACAGGTCGCTTACCGCCAGACCACACCGATCTTCTCGAACCTCACTCTGCGCGCCGGCGTGGGCGCGATACGATTCGGACCGGGCGGCCTACGAAGCATACCCGAGGATACCCAAGCCGTCTCGGTGGCCACTTACCGCCCGTTGGGATTCGTGAGCGCTACTTACGCCCTCAAGAAGAATCTCAATCTTGATGTTACTGTGGCTCGCGACCCAGTTCCCTACACTCCCCTCTCGGTGCGCATGGGCGTCATGGAAGACCGCGTGGAAGGCGGATTGAGGTACTCATTTGCTTCGCACACTGATCTCTGGTTGGACGGATATGCAGCCCGGTACTCCTCCATCCGACTCCAGCAGCTTGGCCTGTCGAACGGAAACCCGGTTTTGGCCGGAGTCGGCACCATCCGCCAGCCGGCGCGCGGCGGCTCGGCGACCCTGGTGCGAAATATCGTGCGCCTCGAACGCGCCGCGTTCGACATAGGATACGCCGGCCGGGCGTTTGCTTTTTCCGGGTCTCAACCGCAGGAGTATATGGGGTTCTTTAACCCCCCCTTCTACCAGGTGCACCAAGTCACCGCCCATCTCTACGGCGCCATCCGCGGCCCGCTCGGTTACGATTTCTCGGGCGGGTTGGGCGTCCAACAGATCAACTCGCACCAGCCTTTCACGCAAGCTTTGAATCTAACCCCAACTCTCTCGTATAAACTCAACCGCCGCTTCTCCCTGAAGCTCGGTTACACCCATTACAACTACGCGCAAAGCTTGGGTGTGATCCGGGGTAACGGGGTTACGTTATCCACCGACTCCAGGTTTTAAAGGCAATGGCTGCTGGTTAGTACAAGCTCCGCTTATCGCTTACTTGCACGCCTCTTAGTTTCTTGCACTTGGCCCCAATGAATTAAGGTGGAACGGTACACTCTTCTCTCGTTGCCTTGACCGAGTTGTTGAGAGTGTGTTAGGTTGAGTTGTTTAACTTTAACAGGTTATGTCGCTTGAGAGAGAGAGTTTGGCGCCGGCGCGAGCGGCTCTAAAGCGCACGGCGCTCAACGGACTGCACAAATCGCTCGGGGCCAAGATGGTGGAGTTCGGCGGGTGGGAGATGCCGGTCGAGTATTCCGGCATCATTCAGGAGCACCTGGCCGTGCGAAACACAGCCGGGCTTTTCGATGTCAGCCACATGGGGGAGATTGAAATCAGCGGACCCCGCGCCTTGTCTCTCCTCCAGCACATCACTTGCAACGACGCATCCCGCCTGAGGGATTTTCAGGCCCAATACAGCGCTTTGATGCATCCCAAGGGGAGCGCTGTCGATGACTGTGTGGTGCATCGCTTGACGCAGGAGCAATATCTCATCTGCGTCAACGCGGCGAACACCGACAAGGATTTCGATTGGATCCTTGAGCACAACTCCGTGGGGGCGGAGGTGCGCAACGTTTCGAGCCAATACTCACAACTTGCCCTGCAAGGACCGCGCGCTGCCGAAATCGTCTCCAAAGTAAGCAGCGTCAACCTTTCGGGGCTCAAGTATTATTGGTTCTTCCGCGCCCGGTTCTGCGATGTGGGGGGCCTCCTGGCGCGCACTGGCTACACCGGCGAAGATGGATTTGAATTCTATTTCGCGCCCGGGGATTCGGAGAGGGTGTGGAGCACGCTGATCGAAGCCGGCAAGTACGAAGGATTGGTTCCCGCAGGACTGGGCGCCAGGAACACATTGCGCCTGGAAGCCGGCTACCCGCTTTACGGTCATGAACTCGATGAGGATACGACCTTACTCGAAGCCAACCTTGGCTGGATTACTAAGCTCGACAAGGGCGAGTTTATCGGCCGTGATGCCCTGATCGAGCAGCGGGCGCGAGGCACGCGCAAGAAGTTGGTGGGTTTTGAAATGACGGGCCAGGGAATTGCGCGTGATGGCTATGATCTCTACGTGGCAAGCGAACTGGCGGGGCGTGTGACGAGCGGTTCATACGCACCGTTCCTAAAGACAAACATTGGTATGGCATACATCTCCTCCCAGCCGGCGAGTCCGGGCAGCGAGGTCGAGATCGATATTCGCGGCAGGCGGGCAGGGGCTCGGATCGTACCTCTGCCCTTTTACAAGAGGCCGAAGATCCGATGATCGGGTGATCGGGAGATCGGGTGAACAACCAGCGACGGCGGCGGCCACACTACAGCTCGCGCGAGCAGATGGCGGGGCCTGGATTCCCGCTTGCGCGGGAATGACGCTAACTCGGCTGCGCGAAATTGGTCTTTGTTCACCCGATCTCCCGATCACCCGATCATCCGATTGAAGATGAGAGAGGAACCGTCCATGTACCCCCAAGAATTTCTCTACACCAAAGAGCACGAATGGATCCGGGTGGACGAAGAAATCGGCACTATCGGCATTACGGACTTCGCCCAGAAGGAACTGGGCGACATCGTTTACGTCGAGGTTGCAAAGCCGGGCGAGCACGTCGCTGCAAACGAAAGCTTGGGGACCGTCGAATCGGTGAAAGCAGTCTCGGAGATTTTCTCTCCGGTCAGCGGAGAGGTGACTGCCGTGAACGCCAAGCTGCAGAACAATCCGGAAATGCTGAACACCGATCCCCACGGCGTAGCGTGGCTGGTCCAAGTGAAGCTCTCGGACCGAGGCGAGATCGAAAAGCTGATGACCGCCGATGAATACGAAGCCTATATCCAGAAGGAAAAATCCACCTAATGCGCTATTTACCGAACTCTGACTCCGACCGCGCCGCCATGTTGAACGC
>Ga0326727_10003283_pt1 | contig 52324 bp, 44 predicted proteins | sample MB2enrmetagenome_FD_207643 | JGI IMG/M metagenome (GOLD analysis project Ga0326727, IMG submission 207643) | Lab enriched peat soil microbial communities from McLean, Ithaca, NY, United States - MB29MY | ecosystem: Environmental > Terrestrial > Soil > Wetlands > Peat | place: USA: New York...
GCCACTCGACCAGTTGGCGAATCCAGTTCAGCCGCTCCTCGTCGCGGGCGTTCACCGCGGCTCCGCCGGCCTTGTACTTCCAGTGGGCGGCGATCCCTTCCTCGGCGATGCGGTGCATCTCCTCGGTGCGGATCTGCACCTCGAACTGATGGCCGCCAGCGCCCATCACCGTGGTGTGCAGCGACTGATAGCGGTTGGCGCGGGGGATGGCGATGAAGTCCTTGATGCGCCCCGGCACCGGCCTCCACAGGGTGTGAATCAACCCGAAGACGGCGTAGCAGGAGGCCACGTCCTGGGTGATGACGCGAATGGCCAGCAGGTCATAGACCTGGTCGAAGGAGACCTTGGTTCGCTCCAGCTTCTGGAAGATGGAGTAGATGCGCTTGATGCGCCACTCGACCCGGGCCTGGATGCCGTTTTCGCGCAACTGCTCCACCAGCGTGTCTTCAACGCCGCGCAGAAACTGCTCGCCCTCGACGCGCCGGGCCTCGACGGCCGCCGTCACCTTCTCGTAGCTGACCGGATCGGTGTAGCGAAAGGCCAGGTCCTCCAGCTCGCCGCGCACCTTGCCCATGCCCAGCCGGTGGGCCAAAGGGGCGTAGATCTCCTGCGTCTCGCGGGCGATGGCCTCCTGGCGGTCGGGATCGAGGTGCTGAAGGGTGCGCATGTTGTGCAAGCGGTCGGCCATTTTGATCAGCACCACGCGCACGTCGGAAACCATGGCCAGCAGCATCTTGCGCACGTTCTCGGCCTGGCGGTCTACGCGGTTGGCAAACTGGATCTTGTCGATCTTGGTGACCCCGGCGACGATGTGGGCCACCTGCTCGCCAAAGCCGGCCTCAATCTCCTCATTGGTGGCGGGCGTGTCTTCAACGGCGTCGTGCAACAGGCCGGCGGCGATGGCGGTCGCGTCCAGCTTCATCTCGACCAGCACCTCGGCCACCTTGAGCGGATGGACGACGTAAGGCTCGCCGGAGGCCCGCACCTGCCCCGCGTGATGCTGAACGCAGAACTCCCAGGCCTTGCGGATCAGGGAGACGTCTTCGCTGGGACGGTTGGCCTGGACCTGCTTGAGCAGCGCGGCAAAACGCTCATCCATAAGCTGCTGGGAGACAGGCGGCCGCGGGTCGCGCAGCGCAACTGGCGAAGCCCCCGGAGGAGACGAGGGCGGGGTGAGAATCTCTGCCGGTACGGCTTGCCGGGCAGTCGCCATGCTTCATTATAGGCCGCTTGCGATTGGCGCGGGTGAAGACACTCTTCCAGCAGGATTGTCTGCCGAATCGAAGGGCACAGACTCATCCCGCCGGCCGGGGCAAGCGGGAGCATGGGATCGTGCGATGGACAAGATGGAAGGGTAAGATGAAGTCACGATGAAACAGGTTGGATCGGATCGCCGCGCCAAAGGAACTGCTGTTTCAGGAGTTATCATTCAAGGCGCGCGCATCAGCCGCCGCGCCGCCGACCGGCTGCGAAGCGGCCACCTCTGGGTCTACGCCTCGGATATCGAGTCCATCGAGCTGCCCGAAGCCGGCGAACCTCCCGCGCTGCTGCCTGTTGCCGACAGCCGGGGAATCCTGCTGGGCACGGCGCTTTACAGCCCGTCGTCGCTGATCGCGCTGCGGCTGGTCTTGCGAGAGGCCGTCGATGAGGCCCAGTGGCTGGAGTTGATGGCCGTCCGGCTGCGCGCGGCGATTGCCCGGCGCAAGCCTCTGCTGGACGAGCAGACCGACTCCTGCCGGCTGTGCTTCAGCGAGGCCGACGAGTTGCCCGGCCTGGTGGCGGACAAGTATGGCGAATTGGTGATTCTTCAATTGCTGGCCAGGGGATTGGACTCGGCCGCGGTGCGGGAGACTTGCGTGCGCGTGCTGCGCGAGGAGCTTACGCCGGCGGCGATTCTGGAGCGGCCCGACCCGCGCGTGCGCGAGTTGGAGGGTTTGGCCGCGCCCAGCGCAGAGCCGCTCTACGTTGCGGATGCTTCGGCTCCAGGCGCCAGCACGCAATTCCGCCTCAACGGTCTGACCTTCCACTACGACGCCAATGCCGGACAGAAGACCGGCGCCTTCCTCGACCAGCGGGCCAACTACGCCGCCGCGGAGGGATGGGTGCAAAGGTTCGGAGCCGGCCACCGAGACAGGGGCGGCCGGGCGCTCGACGTTTGCTGCTATCAGGGCGGATTTGCGCTGCATCTGGCCCGCGTCTGCCGCCAGGTTACGGGCGTCGATGCCTCCCGCGCCTCGCTCGAAGTGGCGGAGCGGAATCTCGCGGCCAATCGCGCCCTGCTCGCCGCGCAGGTGGACTGGGTGGAAGGCGACGCCTTTCAGATTCTGCGCGAGTGGTCGGACGCGGGCGAGAGCTTCGAGGCGATCGTTCTCGATCCGCCCGCCTTCGCCAAGACGCGGCGGGCCGTCGAGGGAGCGCTGCGCGGCTACAAGGAGCTGAACTTGCGCGCCCTCAAGATGACGCGCCCCGGCGGCCTGCTGGTGACCTGCTCCTGCTCCCATCACGTCAACTGGGCGGACCTGGAAGCGGCCGTAACCTCAGCCGCCGCCGATGCCGCCCGGCGCGTGCGCCTGCTGGAGCGCCGCGGCGCCGCTCCCGATCATCCGGTGGTGCTGAACCTGCCGGAGACCGAATACCTGAAGTGCCTGGTTCTGGAGGTCGAGTAACGATCCCGCCCTTGACCGGTATTCATGGTTTCCCACCCTTTCCGCCAGAGACGCGGAAAGGATGGGGCACGGTGCATGAGTAGTTTTGGGCCGGACCCATGGGCTTTCAGCACACCAGCCTCGCCCGGCTGAGCTTGATGCCATCCAGGCGGCCGAGCAGGGTGACGGCGATGCGCTCGGGATCGAAGAGCTGCCGGGCCATGGCCTGCACCTCAACGGCTTCGACCTCGTCGATGCGGGCAATGACCTCATCCACGGTGAAGAAGTTGTGGAAGTACATCTCCTGGCGGGCCAGGTTGGCCATGCGCGAGTTCGAGCTCTCCAGCCCCAGCAGGATATTGCCCTTGAGCTGGTCCTTGGCGCGGGTCAGCTCTTCGTGGCTGAGCGGGGTCTCTTTCAGGTTGCGGAACTCGGCCAGGATCAGGTCCACCACCTCCAGCGCCTTGCCCGTGGACGTTCCGGCGTAGACCAGCAGGGTTCCGGTGTCGCGGTAGGGGCTCAGTTCGGAGTAGATGGAGTAGGCCATGCCGCGCTCTTCGCGGATGGTTTGGAAGAGGCGCGAACTCATTCCGCCGCCCAGGACCGTATTCAGGATCAGCGTTACGTAGCGGCTTTCGTCGGTGATGGGCGGAGCGGGAACGCCGAGGCAGATCTGCACCTGCTCGAGCGACTTCTTGTTGCGCAGCACGATGCGGGCGCTGGACGCCGGCGCCGCAAGCTCGTGCAGCGTCTCGCCGCCGGCCAAGCCGCTGAACTTGACCGCTACCTCCCCGGCAAAGCGGTTGTGGTCCAAATTGCCGGCCGCGGAGAAGACGATGTTGCCGCCGTGAAACCGGTCGCCGTGGTAGGCGAGGAGCTTCTCCCGGTCCAGCCCGGAGACCGTCTTCGAGGTGCCCAGAATCGGCCAGCCCAGAGGATGGTCCTTCCAGAAGCTCTGCGTGAACAGCTCATGGACCAGCACGTCCGGATTGTCCTCGTCGATCTTGATCTCTTCCAGAATCACGCCCCGCTCGCGCTCGATGTCGGCCGCGGCGAAGGTGGGATTGAGCACCAGGTCGGTCAGCACGTCCAGGGCAATGGGCACGTGCTCGGCCAGCGACTTGACGTTGAAGCAGATGGTCTCCTTGCCGGTAAAGGCGTCCAGGTTGCCGCCGATCGAATCCATCTCACGCGCGATGTGCTGGGCGGTACGGGAGCGGGTTCCCTTGAAGAGCATGTGCTCCACAAAGTGGGAGATGCCGTTGGTCTCGGCGGGCTCGCAGCGGGAGCCGGACTTGATCCAAACCCCCATGGCTACCGATCGCAGATGATCCATGCGCTCGGTCAGCACGATCAGGCCGTTCGGCAATACAGTGCGGCGAAGGTTTCGCTCGGTGGTCATCGTTCAGGGGTCAGGAAACAGGGGTCAGAGATCGGAGCTCGGTGGCCGAATTCGATTGTAGGCCAAACGGGCTTGCGCAGGCTGCGGCGGAGCGGGAAATGCTCTATGCTGAGCCAAGCCATGCACGAAGATTTTCCCCAGCTTGCAACATTTGACGCCAACAGACCGGCTTGCGGGAGCCGCAAGCCGCTCTTCGGATTGGATCGGGAGGCGCTGGCGGCGCTGACGGTGGAGGCGGGCGAACCGGCTTGGCGCGGCAAGCAGATAGCGGAAGCGTTGTATCGGCAGCGGCTTGCGGACCTGAATGAGATCACGACGCTGCCCAAGACGCTGCGCCAGCGATTGGCTGCCGAGGGCTGGCATGTAGGCCGGCCGCGGATTGCGCAAGTCTTCCGGTCGGCGGACGGGACGGAACGCTATCTGGTGGAGGGCCTCGGCGGGGGCGGTCTGACCGTTGAAACCGTCTGGATGCCCGAGGGCGATGATGGCGAAGCGGGCGACGGGACAGATCCGGGAATCCCACCATCATTGGGCGCCCCAGGTCCCGATTCTGGAACCTGGGATAGCAGCGAGACGATCCGAGAGAGCGAGGCCGGGAACCGCTGGGATCGCGCCACTGTCTGCGTCTCCAGCCAGGTGGGTTGCGCCGTCAACTGCCAGTTCTGCCTGACGGCCAAGCTCGGCCTGCAGCGCAATTTGAGCGCGGGCGAAATTGCCGGCCAGGTGCTGGCGGTCTTCGAGCGCCACGGAGTCGAGGTGGGCCGCGACCGCGTGAACCTGGTCTTCATGGGCATGGGCGAGCCGTTTCTGAACTATGGCAACTTCATGGGAGCGGTACGGCTGCTGGTCCGCGAGGCGGGCCTCAGCCCGCGGCGAATGACCGTATCAACCTCCGGCATCGTACCGGGCATCGAACGGTTTGCCCAGGAACCTGCGGAGTTGCGCCCCAAGCTGGCCATCAGCCTGAACGCGCCCAATGACCGCATCCGCTCGGAAATCATGCCCATCAACCGCAAGTGGCCCATCGAGGCGGTAATGAACGCCGTGCGCAAGACTCAGCTTCGCCCCCGCGAGCGGGTTACCTTCGAATACGTGCTGCTGGGCGGCGTGACCGACCGGCCCGAGCACGCCGTCGAGGTGGCCCGGCTCATCCGCCGCACCGGCCTGCCCGCCAAGGTCAACCTGATCGCTTGGAATCCCGGACCGGGCATCGACTGCACGACGCCGCAACCGGAAGCCGTGGAAGCCTTCCGCGGCACTTTGGCCGCCGAGGGCATTCCCGCTTACGTCCGCAAGCCACGCGGCCGGGATATTTATGCGGCCTGCGGGCAGTTGAAGCGGACGGTGGGGGGGTGAAGGTGTTTGTCTTGCGTCCCAAGCTAGAAGCCAATTACCTGAGGGGATATGAGATAGCTTGATGCATTATTGCGGTATGTACTGCGAATGAACGTCAGAAAAGAAGGGGCGAACCTATCGGTCTCAACGTCGAACTTCAGGATGTTACCTATCAGGCACGCTTGCCAGCACAAAGGGAAATATAGCAGTGTGTCTGGATCCTGTAACCCATTTACCGGATTATTTCGAGGACCGGCGCAAACAAAGGGATGATCGGCAGTGATTACTGGGTCACGTGTAGATTCGGTGTATCTTAGACACCAATGAAATTCTTGCGCCCAGACTGGGCCTTTCTGAATCTCCTCCCTCATCTGCACGATTGTCCTGTTACGAATCCAGGTTTCCGTCATAGGCTTCGCTTCCATTGATTCAAGCGTGACTTTGTTCGGCTCTGGTCCCACTGATTTCACCGTCCAGCCGCGCACCGCTCTATTCTCAGCTTCCTTCTGAGCGAGGAAGAGGGGCGATCTCGCACGAATCATGTTCATATAATCAAGCAGGAAATCAAGTTTGTCGGGCCAACCCGAAAACTTTTCTCCTATTAGCCTATCTCTGACCAAAGGAAACTCTTGTTCAAGTCGAGCAAATGTTCTGTCGGGTGGCACTAGCTCAACGGATTCTGTGGCGTAGTCATAGAATCCGTCTTCGTAGCCCACTTGACGCGTACTCCTTTCAGACCACGTCGCAGATGCCATATCGAAGTGCCAAAGCGGGCGATATCTATCACATCGCGCTGAATCGATAAAACCGCGTAAGTAGCCCTGCGGCAGGTAGTGATCGCGCCGCTTAGTAGTACGCTGTGTTCTCATCCGGGCCTCTCTTGCAAGTGCCCCTGGTCTGAATGATTCATATTGACCTGGGATCTTCGTCCTAGGATACGATTCTATGCCGCCGCCCTGTCCACCACTTCCAGCACAGTTCCTTCGATCTTTTGCAAATAAGCGACAATCTCGAACAGGCTCTTCGCTTGCGGATTCCCTGTCGAGCTGAACATGCGCATGAGCACCTTGGGAGAGCGCCCCAGATCGGCTCCCAGCTTCACAAAACCAACCGTGCCGTTAATATACTTGCGAAGCACGGATTTCCCCGTCTCCACATCGCCGGCGACCATGCAGCCAACAGCTTCCCGGAGCAGCGCCCTGCGAAAGCTCTCGCTCTGCTGGATTCTGCTTTTGATAGTATCGTTGAAGCTCTTCGTCAGCGCCATCATTCCTCCCGCTTTCGTTGCTTATATTCCTTCCAGAGAGCACATGCCGTATCGATGTCGGCCTGTTGGCGCTTTTTGGTCCCACCGCCCAGCAAGATCACAAGCCGCTCTCCATCCTTGCCAAAGTAAACGCGGTAGCCAGGACCGAAATCCAGGCGCAACTCGAAGACGCCGGCACCGACCCCTTTTGCCGCTGAGAAGTTGCCGCGTTCCAGCCTGTCGAGAGACACCACAATCCGAGCCTGGACGTCGTCGTCCAGCTTCTCAAACCATCGTTCAAATGGATTGCGCCCCAGACGGTCAACGTACTGGTGAACCTCGATCACATTGATATGGTAGCACAAAAGATACCATTACAGATAATGAGGCGCACGGCATCCCATCCTCCCGGCGAAAGAAGCCGGAGAGAACGGGATGCATGGCGCTCAGTTCAAACCGCGATCCTGGAGTTGGATACTAGTTGGCCGGCATGGCCATCGGCTTCACGCTGCCGCAGTCGGGGCCCTTGTAAACGGAGGTGGACGCAACCGTCCACTCAACCGGCATGGAGTTCTGGCCGGTCCCCATCGTTCCGACAAAGTGCACCTTGCCCTTGGCGACGTTGCCGTCTGTCCATGAGGATTCCATCTCCCCATGGCCACTCATTCTTCCCGTGCAAACCATCTCGGCGCTCATGCCGGTGGGCTTCATCACAACGTTGATAATCTGGCAATCGCGGCTCTGCGACACCGGAGCGCCGTACTTGTCGATCATGGCCTGGGTGAGGCAGACCTGCGTGGTGTGCGGCGCGCTCATGGCCGCGAGGGCGGTCGCGGGCATACCGGGGGGGAAGGGAGACTTTTGGTACGTCATGGTGCTGGTCATCTCCCAGAGGCCGGGCTTTCTAACGGCTTGCGCCAAAGCGACAATCGCCAGGGCGAACAGGCAACAGCTCAAAGTGATCCAAATAGGGGTCTTGCGCATCTTTCCTCCTGTTTGATAGCGCGGCGCAGACTGCTGGCCGCGCCGCTTTACTTTACTTCACCGCGGGAGCGGCAGGGAAGAGAATTCTGTCAGCCTCACCGGGGCGGCGCGGTGCGTCCCAGCGCGAACAGGGCGCTGGTTACGGGGCCGGCGGCGTGGCGGACCACGTTCTCTTCGCTGGCGAAGTCGCCGGCGATGACGCGCACCCCGAGAGCTTCCATGCGCTCGATGTCGGGGATGACGGGCGCGGCGCCCTCGGCCGCATAACGGGCCAGCGTTTGCGGCGAAAAGATCGCGGTGTTGACCAGCGCATAGTCGAAGATGGCCGCGCGGGTGTGCTCATAGATGCGCTCGATGTGTTCGGAGGCAGTCAACCCCAGGCTCTCGTTGACCTCGGACATCAGGTTGCAGATGTAGACGCGCACGCCGCGAGCGCTGGCCAGTGCCGAGGGAATGCCCTGAACCAGCAGGTTGGTGACCAGCGAAGTGTAGAGCGAGCCCGGCCCCACCGTGATCAGGTCGGCGCGCTCGATGGCTTCCAGAGTCTCCGGAAGCGGCGCGACGTCCGCCGGGTCGAGCATCAGCTCCGCAATGCGGCGGCGGCTGGCGGTGATCCTGGTCTCGCCGCGCACCTCGGAACCGTCGTCCATCCGGGCAACCAGAGTGGTGTTGCCGGTAGTAACCGGATAGATGCGGCCGCGGGTGGCCAGAATCTTCGACGCCAACTGTATGGCCTGGCCAAAGTCGCCGGTAATCTCAGTGAGCGCGGCGACAAACAGGTTGCCGCAGCTGTGCCCTTTGAGCGCGCCGCCGCCCCGAAAGCGATGAGCGAAGAGCTGGGCGAGCAGGTCTTCTTCCTCGCTGAGGGCCAACATGCAATTGCGCAGGTCGCCCGGAGGCAGCATGTTGAAGCCCTTGCGCAGGCGGCCTGAGGAGCCTCCGTCGTCGGTGACGGTGACCACGGCAGCCAGATCGGCGATCATGCCCGGCGCGGTGAACGGCTGGTGCAATGCCGTCACGTGCCGGCGCAACACGCGCAGCAGCGTGGACAGACCGGTGCCGCCACCGATAGCCACCACGCGCAGGGGCCGGACCGCCGGCGATTCTCCGTTGCCTGCATCGAGCCGCGTGAACGAATGCCGGGGGGAAATCATGGTTGAGAGCCTACGGATCAATTCCGATCATACCGCGTTGCACTCCGGCTTTGGCTCCCTCCCCGCATCTCCTGTTCCGATTCAAAGATGCCGGGAAACCGCGCGTTTACCTCGCGCCCGACGTATGCCGAACCCTCAATCGTAAAATGGTCGTTATCGAACTGAAGAGGCACACCGGGAGCCGCATACTCCGTACAAACTCTCGCTGGGCAGAGAATCGTCAGGAGAGATATGTAGGGCACGCGCCAGGTTTCCTTCGCCAGGCGGCTCATGTCGGCATCAAGCGGCTGTCCGTCGGTGAGATACCGGCTCGGGAAGCCGGCATTGCCGTTGACAACCGATTTGGCCAGCAGACGCGGCAACGAGACCTCATACTGCGGGCGAGGTCCGAAGACAACCACTCCGATCCCTTTGCGGTGAAGGAACTCGATGGTCTTCGTCAACCTCGGAAGATCCTCCGGGCCCCAATCGGCATTCAGCGCCACCATGGATATCGATCGGCTGGAAAGATACTCGTCGAAGACCTTGGCGAGAAACTGCCTGCACTCCGGAAAGCGTCCTCCCTCGAGCGTCGGATGGCAGGCCGCGGAGGTAGCTTGAAGGAAGTGCACATTTGGAATCGACGACTCCAGCCCATACTGTAAGTCTGCCGCCTGACTGTCGCCAAAGAGCAGAACCTGGCGCTTCCCATCGACCGCCCCGAGGCAAAGGCCTTCATCATAGTCGGTCACCCGCTCCCGTATCTCCAGGAAACAGCCGGGCCTGAAAAGCTGCTGGAAATCCACCGCGAAGGATTCCTTGTAGTCCAGGTAACTGGCAACCGCATCCGCCTTGGCCGGGAACCTGCCAGGCAGCCCTCGGTTGATGGAAAGAATCAGGGCGCACAGAGTAAACGCCGCGACGCATGCCGCGCCGAAAACATAAATCGCTCGTTTGCCCGGCCTGCGCGGACCGGTGCGGAATGGAGTTTCCACGAACCGCCAGGAGACTGCCGCGACAACCACGGACAGGAGGGCCAGGATCGTATGTTCGCCCCTTATCTTCATGGGCAGCGGCGCGAGCCGGGTAAACAAGACCAGCAGGGGCCAGTGCCATAGATAGAGCGAATAGGAAATCAGTCCTATAAAGGCAACCGGCTTCCACGATAGCATGCGGCCAGTCAGCGTCGGTTCGTCCTGGCCGGCCGCGATTATCGCTCCCGCAGACGCGCACGGCAACAGGGAATACTCTCCCGGGAACGAACCGCTGGCCGACAGAAGAAAGATGGAAGCGCCTATCACCAGGCAGCCGGACGCAGCGAGACATTCCCGCAGCACCTTCGACTGCGGAACGGGAATGACGCGCAAGGTCAGCATGGCGCCGAACAGAAGCTCCCATGCTCTGGTAAAAGGAAGGTAGAACGCCGCGCCCCGGTCGATCCTTACGTCGACAATGCTCCATGCCAGAGAAGCGATCGTCACCGCCGCAACCACCGCGCGCAGATACCGGGACAGATAGCGGTGAACAAGCACGATGAAGATAGGAAACAGAATATAGAATTGCTCCTCGACCGCCAGGGACCAGGTGTGCAGCAGCGGCTTTTCCACCGCGGTCCCGCCGAAGTAACTGGTGGTAGCCCAGAAGTAGAAATTGGACGATGAGAGGGACGCGGCGATCATGGAACGGCTATAGGAAAGCAGGTCTGGCGGAAACAGCAGCGCGCAGGCAGCCGCGGTCGCAACCGCGAGGAATGCAAACAGGGCGGGAAAGATGCGGCGTATGCGGCGCTCGTAGAACCCGCTGAAAGTGAAGCGCCCGGCTTGCACATCGGAGACGATGATTTCGCTCAGCAGATATCCGGAGATTACAAAAAAGATGTCGACTCCGATAAAGCCGCCGGGAATATGCTGTCCCCAGTAGTGGTATCCAACCACAGCCAGTACCGCTACGGCGCGCATGCCATCGACATCGGCCCTGTAGAATCGCTTTTTCTCCGGCGCCGATCTCGATGGCATATCGCAGCCTATTCTACCAGCAGCGCCGGGATGACGTTGTTCGATTCCGGATACAATGCCCCTATCCGGTTAGTATGCGGATTCCGCCTCGACAGAACCGCCGAAATCGCCGCGACTTGTTTCAGTCTTGCGCCGGCGATTTGCGTGCATGGAGTCGTTGGCCGTCGAATGCAAGCGGGATATGCGGCCTTGGAATCCGACGCCGCGCCGGTTGCGGCGGCCATTTAAACTATGCGAGATGAGGCCGCGGTCCCCGTGGGCGGCGCGCCCCGGAACGGAGTTCCCCTTGGCAGAGACGATTTACGATGTGGCGATTGTTGGCGGCGGGCCGGCAGGGTACACAGCGGCCATTCGCGGCGCGGAGTACGGGCTGAAGGTCGCATTGATCGAAGAGACCGGCCGGCTGGGCGGCACCTGCCTGCACGTGGGCTGCATCCCGACGAAGGCGCTGCTCTTCAACGCCGAGATATGGGAGCACGTGAGCCATGCGGCGGAGTTCGGGATTGCCGGAATCGGGACGCCCACCCTCGACTGGGCCGCCGTGCAGCAGCGCAAGAACGCCATCGTCGTCCGGCACACCAAGGGCCTGGACTTCCTGATGAAAAAGCACAGGATTGCCAGGATCGACGGCCACGGGCGGCTGACGGGACCGGCGCGGGACGGGGTGCATACGGTGGATGTGACGACGCCGGGCGGCGAGGCGAGTCAGGTGAGGGCGAAAGACGTGATCCTGGCCACCGGGTCGGAGGCCAAGATGCTGCCTGGGCTCGTGGCGGATGGCAGCATCTTGACCAATATCGAGATTCTGGCCATAGACCGGGTTCCCAGGTCGTTGCTAGTGATCGGAGCGGGCGCGGTGGGCGTCGAGTTTGCCTCCATCTTCCGCAGCTTCGGAACGGAAGTTACGATCCTGGAGTTTCTGCCGCGCGTGGTTCCCGTCGAAGACGAAGAAGTTTCAAAGGAACTGGCGCGGGTCTTCAAGAAGCGCGGCATCGATGTGAACACCGGCGCAAGAGTGGAGAAGGTGGAGAGGACCGAAGACGGCGTGAAAGTGACCTTTATCGACTCGAACGGCAAGGCGCAGGTTAGGGAAGCCGAAAAGGTCCTGGTGGCCGTAGGGCGAGCGGGGCGAACGGATAACATCGGCCTTGAGAAGACCCGCGTCGAGTTGGAGCGCGGACTTATCAAAGTAAGCGAGGCGCAGGAGACGGCGGAGCCGGGAGTCTTTGCCATCGGCGACATTGTTGCCGGGCTGCCGCAACTGGCGCATGTGGGCGCGATGAGCGGAATGGTGGCCGCGGCCAGGATTGCCGGAAGGAACTTCCGCCCGGTGCGCCGCGATCGCATCCCCGCCTGCACCTACTGCGAGCCGCAGATTGGCTCGGTGGGGCTGACCGAAGCCCAGGCCAGGGAAGAGGGCTACGAAGTGAAGGTGGGCAAGTTTCCCTTCGCGGGCAACTCGAAGGCGACCATCCTGGGCAGCCACGATGGCTTCGTCAAGATCGTCTCCGATGCCAAGTACGGCGAGATTCTCGGCGTGCATATCCTGGGGCCGCAGGCCACGGAGCTGATTGCCGAAGCGGTTGCGGTGCTGGAGCTGGAAGGCACGGTCGAGTCGCTGATGTTCACCATTCACGCGCATCCCACGCTGGCCGAGGCGCTGCTGGATGCCTATGGCGCGGTGGAGGGAATGGCGATCAACGCGTGAGGACAAACGCTGTCGAGGTTTGGAAGAGCCTGCGCACGGCAAAGTTGGCTAATGAAAGCAAACCGCCGCTCACGGCCAAATCACTGAGCGCAGCCACAGTGCTGCGCGGTTTTCGCTTTTCTCTCGCCGCGAGCACTTCGCTCTTCATTCCGGCAACTTCGCGCGCCCTCACTCCGCCGGCACCAGCCTGCGCTGCAGCGCCTCCAGCGTCTGGCCCTTGGTCTCCGGATAGACGAACAGCACCACCAGGAACTGCACCATCGTCATGACCGCGAAGAAGACAAACGGCGTCTCCGTGTTCATGGAATGCACCACCACCGGAAACGCCATCTGGATCGCCGTGTTCATGATCCAGTGGCTGGCGTTGCCCACGCCCTGGCCCTTGGAGCGCACCGCGTTGGGAAAGACCTCGCCGATGTAGACCCAGATCACCGCTCCCTGCGAGAGCGCGAAGAAGGCGATATAGGTGACCAGAACCCACACCAGAGCGCCGGGATGAGAATGCGTCTTGAAGAGCCACGCCACTCCCGCCAGGCAGCTGGCCGTGCCCGCCGCGCCCACCAGCAGCAGCGTCTTGCGCCCCAGCTTGTCGATCATGCTCATGCCCACGATGGTAAAGATCAGGTTCGTCGCGCCGATGGCGATGGCCTGCTGATCGCCGGAGATCTGGCTGAACCCCGCCGCGGCGAAGATGCTGTTCAGGTAGTAGAGGATGGAGTTGATCCCCGCCAACTGGTTGAACGCGCCGATGGAGATGGCCAGAAACAGGGGATAGCGATACTTCCAGCGGAAGACCGGCTCGTGCGCCGTGGCGTGTTCCTGGGCCAGGGCGGCGCGGATGTCGTCCAGCTCCGCCTGCGGGTCCGGCTCGCCCATCTGCTGGAGCACGGCCAGCGCATCGTCGAACCGGCCTCGCGCGGCGCACCAGCGCGGGCTGCGCGGAATGCCGAAGAGCAGCGCCAGGAAGCCGAAGGCCGGCAGCGCGGCCACGCCCACCTGCCAGCGCCACTCCGCCGCGCCCAGGTGCAGCGTGCGAATTCCGTAGTTGGAGACGTAAGCCGCCAGAATCCCCAGCACCACGTTGAACTGGAATGTCCCCACCAGCCGCCCGCGCCACTTGGCCGGAGAAAGCTCCGCAATGTACACCGGCCCCAGCACGCTCGACGCGCCGATTCCCAGCCCGCCCACAAACCGGAAGACCATGAATGCGGGCCAATTCCACGCCAGCCCGCACCCGATGGCCGAGACCACATAGAGGACGGCGGTCAAACGCAGAGCTTCGCGCCCGCCCAGCCTCTGCCCCACCACCCCGGCGCCCAGCGATCCCACCACCGTGCCCACCAACCCGATGGCCACAGTCTCGCCCATCTGCCGCGGGCTCAGGCCATACAGCCGCACCAGCGCATCGATGGCCCCGGAGATGACGACGGTATCGAATCCGAAGAGCAGCCCGCCCAAAGCGCCGGTCAGGGTCGCCTTCATCAGAGGAAAGTTGGGTCGCATGGTCTTGAGTCCCTCAAGCTCCAGATCATCCTACAGACAGGCCCAGCAACCGGCAAACCGGAGCCGCCGGGCGCTTCTTCGCCTTATTCCGTTTGATCCCGCGCTTCCCGATCCGGGCCCCGTTTTGCTCCATGGAGTGAACCGAGTCCCGTTTCACTCCATGGAGCCAAAATCCCGCACGCTAAACTACTCCAGATGCGCTCTTACGCACTATGATCGATCATCCGCCGCCCGCGAAGGCATAGCGAGACAGAGCGGCTCGCCGCGCGGGCCTGCGCGGCATCAAGGAGGCTTCCTATGACGCACAAGATGTCCAGGAGATTGCAGCGTTGCATCGCCGCATCCGCGGCCTTGCTTTGCTTTTCCTGCCTGGCCGCGCGCCTGGCAGCGCAGACACCGGCCTCCCCGGCTGCGCAGACCGGGAGCGCCCCAGTTCCCCAGTGGAAGACCTATAGCTATCCAGCGGATGGATTCACCGCTGTCTTTCCATTCGAGCCCAACCTGCAGAAGAAGAACGTCCCCACCGATAAGGGCACATTTGAATTGCGCGCCTATTTGGCGGAGGATTCTTCTTCGGCGCTCTTCGTCGGCGTCTGCGACTACGGCTCGGCGATTGCGGACAAAACGCCGGATCAGGTGCTGGACGGCGCCCAAAAGGGGGCTATCGAAAACGTCAGCGCCCACCTCGTCAGCTCGAAGAAGATCACGCTCGGCACTTCACCCGGTGTCGGATTCGAGGCGGAGAACGACACCATGCACTTCTCCGCGCGCATCTACCTGGTAGGCGCCACGCTCTACCAGACCCTGGTCGCCGCACCGCTTGGGCAGCCGTACGCCGGGACCACGCGGTTTCTTGATTCGTTCCAGCTGATCGCGCGCACCCAGAACTGATGTCCGCTCAGCCTTCCCCGCGCCCAACCCCAGGCTGCACCGCCAGAACCCGGCAGCGGTGCTTGCCCGCCGCGCTCCAGGCCATCGCCATCTCGCTCTCCATGTAGGCGCAATCGCCCGCCTCCAGCACCTCCTGCATGCCGCCCGCGTCCAACTGCAGCCGTCCTTCCAGCACATACACCAGCCCGCTGGTCTCGCGAAATGGCTCCGCGCCGTACGATGCGCCGCTGGCCGGAAACTCGATCATCCGCGCTACCACCAGGGGCCCCTGGCGACAGGTCTCCGTCGCTGAGGCGCCCAGCCGGGGCTCCTGGCGAGAGGTCTCCGTCGCTGGGGTGGCCAGCCGGGGCTTCTCCGCGGTCGCGTTCAACGGGATGGACTTCAAGGCCTCCGGGCCGCGCCCGTCGCCCTGCAGGTGGGCCTTGCGCGTGATCGAGAGGGAATGCCGCGCCGGCTCCGCGAAGAAGTAACTCAGTCCCACGCCGTAGACCCGGCTGATGGTGGCCAGCGTCGGCAGCGTGGGTATCATCCGGTCCGTCTCCAGCTTGGAAAGCAGCGCCGTCGACAGGCCGGTCTCGGCTGCCAGCCGGGAAAGCGTGAGCCGCTTCTGCGTGCGCAGCGAGCGCAGCTTCAGCCCGATGCAATAGGGTTCCAGAGCCCACTGGGCGTAAGACACAGCCTTGACCATCGAAAACTCCCCTGGGCTCCGCTTGCGGGCCCTCTATCAGTTTGCCTTCCGCCGGCCTTCCCGTTCCTGACAAATTTCTGAAGTTTCTCTCCGGAATGCGCGCCCTGACCCCCAAATCCCTGACCCCTACTCCCTATTCCCTCGTCCCTCGTCTCCATCAGTCGAATACGACCGTCTTGTTCCCGTAGCAGAGAATCCGCCGGTCCAGGTGCCAGCGCACCGCGCGCGACAGGACGACGCGCTCCAGATCCCGCCCCCGCGCCACCAGGTCTTCCACCTGATCGCGGTGCGAGATGCGGGCCACGTCCTGCTCGATGATCGGCCCATCGTCCAGCACATCGGTCACATAGTGGCTGGTGGCCCCGATCAGCTTGACCCCCCGCGCGTGCGCCGCGTGGTAGGGCTTGGCGCCGGTAAACGCGGGCAGAAACGAGTGATGCACGTTGATGATCGCCGCCGGATAGCGGCTGACGAAGCCGGGCGAAAGAACCTGCATGTAGCGCGCCAGCACCAGCAGCTCAATCCCATGCGACGACAGCAGTTCCAGTTGCCGCGCCTCGGCATCGGCGCGCGTGGCCGCCGTGGCCGGCACCCACTCGAAGGGAATCCCGTAAAACCCCGCCAGCCGCTCCACATCGCGATGATTCGAGACGATCACGGGAATCTCGCAGAGCAGCTCGCCGGTGCGCCAGCGGTGCAGCAGATCCGCCATGCAGTGCAGGTATTGCGAGCAGAACAGCGCCACCTTGGGCAGCCGCCCGCTCGCAGTCAGTTGCCAGCGCATGCCCAGCTCCGCTGCCAGGGGCGCGAAGGCCGCGCGGAATCCCTCCAGATCGAAGCGGCCCGAGCCTCCCGCTTGTCCGGATTCCGGCTCGGTTTGGCTGTCGTCCGAGCCGTTCAGCCCCCACTCCACGCGCATGAAGAACAGCCCCAGATCGTGATCCTGATGCTGGTCGGCGTGCAGAATGTTGGCGCCCCGCTCGTAGAGCAGCGTGGCCACGCGAGCCACCAGACCCTTGCGGTCCGGGCAGTCGATGAGCAGTACGGCCGTATCTTTCATCCTGCATTCAGCTTAAGCCATTGGAGGCGTCCGCGCGGCTGCAACCAGGCGTCGCCGGTCTCTTGGAGGCAGGGCGCTTCGGCTCCAGGAGCGGCGCCAGCCTTCCGCACGGTCCCATTTCGGCAGCCTGTTTCAATTGCGGCCAAGGCCTCCCGCCGCGACCGCGTTTGCTCCGATCCTCCATTGTCCCCAGTCTTGCCGCGGACGTAGCGTTGAACCTTGGAGGGTTGGACCATGGCCGTCCTCTCCGTCGATCTCGCTTACCGCCTGTGGTCGCACTTGGGAATCGTTGTCCTCGATCGCATGCCTCCTCAGCACTCCCCGAACCCGCTCCACTCCGGCACCGCCCTGCCCCTCAAGCCGCTATTTGCGGGGCCGGATGAATCCGCGCCGTTGCAGACCCCCATCTCCTGCGAGATCATCCCCTCCTTCGCGCCCGGCCTGGACGCGGATCTGGCTCCCGCTCCAGCCGGCCCGGTGGACGCCAACCTGCTCGCCGGCCGCCTCAATCACCTCTGCGGCGTGCGCGGCATCCGCATCATGATGCTGGACGGACCCCAGGCCTGGAAGTCCCGCTCAAACGGCTTCCAGCACGCCCGGGTGGGCGACCGCCAGCTCAACCGGGCCTCCAAAATTGGCCTGCCCGGCCTGGTCAAGCCGCTCACCTGCCGCACCTTCGCCGAGTTCTGCCTGGACGTGTATGACGCCCTCTGCCGGCGCGGCTGGCGGCGGCTCGCCTCGGGCGACCAGCTGGGCTCCGCGCCCGGCCAGGGCCAGGAGCGCATTCTGGTCGAGAGCTACCCCTTCGCCGCCTGGAAGTCCCTGGGACTCAAACCCCTGCCGCCCCGGCGCCGGGCGAAGGTCAGCGATCTGGCCGAGTCCTTCGCCGCCCTGCGCTCCCTCATCCCTCTGGCCACCAACCGCCCGCCCAACCACGACCAGTTGCAGGCCATCGTCGGCGGCCTGCCCGGCTTGGCCCTCGAAGAGCGCAACTCCGCCGCCGCCCGCATCGTCGGCAACCCTCCCCGCCGCGAAGACGGCCACTGGCGCGAGGGCTTCATCGTCCTGCCCGTGCCGCCGCCTCGGCCCGTTGGAACCCGCTGGCTGCACTGACGCACGAGCCCTGACCGGCAGCACAAAGACACCGCCAGAGCGCGCAGACCCCCTGGATCCGGCGGTCTGCTTGTTGTATGCAAAGTACTTCGGGTTACTGCGCCTGCGGAACCGGAGCGCGCGGTGCGGCCGCCTGAGGCGCCGCGGGCTTGGGTTTGGGAGCGTCCTGCTTCTTGGCCGGAGCCAGAATCGCGTGCAGAATCGTGCCTTCCATGCGCGGCATGAACTCCACAATCCCCGCCTCGCCGATGTCCTGGATCAGCCGGTTGATGATGGCATAGCCCAGCTCGCGGTGAGCCATCTGCCGGCCGCGGAAGCGCAGGCTGGCCTTCACCTTGTCGCCGTCCACCAGGAAACGAACCGCCTGATTCTTCTTGGTCTGGTAGTCGTGCTCGTCCACGGTCACCGAGAACTTGACCTCCTTGACCACGATCACCTTCTGCCTTTTGCGGGCGGCGCGCTCGCTCTTGTCCTTCTCGTACAGGTAGCGCCCGTAGTCCTGGATGCGGCAGACCGGCGGAATCGCGCTGGACGATACCTCGACCAGGTCCAGGCCCCGTTCGCGGGCTATCCTCAGCGCCTCAAAGGGCGGCATGATGCCCAACTGTTCGCCGTTCTCGTCGATGACGCGGATTTCGCGCGCGCGAATTCGGTCGTTGATGCGGATAAAGGACTTTGCGGAACGTTTGTCGAGTGCGATGGTGCTCCTCCAAAAGTCGCCCGAGCCTGCCCCGGCAACAGCCCGAAATCGCCGCGGGCGCACGAACGCACGCTAAGTATAGCATTGGCCCGGCTCCGCTGAACAAAGGGTTTACGAGGGATTCGGTTTCGCAGCGCCACGAAACTGAAGCCATCCCAATGCGGGGCGGGGCGCACCGGGAATCTCCCTGGCAATCGTCCGCCCGGTAGAGACGTCAGCCTGCAGAAGAACCGTTCCTGATCCTGTGCTATGGTATATACAGGTAGACAAACAGGAGGTCAGGCGCCATGGCCCTCAGCATCAAAGCCCCGGAAGCCGACCGCCTCGCCCGCCAGCTTGCCGCCGCTACCGGCGAGACCATCACCGACGCGGTGATTGTCTCCATGCGGGAGCGGCTGGAGCGGCAAAAGCGAAAGCGGGATGACCGGCAGACTCTCATTGCCGATCTGATGGCGATAGCGCAGCATTGCGCTTCTTTGCCGGTCCTCGATGACCGGACAGAAGACGAGATCATGGGCTGGGATGAAAACGGGCTGCCCTCATGATTGTCGATTCTTCCGCTCTCGTGGCCATCTTGGAAAAGGAGCCTGAAGCGCTGCGGCTGGTCACCGCAATTGCAACAAGCCCCGTTCGTCTCTTGCCTGCTGCCTGCTTCCTTGAGGCTTCGATGCTCCTTCTGGGGCGGCGCAAAGAAGATGGTTTGCGCGATCTTGACCAGTTCGTGGCTCGAAGCGGGATGGAGATCGCCCCTTTTACCGAGTCTCAGGCGCGGCTGGCGCGGATGGCATTCGAACGCTTCGGCAAGGGCCGGCATCCGGCAAAGCTCAACTTCGGCGATTGCATGGCTTACGCGCTGGCCAGGGAAACCGGCGACGAGCTGCTTTTCAAGGGAACGGATTTCGCTCAGACAGACATCGCCGTCGCGGCGTACTGAACCCCCTCGGCTTCTGCCAGCAAAGCTTCAAGCACACCTACCGGGTTCAACCCCCTCACCCGCACCCGCGCCAGCCGGTTGGCCTCCAGTCGGCCCACAACCTCGACGGGAAGAAAGTTCTCCGTCAGCGCGGCCGTCAGGCCGCGAGCCTCCAACTCCGCCGGCGTGCGCAGCGTGATGGCCTCCAGCTCCCGCCCGACAAAGCGCCCGCGGTGCGTCCGGCTCTTTTCCAGAGCCAGCGCGCGCAGCGCGGCCATCCGCTCCGCCGCCACCGTGGCCCGAACCGGCCGCTCGGCGTGCAACGCCCATGCCGGCGTCCCCGGCCGCGGAGAAAACGGAAACAGGTGCAGATAACCGAAGGGCAGCGCCCGCACCAAGTCCAGCGTCTCCTCGAACTCGCCGTCCGTCTCACCAGGGAAACCAACCATCACGTCCGCGCCCAGCGTCAGATCCGGCCCGGCGGCGCCCAGCAGCGCCTCGACCTTTTCCACGTAGTGCCAGGGCCGGTAGCGCCGGTGCATCCGCCGCAGCACCGCGTCCGAGCCGGACTGCAGCGGCAGGTGCGCGTGCCGCGCCAGCCGTGCGCCCCCGAACTCCGCCATCAGCCCGATTAACTCCGCGTCCCAGTCCATCGGCTCGATCGAACTTAGCCGCAGCCGCGCCAATCCAGTCTGCTCCAGAATCCGCCGGACCAGCCCGGCCAGCGACCGCACAGAGGCGGGTGCCCCACCAAGGCTGGGTACCCCATCCTTCTGAGCGAAGGTCGCCGTAGCGACCGAAGTCGAAGAACCCGCGTCTCCCCTTTTCGCGGAAAGGGTGGGAGAGCACGAACCCCGAACCAGCCATTGACGGGCAGAGCCAGCAAAGTCCTTTCCCCATCGCCCCAGATTGATCCCCGAAAGCACCAGTTCCTTGCCCCCGGCCTCCACAAACCCTTCCACCTGCTTCAGAACGGCCGCCGCCGGCAGGCTTCTCGACGACCCGCGAGTCTGCGGAATCACGCAAAACGTACACCGGTTCCCGCATCCCTCCTGAATCTTCAGGTTCGGCCGGGTCTGCGTTCCCGGCACCACCTGCGCCTCCTCCAGAAACGAGTGAGCGAAGCGGTCGTCCGCCCAGATCGGAGCGGAAGCGTGCGCGCCGCCCGCAAGCAGCGACTCCACGCTCACCAACGCCGGCGGCGCGGCAAGACCAGCGCCAGCCCCATCCCGCGCAAGCTCAAAGACGATCTCCGGCGCCAGCGCCTTGTGACTGTTTCCCACCACCGCGGCCACGCCGCCCATCCCCGCCAGTTCTTCGGGCGCGCGCTGCGCATAGCAGCCGGTCACCACGATCCGCGCCGCCGGATTCACCCGGTGCGCCCGTCGGATAAACGCTCGCGCCGCCCGGTCGGCCTCCGCCGTCACGCTGCACGTATTCACCACCACCACATCGGCCGCCGAGGGCTCACCCTCGCTGAGCCCCGCCACGCGCAGCCTGCCGCTCACCGCCTCGCCATCCGCGCGAGCGGCCCGGCAACCGAAATGCTCAACGTGAAACGTACCCGCCATAAACTCAGTCTAGAACCTGCGCCTTCCGCCCGGAGCTCCTGATCCAGGGGCGTCCCCGCGAGCATCCAGCCCCGGTCGCGGCGCGCTGCTCCGGTATACTGTGGACTGACCACTCCCCGCGGCCGGTCGACTCATTCAAGGATGCAAACCGCAACCACCGCCAGCGTTCCCGCTCCAGCTTCCGCTGCCTCGAACGGCGGCACTCGCCATATCCTCGGCTTCGTCTACTTCACCTTCATCTGCTATCTCTCCATCGGCCTCCCGCTCGCCGTTCTGCCGGCCTACGTCCATCTGCGCATGGGCTTCAACGCCGCGCTTGCAGGGCTGGTCATCACCATCCAGTACGTCGCCACGCTCATCAGCCGCCCCTGGGCCGGCCGCATCAGCGACCGCGCCGGCGCCAAGGTCAGCGTCCTCTGGGGCATGGGAGCCTGCACGGCGAGCGGCGCGCTTCTCGTGGCCGCCTCCGCCGCCATGCGCCTCGCTCCTCCGCGCTTCGCCACCTGGCTCAGCCTCTCGATTCTCATTCTGAGCCGCCTGGTGCTGGGCGTCGGCGAAAGCCTCGGTTCCACCGGATCCACGCTCTGGGGCATCACCAGCGCCGGGCCCCAGCACACCGCCCGCGTCATCTCCTTCAACGGCATCAGCACCTACGGCGCCATGGCCCTCGGCGCTCCGCTCGGCGTCGTCCTCGAAACTCACTGGGGCCTTGGCTCGCTCGGCCTGCTCACCGTCTTCATCGGCGCCGTCAGCCTTGCGTTGGCCATCCGCAAGGCTCCCGTTCCAGCCGTTCACGGCGAACACCTGCCCTTCACCCACGTCTTTTACCGCGTCGCGCCTCACGGCATGGGCCTGGCCCTGGGCGGAGTCGGCTACAGCGTGCTGGCCACCTTCATCACCCTCTTCTACGCCAGCCGCCACTGGGGAGGCGCGGCCCTCTGCCTCACCTCCTTTGGCGCGGCCTTCGTGCTCGCCCGCCTGCTCTTCATCCACGCCATCGACCGCTTCGGCGGATTCCCCGTGGCCATGGCCTGCCTTTCGGTCGAATCCATCGGTATGGTCCTGCTCTGGCAAGCCTCCGCGCCCTGGATGGCCTTTGTCGGCGCCGCCTTTGCCGGCTTCGGCTTCTCGCTGGTCTTTCCCGCCTTCGGCGTGGAAGCCGTCCAGCGCGTCACCAGGAACAATCGCGGCGCCGCCCTCGGCGTCTTTACCGCCTTCGCCGACGTCTCTTTTTTCCTCACCGGCCCCCTGGCCGGCGCGGTCCTCGGCGTCTACGGCTACTCCAGCGTCTTTCTCTTCGCGCTTCTCAGCGTCCTCGCCGCCCTGGCCATCGCCATCGTCCTCCGCCGCCTGCAAGCCAGCGAATCTCAAGACCTCTCAGGATTCTCCGCATGATTCGGCGCCTTTAGCGGAACCAGAGTCGATGTATCCCGAAAGCAAAGCATTCAAGTCGACGCGACCATCAGAGAGCGGCGACCCTGCACAAAACTCAACAGGACACGGTAACTCTGGTTCCGCTCTTGAAGAGTGTGGGCTGAACAGGCTGCGGAAAGAAACCCTTTCGGCGAAATCCTCGAACCGGCAGGCCGGGGTTTCAGCCTCGGCAGTCTCGACCCGCCCGTCTCTTGAGAATCAATCCGCGCGCCGCAAGCCGCGCTCACCCATCGGCGAGCGCCAGGGTCTGCGAGCACAAGCGGGGGCCGGATGGCCTATGCCGCCGATCTCGCGCCACGAACAGTTAGCGAGCGCCGACATGCATTCCGGGCAAACGAAAAGCCCGTTGATTTAACGGGCTTTAGCGTCAAATGGCTGGTAGCGCTACCGGGAATTGAACCCGGGTTTTAAGATTGAGAATCTCACGTCCTAACCCCTAGACGATAGCGCCACGCTACGAGGGAATGCGGCCGTCGCCGGCCACTCATTTACTTTAGCAAAAAACCGGAGCGATGCCAAAGACGCTGCGCGGCCCGCTACCCGCCGCCTCAGATCCCCAGCTTCCGCACCTCGTCGTTGTAGTACTTGCGGTACAGAATCTCCCACTCCTGCGAGCCTTCGACGATGATCTTCCGCTGGTTGGCGATCTTCAGCCGCGCCGCCGTGTCGATCCCGGCCTCCTGGGTGAGCAGCGTCGTGAGCGCCTTGCGCGCCTCCTGGCGAATCGTGTTCCGATCCTCCAAGAAGCCTACCTCGTCGATCTCCGCCAGCGTGTCGGCCACGGCGTGGGCCAGCTTGTTCAGCTTGTCGGGGCTGATCCTCATAGAACCGCCTTGTACTTCTTGGCCAGCTCGGTCTTCACCTTCTTGAACATCTCGGCATACTGCGCGCCCGACCTGCGCATCTCCTCGGAGTAGGCGTCCAGAATCACGCGCACCTCCTCGTTGATGCGGTCTTCGAGGGAAAGCTCTTCCAGCAGGGCCTCCGTCACGCGCGCTTCGCACACCTTCAAGTCGCTGGTGGTAATCATCTTGGCGTCGATGAGGTGCTTGACCGTGCGGCGGGCCAGATACCCGATATAATCGCGCGAAAAAATCATGGGCTCGAATTCAAGATACCCCATCCGCCCGCCCGCTGTACACCGCGGGCGCTGGCGCCGACGCAGTCGTCTTCCTGGAATGGCTATGCCGAAGACGGACGCGCGGCATGATTGCCGCCGCGTGATTTGCCGCGCAGCTTTTGGGAGCCTGGCTTGTTTTCCTGGCTCGATGGGCAAGAGCCCATGGACCAACGGCGAACCCCCGCTCCCGAGGTTGCGAATGGAAGGCTGGCGCCGGATGAGAGTGCGCGAGCCGCGGGGTCTGAACCGCGATGCCATGCGTCCGACATTTTCCGGAACTGAAAACAGACCGCGGCGAGCGCCGTTGACCGTTGCTTCCCTGTCGATATTTGACCGCGTTCGGCGGAACTGATAGGTTGTTTGCCAGCTTTGTGACCTTTGCAAGAGGAGCGCTCAAATGCATAACTCTATCGTCCGCGGCATCGCCGGAAATTGCCGCGGCAAGTCCGCATTCCACTCGTTTGCAACCATCCTTTTCGCCTGCTGCGCGCTGGCGCTTCTGTGTACTCCGGCTGCCGCGCAGGACGCCAAGCCCGCCCCGCCGCCAACCGCGCCTTCGGCAGGCAAGGCGCTGGTCTGCATTTACCGGCTTTCAAAGGCTGTCGGCTCCGCGGCGCACGACAGTCTCTTTGTCAACGGAGTCTTTCTGGCGGTCCTGCTCAACGGGGAATATGACTGCGTGGAGGAGCCGCCGGGCACCGTGGTCGTCTCCGGAACGCCGAAGATGTACTACGGACCCAGCGTCATCATGTCCAGCGCCGCGGCCATAACCGACGCGCAAAAGAAGGAGAACGAGAGAATCCGCTTCGAGGCGGAGGCCGGCAAGACCTATTACATGAGGTGGACTTCAGGGATGTTCGCAACGGGCGTCAAGGTGACGGCCGTGGATGAAGCGACCGGCGCCAAGGAGATGAGCAAGCTGCATGTTTCCAAGCCCCCGGAGGCGAAGCCGGACGAGAAGTAGGAGGCGAAGTGAGATTGCGCCGGCGGCCTGACTGGAACTTGAACAGGTTTTAACTGGCCGCCGTCTCCGCGCGCCGCCAATCGCGCAACCCCAGCACGGCCAGCGCCACCAGCAGCAGGTAGAGCGCGGCGGTGAGCCTCAAATCCTTGTAGAGATACTCGCCGATGTAAACCAGGTCCACCGCGATCCATAGCCACCAGTTCGCCGTGTGTTTGCGCGCCTGCCACCAACTGGCCACCAGGCTATAGCTGGTCAGCGCGGCATCCAGATGGGGCAGCGCCGCGCCGACGCGCACCATCAGCCATCCCAGCAGCGCCGCGCCCGCGGCGCCCGCCGCCAGACCGCCAAGCCAGCCGCGAAGCCGGAGCGGAACCACGCGGACCTCGCCTTCCGCGCGCACGCCGCGAGCCCAGTTCCACCAGCCGTAGAGCGTGAATGCCACGAAGAAGACCTGGAGCAGCGCATCGGAGAACAGCCGCGCGCGATAGAAGACGGCCAGGTAAAGCAGGTCCGCGGCCAGAACGAACGGCCAGCAAGCCATGGTGCGGCGCGTGGTGAGCCAGATGCCAATTACCGTGGCGAAAAAACCCGCAATCTCCAGCCAGCCGGCGGCAAAGTACTTTGCAATCTCCATCCAGTTCATCATGACTCGATTCTTTCGGATTTGCGGTCGCGGGCTTCGGCCCAGCGGCGCAACCAATGCAGCAACCTGTCTCCGCCCGCGCCCGCGAACCAGCGCGCGTGGCCAACCAGGTAGCCCTCGGAACACAGCCGCGCATTCGCCTGGGAATGCAGAACGCCGAGATAGTAATCCGCTTCGGAGAGCGCAAACTCGGCGTGGCAGAGCGCCGTCATGGGCACGAGCGCCGCGGCCTCTGCATCGCTGAGCGGACGCACCGACTCGTAGCCGTCCAGTAGCGCGAACAGATGGTCGAGATGCACGGGCGCATCTTCCAGGCGCGCGGGGTTTTCGATGAGCGCGAGCCACTCCACAATGTTGCGCTCAATGGCCTGGGCAAGATCGTGAACGGCATTGGTGCGGTCGGCAAGGCCGAAATCGATGATCGCCGTGGCGCGCGCCTCGGGGCCGTCGTCGCTCCACAACAGATTCGACGCGTGCAGATCGTTGTGCGTCCACAGCGGCTTGAGCGCGGGCAGCAGCGGCAAAAGCTGGGCATGAAACGGCGCCAGAAGTTTCAGCGCCTGGTTGCAATCTTCTCGCACTGCCGCGTTGGCAGCCAATGCCGGATGCGCGGCCAGATAGCATTCCATCCCGGCGCGAGGATCGCGCGCGGCAAAGATGGTAAAGCCGGCAATGAGCGTGCGAGGCTTGCGGCGCGCAGCGGCGAATCCCGCCGACGCGCAATGCAGCCGCGCCAGCGCCTGGCCCGCGGAGTGAGCGTGCGCCGCGGTCTGGAACGGCGTCCAGGAGAGCGCGTCGCCATAGAGATCAACGCCATCGGGGGCCTCGTGCGCCTCATAGGTCCACGCGCCCATCTCAATCGCCGTCTGGCCGGATGCGTTGGCAAAGACGCGCGGCACGGGCGCTCCTGCGCTGAGCAGATGCGCAAGGAACCGATGCTCCTCCAGCAATCCCTCCGCATCGCGAACCATCCTATGATGCCGCTTGATGAAGACCCGCCCGCTCTGCGTTGCCACTACGCTGGCCGCCGAAAACGGCCGCGGGCTGAAGGAGAGAATCTCGATTGGGTCACCGCAGGCGGGAAACTGTTTCAATAACGCGCGCACTTCGTCAAGGTTCAGCGGCGGCCAGTCGGGTTCGACCAGCGTGCCCTCCATGCCGTGCGCTTTGACGGTTGCGCTCATCGCGGAATCATCCTTGAAGGGGACGGGCTTCAGCCCGTCCGCTAACAGCCAGTCCCGATCTCCGGCTTTAGCCGCTGAGGGAAAGCAGGCTGGCCGAAGGATTTCCCTCAGGGGCTAAAGCCCATCTCGGTATTGTCGGCTTTCGGCACGACTGAAGTCGTGCCCTGACACAAAGCTGGGATCCTCGAAGCGGGCCCTAAAAAGTGTAGTGCGCCGACAGCCGCACCGTCGTGGGCGCGCCCAGGTGGATGAATGTGTCGCCGTAACTTGCCCCGGTATCTTTCCAGTAGCGCTTGTCGGCGATGTTATCCGCGTAGAGCCGCAGAGTTACCTTGCCCCGCTCCCCGCCGGGCGTGTAGCGCGCGCCCAGGTTGAAGAGGTTGTAGGCGGGCACGGAGACGGCATCGTCGCGCGTGGCCTCCTTGCGCCCTGTATAGCTCCAGCCGGGCATCAGGTGCAGCCCGCCCGCGTGGGGCAGCAGCAGGTCGGCAAACATCGAGGTGCGCAGATGCGGCACGTTCAGCACTTGCTTCGAATCGAAGACCGGCGTGCCGGTATCGTCCGAAAGCGCGCGAATCGCCGCCGCCGATGCCGTCAAACGCAGCCAGTTTGCCACCTTGCCTTCCGCGTTTGCTTCGATGCCGTCATGCGTCTCGCGGCCCTCGGATTCAAAGCACAGGTCGCCAGGCGCATTGAATTCGCTGGCCGTGCAAAAGCTGTCCGGGGCCTGGATCACCTTGGGATAAAAGAAAGGCGCGCGCATGTGAAAGAGCGCGGTGGTCAGCAGAATGCGCCGGCCTGGCTCATACTTAGCGCCCACCTCCGCCTGGCGCGTCATGAAGGCGGAAAGAAACTGGTTGGAGTTATCCACCCACCACGGTCCTTGCGGCCCCAGCGATAGCAGCACGCCGTAATTGCCATAAAGAGTCAGGCTGCCCGCCGGGTCGAAGGTGATTGCATACTGCGGCAGCCAGATGGGCTTCTCCGTGATGGTGGGCGGCGTTCCGGGGCTGGTGGCGCTGAGCGAGTAGTTATGGTCGCGCAAGGAATCGTACCGGCCCCCGGCGAACAATTGAACATGGCCGGGAAGGTGAATTCTGTCCCGCACGACCGCGGCGGATTGATGATTGTCCTCCCAAAGCGCGCGCGGGCCGGCGGTTTGCAGCGGATCCTCGATGGGAAACGGCGCGATCGGCTGATAGATGTTCTCCGAACCCACGTAAGTGTAGACAGCGCCGTCCTGCACGGTGGAGGGCGCATTCGCCGGCGGCGCGCCGGGCTGCTGCACGCTGCGCCGGAAGAGTTCGACCCCGCCGGCCAGGTCGTGAGTTATGGCCCCGGTCTTGACGTTGCCGGTTACCAGCGCTTCGGCTTGCGCGTCGATGCGCAGCTCGCCGGGGTCGCGGTAGTCGTAGATGTCGTAACCTCCATCGGGAGCGAAGAAGTAAGAAGGCGCCGTGCCGCCGCTGCCCGTGCACAAAGCCTCGTACGAGCAGCCGTACGCATAGATCACGTTATCGTCGATCAGCGAATGGCTGTAACTGGCCGCCGCGAAGGCTTTCCATCCTCCCGGCAAGTCGTAGTCCAGGCGCGCGCCGGAGTTGGACACATCGAAGGTGTTGGGCTTGGCCCAGGGCTGTTCGCCCAGCATCGTCGAAGGATGAACCTGGCTGAGATCGGGCACGACCGTGCCGCCAAGGAGCTGATAGCCGCAGACCGAGCGCTCCACCTTGTGCTGAAACTCGAAATCGCCCTTCAAAATGGCCTTCGGGCTCAGCTTCCAATCGGCCGCGCCCGCGCCCGTCGCGCGCCAGCCGTTGGCGTCGTTGACATAACTCTGGATATCTTCTCCGGCCAGGTTCACGCGCGCGCCCACCTGCTTCCGGCTGCCGAAAAGATGCCCGAGATCGACCGCACCGTAGCTGCTTCCGCGATGATCTGTGGCCAGGTCCACGGCCTTCACCGGAGCCGGCCGCTTGGTGACGTAATCGATCAGCCCACCGCCCGAGGCCACGCCGCTCTCAACGCCGGCAATGCCTTTGAGAAACTCGACGCGCTCCTTGTTTTCAAGCGGAACGTCCTGCTCGCCGGCGATGGGCATGCCGTCGATCTGAAGTCCCGAGGCCAGGTCGATGGGGAACCCGCGAATCTCGTAGTCGCCGTAGTAGCCCACCGGCGCATAGTCTTCGCCGATGGACGCGTCGTTCTTCACCACGTCGGAGAGCAGGCGCGAGACCTGGTCGCTCATCAGATCGCGAGTTACCACCGTGGCCGACAGCGGCGTCTTCTCCAGCATCGCGCCGTCCAAGGCGCCCACCGTCACCGCGTCGGGAAGATAATCGTCCTTCACCTCGCCGTGGACCACAACCGTGGTGGTGACGGGCTGAATCTGCTGCGCGGGCCTGGGCGGTTCGGGCGTCTGCGTTGCGCCGGCCGGCGTCGCGCTCTGCGAGAATGCGCAAGGCGGAGCGCCCAGGCTGCAGACCACAATCAGCACCCTGACGAGAAAGCCTGCGGAAGATTGAGAGGTCTTGCGGATCGTCTTGCCGGCTGCCGCTGCGAGCATGGTCTCCCCTTGTCCCAAATGGAATGAAACAAGGGAACTCACGCTGCGATTCGAGGAAGAAGGCCGGTCGGCTTCGAAAGCTTCCCACGCCGGTATTATCCGGATCGGGTTCGAGGGTATCTCTCAGCCCCACTTCGAGTGGAGCACCCCTGTTTCAATGCTCCAATTGAAACACTTCAGGCCAGGGCCGCGCAAATCCTCAGAAATCCTCGGCGGTCTCCGCCGCCGGCAGTACGTCGTCCTCGCGGGCCATCCACACATAGAGCGTGGGCAGCAGGAAGACGCCAATGACCAGGTTGGCCAGCAGGCCGCCGACAATCACGATGGCGAAGGGGCGCTGCGAGTCGGAGCCGATGGCGTGCGAGAGCGCGGCGGGCAACAGGCCCAGCGTGGCCACCAGCATGGTCATCATGACCGGACGCAGGCGAAGGACGGCGCCTTCGACGGCGGCTTCGATAATGTGCTCCTCGGTAGACTCCTCCATGCCCTTGCGGCGGGAGCGCAACTGGTTGATGAACTCGATCATGATGACGCCGGTTTCCACCGAGACGCCGAAGAGCGCCAGGAATCCAACCGCGGAGGAGACCGAAAAGTTGGTGTGGGTGATGAACAGCGCCAGCGGCCCGCCGATGGAGGCCATGATGACGCTGACGAGGATGAGCGTGGCCCACTTGTAGGATCGAAACATGGTGTAAAGGAAGAGGAAGATGGCCAGCACGGTGACCGGAACGACGATCATCATGCGCCGGTTGGCGCGTTGCTGGCTGGCGTATTCACCGGCCCATTCGAGGTGGTAGCCGGCCGGCAGCTTCACGTTCCTGTTCACCTTGGCGATCGCCTCCTCGACGGTTGAGCCCAGGTCGCGCCCGCGCACCGAGTATTTGATGGCGATGAAGCGCTGGCCGCCCTCGCGATAGATCTCTTCGGCGCCGTCGTCGGTGGAGACTTTGGTGAGCTGAGCCAGCGAGACGCGCTCGCCGGAGGGCGCGAGCAGGCGAACGTTCTCGATAGCCTCGGGCGTGTCGCGGTACGGTTGCTGGTAACGCAGCGTCACGTCGTAGCGCGCCTCGCCTTGCTGCACCTGGGTGAGGGCGTTGGCGCCCACCGCGGTCTGCACGGCATCCTGCACGTCGGCCACGTTGATGCCCCAGCGGGCAGCCGCGTCGCGATCCACCGTGTAATTCAGGTTGGGCTGGCCGATGACGCGGAAGATGCCAAGATCCTCGATGCCCTTGACCGTGGCCATCTGGGCCTGCACCTCGTCGGCCTTCGTTTCGAGCGTGCGCAAATCGTCGCCGTAGAGCTTGACGGCCAGCTCGCCCTTGACGCCGCTGACGGCCTCTTCCATGTTGTCGGAGATGGGCTGGGAGTAGTTCCAGATGACTCCGGGAAACTTGGTGAGCTCCTTGTCCATAGCCGCGATCAGGGCTTCCTTGTCCTGATGGAATACGGGCCGCCAGTCCTTCTTGGGCTTGAGATCGACAAAGTATTCCGTGTTGAAGAAGCCGGTGGTGTCGGTGCCGTCGTCGGGGCGTCCGGTCTGGCTGACGACTTGCGTAACTTCGGGAAACGAGGCCATCGCGAGCCGCGCCTTGTTGGTGAAGTCGATCGAAGCGGTGGGGCCTTCGCTGGGGGGCAGCGTGCCGCGCACCCAGATGGAGCCTTCGTCCAGGTGGGGCAGAAACTCCGAACCGATGGGTCCGCCGAAGGCCAGGTAAATGGCGATGGCGAAGAGAACGCCGGCGATGCCCACGGTCAAGTAGCGGTGGAGAATGGCGGCGCGGACCGCGGCGCGATAGTGGCCGGTGAGCCACATCATGATCGGGTTCCGCCACTCCTTGGCGCCCCTGCGGAACAGGAAACTGGCCATGACCGGCGCCACGGCGATGGCGAAGACCAGCGCCCCCAGCAGGGCGAAGCAGACGGTCCAGGCCATGGGTTTGAAGAGCCGCCCCTCCACAGCCTGCAGGGTGAAGATGGGCAGGTAAGAGGTGATGATGATGCCGCGAGCGAAGAAGACCGGGCGCAGCACCTCATGAGCTGCTTCGCGAATGCATTGCGCCGGGGTGTGGGTGCCGTCGTGCGCGGAGAGATGGCGCACCATGTTCTCAATCATGATGACCGAGCCGTCGACCACCATCCCGAAGTCCAGCGCGCCCAGGGAGAGCAGGTTGGCGGGGATGTGGCTCAGGTCGAGGCAGATGGAAGCAAACAGCAGTGCGAAAGGAATGGTTAGAGCAACAATGATGGCGCCGCGCACATTACCCAGAAACAGAAAGAGAATGATGGAGACCAGCAGCATGCCCGCGGTGAGGTTGTGCTCGACGGTATCGACCGTATACTTCACCAGATCGGAGCGGTCGAGGAAGGGGACGATCTTTACGTTTTTGGGCAGAATGCCGGGATGGTCCTTGTCTCCGTTGAGCTTCTTAACTTCGGCGTGAATGCCCTCGAGGACAGGGTCGGAATCGTCGCCCTTCTGCAGCAGCACGATGCCTTCAACGGTATCGGGGTTGTCGACGACCTTGTTGTCGTCATATTCCTTCCTGCCGTCTACGATGGCGTACGGCTTGTAGGATTTCCCGATCTGGCCGAGGCGAATCTTGGGGCCTTGAGCGACGGTGGCGATGTCCTTGACCTTGATAGCCGCGCCGTTCTGCGTCTTGACGACGGTGTTCTCGATGTCCTGCACGCTGTTGAACAGGCCCAGCGACTGCACGTTGATCTGCTGCGCGCCCTGCTCGATGAAGCTGCCGCCGCCGTTGGTGTTGTTGTTGGCGATCTGCTGCTCGACCTGGCCAATGCTCAGCCCATGGGAGACCAGCTTCTCCGGATCGAGCTTGATCTGGTACTCCTTGGTGGGCCCGCCAAAGCTGGATACATCCACGACGCCGGCGACGCCCTTGAAGGACTTCTCCAGGGTCCAGTCTTCCAGCGACTTCTTCTCCATCACGTCGTAGGCGGGATTGGTGCTTTCGAGGGTATACCAGTAAATCTGGCCGACGGGGCTCCAGTCGGTGCCCATCTGCGGCGTGAGGTTGGCGGGCAGATTGACCTGGCTGAGCCGCTCCAGCACGTGTTCGCGGTTCATGTCGCTGGTGGAGTCGTCGTCGAAGATGAGCATCAGGCTCGACAATCCGGCCAGCGTGGTGGAGCGCAGGTGCGTCAGGTGAGGAATGCCGGCCATCTGAATCTCGACCGGCACAGTGACCTGGCGCTCGATCTCTTCCGCGCTGCGGCCCGGCCACTGGGTGATGATCTGGACGTAGTTGTTGGCCACGTCGGGATAGGCCTCGACGGGCAGATTGCGGAAGCTGACGATGCCCCACGCGGTCAGCACCACCATCCCGCCGAGCACCAGCCAGCGGTTCTTGAGCGCGAAATCGACCAGTGCGCGAATCATCTACTGGTTCCCCGCCGTTTCCAGCAATAGCGCGTTGCCCACCACCTGCTGACCAGGCTGAAGGCCGGAGAGAATCTCCTGCCGGCTGCCGTCCAGCATCCTGCCGGCGTGGACCTCGGAGCGCCTGAACTGATTGCCGCCCGCCGGCAGATAGACCCAGTCGCGGTCGTGCAGGTGCAGCACGGCATCTGCCGGGACCACGGCGTGAATCTCCTTGTTCCGGCTGGTGAATGTTGCCGTGGCGAACATGCCGAGCTTGAGGAAGCCGGGATTGGGAACCTCGATGCGGACCTTGGCGGTGCGCAGCGAGGGATCGAGGATGGGGCCGATGTCGCTGATGCGGCCCGAGAGCGGACGATCCGGCCAGGCATTCACCTTGATCTTCGCCTCTTGCCCCAGTTGCAGCCTGGGAATGTCGTTCTCATAAACGTCGCAGACGATCCACACCACGGAGAGATCGGCGATGGTGAAGGCCGTGGCCGAGCCGGAAAGATTCACACCGGCTGCCGATGCGCCGGTCACGTTCTGGGCCACGATGACGCCGGAGATGGGCGCGTAAACATCGACGACGCTGCTGGGGTGGTCCTTGTCCACACCCAGGGTCTTCAACTGCTCTTCGGCTGCGGTCAGGTCGGCTTTGGCGTCCTTCTCCGTGTCTTCAGCCTGCTCCAGCATGGCCTGCGAGATGGCGCCGTGCTTGAACAGATCGTCGGCGCGAACGTAAGCCATGTTGGCCATGTGCTCGTCGTTGGCCGCCTTGAGATAGGCGTCGAAGGCGCTGGTGATGTCCGGGCTCTGCACCTTCAAGAGCAGTTGGCCCTTCTTCACGTCGTCGTCGAGCCGCGCCTTGATGTCCACCACGCGGCCGTTGGCCAGCGTAATCACCGGCACCTCGCGGGAGACGTCGGGAAAGACCGCGCCGGTGGCCGTCAGCTCACTTGCCGATTCGATATGGCCGGCCGCGGTGAGCGGGAACTTGGCCACGTCGCCGGGGTCGATGGTGATCAGGTTCATATCGGCAACCTGAACGACCGCCGGATTGCCGGGTCCGCTATCGCCCTGGTCCTTCCCTTTGCAGCCGCAGACGGCGAGGCCCACCAGCGCGGCCACGCCTAAAGCCGGCAAGGCCTTGGGGAATCCTTTCAGAAAATAGTGCGAAATCATTGGATTACCTCGCGTCCCACGGCAAGATTCAGTTGTCCGGCAGCGGTCAGATAGGAGCCGATCAGTTGCACGTAGGCCAGTTGCACGGCCCGGAAGTCGCTCTGCGCATTCAGAAAGTCCATGAGCGACGCGCCGCCGTGCTGGTAGGAGTAAGTCACGGTGTCGCGGACCCTCAGCGCCTGGCTGTTGTATTGCGCCTTGTAGGGCTTGAGCAGAGCCAGGCTGCTTTCCACCTGCGCGTAGGCCGAGTCCACGTCGCTGAAGACCTGCGCCCGCGTGGCTTCAGTCAGCTCTTTCTCGCGGCCGATGTCGATCTCGGTGCGCTGCTTCTCGCCCTGGTTGCGGTCGAAGATGCGCAGCGGAATGCTGACGCTGAGGCCGAGCGTCTGCTGATCGTTGGGGTTGTTGAAGGATGGGTTCCATGTATACCACGAGCTGAACGTCGGATCGGTAGAACCGTTGGCGATGGCCAGCTTGTGGTTGGTGTCAGCCTGCTGGATGGATTCAAGCGCGGCGCGCAGGTCGGGCCGGGCATCCAGCGCGATCTGGCGAAAGTCTTCCAGCGGTTTCAACTCATTGGAGAAGTCGAAGGGGCCGGTCACGTCGAACTGCTCCACCGGCGTGCGGTCGTCGAGCAGTTGCAGGAGTTGAATCTTCGCGGTGCGCAGATCGACGATAGCCGTCTGAATCTCCGCTTCGTATTGCACCCGCAAGAGTTCGATGCGGTCCAGATCGATCCGGGCCAGGTCGCCGGCGCGGAAGCGATCGCGGCTGATCTTGATGATGTTGTCGTAGTACGCCAAGTCGGCTTTGGCCAGCTCGAGGACCGCCTTCGCCTGCAGCGTCTGGATGAACTGCGAGCGCAGGTCGAAGAGAAGATTGCGCTCCAAATCCTGGTGTTCGGAAGCGGAGATCTCCGTGCCCTGCCTGGCGGCCTGCAGGCGAAGTTCGCGCTTGCGATCGCGCTCATGCAGGTAGCTGAAGCTGCCTTGAGCCTGGTTGCCGGAGAGAGGTTGCCAGATTCCGCTGTGGCGGGCGATTTGCGTTCCGTCGGTGGCTGCCGTGAACTGCGGATTGGGGCGCAGAAAGGCCGTGATCTCCGCCGCCTTCATCTCGTCCACGGCCAGGGCATCGGCCTTGAGCGCGGGGTTCGAGGCTTCGAACTTTGCCTTGACCTGCTCCCACGTGAGGCTTGTCTGCGCTGAAGCCAGGGCTGGCGCCAGCAGCAGCAGCGCCGCCGCCGAAGCGGAAAGAGATGGGAAGAATTGCTTCATACACAGCCTTTGCGCCGTAATCTGCACGGCTGACCATGGAAAGTATAGAGGCCAAAGATGAAGAAGAGACGAAAGCGAAAGATCATGCGCCCGGCGGAGGCCGGTTCCGGATGGAAGCCAGGGCGCAATCGCAAATCGCCGGGGTGGGGAGATTGCGGGTCCCGGTAAAGCGCGGAAGGCCGGAGAAATGCCCGGCCAAAACAGGCAGCGAAAGCGCGGCGACCGCGGGAAAGATGGAGTGCGAGCTGGCGGCGATATGGTCCCGGCGCTGGCTGGAGTCGGTTTCGGCCGGATTCTGAACCGCCTGCAGGTCGTCGGTCACCGAGATGACCGGAAACAGGATCAGCAGCAAGACCGCCAGGGCGACAAACTGCATGCGCAGGTCCCTCATGTGCCCGTCCGGTCCGGTGCGCGGGGCAAAACGCGGCCACAGGCAGACCATCAGCACGGCCAGCAGAGCCCAGGCGAGATTGAGAAACAATTCCATGCTCAAAACCGATTCTACACCAGGGCCGTATGCCGGTTAGACGGGAACCGTCCGTTCCGCGTTGCGCTGGAGTTGAGAATTGGCGGGCAGCCGGGTCCTGGGAGCCTTATTCGAAACCAGGGCTCCGACCACTTGTTGCTGCACCAGGTTTGGGTGCCCCGCCTGGCCTGCCTGCCGGGGATTCTCAATCGATACAGACAATTCCACCAGCCGGAAACGGCTACCGGGATTCGAAAGCTCCATCCATACACAGCCCCAGAGAAGGCCAGCCAGAGAGAATAACCTCGCAGCTGCCTCAGGGGCTCTCTTGGTTCATCCCGTTCATGCGATTGCCCTGCACAAGCGTTCCTTCTGGTTGCGCAACCGGCATCTGGAACGATAAGATTTCTCGGAACCGGCGTCGAAAAAGGAGATTCCTCATAGAGAGTTTGCGGGTAATGCTATAAGGAGCCTGCGGGCTAAGGGGAACGGCTGCACGGATTTGAGGTGTTATTTGACTAGATCGGAGTGGTTATCAAAGGTAGCGTTCAAGATTGCACGGGTTGCCGGTTATTTGGGCGGCATATTAAGACAGAATTATACCGCCCGCGAGCGGCTAAGCTTGGTTCGCGCCCGCCGGCCCCATGGGCGCGAGATAAACCTGCTCGGATTTAAAGTAAGCTGCCTGTCCGAAGGCGCGTATCAGTTATTGTTGCGGGAGATCCTTTTCCGGGGCGAGTACCTCTTTGCGGCGGAGACCGATTCTCCGGTGATTCTGGACTGTGGCGCAAACATAGGTCTAGCCACCTTGTTCTTCAAGCGGCTCTACCCTAACGCGCGCGTCTCCTGCTTTGAGGCAGACCCTACGACGGCAACCGTGCTGCGGAAGAACGTCGAGCAGAATCATCTCCGGGACGTAACGGTGCACAATCTGATGCTCTCGAACGCCGAGGGCGAATTCCCATTTTATACGGGAGCCGATGAGGCCGGAATGCTCTCGATGAGCGCCAATCCGAATCGCACTTCCAATCATCGCGAGATTGTCGTGAAGGCCGGAAAGCTCTCTAACTTCATCGATGGCGCCGTCGATCTCCTCAAACTGGATGTCGAGGGCGCCGAATGGGACGTAATGGCCGATCTGCAGACCAGCGGAAAGATATCGCTCGTTCGCAGAATGGTCATCGAGTACCATCATAGGATCGGCGGCCAGGCGTCCTGCCTGGCAGGATTCCTCTCACTGCTTGAAAACGAGGGTTTTGAGTACCAGATTGCCGCCGAGGGTTGCGATCCAATTACCCGGCAGGGCGTATACCAGGACATCCTCATCGGGGCCTACCGTCCATCGCCTGATTGAGCGCTGGGCACAACTCCAGATTCCCCGCCAAAAAGAGATCGCGCAGGCCGCTTTGAGCCTCAAGAGGATCATCGCGGCCAAGGGGAAGTCCGGCATGAGCACATCAAGAGAGAGCAGTCCCTTGGGACCTTTGGCGATATGCTTCCAGAGTTGAGGAAGCTCCGGCAAGGGACCGCGCGGCCGCTTCCCTCTCCCAAAGCACGCCGTTCGGTTGAAACCGCGACAACGGCGTTTCTTGGTGGCGTCAACGATTCCGTCAGGGAAGCTGTGAGGATGGCTCCTGAGAGGCTTTCTTCTCCATTGCAGTTGATTGAGACCTGCGAGGCTGGACTTTCCGCTTGAAACCTGGCTATTGGGCAGCGACTCGCCGTTTTGAAAACGGCGGCATCCGCGGCTGTGGTGTGCTCGGTCTGAGAGACTCTTCGGGCCATGTTCCGGCGGCCCCGGTGCCTGTACGCTGGCACTGAAAGGGCTGCATCTGTCCCAGGATTGGCACCGGGAAGCGCAAATCCCTCTCGGACCAAACAATCATTCCCGAGTCGCCGGCAATCCAAACAGAATTCTTTCGGAAGCTGAGCCCCGGCCTGCGGGCCCGCGCTCTTGCCAAAAGCCAAATTCCCGGGCGGTCTCAACCGCCAGCTCCGGGACTTACGCCAGTTCCAGCGCCGCCGTTCCCTTGCGGGGCGGAAGATAGCTGGTTGCGCGCCAGGCAATGGCCAGCTTCTCCATGCTCAACAGCTTTTGAATCTGGCCGCGGGCGTGGTCGGCCCAGGGGCCGAGACGATCCAGCCTCAGGTAAGACTGCCAGTGGCGCAGAGCCTGGCGGGACTGCCCCCGGCGCTCATGGGCCAGCGCCAGGTTATAGTGCGCGTCGGCGTAGCGGGGCGCAAGCGCAATCGCCTGGCGGTAAGCGGCAATGGACTCATCCAGCCGCTCGAGTTCGTCCAGCACGTTGCCCAGATCGAAGAAGGCCAGCACATACTCGGGGTCGGCTTCGGTGGCGCGGCGATAGAGCTGCTCGGCAAGGCTGAATTCGCGCAGATGGAACTGGATGGTTCCCAGGTTGATGTAAGCCGCGGCGTACTTCGGATCGAGCTCCAGAATCTCCTCGTAAAGGGCGATGGCGCGCTGCTTCTCGCCCGCTTCCTCGGCCTGCACCGCGGCCAGAAACCGGTCTTGTATGCCCGGCGGGCCGGCCGTGCCGAAACGCCGCGGCGGATGCGCCTCAGAGCCTGCCAAAGGCCGGTCCATCCGCTCGATTCGGTCCAGGCGCTCGAAGTCGAAGAGGAACTGCCGCCGGATGGGGTCCACCATCGCCCCGCAGTGGCGAAAGACCAGCCGCGTCCCGGTACGCACCAGGCAAGCCTCAAGCAGCGGATTGGCCATGCCGGCCACGGCCTTCATGGCCAGGATCGAGTGCCGGATCGAAGCCGCCGGGACATCTTCCTCGCGCAGGATTCGCAGAGTTCTCAACTGTCCAAGATCCTGAAAGGTGTAACTCTGCCGGTGCGCGATGAGTCCCGCCCGCTCCCACCCCTGCAACTGGCGGCAACCGATCTGCAAGATGCGCAACACGTCCTGACGGCTATAACCGGTCACTCTTGCGTGCTCCCACAGGCGCTCCAGCCGGGCTCCGGCCTTGAACTCGCCTTCGAGTTCGATCCTTCAACGCGAACTCCCGGCCAGGATCCTGCCTGTAGCTCCTGGAACAGTTACAGTGAAACCGCTCTTGCCGTGATTATGCCAAGACTAAGTGTGGATAAGCGGACAGAAACTGGCGCCGCAACAAAAAAGCGTGGATAAGGGGTGTCCGATCTGGTTCCCGGCTGCGGGTTGTGGCGTCATCCAGCCTGTGGAAAACGGAGGGGAAATGCATCAGTCCCGGCATAACCCCCTCAAATCCCCAAATCCAGGTGCCGCTGCCTTCCACCCGAAAACCCGCTCCGCAACCATTTTTGCCATCGACTCACGACTGAAGCGGAGCCAGGAACGCCGCATTTCGAAACCGCGGCACTCCACAGGATTCGACAAGACACATCCACCCCGGCGCCGCATCGGGAACCGGCGGCGGGCATTCGATCTCCCTGGAAAGTGTTCGTCTGCGGAAGCCGGCTTCTCGCCATCGGACTGACTGGCCAACCTGTGGGGAACTCCACAGCCAGGGCGGTTTTCAGCAGCAGCGCGCCTCGAAGCCGCTCCCCTCAAGCCTTCGGGCTCCAGGCGCTGCCCCGGTTCTGAAAGTTCTTCGGCCCAGGCTTGTCGCTGACTTGAATGCTCCGCGGTTCGCGGCGGCGTGTCTTTGCCGCCGGGTTGGAAGCCGGCGCGGGCATCGGCGAGTGAAAACTCTGGACGGATTTGGATTGGCATAGTATTCTGAGAATCGCCATAGGCATTCGGGGCCGCTCACCGGGCGGGGAGCGTGGGGCGATTCGGTTTCCGCGCAGAAAGAGGAAAAGTTTTTCCACTTCGTGCGCAAGACGTTGCTCAATGGCGAGCCGGCTCATCCGCAAACATGGCAAAAACGGCCCAAATGAACGAGATTCGAATGGCAGCCGGATTGCAAAGAAGAACTTAGATTGCAAACTCGTGAACTTCACCTCCCAAGGAGGGTACCAGAGTGAAACCGCAGCGCCAGCTCACGAAATCCGCATTGGCGGTCGTCTTCGGCGCTCTTGTGCTCGCCGCCTCTTCCCCCGCCCACGCGGATACAACCTGGACCGATTGGTCCTCGGCCAACCCAGTATGCCCACCAGGCGCAACATGCCCGCCATCCGCCCTAACCTTCTGGTTAGCCGCGGGCACAATGGGTAGCATTAATGTCGTGGCCTCAGGCGATTTCTTCGGTTTGGCCGGCCCGGGGGGCGATGCCAATGTACCGATCTTCCCCGGCTCGGCTGTCCCCGCTGGCTACCCTGAACCTGCCCAGCCCGCTAGCTCCATTTGGGACCCCAGCACTAGCTGGACCGGAGGCCCCGTCACCAATGCGCCGCCCACGAGTTATGACTCAGTCGCGGTGTATGGCAACATGCCGCAGCAGGACGAAATCGCCTTCACGAACCCGGTTACTGGCGCTCCCGTCTTCGTTACTGATCCCGTCGTGGCCATTTGGAGCCTCGGAGCCCTTGCCGTGCCGAATGCCGTACCAAGCCCCATCCCGGCGACCACGGCCGAGTTCATCTTCACCGCACCCCCCGGAGATCCCGCCGAGCCCTTCACGATCATAGCCGGCGGTCCAGACGCGCCATGGGGCGGGAGCAGCATCACCGATACCGCGACCAACAGTAACTGCCCCGCCAATACCGTTTGCGGCGAGGAAGGCAACGGAACCGTCGAGTTCCTCGGCGCCTATAACGCAATCTACTTCACCACGCCGGACTCTGAGTATTACTATACTTTCACTGCGGGCATGGTATCCGCCGTGCCCGAGCCTGAAACGCTCTCGCTCCTCGGCCTCGGCCTCCTCGCTCTGCCTCTCCTTCGCGCTTCACTTGCTCGACGCCGCCGTCGCGCCTGAGGCGCCCAGCGATCGACAGGAAGTTCGAGTTGCAACTTGATGGCCGGTCTTCCAGTTCTCGATTTTGAGGCTTGGAGAACCGGCCATTCGTATTCCGCGCTCCTTTCGCGCTAGAATAAAGGCAGCGGCATGACGCTCCATCACCCCATTCCGGCCCTCCTCTAGCGGTGCCCGCCGCTCATGCCTGTTTGCCGCTCTCCTTCCATTCCAACCTCTCCACCTCAGGATTCCGCCCCGCGCAGGAGTTTTCCCATGATCGATCGTCTGCAACAGATGGAGCAGCGCTACGACGAGCTCTCCGCCCAACTCGCTTTGCCCGAGACCGTCAGCGACCGCGAGAAGTATCAGAAAGCCGGCCGCGCCCTCAGCGAACTCGAAATCCCGGTGATGAAGTTCCGCGAGCTGAGGCAGGTCCGCCAGGCGCTGGCCGAAGCCCGCGTCCTGCTCGCCGACCCCGACGCCGGCCTGCGCGCCATGGCCGGGGAAGAGATCGCCGCTCTCGCTCCCCGCGAGTCGGCCCTGGAGGAAGAGATCAAGGCGCTGCTGCTGCCCAGGGATCCCAACGACGAGAAGAACGTCATCCTTGAGATCCGCGCCGGCACCGGGGGCGACGAAGCCTCACTCTTTGCCGCCGAGATCTTCCGCATGTACCAGCGCTTCGCCGAGCAGCACCGCTGGAAGATCGAGCTGCTCTCGCTTTCCGAATCCGGCGTCGGCGGCTACAAGGAAGTTATCGCCATCATCGAGGGCCAGCGCGTCTACTCGCAGATGAAATACGAGAGCGGCGTCCATCGCGTGCAGCGCGTTCCCGCCACGGAAGCCCAGGGCCGCGTCCACACCTCCGCCGTCACCGTGGCCGTCCTGCCCGAAGCCGAGGAGGTGGACGTGAGGATCGAGGCCAAGGACCTGCGCATCGATACCTTCTGTTCCTCCGGCCCTGGCGGCCAGTCGGTCAACACCACCTACTCCGCCGTCCGCATTACTCACATCCCCACCAACACGGTCGTCAGTTGCCAGGACGAGAAGTCGCAGATCAAGAACCGCGAAAAAGGCATGCGCGTCCTGCGCTCCCGCCTTTACGAGATGGAGATGGAGCGCCAGAATGCCGAGCTGGCCAGGGAGCGCAAGCAGCAGGTGGGCACCGGGGACCGCAGCGAGAAGATCCGCACCTACAACTTCCCGCAAAACCGCCTCACCGACCACCGCATCGGCCTCACCCTCCACCAACTCGACCTGGTGATGGAAGGCCGCCTGCAGCCCATCGTCGATGCCCTCACTGCCCACTACCAGGCCGAGCAGTTGAAGGCCGGCGGCAGCCAGGCGGCGTAGTTGCGATGCGACACTCTACGCCTGACCGACGCACCGTCGCCGACCTGCTTGCCACGGCCCGGGTCCGTCTTTCCGCTGGCGCTTATCCCGAGCGCGCACGCGAGGATGCCGAGCGGCTGCTGCTCCATATCGTTCAGCAACACGACCCGGAAAGAAACAAAGCGTGGTTGATTGCAAATCGAGCCTCTGTGCTGCTACCGCAGACAGAGGGCCGAGTCAATGCTGTAGTCGAGCGGCGGGCGATCGGCGAGCCGATCCAATATATCACCGGCGAAGCCGAGTTCTACGGCCTGCCCTTTCGCGTCACGTCCGATGTGCTGATCCCCCGCCCCGAGACCGAGCACCTGGTCGAGAAAGCCCTCGATCTTGCCGCCAGCCTTCCAGCGCCGCGCATTGTGGACGTGGGAACCGGCTCCGGCTGCATCGCCATCGCCATCGCCCACTGCCTGCCTCTGGCGCAGATCACCGCCATCGACCTCTCCGCCCCGGCCCTGGCCATCGCGCGCCAAAATGCCAAACGCAACGGCGTCTCCAGTCAGATCCGCTTCCTTCACGGCGATCTGCTCGCCCCCGTCGCCCAAGAGCAATTCGAGATCGTCGTCTCCAATCCACCCTACGTCCCGCTGGCCGACCGCGCCGCGCTCGCCGTCGAAATCCGCGACCACGAACCCGCCCTTGCGCTCTTCGCCGGAGACGACGGCCTCGACATTTTCCGCCGCCTCATCCCCGCGGCCGTCGCCGCGCTCATTCCCGGCGGCTTTCTGCTGCTCGAAATCGGCCACGGCCAATCGGCGGCCGTCGCCGCGCTGCTCGCAGCCTCCGGCTTTGGCAGGATCGAGTTCATCCCCGACCTGCAATCCATCCCCCGAGTAGCCTGCGCCCAGAGGCCCTGAAGAGTCCCTCCGCCCGAGGATTGCCGACCCCCGCCTCACCGGCATAGAATTCTCCAGAAATCGTTTCCAAGAGGACCCACCATGCGTATTCTCGCTTCGCTCTCGCTCGCCGTCTTCGCCTTCGCCTCCTTCACCGCCTCCGCCCAAGCTCCAGCCGCGCCGCAAATGTCGCAGGTGGCCCAAACTCCGCCCATGGGCTGGAACAGTTGGAACTACTTCGCCTCCAAGGTGGACGACAAGGGCGTTCGCGCCGCCGCCGACCAGCTCGTCTCCACCGGCATGAAAGACGCCGGCTACATCTACGTCAACATCGACGACACCTGGCAGGGCGAGCGCGACTCCAGCGGCGTCCTGCACCCCAACGCCAAGTTCCCCGATATGAAGGCGCTGGCCGATTACGTCCACTCCAAGGGCCTCAAGATCGGAATCTACTCCTCGCCCGGCCCCAGGACCTGCGGCGGCTACGAGGGCTCGCTGGGCCATGAGGAGCAGGACGCGCAGATGTACGCCGCCTGGGGCATCGACTACCTCAAGTACGATCTGTGCAGCTTCATCGGCGCGGTGCTTGAGAAGCAGGCCCCCAACGACCACGCCGAGCAGATGCGCATCATGATCGCCGCCTACGACAAGATGAGCAAGGCCCTCAAGGCCACCGGCCGGCCCATCGTCCTCTCCCTCTGCCAGTACGGCTGGGATGCGGTCTGGGAGTGGGCGCCCTCCATCGGCGGCAACCTCTGGCGAACCACCGGCGACATCACGCCCGAGTGGGACCGCATCTACGCCATCGTCAGCCAGCAGGCCGGCCTGGAGAGCTACGCCGGCCCCGGCCACTGGAACGATCCCGACATGCTTGAAGTGGGCAACGGCAGGCTCAACCTGGCCGAGAACCGCGCCCACTTCACCCTCTGGGCCATGCTCGCCGCGCCTTTGCTCGCCGGCAACGACCTCACCGCCATGACGCCCAACGTCAAGAGCATCCTCCTCAACCGCGACGTCATCGCCATCGACCAGGATCCGCTGGGCCACCAGGGCGTCCGCGCCTACTCCGACGGCGAAGTCGAGGTCTGGACCCGCCAGCTCCAGGGCGGAGCCATCGCCATCTGCGTCCTCAACGCCGGCAGCGACCGCTACTCCACCCACCCCTTCCACCTCAACATGGTCAAGCTCGGCCTGCATGGCCAGCAGAGCGGCAAGGACCTCTGGACCGGCAAACCCATCACCCTCACCGACAAACAGCCTATCGAGCTCGAGAGCCACGACGTGCTCCTCGTCCGCATCGACACGCCAAGATAGACCCATCCCGCCAGTCTGCCTTCGCACGACCTGAGATTGGGAGAAGCTTTTCCGGCGGATGGCCTCAACTTTCCCCAGGAATGGCGTCTATATTGATAGCGCGGTGACCGTGGAGGGCCCGGCCCTGAATCCCTGTGTCCCGCAGAGCTTCGAGCGCGAATAGCCCCTGGAAGACTGCGCGGGAGAATCGAGCCGAACAAGTTGCCCTTCGCCATTGCGACGTGAACGCGCGGTGAGCCGGCCTGAAGCGCTCCCGCCCGCCAAGAAGGAGCACTATGCGGAAGGCTTTGTCCATCCTTGCCATCTTCCTCGCGGCCGCCGTCGCGGCCTGGTTGTCCGGTTGCGGCTCGGCGATGACCGCCTTGAACCAGGGGACGGGCGGCTCGAACCAGACTGAAACGCCCGCGAGCACGGTTCCCGTCTCCCTCACCATCACCGACGACCCGCCGGCCGGCGTCTCGGTTCTCTTCTTCCAGGTCAACTTGACGGCCGCCTCGCTGCAGCCCGCGTCGGGATCGCCGGTCTCTCTTCTCCCCAACGGCACACCCATCCAAATCGACGTCACCCAGCTTCAGGCGCTCTCCGCCTTTCTGAGCGCCGCAAATGTGCCGCCAGGGAGCTATTCGAGCCTGAGCCTCACCTTTGCCAGCCCGCAACTGGTGATCTTCAACAACTCGGATCAGTCGATAGCCGGCACGTGCGCCGTGGGCAGCGTGTGCCAGCTTACCCCGGCCATCGACAACTCCGCCGCTGTCGATCTTTCATCGAGTCCATTTCCCGTGACCGTGGCTGCCAACTCCCCGCTCGGATTCCTCATCGACTTTCATCTCAACACCATCATCCAATCCGATCTCTCCGTAGACCTCGGAGCTGCCAATGGCGTCTCGGTCTCGCAGCTCCAGCCGCCGTCGGCTCCCACCGGCCCGCCCCAGTTCGGCGTCCTCACCGGGACAGTCGGTACCGTCAGCTCGAGCCTTGGCCAGTTCACGCTGCAAACTCCGGACGGCCGCTCCTTCACCGTCTCCACTTCCAGTTCCACCGCCTATGACGACTTCCCGGCCTCCGCCTGCCCGTCGGCTGGCTTCTCTTGCATCGTTCAAGGCGATATCGTCCAGGTTCAGGTCTCCAGCGTCCAAAGCAGCGGCGCGCTCCTCGCCGCTCAGATCGCTTTCGTCCAGGCGCCCGGCCAGCAGACCGTCGTCGGCACCATTGTCGGCATTCCTCGCCTGCCGCTACCCGTAGGCGAAACCATGATCCAGCTCATCCTCCACCAGAACCCCACCGCCACCACCGGATTGCCGCTCGGCGCCATGGCGCTGGTTGCCGTCTGGGCGCCGGTGCAGGGAGCGAGTGGAATTACCCCCACCGCCTTCTCCATCGACGCCGCCGGCTTCACCATCCCCTCCGGCTTGACTTTTGCCTCCCCCAGCGACCTCTACGTCGGCCAAACCCTCCAGGTCACCGTCGCGCCGGGATCGCTGCAACCGCCCACACCCGGTTCGCCGGGCGGTGCGGGCGGCTGGGGACCGCCTCTCGAACCCATCTTCACCGCCAGCAGCCTGAAGTTGGAGCCCAGCCAGTTGACGGGAACCGTCTCGGCGATCTCCTCTCCTGACTTCACGCTCAGCGTCGCTTCCATGCCGCAATGTGGTGTGACCAACAGCAATACCATCGCGTGCCCCCAATATGTCGCACTGATTCCCTACAACGCTGTCACCACCTCGCAGACCACGTATCAGGGTTTCAGCGCCGACGACTTTGGCGGCTTGGCCGACAACGACGTGGTCTCCGTCAATGGCTGGCTGTTCTCGCCCAGCGGTTCCACGGCCTTGCCGGTGATCGTGCCCAAGACCATCGTCCTGCGCACGACAGGGATTTAGCGACAGGCCGCGGCGGCAACGACGGACGAAGCGGATCAGCGAACCTGGAACGTACTCTCCGACTGCCGGATCACAATACGACAGCAAGCAGGCGCAGGACAAATGCGTGAGGAGCGGGAACACGGCGGCGATTGCCTGGCACGTCCTATCATCGTCGCTGTTCCCTAATCCCTGTTCCTTCGCTTACCATAGAGAGCGCATGGCCTGCTTCCTCTTCAAGACCGAGCCCGACGTTTACTCCTTCGACGATTTCCTGCGCGACCGGGAGACGGTCTGGGACAACGTGACCAATCCCACCGCGGTGAAGCATCTGCGCGAGATGAAGGCGGGAACGAAGTGGATCTTCTACCACACGGGCGACGAACGCGCCGCCGTGGGCACGGGCGTGGTAGTGAGCGTGGATGCCGCCGATCCCAAGGTTCCCATCGTGCGCGTGAAGGCGGGCAAGCGTCTCAAGATGCCGAAGACCCTGGCCGCCATCAAGGCGGAGGCGCTGTTTGCCGAGTCGCCGCTGGTAAAGATGGGGCGGCTCTCCGTCGTCCCGCTGACCGAAGAGCAGTGGGATTGGTTCTTGAAGTAATGGCAGCAGCCGGGCCATGAAGGGCGGTAGCGGCACCGCTTGAGCGAACTCCGGCTGTCCCTCATTCCGGAGCGGCCACCGCGCTCCAGGCATAAAAGCTCAGCGCCGCGTCGCCCTGTTCGAGTAGCCGCGTGCGTTCGAGTTCGCCATATCGCTCCTGCAGCCGCACCTTGCCGCCCCCTTTGCTGCGATGCTCGGCGATGACCAGCGCGCCCGAGCTGAGCAACCTGCCAGCGGCTCCGCCCAGCAGTCCCAGCGTAGCCGCGTACTCTTCGGTCGCATCATAGGGCGGATCGAGAAAGACCAGATCGAAGGCCGGCGATAGAACAGGTTTTCGCTCTGCTCTTGAGGCCGGGTTCGAGTCCCGTTTCGAGCCTTGTTTCGGCTCTGGCAAAAGTGCGGCTTCGAATCTCCGCAGCCAGCCGGCCACGCTGCCGGGATGAATCCGGAATCCCTCGCTCACTCCCAGCCGGGCCAGGTTCGCGCGCAGCACCGCAAGCGCCGCCGGAGCCCGCTCCACAAAGGTCACGCTCGCCGCTCCACGGCTCAGCGCCTCGATCCCCACCGCGCCCGAGCCGGCGTACAGATCCAGAAAGACCGCACCCTCGATGCGCGGCGCCAGCACGTTGAAGAGCGTCTCCCGCAGCCGGTCGCTGGTGGGCCGGGTTCCCAGGCCAGCCGGGGCCGCAAGCGTTCGGGAACGAAACTGTCCGGCGATGATGCGCATTTGAAACCAGCATAGCGGAAGCGCAACCCGGTTGCGACCTACTACAATTGTTGTATGCGAGGCTGGTCGATCCCCCTGGGCCGCTGGATGGGCGTGGAAATGCGCGTCCACGTCTTCTTCCCGCTGCTGGCTCTCGTGTGCCTGGGGTTGAGCGCCTCCGACGGCGGCGCCTTCTCGTTTTTCCGCGGCCTCGGCCTGTTCCTGACGCTGGTGGCGGCAGTGCTGGTGCGCGAGACCGCGCGCCTGATGGTGGCTGCCTGGCTTGATCTTCGCCTGCGCGCCATTCTGCTGCTGCCCATCGGCGGGCTCTATGCCTACGCCAACCCCGAAAGCCAGGAGAATGCCAACCGGGGCGCTGGGCAATTTGCCCTCGCGCTGGCCGGTCCGCTGGCCAACGGAGCCACCGCGCTGGCCCTGGCCGCAACCTTCCTGGGCACAAGCGGCGATATCCATCTCCTCGACCAGCCGTTCATCTCCTCCGCTTACCTGCTGCGCAGCATGGTCTGGATGCAGGCCGGCCTGGGCCTCGTGCACCTGCTGCCCGCCTATCCCCTGGACTGCGGGCGCCTGCTGCGCGCCAGTTTTGTCCGCAGGTTCGGCCTCGGTCACACCGGCCGCGTCGCAGCCGGCGTGGGCCAGGTGCTGGCGCTCACGGCCATGGTGGCCGGCATGCTGCTCCACAATTACTGGCTCATCATCGCCGGCTTCTTCATCATGGTCGGCGCGCAGGTTGAGGATCAGGGCGTCTTTTTCCAGTCGGTGGTCGATACCGTGAAGATGCGCGAGGTGATGCTTACCGATTTCGCCACCCTCTCGCCCTCCGACACGCTGGCCGACGCGCTCGTCCGCTGCGTCCACTCGCTGCAGGAGGACTTCCCCGTCGTTCGCGGCCCCGAACTGGTCGGCATCGTCAGCCGCCAGCGCATTCTGGACGCCCTGCGCAACGACGGTAACGGCTATGTGCAGGCGGTCATGTCGCGCGGCTTCCAGGTTGCCCGCCCGGAGGATACGCTGGGAACCACCATCCGCCGCCTCACGGCCGGGCGCGGCCTGGCGCTCATTCCCATCACCGACAGCGGGCGCGTAGTCGGCATTGTCAGCGTGCAGAACCTGATGAGCTCCATGTCCTTGCTGGCCGAGCAGCGCCGCATCGAACGAGAGGAAGCACGCGAGGATGCCGGCTAAATCCGGAGACTGACAGCGCCTATGCCCGCCGACCTGGAAACTCCCCTCGCTCCCGGCCTCTACCTGGTAGCCACTCCGATCGGCAACCTGGGCGACATCACGCTGCGCGCCCTCGACGTGCTCCAGCGCGTGGACCGCATCGCCTGCGAAGACACGCGCCAGACGCAAAAGCTGCTCAACCACTTTCAGATCGCAACCCCCACCGTTAGCTGCCACGAGCATAACGAGCGCGAGCGCGCGGCCGAACTCCTCGACGCTCTGAAAGCGGGCGGGCGCATCGCCCTGGTCTCCGATGCCGGAACGCCCGGCATCAGCGACCCCGGCGCCTGGCTGGTGGCCGAAGCCATTGCCGCGGGCGTCCCGGTGGTTCCCATTCCCGGCGCAAACGCGGCGCTGAGCGCGCTGGTAGCCTCCGGACTGCCCACCGGAGAGTTTCTGTTCCTGGGTTTTCTACCGGAGAAGGCGGGCGCCCGCCGCAGCCGGCTGGAAGACCTGGCCGCCGAGGCTACGAACTTCCCAGCCGCGCGCACTCTGGTCTTTTATGAAGCCCCGCACCGGATTCTTGCGACTCTGGCCGATCTGGAGGCCGTTTGGGGGCCGAATCTGCGCGTGGTTGTGGCCCGCGAGCTGACCAAGATTCACGAGGAGTTTCTGCGCGGAACTGTGGCGGATGCGCGGCAGCAACTTGCCGTCCGCGATCGCATCCGCGGCGAGATTACTCTGCTGCTCGAAGCCCCGCCGCCAACCCGCGCTGAAGCCAGCGTCCAGTCCGCAAAGGCCGCTGCCGAGAAGATTGCCGCCCAGGTTGCGCGCCTCCAGGCCGAAGCCGGCCCCGAAGCCCGAATCGACGAGAAGGAGGCCCTCAAGCGCCTGGCGCGCCAGTTGGGCCGGTCAAAAAGTGAACTCTATCGCCAGCTCCAGCGGGAGCGCGCGCGGCTCCGCTAGCACCCGATCCCGGATTATTCCCCTGAAATGCCGGCAATCGCTGGCTTTTCGGCGTTGTCGTCCGGAAACCGATCGTACAGAATCACGTTCAACAAAGATTTGTAAACCCGGATGCGGCCGTTGTAATCGATAAACCCGAGCTTGCGAAAGCGATTCATGAAGAAGCTCACCCGCGATCGGGTGGTGCCGATCATCTCCGCCAGCGTCTCCTGCGATATCTTGGGGATGAATGGTTCCGGCTCACCCGGCTTGCCAAACTCCGCCATCAAGAGCAGAATCCGCGCCAGCCGCTTTTCGCTGGAGTTGAAAAGCTGATCGACAAGATCGGCCTGGATGCGCATGCTCCGCGTCAGCAGAAATTTCAGGAACAGATCGGAGAAGCCCGGCTCGTCATGCATGGCGCGAATCATCTCGTCCCGCCCGATTCTGAGCGCGTTGCAGGTGGTCATGGCAGTGGCTGTGGAAAGACGTGTCCCCGCCGCCGTCGCCAGCGCCTCCTCGCCCACAAAGTCGCCGTCGGCCAGAAGCGTGATGGTTGCCTCCTTCCCGGCGGAGGAAACAACCGTGACTCGCGCGCGGCCTTTCTGAAGATAGAAGACCGCGTCTGCCGGATCGCCCTGCGAAAAGAAGGTCTGCTTGGGCGCCAGCTGGACGACTTTCCGCCCCAGTCCGGCGCGGGCCAAAAAGGCTGCGGCATCGAAGGGCGGCTTTTCAAGTTCAACCATCGAAACGGCCTCCTTCCCCATGCGGATTCTCGCAAGGAAGATTGGGCAGGTGGCGCGAATGCATTGCCATCTGTCAAAAAAGTTGAGTTTCGGCGATGAACGGGGATTCATCGACAGCGATCGGGACCCCGGCGCCTGAGCCCGCTCTTTCCATGGAGCATCCATGGCGCGCCATTCAGTTGCACACTCACCGCCGTATTTTCCCACAGTATCCAAACGGGAGAAGGGAAAATCTGTTCAATTCTGCTCACTTTTTGGAAAAAATTTCAAGGCCTGCGCCACGCCGACTTCGTTGCCCAGTACAGCACCGGACCCAGCAGGCCCACCGCGACCGAGAACAGCAGCGCCGAAGTGCTTGCGAAGATTCTTTCAGTTCGCGAGGCCCAGAGCGCATACGCAATCAGCGCCGCCGGGCCCGTTCCCAGCAAGCAGGCGACCGCCAGATTGCCGGCCTTGAACGGACGGGCAAGATCGGGCTCGCGCAGGCGCAGGACAAACAGGGCCGCAAACTCCAGCAGCAAACTCGATCCATAGAGAATCAGATCGATGGAGATGAGACGTTCGAAGGGCAGCATGAGCGCCAGAGCCCAGGCCAGCCCGCACAGAAGCACGCTCACCCACGGCGTCCCGCGGCTATTGCGTCGGGCCACCGCTCGCGGCAGCATGCCGTCCTCGGCCATGGCCATGGGCAGGCGCGAGTAACTCATCACTAGCGCGTTGAACATGCCGACGCCCGTCACGGCGCCGCCAGCAGCCACGGCCAGCCCCAGGAGCGGACCGCCCAGCGCGGCGGCCGCGGTCGTCCAGTCGCCGGTCGAGAAGCTATTCGCGGAAAGCCCGGCCAGCGCCATCGCCATGAGCGGCAGAATGTAGGTGACGGCCACCAGAATGATGGAGAGGATCATGGCGCGCGGGTAGTTGCGCTGCGGATTCTCCACCTCCTGGGCCACGGTCGAGGCGTTGTCCCAACCCATGTAGTTCCACATCGCCACCAGAACCGCCGTCGAGAAGCCGGGGCCTGCCCAGAACCCTACTCCCGGCCCAGCCGTCGAAATGCCCCATTGCACCTGCGGATGCACCGTGAACCAGCGCCAGAACCCAAGTGCGACGAAGACCGCGAACGGAGCCAGCAGCAGCACGAACAGTCCCACCGAATCCTCGCCCACGGCCGGCGCTCCGCGCAGATTCCACGCGCAGCAGAGCACGACCACGGCCAGCGACCATCCGTACCCGTCCCAGCCCGCGGTGAGCTCTGGCGAGAACTTGCCCAGGTAAAGCACAAAGATCGCCGGATAAAGCGCCATATCGAAGACGCTGGCCGAGAGCGAGAGCCAGCCCTCCTGGTATCCCCAGAAGGGCCCCAGCGCGCGCCGCACCCATACGTAAAAGCCTCCCTCGGCGGGAATGGCGCTGGCCAGTTCACCGATCATCAGAGCGGTCGGCAGGCACCACAGAAACGGCAGCGCCAGCAGAATCGCAATGGCCTTCAAGAACCCGGCTCCGCCCAGGATGTCTTCAATCCCATACGGACCGCCCGACACCATGAAGTAGGTGGCGGCAACCAGGGGGAGAAAACGCATCTTCCTCCGGACCGGATGAAGTCGAAGAGCCATACGTGTGAATCTAACAAGCGTTGCCCCGCGTCTCAAGGGAAAAAGCAAAGGCAATCCGCCCGGCCCCGCGCCGATTCGTCCAGCCTCCGCGCACCGAAGGCCCGGCTTCCGGTATAATCCGTTTGGGACCCGGAGAGATGGCCGAGCGGCTGAAGGCGGCGGTTTGCTAAACCGTTATAGGGTCAAAAGCTCTATCGGGGGTTCGAATCCCCCTCTCTCCGCCAGGAACCCTTCCAAGAACATCCCAAGACATCCAATAGAAAGACGTAAGGCCTAGCAATTGCTAGGCTTTACGTCTTCCTGCGTCCAAATGCATCCAAGTGCAGCCGTGTTCTGGCGGGTGTACTTTTGGGTGTATTCTGTCTTTGAAGTGGGTGTACTTTTCTTGACCAGGGAGGAATTGCATGGTCGGACTGACAGATACGGAGATCAAAAGGGCAAAAGCGGCAGAAAAGGCATACAGCCTTGGCGATGGAGGTGGGCTCTACCTCTGGGTCAAGCCGACCGGCGGGAAGCTCTGGCGCTGGTCCTATCGTTTCGACGGCAAGGAAAAGCTCATGTCCTTGGGGAAATACCCCGATGTGTCCCTGGCGCTGGCCCGAGAACGCCACGCCGAGGCCCGCAAGCTGCTGGCGACCGGCGTTGACCCGATGGCGCAGCGGAAGGCCGAGAAGACAGCAGAAAAAATCGCGGGCGAGAATTCCTTCCAGAGCGTGGCTGAGAGCGTGGCCGCCCTCTGGCTGGAGCATTGGCAGGAGGGGAAAAGCCCGCGCCATGTGGACTCGGTCCGGCGGCGCATGGAGTCCGATATTCTGCCCTGCCTGGGAGCGCGTCCCATTGCGGAGATTGAGGCGCCGGAACTGGTGGCGATGGCCAACGCGATTCAGGATCGCGGCGCACCTACGACGGTCTGGGCGACTTGACCCTGGAGACCACGCCGCAAGGCTCGGTCGCCTACACCTACGACGCGGATAAGCGCAAGCAGACCATGACCCCGTCCGGTCAGGCGCAGGTGAGCTACTCCTACGACAACGCCAGCCATCTCACTTCCATCGTCCAGGGCGCCTCCAGCGTCTCCTTCGCCTACGACAGCGACGGCCGGCGCACCTCGATGACGCTGCCCAACGGCGTCGTCGCAACCACCAGCTACGACGCCGCATC